>JAAHTH010000090.1_pt1 | contig 79537 bp, 64 predicted proteins | sample 6116091 | NCBI WGS metagenome assembly JAAHTH01 (sample SAMN13939990, study PRJNA603662) | sponge metagenome | isolation source: marine sponge | host: Mycale hentscheli | place: New Zealand | collected 2006 | reverse complement strand
GCTGAGACATAAGCCACGGTATATATCAAACGTTCCAAGGATTCTCACCTTAGCACCCACCTTTGGCTATGAACCTGCTCATCAGCAAAACTAATAGATATGTCTATCTATTCAGTGGGAATATAATTTAAAAACTAGCATTTCTTAGGTTTCATTCAGCCAGCACACCCTTACGAAGGTGCTCTTGTAGAGAGTAGTCTCACAAGTCCAAGGAATTAACGGATCCTTGTTGGTTCAGAATTCTAGTTACGCTCCTTTAGAATGTCTTCCGACGTTAGTGCTTGTTAAAGGAGTAAATACAAGTCTTTAAAATTTAAAAATTACATGGTATATAAATTTAGAGTTTAATTAAATTTAAAAATAGGCAACTCATCATTTGGTCTCATTTGATTTATTGCTTCATCTTCAAATCTCTTAGTTATATTACACTGAGAGCTTGGTATTTTTTTAGTCTTAACAGCACTATCGTAATTGTCAACAATACGTACAATCATTTTGAGTGTGTTTTTAAGGTGTTGTATATCCATTGTATCAATGTCTATTTTAACACCATTTTTTTGAGTCCAATATACTTTTTTATCTGACATTGTATTTGTTTTAAAGGTTATTAATCTCCCATATCAACAGAGTATGATATTCTTCTATCAGTATCACAAAATAAAGTAGAACTACCACTCCAATTTTGATATACTTGAGTAAATGTACATTGTTTAGGTAATTTAATACCTGCATTTAACCAACCTAAATGTTTAACATTTTGGTTATTCATATGCATTAATGCATCATTATAATTTATATACTTATCTTTAATTTGAACTTTTAAGATATTACTTTTCATTATATAATGTTTTAAGGGTTAATAATAATGACACTTCTGTGACACTTCTGTGACACAACTAATTTTTTAAACATATACCTTTGCAGGGGTGATGTGGTAGATTATGTTTAATGAGTAAGGGAAGAAAGAGATAGGTCTAGAAATCCTATCTCTCCATTTGCACTTGCAATTACAAACGGTTAACATGTTAACATAAAGAAATATTCTATTAACCGTTTATGTTAATATGTAAATATTGTCATTTATCTTAAGTTCCCATTTTTTTAATACTTTCTACTGAACTTTATCTTGAGTCCAAGTAGTATACAAATTAATTCTAAATAAATCATTGGGTTAATGTTTAGGCTATATAATATCAATAAGATAGTAAATAGCAAATTAGAAAATAAGTAAAATGTGTGAGTGAAGGATTTATCCCACGCACTCACACATTACCTAAACCACAACTCTTCAGTTGTTCGAGCTCCCCCACTCAGGCTAGGATTAGTATCTTTAACAAACAGCTACTATTGTTCACTGTTTGTACCTAATTCATCACGAATTAGGATTAATGATGTTATCTAACGTAGTTAGCACACCATTTACAATAACTTTAACATCTTTCATAGTCTTGGGTTTATATGAATGATAAAAAGAACACTCTAATACACGGAAATGCTATCACCTATTTCGTGGTACTATGTGTAAACAATCAATAGTATTGCTTGGGTTAATACTATTATGTATGGTATTCGTTCAACAAACGCAAAGAATAAAAATAATGCCCCACGAAGTGGAGCATTAGGTTTATTCAAATTGGATGGTAAACGCACCTGCTTTACGCTCTGACTTGTCTGTAACCCAGTAGGTCACGGTAGTATCAGTACGTGATTCAGGTTGATATGCATCATCTGCTTTTATGCAGTACATCTCATCTGACTTGCAGATTTTCTTCCAATCTGCAACGCTACCAAAGTCTCCTGTTGTTGCTTTGGTTAATAGACGCACCTTACCGTCTACACCGCCAACGTATCGAGTAACAGGCTCGTTTTTGTCGTTTAGCTTAGTAGATTCGTACATCTCAATGCTCTCTATATTTTCTATAGCGAAGAGCTCGCTAACTTTCATAAATTGATTCGGATTCATAATTGCTCAAAATTTTCACTAACGGGGGACTTCCCGATAGCGAGTGATAGCCAGGGTCTTTGAAATAGATGATCAGCACCCTCATCGAAATTTTTATTTTTTTATTTTTTTTTATAATACATGTGAGGTATGAGTTCTTATTTGATGGTCTAATAAAATGTATTATCTTTGATAAAAAGAGAGGCGATGATTATTCCTATTGAAGTAAAAAAGGATAATTTTTATAGATATTATGTAGAGTTAATCAATCCGATAATAAAGCTTAGAAAAAGAGAATTGGATGTATTAGCTAAGTTGATGTATTATAATAATGAGTACAAAGATCTGAAGGAAGATATCAGGTTTAAGATTGTATTTGATTATGATACTAAAGTTAAGATAGCAAAGGAATTGGATATTAGCTTAGATGTACTGAATAATAATTTCTCAGAACTACGTAATAAGAAAGTTATTGAAGATAATAAATTAGCTAAAGGTTTTCAAATATATCATAATGATGTTGAACACAGACTGACATTTAAGTTTACGTTTAATAATGGAAAACGAACCTAAGAAAATAGTAAGAATATATGAAGACCCGTGCATTCAAAATGTAATGGATAGGTATATGGAATATAGAGAGCTGATTAAAGAATGGCAAGATAAATACCCAGATACTAGATGTGATTATGAATTATCTGTTGGTAAAGATTTTCATAGAATAAAGTTAACTATATATGATTATTCAAAAAAAGGTTAAAGACTTAATACGGAGTATTGCACAAAAGAATAATCTAACTGAAGAAGAAGTTGTAAAGATAGTATATGCATATTTTGGATTACTAAAGAAAACTATGAAAGATGCAAATAAAGAAAATACCAGTAGTTTTAAGAATGTGAGATTCATGCACCTTGGCATATTTGCAGTAAAGCAAGGAAGGTTAAAGAAGTTGAATGAAATGAGAAAAAAGAATGAAGATATTTGAAATCATAGGAGATGATATAAAGGTTACGCCAGAAGCTTTAATGATAAAAGAGTTTAAGCAATTATGGAAAGATGATAAGACTAAGGGTAAGGAAAAAGCAAAAACTCAATTGAGTTATGTATATTACTTTAGTGATTGGGACTCACCATATGCAAAGTATACTGAAGAAGATAGGCAGCAAAGAATAACAGAAGATTTAGGTATAAAGTTAGAATGGGTAAAAAGTACGGATATAAGGTTGGCAATAGATCGGTATGAAGAATTGACTATGACAACTTCAATGTTATTACTACAGGATGCAAAGGTAGCAGTGAATAAATTGAGAGGTTATTTTAGAGAAGTAGATTTGGCTGCATTAGATAAAAATGATAAACCTATTTATAGAGCCAATGATTTGACAAGTAACCTTAAAGCAATTGGTGGAGTAATTAAAGGGTTAAAGGAATTAGAAGATGAAGTAAAGAAAGAGAAAATGGATACTAGCTCGATTAAAGGTGGTGGACAAAAAGGATTTTTCGAAGACGAAATGTAAACAGATAATTAAATGGATAGAAGTACAGTTAAAATGTTTGATGATGAAAAGGTATTCGATAGTAGAATAGATACCTTTAGAGCATCGGCATTACATTATCAAGAATTTGGTAAATATACAAATGCTGTACCAAATGGTCATCCAAACAGTCAGTTTATGAAGTTTTGGAAAGAAGAAATGAGAAGATGTATTGAAGGGTATAATATTGGATATGACTGGATACCTGGATATTTTTATTTTTATTTAAACTACTCACCTATTTTTATCGTAGAAGCATTAGCTGAAGGAAGTGAAGAAGGTAGAGTTGAAGGTAAACGATTTAAGAGTTTCCCAAAGTTTTGGGATGGAGATTATTATTATTATCATTATTTAGATGAGGCGGAGAGAGCAGGAAGTCATGGTTCTGTATTAAAAAGCAGAGGACGTGGCTACTCATTTAAAGGCGGATCTATGTTAACAAGGAATTACTTTTTAATTCCTGGTTCCAAGTCTTATGCAATGGCAGGCGAATGGGAATATTTATTGTCCGATGGACTATTAAATAAGGCTTGGGATATCATGGATTTTTTAGATGAGAATACACCGTGGGCTAAAAGAAGACAGTTTAAGAATAGTGAAAAGCATAAAAGAGCAAGCTATGAAAAAAATGATGGGAATGGTGTAAAGATTGAAACAGGATACAAGTCAGAAATTATTGGAGTGTCGCTAAAAGATAATCCTGATAAAGCAAGGGGAAAAAGAGGTAAGCTTATTCTATGGGAAGAAGCAGGTAAATTCCCTGGATTATTAAAAGCATGGCAAGTAGCAAGACCTTCAATGGAGCAAGGTAAAGTTACGTTTGGTTTAATGATAGCATTTGGTACAGGTGGTACTGAAGATGCAAATTTTGAAGCACTGGAAGAATTATTTTATTATCCTAAAGCTTACAATGTTCATCCTGTAGCTAGTGGAAACATATGGGACAAAGGTAGAGAAAATACAGACTGTGGATTCTTTATGCCTGTAAATATGAATTATGAGTTTTGTTATGATGAGTTTGGAAATTCTAATAGTGAGAAAGCAATTGCATGGGAAGAAAAGGAGAGAAAGATAGTAAAAGAAAATTCAAGTAATGCTACAGCGTATGATCAATACTTAGCAGAAAAACCATTTAATCCACAAGAAGCAGTAATGAGATGGCAGGGAACTATATTTCCTGTTAATGATTTGAAGAATCAATTGAGTGAATTAGAAATTCATAAAAAGAAGTATGTAGATAGTGCATGGATAGGAAGATTAGGTGTTGACGGAGAAACTGGAGATATAGGATGGAATCTAGATCCAGATGCAAGACCTATAATGGGATTTCCTATTCGTGATAATAAAAATTTAGAAGGATGTCCTGTAATATATGAAATGCCTTATAGAAATAATGAGGGAAAGATTCCTAATGGAATGTATATTGCTGGAACAGATCCCTACGATCACGATGAATCACAAACTACGTCATTAGGTAGTACGTTTATAATGAATGTATTAACTGAAAGAATTGTAGCAGAATATACAGGTAGACCAGCTACTGCAGATGAGTATTATGAAAATGTAAGAAGACTTTTAATGTTTTATAATGCAGAATGTAATTATGAAAATGCACTTAGAGGAATGTTTAATTATTTTAAGAAAGTAAATTCATTGCATTTATTAGCTGATACACCTGAAGTATTAGTAGATAGAGAAATGATGAGTTCTAGCATGATGAGTAGAAAGAAAGGTACACCTGCAACAGCTGCTATTAATAAATGGGCAAGAGAGTTAATAAAACAATGGTTAATAACACCTACTCCTGAAGATGAAGATTTTATGAACCTGCAAAAAATTAGATGTATTCCATTAATAAAAGAACTTATTTATTGGAATAAAGATGGTAACTTTGATAGAGTTTCTGCATTAGGTATGGTTCTTATATTGAAACAAGAAAGAGTACAACACGTAGTTGAAACAGAAAAGAAGATAAAAAGTATAGCCAGCGATTCTTTTTGGGATAGACCTTTTAAAAAGAATTATGGCTATAATAGAAACATATTTGGGACATAAAAATTTCAATTTTTCATTAATATTGTGTAAATAAAAAGATTATGAATACATCGGGCAATACTTTTTTTCCATCTCAGAAAAAAGCAACATCTCAGAAAAAAGAAAAATGGATGAAAGCTTGCATGGATGCAGCTGAAAACTTTACAGTATTCAAAGATAATAGGATAAGACAATCGCAGTATAATAAAAAGATAAACTACGATTTGTATAATGATATATTGGATCAAAGAGACATGCAATCAGTATGCAATCCAATGAATTTACAGAATGCTACTTTTCCTGCTAAAATGCAGAATTATCCTATAGCTAACCCAAAGATTGATTTACTTATTGGTGAAGAATTCAAAAGAAAATTTGAATGGAGAGTTAGATCTGTAAATGATGATGCAATTACAGCAAAAGAAAATTATAAGAAAGATAAAATAAAAAATCTTCTTATGCAGCAAATTCAAGGAGAGGCAATGAATGAGCAAGATTTGCAAAATGAATTAAGAAGATTAAATAAGTATTTAAATTACGAATATCAGGACCTTAGAGAATTAAACGCTACAAGAATACTTACGTATTTGTATAACGAGCAAGAATTAAAATTAAAGTTTAATCAAGGATTTACAGATGCGTTAATTGGAGGTGAAGAAATATATTGTGCAGATATTGTATCTGGAGAACCTATTTTAAGAAGGGTAAACCCATTAAATTTATTTACTATACGTTCAGGCGATAGTCATCACATTGAAGATTCAGATATTATTGTTGAGTATTCGTATGAGCCCGTAGGTAAAGTTATAGATTTTTATTACGAATATCTCACGGATAAACAAATAGATGATATTGAAACTGGAAGTGAATTAAACACATCAGCTAATAGTGTATTAGGTCATACAGGATTTAACCCTGTATTTGATATTGGAGACTTTGCAAGGCAAAATGGAAATAATTTAATTGATGTAAGTGATGGAGCATCAAGATATTTTGGAGGTAGTTATGATTCTGAAGGTAATATTAAAGTTATTCGAACCGTATGGAAGTCCAGAAGGAAAGTTGGGAAATTAAAATACTATGATGTAGATGGTGATGCACAAGAAGAAATAGTTGATGAGCAGTACAAAGCTAATATTGATAAAGGGGAAGAAATAGAATGGATATGGATTAATGAATGGTGGGAAGGTACTAAAATAGGTGAAGATATTTATGTAAAAATGCAACCTAGACCTATTCAGTTTAGAAAGATGACTAATCCAAGTTATTGTGCACCTGGATATGTAGGGACATTATATGCTACTAATGATTCGAGTGTAAAATCATTAATGGATCGAATGAAACCTTATCAGTATTTGTATAATGTATTTATGTACAGAACTGAACTTGCATTTGCTAAATCTAAAGGTAAAATAGCACAGTTAGATTTATCATTAGTTCCTGATGATTGGGAAGTAGAAAAGTGGTTGTATTATGCTGAAGTATTAGGTTGGGCTCCTGTAGATTACTTTAAAGTAGGTAATAAAGGTGCAGCAACAGGAAAAATACGAGGAAATATGACTGGTGCTTCTGGTCATCAAGTATTAGACTTAGAATTAGGAAGTTATATCCAACAACATATTGGCATGTTAAGTTATCTTGAGAATCAGATGGGTGAGATAGCAGGAGTTTCAAAACAGAGACAAGGTCAAGTAAGTTCAAGTGAATTAGTAGGTAATGTAGAACGAGCAGTAGTGCAATCAAGTCACATTACTGAAAAATGGTTTTCTGCACATGACAATACTAAAACAAGAGCAATGGCTACATTGCTTGAAACAGCAAAGTATGCCTGGAGAGATAAAAATAAAAAATTACAATACGTTACCGATGACTTAACAACTGTAATGTTTGAAGTTGATGGTAAAATGTTTAATGAATCTGAATATGGATTATTTATATCAAATACGTCTAACGATTCTGCACTTGAACAATCATTAAAACAATTAGCACATGCTGGTATACAAAATGATAAATTAAAGTGGAGTCAATTGATGGATATCTATTACAGTGATTCTATTACATCTATTCGAAGAAAAATCGAACAAGGTGAACAAGAACAACAAGAGCAGAAGCAACAAGAAATGCAACAACAACAACAGCATGAACAACAAATGCAACAACAGGCTCAACAGGCACAAGAAAGAGCACTTGAAATTGCTACTACCGATAGGGAAGACAGACAGTTGCATGAGAAAGAGTTGAAGCAAATGGATAATAACACCAAGCTTGAAGTAGCATATATTAATTCTGCTGATAAAGAATACGATAGAGATGCAAATGATAATAGAATTCCTGATGATATTGAATTGCAAAAGTTAATGCAAATGCAACAAAAAATCGATAATGATTTTAGTTTAAAGCAACAGAAGCTTCAACAGGATGATACTAAAATGCAAAATGATAAAGCATTAAAAGAAAAAGATCTTACTCTTAAAGAGAAAGCGTTAAATAAAAAGGATACAAATGTATAGACCTTCTGAGAAACTTCAAATTATTAAAAAACTTAAGAAATTAGGTTATGGAGGTTATTTTGGAGATGTTTTAAATCAATTAGAACAACAACAATTTGCACAAGAAACACCAACACCTGCACCTATAGTTAATACCTTACCTACTGAACCTACTGAACCTACTGAAGGTAAAAAAAAGAAAAAAGAAAAACAATCTTATACTTTTAATGAAGATGCTATGCAGAATTGGATAGATAAATCAGATGCATTATTTAGAAATTCTGAAACTGGATTATTGGAAGGAGAAGCAAATCACAGAAATGAAGTCCAATCTTTGTATAATAGTTTTATGGACGCTAATAAACATTGGTTAACTAAAAAAGAAAATAGTCATGAAGCAGTACCTTGGAGTGCAGCGACTATAACAAATGGTATACAATCAATGTATAATCTTTCAGATAAAGAAATAAAAAAAGCACTAGATCCTAAAAATAAAGGATTATACAGACACTCAACATATATTAATAGTAGTATTAATGCTGGAGAAGATGGAATGTTTATAGCTTCTGATATTAAAAATCAGAATATTGGTAATATGCCAATAGGTTCTATTTTATTTACAGGTAGAAGTGAAGCAAAAGATTGGGATTATAATACTATAGCAAAAAAAGCAGAAAAAAATAGTAAGTATAAAGCACATAGTGATTTTATTACAGCCAAAGGTAAAGATGAAATTGGACATTACGTAATGACAACTGGAGGAAATCGTCCAAATCCAGATGATAAAAGTGATGAAAGTTTTGTTTCAAAAAAACTTTACTACGATCCAGAAACAGGAACACCTATTGGATTTTATAATGCAAAAGATAAAAAGTTTGAAGCTAAAGGTTACTATAAAGGAACATTAGAACCAAATCAAAAATATGTAAATAGATCTAAAATTGAACCTTTATATTCTAACGAAGATTTACCACAAGTAAATGTTGAAGCTCAAGCAGGAAAAGGTTTTACTAAAATACCAATTAAGCCCAAACAAATACCTGGACCTAACAGATCTGTAATTACTAATAATGAATCTATACCTGAAGTTCAAAAAAAATATCAAGATGAAGCTTTAACAAGAGCTCAAACATTACCTACACCACCATTAGAAAATGAAATAGATAGATCAGCAATGGTTAATACTTCACCAAAACCAAAATATACATATGTACCAGAACCTGAACCTGATCCAGAACCTGCAGTAGAAACTTTACCTGAAGTTAGCATTAAACCTAAAGTTAAAATTACACCAGAACAAAAAGCAGCATATGAAAGATATATAAAAAGTAAAAATAACTCAAATGCTCTTAGAAATTTAGATACAAGATTTGCACATGGTGGATTTATAAAAACAAAAGCTCCTCAAAGATATGTAGGAAAAGCGTATCAAGATAGAAAACATCACACAGGTTTTATGGAAGGTGATCTAGCTAATTATACTTTAGCATACGGTGGACCACTAAGCGGTTCTAATTCTGGAGGACCTAAGAAGAAGAAAGGAACAGTAGGAATAAAATCAACAGATTCTTTTATGTCTAATGCTTATTTTAACGAAACTAATGACGGTGTACCTTTTAAATCTAATATGGGTGAAATAGTAGATTTAAACTTACCACAACCTGATAAAAATAGCCCTATAAGATTTAATCCATATATATCAGGAAATGAAAAAGGCATGTATGTAAGTGGTAATGCTAGTGCACAATTAACTGATAATCTTAGCGTACAAGGTGGTGTAGGAAAATATTATGATTTCTCTCCAGAAGCCGAAGAAAGTGAAGCAAACTATAATTTGGGACTTAGGTTTAGATTTCCAAACAAAAGAAAATAAAAGCTATAAAGAACTAATTTTTGGTGTTAGAATGTCTAACAAAAAATTTGAACATCACGTAACTAATAGTAATATTGTATAATTAAATAAAAAAAAGATGGACGGACTAGATTTTGGCAAAGTAGACCTGAACTCAATTGAAGGCGAAATGATTGAGGTAAACGTCGAGGATTCTGACGGTAAAATAGAGAATCCAACAATAATTGAAGAGGCAAAGAAAATAAAAGCAGAAGCAAACGAGCTCTCACCTGAAGAAGGTCAAATTGAGGAAGAAAGTAATTTAATAGAAATTGAGGACACTGAAGGTTCGCCTCAAGGTCAAGAAAGCAATGTGCACTCTGGGAGGACAGTTTCTCCGTCTGATAGTAATATTATCGCATTCGCCAAAGCGTTATCCGAACAGGGTGTGCTTTCTGACCTGCCTGAAGATTTTGACGGAACAACAGAAGGCTTAATTAAATTAGTTCAGGATAGTGTAAGTAATGGAGTCGAGTCATATAAAAATGATTTACCGCCAGTAATTAAAGATCTGGTAAATAATTATGAAAAAGATGTTCCATTAAAAGATCTTATAAATACTAAATCAAGAGAGATTCAGTATTCGACAATAACTGAAGAAGCTATTGAAGATAATGTAGATTTACAAAAAGCACTAATCGCAGAAGATTTAAAAAATAGAGGATACTCTGAAGAAAAAATAAATAAGCGAATTGAACTTTTTGAATCAAATGAAGTTTTAGCAAACGAAGCTAAAGATGCTCAAGCAGCATTAGTTAATGTTGAAAAATATCATCAAGAGCAACTGAAGAAAAAGACAGAAGAAAATAAAGAGATTGCTGCTAAAAAGAATGAAGAAAATTTATCTAATATTAAAACCAATATAGGTAAACTAAAAGAAATCATACCTGGAATACATTTAAATGATAATTCCAGAGAAAATATTTATAAGTCTATGACTAGTGTAGTTGAAACAGATAATAATGGAAGACCAATGAATGCCGTGATGAAAACACGACAATCAGATCCATTAAAATTTGAAACAACATTACATTATTTACATAGCCTTGGTGTATTTGAAGGAGACTGGAGTAAAATCCGAAACGTTTCTAAATCAAACGCAATGAAAGAATTAACTGAAAAACTTAATAGTAATACTTCTACAATTACTCCTGGAAGAGGAGTTAGGCAATCACAATTGTCTGAAAGTATTATGTCAGGTTTGAAAGTATTTAATAAAGACTAAAAGTTTAACCAAATAAATCAATAACCAATGTTAATTTCACCTCTTCAAAAATATGAACCAAAAGATTGGACAGGTCTAACGACTGAAAACCATCTAGGTTCTCTTTTTGCTTTGGAACCACAACTGGTTTCAAACTTAATTGAGAATATTTACAAAGTTAACCTTGGAGACGATCTTATTAGTTTTATGAATCAATTTCCTATGGAATACATTGATGACGATAGACCTTATGAGTGGTTCTTACAGGGAGCAGACGAAAAAAATATTCCATTAATCGCAGCTTACGCTGACTTCGACAAGAATGCATTACCAGCAGCACCAGGTATCAATTTCTCAAGATTCGTACTCGAATTTCCTGAGCGATACTTTGAAGCTACTGATGTACTTGTTGGTAACAAAGTAGATCTTTACAAATTACGAATAGTATCTGATCCTGTAAATGCAGGAACTGATAACTGGTTGTATCAAGTAGAACTTGTTACTGGAGACAGTTTCCTTTCTGTACCAACTCAAGACCTTGCTCTTGGAACACGATGGTCAAAAGAATACTCGCTTGTAGAACAAACTCTTTCTAAAAGAGGTGGTCTTACTCATCACACTTCTCCATTCAGAATGCAGAACGTAATGAGCATGATTCGTAAGCAGTATACTGTTCCTGGAAACATGATTCGAAAAGGTAAGAACAAACCAATGGCTTTCTCTTGGAAAGATCAGAGTGGTAAAGTTCAAACTGCATGGATCAAAAAACTTGATTATGACTTTATGGTACAATGTCGTAGAGAAATCGCTAAATTGTTGATGTTCGGAACATCTAACAAAAAGAGTGATGGTACTTACGGTAACCTTGGAGATTCAGGATATGAAATCCGATCAGGTGCAGGACTTCGTGAGCAAATTGCTCCATCAAACAAGTTCTTCTACAATAACTTCAACTTAGATTATTTAACTGAAACACTTCTTGGTCTTTCTGTTGGTAAACTACCTGAAGATAAGCGTAGATTCGTTCTTGGTACTGGTGAGTACGGAATGTTCCAATTCCACAAAGCTGCTGAAGAAAAAGCATCTAATTACACACCTAACTTCGATCAAGGTCGAATTACACATAGTGGCAAAAACAAAATGGGATACAAAGGTCAGTTCTTGGAGTACAAGACTGTAAACGGTATTACTGTTGAGTTAATGCACATTCCACAATACGATGATCCAGTTCGTAACAAGATTTATCACCCAGATGGTGGTCTTGCTGAGTCTCGTCGATATACAATTATGGATTTCGGTACTGCTGACGGTGATGCAAACATCAAACAAGTAGGTATGAAAGGAGATTCTGAAATTTTCAGATATATTCCTGGACTACGTGACCCATATTCTCCTTACGATCAACAAAGTTCACCTACAATGGCTGCAAGCTCTGTAGATGGATATGAAGTTCATAAGGCTTATATCGGTGGAATCATGGTTAAAAATCCTATGAGAATGGCTGAGTACATTCCTAACATTTTAACTTAATAACCACAATAATTAATAATTAATATAATGGCAACAAAAGAGAAGAATACAACCTCATCCACTGTTGCAGAAAAACACACAGCACCAACTATCTTGACCGACAAAAAGGTCAAGATAGTACCTGTGTATAGAAATGGCGGATGGCTACCCGAAGGACATGACGGAGAATTCATGTTTACAGGTACAGTATGTGAATTTGATTTACCAATCAGCACTAAAACTGGACGACTTGTAAATATTTTAACAAAAGAGGAACAAGCATTTTTTGAACAAGAATTGTTTTTAAATCCAGGAGATTTATCTATCTATAAAAAGAAAGATAATTACTGGCATACATTTAAAGTAAAATTAGATAAAGAAGAAAGAGTATTAGATCTTTCAGACCCAATGGATAATTTAGCCTATAGAGTATGTATGGTGTCTCCACATGTAGCACCTAATTGGGAAACCAGATATAGATCTGCGAGTTTTCAATTTGCCCTACGGGATGAAGAAATAATCGTTCAAGAAAAAGTTACTAAAGCCAATAAGAAAAAAGATGCTTACAAATTCTTAGGAAAAGTTGAAAACAATCCTGACAGAATGCGTAACGTATTGAGAGTCTATGGTAATAAAGTAGCACCAAATACATCAACAAATGTAATGTACACTACTATTGAATCATTAATAGATGATGATAAATCATTGCCTAAGTTATTGGCAGTTATTAATGATCCTAACTTTGAGATGAAAATCTTTATAGAAGATGCATTAAGTGTTGGTGCAATATTAAAAGACGGTACTCGCTATTCACTCCCAGGTGGAGATAAGATTGGTGGAGTATTAAATGATGTTATTGATTATTTTAAAGATGCTGTTAATCAGGATATTTATTTAAAAATCAAAAACCAAATAGATTTAAGCACTAACTAATGATCTTTCTTACTGCTGCTGATATGAAAACTGAGTTTCTGATTGGATATGATAGAATATCCAATTCAGCAGCTCCAGGATACGATAATACTGAAATATCGTTGTTTCTAAATAAAGCTCAAGAAAGAATCATTAAAACAAGATATCGCCAACTCAATAAATATAGAGAGGCGTTCGAGCAGACTGAAAAAAGAAGAAAAGATTTTTCTGAATTGATCAGAGATGCTGTTGATGGAACGGGTACATTAAATACCGCAGTATCATCAAATCAAAATGGAACACTTCCAAATGGAACGTTCTTTGATTTACCAGCTGACTTTATGTACAGCATTACAGAAAGGATTGAATCCGATATTGTATGTAATTCTGTAAATAAAGTTATAGATGTTTCGCCAATTACTCATGATGAGTATAATGCTAATAAAGATAATCCATTTAAAAAGCCATATAATGAAGCGGCTTGGAGAATTGATTTTAGTCAGAATGTAGTTGGAGCAGGACAAAGAAAAAGACATGAAATAGTTACTGATGGTACTTATACCGCAGTAAAGTATTTTTTGCGATATTTGAAAAGACCTGTTGAAATTGATATCGACACTGCAGTTAACTGTGAACTAGATGAAACAGTGCACAGAGAAATTGTAGATGTTGCAGTTGAAATAGCTTTAGAAACTATTATGGATCCTAGATTTCAATCTAAAAAGATCGATAACGTTGAAATAGAATAATTTAAGTTTAATTTAAAAGTAAAAAAAATGTTTACGACAACAAACGCAAAACATGTATTAGTAGCAGGAAATGTTGCAAGAACTGCAAGTGCTAGTACCGACCCTAATTCTGCTAACTATCTTGCTGATGGTGAAGTAGTAATTGTATCAAGTGCAGGAACTGTACTAACTAAAACTGCAGCATTAGCTGAAGATACTGTACGTATTGCTCAAAGAAGTGGAGATCAAATTTTTTATTCTCCAATGATTACTGGAAAAAATGTATCTAGCTATAAAGGTTCTGCTTATACCACTGATTTAGAACAAATCTCTTATCTTGGTTATAATGGAGCGTCTGGTGCAATTGATGAAATTACATCAAATGACTACCTTGTTCGCATAGTTCGACAAGATACACAAGCTACCTACTTGAACAAAGAAATGCTTAAGTTTGGTGCTTATCGATCATTAGCATCTACTTCTGAAGAAGCAATTGCTAAAGGTCTTACCGAGTCATTGATTGCTAACTTTGCAAGAGAGCCAGAACAAGAGATCAAATTCGAAAGAGTTACTTCTGACGCTGGAGATGCTTTAGGTACTGGTGTTAATGATATTACTTTTACAAATAATTCAACACTAATTAGTTGTACAGGTGCTATTGATGATGCTACTGGTTCAACTGCATTAGCAGTTGGAGTATATATAAGAGTTGGTACTGCTGTAACAGATCCAGTATATGAAATTGTAGCACTAGATACTACTGCTGAAACAGCTACACTTGATATTCCTTATCAAGGAACAAGTCAAGTATTGGCTGATACTGCTTGCTTACAAGTTACTGCAGCTGATGTTACTGCTGGTGACATGGGTATTAAAATGACAGGTGTCGCTCGAAAGTTCAAAAGAGGAGTATTTAAATTTAGCAAAGTTCGATTTGTTATAACTCTTGAAGACTTTGGTGCTACTACTGTTACTAGATCTCAAGAAGCTAATGAAGGAAATGGTACTTGGGAACGATCTCAAGAACTTGAATGGTTTGCTTCAGAAGCAGCTAACGGTAAAGTTGAAAGAATTGGAACTCCTCCACCAGAATTCAAAAAGGATTGTGGCGATGGTCGAGCTTTCTCTACACTTTACATTTCATTTGCTGACAGATCTTATTCTGGAATCCAAGGAACCCCTGATTCTAAAATAGAAGTAATTCTATTACTTGATAAAGGTGTTGATGGTGCATTAGCATTCGGTGGACAAGTTTCAGGAGCTACTACAGACATCATGGATGTATTAGATGATTGGATGGTCGCTAAAGGTGTAGGAACTGCACAGGTAGGTAAATTATAAAATATACACGTTATTAAAAAAGGGGGCATTAAGTTGTCCCCATTTTTACGTATATTTTGTTACCTAATGTATAATCCTAAACCAATAAAAAATGTCAGAACCTTTAGCATCGTTTACAGTATGTCAAAAAGACAAATGTAAAACACTATCTGTTGAGGACACATCTGGTTTATTTGACGCAGTCACAAACCCCAATGGATGGGACCCAACAGGAGTAACCGCACTAGACAGTGCTGTAATTGTAGTAACTTTTCCAGATGCTACAACAAAAACATATGACGTACTAAGTCAAATACCTAATCCTATAACAGGAAATTTTAGTTACACATTAACTAATGGTACTGCAGTATTTCCTGACGGATCATACAAAGTAAAATACACACTTACTTTTACAGCTCCAAGTACAACAGTAAATTCAACTGAAAAATGTATTTATTTTAATTGTGTTACTAAATGTAGCTTGGCTAGCTTATGGGCTAAAACAGCTGAAGAAGAATGTGGATGCGATCCGTGTTCAGGTAATGAAATGCTAGATACTGCATTATTAGCAGAAGGATTATATCGTGCAATGGTAAGTGCAGCAAGTTGTGGTAACACAGCAACTGCAGATAAATTACTTGCACGACTAACAAGAATATTTAACTATAACGATTGTAATTGTAAATGATATGAGTTGTAATTGTGAAAATAGTTGTTCAACAGAATGTAATATACCAATAACATTACCTATCGGTGCTACTGGACCTGCTGGTGCAACTGGACCTGTCGGTCCAACAGGAGCTACGGGACCTCAAGGACCTCAAGGGCCTCCTGGACTTAGTGGATCAAATGGATTACAAGGAATTCAAGGAGTTCAAGGTTTAGCAGGAACAAACGGAACTAATGGTACAAACGGAGCAACAGGTGCTCAAGGTGCTCAAGGAGTTCAAGGGTTGCAAGGGCCTGCAGGAATAGATGCAAGTGTCGGAAGAATAGTTGGCATTACAGAAAAACTTTATGGATTTACAAAATTTTAAATAAGCGTCATGGCAAAAAATGAATCATTATACTTTGGAAACGAAGGACGAACTGAATTTGTAGCAGGGATAACACCTGCCGCAGGTGATACAACAATAATTACATCTGGTGCAGATGGTTGCAAACTACTTATATTAAAAGTATTAGCTATTAGTGGTGTAGTTGCAACAGCTACTGTAAAAATAAACACAAAAACATATAACATAAAAACTGGTGGTATTTCTGCAGGAGATACATTATTACTTGCCGCACCTGTTGATGGAAATACAAACCCATATATAAATGTTGCAGGTGGATTTAACATTACTGTAGCAATTACAGGTGGAAATACAGTAGATGTTGTAGCATATGTAGAAGACTATTAAAATAAAAAACTATGAGTTGCAATTGTGGATGTACATGTACGACTGAATGTAATATACCTATTACTATTCCAACTGGTGCGACTGGTGCGACTGGTGCAGCAGGACCTGCTGGTACTAACGGTACTAACGGTACTAATGGTACACTTACCTTAGAACATTATGCTAGTTTAACATTAGACTTTCTATGGCCTGGTGTTGCAACAACTATTACAGGTGTAACTCACACGCTTACAGGAGCAGATGGAGAATATATGATGATTGCAGATATTCTTACTGCAATAGGTTCAGATGCAAGTGGTGAAATTCAAATCTTTGTTAATGGTGGTCTAGTAGATACTATTACACCAATAAATCATACAATATCTACAGATGTAATAGAAATATTAACTATTCCATTAAGTCTTAATTGGAAAGGAACAATTAATACAGGACAAGTAATAGAAATAAAAGTAAGAGATCTTGGTAGCACTGGAGGAGGATTTTTAAGATCTAGTAAAATTCAATGGCAAATATATAAAGTAGGATGATAACTGTAGAATGTAGAGATAATCATATACGTGCACTGCAAAGTTTACAATCAGACTATGGAGAAAAATTAAACACGGTTGTAAGCTTATATGGTAAAAACAGTGAATGTGTTATTGAAACAAATAATCAATTAACTGCATATTTAAGAATAATATGTGAATATTTTCCATTTAAAACTACATTGGAAAACGCATTTAAGATTATATTTGCAGGAAGTACTACACCGTCCACATTTCAAGGGACAATTGGCGGAAATGCATTTAACATTGCATTAAACGGAACAACAGGAGAGGCAAGAGCATTAGAAGCTTTTAATGGGTTACTAGCAAATAGTGATTTTATAACACAAAAAGCTGCAGGATTAGTAGACATAGCTTTAACTGGAAGTACATTATATTTTTGGAGTTTTCCTTCAATCGTACTAACAATTTCAGCAACAACTGATGTCACAAGTACTGATATAGAGTCATCACCTTGTGAAATATTAGATCTAATTAATTGTCTTACTACAAAGCAAATGTGTGAAATATTAAATAAGGCTTATAGTATAATGAATGTTACACGTTAATAAAGAATAAAATGGGAAGAGTACAAAATAATAAAAATAATAGAGTAAATCTCATAAAAAAATCTGGAAAGCTTTTTATAGTAGAACCTGATAAAAACGATAGACAAGTATTTATTAGAATTGAAGAATTCTTAACATCTCCAGACGTACTTGACATACTTGAAAATAATATTGGGTCTTCTGGTCCTTCACCAACAATTCAAACACTAACAGGAGGTAATGGAGCCACAAACATAAGTTGGGATTACTCATTAGGATATAATGCAAAAGTTACGTTTTCGGGAGTTCCAGGTGTTAGAACTTTAGATACCCCAACAAATGTTTCTAATGGAGATTATGGAACACTAATAATTGATAATGGTGGATTTGCAGGGATGTCACTCGTTGTTCCTGCATCATTTAAAGTTGTAAATGGTGGAGCAGGTGCAATATCAATATCAGGTACTGCCAATGCAATTGATGTAATATCATGGGTATATGATGGGACAAATTTCTTAGTATCATTTGGATTAAACTTTACATAAGATGAGTAGTCCACAAATAGGTTTTTTTCAATCTTTATTAAATTCAGACCCTACTGTTTTTCTTCTAGATGAATACCCAAATGCAAAAGTGGCTTATTCAATGAGAAAAATAAAAAGTGACTATGCAGGTGCTTGTCTTAGAGTGCGAAGGTCAAGTGATAATACTGAGCAAGACATTGGATTTTCAGGTAATGAACTTGATACGGCAGCTTTACTTAGTTTTGTGGGTGCGAATGATGGTTTTGTGACTGTTTGGTATAATCAAAAAATAGCAAGTGATAGGGCTAATATTCCAACGGCAATTTACCAACCTAGAATCGTTAGTGGTGGTGTAGTAGATACAATGGGGTCAAACGGAAAACCTGCAATGTTTGCTGGGCCAAATGCCGTAATGTACGCAGGAAATACATCTACTTTCAAATACTTACATGATGGAACCATAAGAAGTTCTACGGTTACAGTTATGCAAACCGCTAGTTCATTGTCGGCCTTGAAATTTTTGTGGTTAACGGGTACTTCTGGCGGTACAAGCATCCAAGCACAAATGTATTTTTCAGGAACATCAATACGGCAGCAAGTAAAAAACGGAACGGCTAATTTAAATAATAGCGGAGCAACAAACTCAATAGTTACAAGTACTGATTATCTTGTGTGGCAAACTTTCGATGCAGGAAATCCAACAGCATCTGAAAAGGTAAGAATGAGCTTAAATAGTGATCCAGATATAGCTAATAATAACGGTGCTTTTACTCCAAGTACTGCAGATTCAACATTAAGATTGCATTTATTTAATTACAGATATCCGTCGGTTGGTTACGGCACTAATGGTTATTGTCAAGAAATGATTTTTTGGGAAGATGATTACACAGCCAACAAGAATGACATAAGTAACAATATAAACGACTATTACGGAATTTACTAATGGTGAATAATGCACAAATAGGGTTTTTTAAGTCTTTGTTAAATGCAGAGGTTTCTTTTGTTCTATTAGATGCCTATCCTAATGCAAAAGCTGCTTATTCTTTACGTAAATTATCAAGCACATATACAGGTGATTGTATTCGTGTAAGACGTTCAAGCGACAATGCAGAACAAGACATTGGCTTTGTAAATGATGAATTAAATACAAATGCGTTGACTAGCTTTGTAGGTTCGAATAATGGTTACGTAACAACGTGGTACAATCAAACAGGAACAGGTAACCCCCTTAATAATATTTTTGCAATAAATCAACCAACAATAGTTAATAGTGGCGTAGTGGAAACAGTCAACGGAAGACCTGCAATTTTAGGAGCAGACAATGCCCTATTGTACGCAGGTAATACATCCACTTTTAAATACTTACACGATGGAACTACAAAAGCTTCGACTGTTTCGGTAATGAAAACAAGTTCAAAAACGTCGGGGAGTTATTATTGGGTTACTACATCAGGAACATCGACAAGTAATGGAGTCAGCAGCGGTACTAATGGCGGCATTTTGCGACAACGTGCAAGAAATGGTGGGGCAGCTGAGATACAAACACTTAGCTCAATAGCAATAAATACGCATTACACATTTTTCCAAATTCACGACGTAGCCAATCCAATTAATGCAGACAAGGTAATTCTGAATATTAATAACGGTTCTGACATAGCAACCAATACAAATTCATTTACGCCAAATACAGCTAACTCATCACAGGAATTAAATGTATTTAATTACTATAAACCAGTCAATAATTTTGGATTGACAGGTCATATTCAAGAAATGATATTTTGGGATTACGACTATTCAGCCGACAAAGCAGCAATAAACAATAACATAAATAACTATTATAATATTTACTAATGGACATTATAGGCTACAAATACACAAATGAGAATGATGCAATTCAAGCTAGACAAGATTGTGCAGACTTTTATGGGTTACCCAAAACTCCTGAAGATGAAACTATATATTGGGTAGACTACAGTAAAGCAGACTTAAACACACCAATTTTTTGGTACATTGTTTTCGATGAATCAATTGAACAAATTTTAGGCGAACCAACAACGTTTGATGTAATTATAGAATTTTAAAAATGGATTTATTACAAGCAATTAGCGGTATGGATGATGTGCATTTTAACGGCAAAGATGTAATTTACATTATTACATTAGTTGTTAGTGTGCTAGGAGGGTGGTTTACTATGAAAGGCTCAATAGAAAAGCTAAAGCATAGATTAGAAAATGTAGATAAGCACGTATCAGAATGTCAATCAGATGCTAAAGAAGAGAACCTAGCAGCCAAGCATAGCAGAACAGGTATGCGTAAACAATTCCAAGAAGAAATGAAATCACTAGCAGAATTATCCAACAAAAGAATTGATATTGTGAAGCAAGACCTAAAAGATTTTCAGAAGGACAACGCCAATGAAATCAAGACACTAAATGACCAAATTACAGCCATCAAGACAGACACTTCTGAAATCAAAGGAATGGTTCAAATGTTGGTAGCTAAAGGAAAATAAATATAAAACTTAAACTAAAATAAATATCATGGAACGATTATTTAAAGATGGATTAATTACAACAATTATTGGTCTATTAATTATTGCAGGTGCAGTTTATATGTACTTATCTAAAAGCTTTACCTCAATGGAAGCAGGAGAACTTGCTGTATTAGGAATGGTTTTCCTAAGAGCTAAGAACTCTTTAGTAATGTTAAATCCAAAGAAAAAAGATAGTGTATAGTATAGGAGAAGTTATAGATACTTTAAGTGAAAAAGGATACGCTATTTTTCAGAATGATGATAAGCCTTACAATTTAAATTATGTAGGCATTAGAGATATTTCTGGAGTAAATTCTTTTAATGATGTATTTATTGTTTTTTGGAAATACAAAGGACAATGGAGTTCAATTCATTGGAAAGGAACTACTGATCCAGGTACTTATTGGTTACAAAATCCAATGAATCCACACGGAACCGCAATTTTAAAAGAAGGTCAGTGGAGAGGATGTTGGAAATTAGGAAAACATCAAGGAAAATATGAAGCCTTAGTTCAAAGAAAAGAAGTGACTGTTATAAGAGATGGAAATAAAGATAATGTTCTTAATTTAGAAGCTGGATACGAAGACACAGGATTCTTTGGAATAAATCACCATAGAGCTAATTCTAAGTCTGAAAGTACTCAAATTGATAAATGGTCAGCAGGTTGCCAAGTAACAGCTAACCCACATGAATATGATGTATTTATCCAAATCTGTAAAGAAGCTCAAGAAATATGGGGAGAAGGATTAACCTATACGCTTTTAAATAAAACTGATTTTGAATAAAATTGAATGATTGCAAGAAAAAAAGAAAGAATAGTATTCCTGGCATTATTGCTAGGGATACTTTTATTGTTTCTATTTGAAAAGTGCACACCTAAAGAAAATATAAATCTAGGTGAAAACATCATATCACATACAATTGATACAGTTTTAATTAAAGGTAAATTAGATACTATAACTTTTACAGATACTGTAGTTACTCAGATAGTAAAATACAAGTACATAGATACCACTGAACATAATATAAACTTAAGAGTCTATACGTCTGAAGTAGAAGATTCTTTATTAAGTGGTACAATTTATACAAAATTAGACTTGTCTTCATGCAATATTATTGATCAAAGTATAAAATATACAGCAAAATTTCCGAAATTTATAACTAGGATAGATACACTCAAAATTAATGAAAAGGTTGTAAAAGAACAAATACGTAATAAAGTATTTATTGGATTAGAACTTGGAGGAAATTTAAATACTTTTTCTGCAGGTCCTAAAATAAGCTTAAAAACAAAAAAAGATATGCTATATAACTATAGATATGACATTATATTAAATACTCATAATATTGGCGTATCTTTTAAACTGACAAATCCATTTAAGAAATGATCACACTAAATAAACTTACATATGATTTACTTGAACTTATCAGAGGAAACATCACTGATGATGACGAATTAGATCTAAGGCAAATAGAATATTGGATACATAATCAAAGAGCATTGTGGTTAAAAAATGAGATGAATCGTTTTAGATCTATAGACGATGACTTAGTACAAGACCTAGGTTGCGTTGAATTAGAAATGGCTGATGCTTCAAGTTGTACAGATTTTCCTGTAGGATGTAGTATTCTTAGAACAAAAAATGCAATACCTGACACAATAGACTTGCATCATAAATCTGCAATTACACGGATAGGTCCTGTAAATAGAACACAAAAAGCATTTTCATTTGTACCATATAATCGAGCTGTATTTTCAGGAAACGGAAGACTTTCTAAAAATACAGTATATGGATTTTTATTAAGTGATAAAATGTATCTTAAATTTAATACTAATAATGAACTTGCAAAAACATTAACACATGTAAACATTAGAGGTGTATTTGAAGATCCTACTCAAGTAGCAGCATTTACAAATCCAGATGGTACACCATGTTATTCAAAAGATTCAAAATATCCAGTAAGTAGAAGTATGATAAACTATATGAAAGCTGAAATAGTAAAAAGTGACTTAAGATTTAAATTAATGGCTCCAAGCGATAGTGTAAATGATGGAGACGGTAAAGTAACAGGAAATGTCCAAACATAAAACACATTTTGGAATAAAAGATGCATACATGTATTATAAAAGTACGTCCGATGCACCTATAGATTATAACATCTTTACTAGTATTTGTAAAGACTTTTATAAGGAGCTAGCAAAAATGCTAATATTTAGTGCGTTTGAATTTAGAATGCCTTACAGGCTAGGAAGACTTCGAATAAGAAAATACAAACCAAAATTAAAAATTAATCCAGATGGAAGCTTAGATAAAAGTAAACTATTTGTTGATTATGCGTCTACAAATAAATTATGGTTAGAAAATAAAGAGGCTAAAAAAAATAAAAAACTAGTATATCATCTTAACGATCATTCTAACGGATATCAGCACAGATGGTTTTGGGAAAAAAGAACAACAAATATTCCTAACCATTCTGCATATTGTTTTTTACCGTCTAGACTGAACAAAAGAACTTTAGCTAAAGCTTTAAAAGATGAAGATGTTGATATAGATTTTTTTGAATAATAAAATAATGATTATGCACGGTATGATGAAAAAAGACAAGGATAAAAAATCTTGGTCTGTAAAAACTGAAAAAGATGGTATCTGTACTTCAATAGAAGTAAGAGAAGTATCGAATGGTTTTATTATATGTAAAACAAAATATGGTTCTAAAGAAGATGGAGAATACTTTAGCGATCAAGAAGAATGGATATCTAAAGAAAACCCATTAGCTGACGAAGAGAAGAAAGAAGAAAAAGAAGAAGGAAAAGGTCCACTAGGTAGCCTAAAAGGAATATTTAATAACCTTGGCGGAGGTGACTCAATGTATTAAAAAGTAAGTTATGTTAAATGGTAAATATGTATCTGTAGAAACTATTATAGAAAAAGTATACAGAGATTATGGATTTGAAGAAGATTTTGATTGGAATGATGCAATTGAATGGGTTGCAGACGCTTTAGATTTTATTGGAGCCCCACGAGCATATGTACCAAAAGTAACAGATGGTTCAAATACATTAGGTAATCCTAATCCTATTGTGATTAAAAATCATAGAGGAGATCTTCCATGTGATTTACACGTAATTGTACAAACAAGAGAATATTGTTCTAAAATACCAATGCTGCATAATACAGATAGTTTTCAAGCAGGATTATATATTTCAAATTCTCCAGACACAGTTAATTGTACTACAAGTAGCGGATGTGTAGATAAAGTAATTGATGCTTCACCGTCAACTGAAATAGATGACAATAAACATTGTAATCCATTTTTTAACTTCAATCCTAATCCTACAGCTAACACTGCATTTGGTGCAAACATGCCATCTGTACAAACTATAGATTATAACAAAGAATTGAGTTACACTGTAAACGGTGGTAAGATATTTACATCATTTAAAGAAGGTCAAGTAGAAATGGCTTATTGGGCTGTGCCTACAAGTGAAGACGGAATGCCTCTTATTCCTGCAGATACTAGATTTCAAGAAGCATGTAAAAATTATCTTGCTCATAGAATATCATTTAAACTTTCAATACAAGGTAGAATATCTCCACAGATAGCAGAAAAACTTGAACAAGAATGGCTATTCTTTTGTGCATCTGCAAACATCAAAGCAAGAATTCCTTCTATTGATGGAATGGAAGCTCTAAAAAATCAATGGCTTAGAACTATACCTAATATTGAAGAACATAGAAACGGATTTAGAGGATTAAACGAAGGTGAACAACGTAGAATTTTTAATGCAAGATAATGCCCAAAGCAAAACAAACATATACTACTGGTATCGATCAAGATACTTCTAAACTAAAATACAAAAATACTTCATACTTTGAAGCGTATAACTTTAGAGTAATTACTGATGGTGGTTCTTCAACAGGGTCCTTAGAAAATGAAAAAGGAAATAAACTTTCATTTAAAATTCCCAGTACTAGTGCTTCTTATAAAATAAGAAGAATTAATAATGCTAATGCTGCTGGAAGTGAAACAATAACAATAAATGGAAATGCCATTAACTATACTGCTGTAAATGGAATATTAACAACTGCACAATTGTTTCAGATTATTGCTGATGATCCAAACGTTCAATTACTAACAAGTACTAATGGTATAAAATTAGTTGAAGATGAAGATTTCGTATATCTTATTGGATTAAATGTAACATTAGTAGTAAGTGTAGCAGGTACAGATTGTAAATTAACAAACATAGCTCAAGCTCAAAGTGAACTTAAGATATGTGGAATGGGTCATTTAGACCAATGGATAATAGTATTTACAACATCTGAAACAACAGCTAATCCTGCATCAAGCATTGGAGATCAAATATGGAAATTAAAATACAATGAATACGCAAATGTAATTGAAGGACTATCTTCTGGTTTTTTAGTACCGTCTACACATTTGATATACAACAATCAATTAAATTTATCAACTTATCATCGCATAGAAGAACCAATTACACGATACGAAACTACTAAAATAGGACGTGTATATTTTACAGACTTTAATAATCCACTACGATCTATAAACATATTTGATGACAATTTATGGATATTGCCTCCTGGAAACTTAGATGTAGTTGCAAATGTAAATTTATCTAAGCCTATAATACAATCATTAAGTACAGGTAGTATTCCTGCAGGTTCTGTTTTACAATATGCATATAGACTTATTAATCAAACTCAAGGAAATAGTACAATATTTTCACCTGCATCTACATTAGTTACTCTTACAAAAAATGATTCCCCTACAACAACTCATAATGGGGGACTTGGAGGTGTACCATTTATGGGAGCTAATTCAACAGGTACAGCTTCAAGTTCAGTATCCTATAGAATAGAAGATATTGATACAGATTACGATATAATTGAACACTATTACATTTATTGGAGCTCTCCAAATAATCCTACTGTATATAAATTTGGAGAAGATTTTATTCCACCTTCTGGAAATATTGATGTAATACATGCAGGTACAGAAACTGCACTTCCAATAACAACATTAGAATATAATGCATTAACTAATTCATTAGTAGCTAAAACATTAACATCTAAAGATGATAGGTTAGTTGCCGCTAATATCAAAGAACCTACATTTGAAATTGATTTTGATGCAAGGGCTTATCGAAGTAAAGTTGCAGGAGATACAAGCTTTGACTTATATAATAGTGATGGTACATTTAATACATATAATGATGGAAACTGGGATGCAATTTCAGAAGAACATGATGCAATAAATCCTTACAATCAAGAAGATCCTGAACTTAATAATAAAAATTATGCTACTTGGTTAGTTGATGATGAATATAAATATGCTCCAGGTGAAAGTTATCTTGGTGGTAAAGGTCCCAACGTAAACTACAAGTTTGTTACTCAAAGTTATTCAGCTAATGATTTATATGCAGTACCAGATCCTGTATATAGACCATTTTCAATGGTAAATAGATATTTATCAGGCGATTCACCATTAACGTTAAATGAAAAAAATCTAGACAACAGTAATATAGAATACCCTAGAGCAGGAGAAATTAAAAATATGGCTTCTGCTAAAATAAATGGAGTCTTAAGAGGATATGCTCGTGGTGAAGTTTATAGATTCGGAGTTACTTTTTATGACCTTAAGGGTAATCCAAGTTTTGTGAAATGGATAGGTGATATTAAATTTCCTGAAATGTATGAAACTACAGATGATGCAACATCTGGAATAAGCAATACATATAAATTAATGAGTTTTAATTCTACTTTTGATGTTTCAGATTTACATACATTGGGTATAGAATTTACTATAGATGTATCTGACATTGTTGATAAAATATCAGGATTTTCTATTGTGCGAGTTGAAAGAAAAGAAGTAGATAAAACACGATTGGGAACTGGTTTATCAATGCATTTTAATAGAGAAGACTATGATAATAATGGTGCAGGAGGAGTATATAGAAATTTTACAAATGAAAACGTAACAAGCGATAGTATAAAGATTGACGGTACAGGTGAAAGTATAGTTAATTTAATGGATAGACCTGGATTTACACCATGGCATTCCCAAGTATCTGGTAGAACTAAAGGACTTTCTGTATTTTGTTCACCACTTGGTCAATTTAGAGCAAATAATAATTATGCATTTAAAGCAAGAGATCATATTCAAACAATAGGTTATTATAATGCATATGCTGATAGATTTTATAATGATACAAGTGATGATAGTATAGGTATCTGGTATAAAATGAGAAATTATTTTACTCCAAATACAATTCCACTAACTTATCCTACAGATTACAGAGCAGGTAATCAAAAAATGTTAATTGATCATGAAGTTCAAATGACAGGTGGACAAGTTTTAGACGGTAACTCATCGATATTCGATAACGTATCTATAGGTTCTTCTCACGATAGGTATTTAATTAATGCTTCATATGCAAAACATGACAAAAATACTCCATTAGGTTTAGGAAACTATAAGCAATTATTAATACTAAATACTAATGCAAGTGCAAGTGATTGGTGGGATGGTGCTTTAAATCCTTTAACTGCAGCTGTACCATCAGGTCCTAGAAAAGGAATATGGTATGATGGTGGTGCTATTATTAATGAAGGTGAACAAGTAATTAATAACGCTTCAGGTGATGCTCAATCTGATAATGTTTTAATCTTTAAAGAAATATCCTATAATAGATTTTTAATTAAACAATATGGAGGTAACTCATATTTAGATAGAAACAAATCTATTTATATGTCTACTAATCATTTTCAAGCTGTATCTGAAATATCTGATGTTGGAAATACAGAACTTACATTTAAAGTATTTGGTGGAGATACTTACGTTAATTTTTACGATGAAGAATACATTACTCAACATTGGAGCAATGATGGACTTTCGTATGATTTACCTAGCAATGAAAAAATGGCAATTGGTTTACTATATCCATGTGAAACATCAGCTAATACTGAATTAAGATACGGTAATCATTTTTCAAAAGATAGAGATCCTACTGATATGGGCGGAACATATCAATTTGAAGATTACAAAATGCTTACTTTTTATAATCAAGAAAACAATATTAAATCTCAATTCTTTGCTAAAGATGCATTAGTTGATCTTTTAGAAGAACAAAGATTTACTATTAAAGTATCTAATGCAAAAGTAGATGGTGAATTATTAGATAACTGGAAAGTGTTTCTACCTAACAATGAATTACCTGTAGAAGGAATACATGGTCAAATTAACAAAATAGTTAATCTAAAAGGTAATGTATTTTTCTATCAAGATTCTGCAATAGGTGCTGCTGCAATAAATGATCGTGTGACTCAAGTATCTGAATCAGGAGTTGAAATTGTATTAGGTACAGGAGAAGTAATTAGTGATTACTCTTACATGAGCACAGAGACGGGAACAATACATCAATATTCTGTAATTACTTCTGGAAACAGTCTTTATCACTATGATGATAGATTGAAAAAAATGTTTAGGTTTGGTGGTGGAGGAGTAGAACCTATAAGTGACATTAAAGGACTATCTGCTTTTCTTGGTAAAATAGATGGAAGCCTAGAAGAAAATGACATTACATTACAAAACTTAGGTGTACATGGAGTATATGATAGACGACATAATAGGGCAATAATGACATTCCTTAATTATAAAATCTATCCAAGCGTTGAAGGAAATAAAGAATATGAAGTAGGAGATATTGTATTTTTTGCAGGATTATATTATGAAGTAATAACTGCATTTACTGCTCCTGCAATTCCGCAAACACCTTCTACTGATCCTAATTTTCAAGCATTAGTAGATAAAATTGGTAATTCTATTTTTATAAATGGATTTACAGTATCGTATAATGAAATACTAAACGCATTTGAATCTTTCCTTGATTATAAGCCAAATATGTATTTACATACAGGTAGAAGATTACTTTCAGTAAATTCATTTACAAATGAAAGAGAAATATACGAACATGATACAGGTGACTATGGACAATTCTATGGTGCGTATCATAACTCAAAAATAACATTAATTCTTGCTCCTGGTGCAGACATTATTAAAGTATTCGACAATATAGAATATAACGCAGAAATATCAATAAATGATTTAGATGCTCCAAATGAAGCATTAAAGCAAATGCGATTTTATAATGATTATCAAGATACAGGAATAATACCACTTACTCTTGGTGATACTGTAGTTAGAAGGATGCGTAAGTTTAGATCTACTATACCAAGAGATGCAAAAGATGCAACAGCTTCTCCAAAACCAAGAATGCGAGACGCTTATATATTTTTAGAACTTGAATTCGAGAATAACTTAGATAACAAAAGACTCGTATTACATGATATTGGTTTAAGTTTTAGACCAGCTAATATGTAACGTTAGATAAATTATTTGAACGATGTTAGATTATCAATTATTTTTACAATACTGTTGTTATGACTGAAGAAGAAAAAAAGAAAAAAATACTATCGTTAAGTGCCTATCAACCAGATAGTATCACTAAATATAGAACTGCTCAAGTAGCTGCACCTGATGACTTTGATTACGATGAATATCAAAGAAGAATGGATATGATCAAAAGAGGTCAAGAAATCCAGAATTTAGGATTATACGAACAAGCAGGTATTGAAAATACTGGCCTTCCATACTATCAAGTAGGAAAAAGAGATACACAACTAACACCTGAACAATATGCAAGTTTTGCTCAAAGGGAAGGATTTGATCCAGAAGATTACTATTCGTCTTTAGAATGGATGAATCAAAATGTAAATCCATTAACCAAAGACCTTAATGATTTTAATATAGGATTAGCTGGAGCTAAAGAAGGTTTACGTACACCTCTAAGAGAGCAACTATTAGGTCCACAGCATGCATCAACATCATATGGTAGTTTTGAATGGTCGCCAGATGAGATTAAAGTAGATAGGTCAGGACGTAGAGTATTTCCTCAAAGAACACTTCAAACAAGAGCAATTCCAAGGATAGGAAAAGAAGCAACTTATTTAGAAGCTCTGGGAACATTAGCATATCCTGCTTGGAAAAAAGCTTTCGATGCTGGTATAATTACAATCCCGTGGGAAGAAGGAGTTGCAGAACAAAAAGGTTTAGTTGCTGGAGATCCAGAATTATATAACGCTAATGCTCAAGAAGAAATAAAAGGAACTACTGACTTAGGTAAAAAAATTCCTTCATCTGTTAAATGGCAAGATAAAGTACTATTCGACCAAGAACCATATCCAAAAATGAATGCATATGGTGGAGATATGAATTATTATGGTACTGGTGGGGTATTTGAAAAAATTGGTGCAGGTTTATATGGAGCAGCTGAAGGAGTATTAGATACAGCTACTTTTGGATTAACAGATAATTTAACAGACAAAGTAAAGTTTAATAATCCTGAAGCAGAAGCAATTAGAGCAGGTACTAATATTGTTGGAAATGTTGCAGGTGCAGTAATTAATCCTGCAGCTACAGGTACAGCTGTTGGACAATCAGGAGATAACTTAAAAGATTTAGCCAATACTGGAGTCATTAAAAACGATGGAGTAAATAAAGCATTGAATGTAGTAGGTACAGGAGCTGAAGTAGGAAGTATGTTTATGGGTGATATAGGTGCAGGTTCAGAAATAGGTGGTTTTGCACAAACATTACAAGACGTAGGTCAAAGTAATATTGCAGGACAAGTAGCAGGACAAGTAGAAAATATGGCAAATACTTCTTTTAGTGCATACGGAGGAAATATGTATGCAGCAGGTGGTTTTATGCAACCTACAATAGATCCTGAACATAGAAAGCAATACAAAAAAGACCTTAAGTTTCAAGAAAATGACGCTAAAGTAGGAATGACTACACTTGACAAATGGACTGATGAATTTCCAGATGCTGAAAAATGGATGCCTTATAAAGCAGTAGAAGATAAAAGTAAAAAAGATCCTACTTATGATATTGGATATGGTAATAAATTAGGTAAGAAAAAAGACGGAAAGCTTATGGTAACTATCGGTGGAAAAGAAGTCGATGCCATGAAAGGTCTTAATTCTGATCAAATAGATACATTACTTGATGAATCAATTACTGCTCATGAAAACATAGCAAGAAAAGAATGGAACAAAAAATTTCCAAATAATAAATATGATGATTTACCTCAAGCTAAACAAGTACTTATAACTGATTACGCATATAATTTAGGAAGTATAAATAAGTTTCCTTCACTCATGGATGCTTTAAATGAAGATGATGAAAAGAAAGCATATAATGAATATAAAAGATTTAGTAAGAAAAAACCATTAGTTAAAAGAAATACTTGGTCGGCAAAACAATTAGATAAAATATTTGTTGAACCTAAACTTAAAGCAAAAAAAGCTAAAGCTACAACGCTTGATCAGCAAGAATTAAATTTAACAGGTATAGAAGATGCTCGTAATAGCCCTGCTATAGCTGAAAGTACAGCAGTAAATAATAGAACACTTGATTTAGTAGAAAAATCTAGAGCACGTAGAGAAGAAATTCAAAAGTATTTAAATAATAATAAAAAAGCTTACGGTGGAGATCTTGGTTATTATAGTGGAGATATGCAACCATTGCAACCAATGCCAACAATGACTGGACAAATACCAATAAATAAAGAATTACAAACACATGTTCCATCTAAAGAACAGCTACAATTGTGGATGACACGGCAATATAATCCTAAAGAATACCGCAAAATTCAGAGAGATTTAAGTAGATCTAGTATTTTAAATCAAGATACAGGTGAAAAAAGAAATACTAATTTTTTTCGTGATTTGTTTACAAACAATAGAAGTATTGCTGTTGAAGGTGGAAACTATAGTAGCTTGGCGTATGGTGGTAATATAGATAATCTATATCAAGCAGGTGGAAATCTAACAGAGTATAATGGCAATACGCATGAAGCAGGCGGAATTCCTTTAGGGAATACAAACAATGAAGTTGAAGATGGTGAAATAAGATGGGATACACCTGATGGAGAATCTTACATATTTTCAAATAGAATACCTTATACAAAATCTAAAAAGAAATAGTTATGGCTAGTAAAAAAAATAAATCATTTGCAGACCAAGCGAAAAAAATAATGTCTAAGTATGCACTTCGTCCAGACGATAATGCTTCTAAAACAGCCATGAATAGAGAGTTAGATATTCTAAAAGAAGAACAAGAAATAGAGCGTCAACAAATGGCACAAGAAGCAATGGAAACATTGAATTCTTTAGGTATGGCTCCTCCTATGCAAGGTGTTCCACAAGAAATGCCTCCAGAAATGGCGATGCAGCAAAGTCAAGGTATGCCACAACAAATGCCAGCACAACAAGAAATGATGGGGCCTCCTCCACAAGGTATGCCAATGCAACAAGCATATGGTGGTAAAATGTGTAGTTGTGGTAAACGTGGATGTAAAGGATGCGGTGGTAAAATGAAAAGAGAATATGGTGGTAATTTATATGCAGAAGGTGGAATTTTAAATACTACAGAAGATATTCCAGGAGATCCACCTGTTTCAACTGAACCACGAACTAAAAAACCTTGGGAATATTATAATCCTACAAATCTTGAAAATAAAATTAATGAATTAGATACTGCTTTTACAGATCCTGTTACAGGAGAAAGACTTACAGAAACTCAAGCTAAAGATACTATAATGAATCTTCATTCTAATGTAGGAAGAAGATTCACAGAAGGAGATTCAACAAATACGAGTAGTATATTTCATCAAAGGAAAGATGGTGAAAGAATTTTAGATGAAAAAGGTAATTATATAAATTTAAATAATCCTGAAAAAGATATTGCCTGGTCAGCTGCTACTACTAGTAATTTAGTAATGGATTTATATAATCAAGATAAAAAAGGAATAGAGAATATAGGATTCAAACCTTCAACTGCACATTCATCATATATAACTGATGCATTTAAATCAAAAAATAATCCTAAACACAAATATGATTTATATCAACCACTTCCAATAAAATCACCAACTCGTGGTTCAAATGCTGCATCATTAGATCAAGAAGAATTAAATCCTATTCTTGGAATAGGAGATATGCTTTTCTTTGGTAGAGACCGTGCTCAGAATTGGAAATTTGAAGATTTTGAAAAAGCTGCAAATAAAAATTCTAATTATCCCAGTCATTCTGATATAATTACAAGTAAAGGTTCAGATGAAGATGGATACTATTATGTAATTTCTGGAGGAAATACTAGTGATGAAGAATCAGGATTAACAAAAGATACTTTTGGTCACAAAAAAGTTTATTATAATCCAAACTCTGGAGAAATTATAGGAAAGAAAAGTAAAACAGGATTCTCTAATCCTTATAAAGGAATCATGCAGATTAAGGAAACTAGAAGAGCAATGTCTAATGAACCTATGGAAACTCTTAGTCCAGAACAAACTAAAATTACTCCTGCTGAAATAAGAAAAAGTCCAGAAATGATGTATCAAGAAATGGTTAGTAACGGATTTGATCCTAATCAATTTGCATATGGTGGAAACATGAAAAAAAAATATGCATTTGGTGATTATCTTAGCGAAGATTCAGCACTTTCTAAATCTATTCTTTTACCATATGATAAATTTACAAATAATTTATTCTCACCGAATGTGCTGAATGAAGGATTAAAATTAGATTATTTAAATTCAAATAATAATTTTCAAGAAGCTGATAATTTTACTACTCAAGAAGAACTTGATTTTTTTAATGCTTATTCAAAAATACCAGAAAGTGGATATAAGCCCAATCTAAATGATCAGAAAAAAGATGATTCAGGAAATATATTTGATGGAAAAATGGATACGGGTGATTATATAGCTGCAGGAATAGGTGCATTACCTGATGTAGCTGGACTTGCATATGCTGCAAAAAAACCTGAGAAAAGAGGAAGGATGACTGCTCAAGATGAAACACTCGATACTTCTGCATACGATCAAGCCCTTGCTAGAAATGCTGCTCAAACTAGAGAAATAAGTAGAAGAAATCCAAATGCTGCATTATCTCAGCAAGTTGCAGGAACTACTGGTGCAAATACTAGAATAGGTGCAGCACAAGCATCTGAAAAGCAACTGATAGAGGCAAGAAACATGCAAAGACAAATGGAAGTTGATCAATTTAATCTAAGTCAAGATGAAAGAGATAGGCAAGCAATGGATGCAAGAATGAATGCAATGGTTGAGCACGGTAAGGGCATAACTGATGCATATACTGGTGTTAAAGGAGATAAAGATAAAATGGCAATGGAAGCTCAAATTGCTAACATGTTAGGTACAGACAATTATGAATTTCAAAAGAATGCAGATGGAACTCTTTCAATTGTTCCTAAAGGTATAAGTTAAAAAAGAAAAAGAAGGATAATCATGTCAGATATATATTACCAACCAAGAAGAACACAATATAAAAGTCAATATGTCCCTATGCCTTTAGACTTTATGCAAAAGTCACTTCAGGCTAAACAAGGAAAATGGGATAAGCAGGAAATACTGCTTGACACACTCGCTGACATGGATATTGATTCTCTTCCAGGAAAAGATAAAAAAAGAGCAAAAGAATTACTAAAAGAAATTGAAACTTTTTCAGATGAATCTAGAAGTAAAGATCTTGGGTCTTCTGAATACGCAAAAGAATTTCAAAAATTTCAAAGAAAAATTAAAAACAATAAAGATCTAAAAAAGATAACTAGTGCATATAATACTTGGAAAGAAACTGAAGAACTTAGAAAAGAATGGCAAAAGAAAGCTAAACCGCATATAATGGCTGATGTATTTGGTGAAGCTGATAGACGATATAAAGCATATACAACAGGTGACGGATTCGAAGGAAATATAAGTTTACAAGATTCAAGTAATATCATAGCTGGTATAAATCCAATAAAAGCATCCAAAGAATATTTTAGTCAAGTATCTTCTGATGAATTAGAAAGCTTAACTGGTGTAACAACTGGAGGAAAAAGTTCTGAAAAAATGGCTACAATAGCACAATCTTTATATTCAGACTGGAGAAACGGTAGAGCAGGTGCTCAATATGAAATGCAATATGATAATAAAAAATTATCTGGAATTGTACCTAATGAAAATTATTTAGATAATACTAAAAAATTACAAGTACTAGATGCAAATGGAAATGCAATAGTAGATGGTGAAGGAAACCCTGTAACAGAAACTGAATATGAAACATATACAAGAGAAAAAGATGAATGGTTACAAAATCAATTTTATCAAATTGGACAAAGTTATGCTAATGATAAACTTGGTATAGATAATTCAGGCAATAAGCCAAATGTTACAGACGTAACATCCGTAATAGGTGATGATGATTCTATAGTTACACCAGGAGCAACAACAACTCAAGATATACAAGAAGAAACTACTGCTGCTATAAATGCAAAAGCTGCAAATAAAGAAATGCAAAAACGCATAGATGATTATAATAAAGCTAACGAAATGAGTAATGATGGAAGTTATAAATATAACGATCAAAATTCCATAGACTTAAGAGAAACAAACTCTAAGAAAATAGATGAATATGAAAATCAAATAAAAGATAATAATATAATTATTGAAAATTATAATAATGACATTGACGCTGTAGCAATAGCTCAAATTAATAACGATCCTAATACTACTACCCCAATTAATGAAAATCAAATAAATCAAGCAATGAATGATATTGACAATAATGAAAAATTTGATTTAAATGGCAATGGCGTTAACGATGTTAATATTAAACTTATAGAGACCACAGTTACCAGTGCTGGTAATTATATAGGAAGAGATGGATTATATATGAATCAAAGAGAAATGCTTGATGTTGATATGGGTGAAGCTACACCTGTTACCGAAAATTTAGGAATTAAAAAACAAATAGACAATTCTCCATATGTTACCGATAAACATGAGTTATTACTTGCACAACTAAAAGAAAACATTAAAGAAAAATCAGGTTCGACACTTGGTTCTTTATGGGAACAAAGAAAAAATGGAACAATAAATAGTACTGATAAGGATATACTCGAAAAGGAAATAGAAAAATTATATAATACAGAAAGTGCTGATTATAATATATATGATAACAGTACTAGAGCAACGGTAAAAGGAAGATATCAAGATAAAACGCAATACATAATAGCCCCAACACCAAACCAAGCATTAGAATGGGGGTTTCATGAAGGTTTGAGATATATTCCTAATTCAGTAATACAACCTGGAGAAAAAACAGGAGCGTTAGCTTATACTTATACTACAATTCCATTAGATATAAAAAATAAAAGTAAATCTGGTACATATGCAACATGGTCTAATAATTCAAAACAAGGAGATGTTCAAGTAAAATATTATGAAGCAATAAAAGAAAAAATAGAAGGCGAAATGGATAAAAAAATAGCAAATGGAGAAAGTACTGAAGCTGAAAAAGTTCGCCAATTAAAAATTATTGACAATTTAATAGCACATTCAAAATTTCAAACAGAAAAAGAATCCGAGATTATGAATCCTGCACCAGTATTTAATGACTATTATAGTGGAGGAAGTGCTGGACAAGCAAATCTTTTACAACAAAAAATATATACTATAGACGAAGTAGGATTAGAAAACTATAACGACAGTTCTAACTTTACTGCTGAATTCCAGAAAGCTTTTAATGAACATAAAGGATCAAAAACAAGTAAATTTAAGTTAGTAAGTGACAGTGAATCAACTATAATAGACGATACTGTTGTATCTACATCAGATAACTATCTTCAAAAAACTGGAACAGCTATGCCTTGGGAATCAAACGGACCAATAACAATAGAAGGGAAAACGTATAATACACCTAAAGAAGCTGAAGCGGCAGGTTACATTAATATAAGATTAAATAAGTTAACTGCAGTAAGTAGTGAAATTCCATCTAATGGGGCTCCAGAAACAATGTGGAATATTCTATATGATAAATTGGTAGAAGATCCAAAAGATAAAACTAAGAAAATACCAATGAAAGATCAAGAGTACAATGGTGCTAAAATACAAATGTCTGGTGCTGTTGAGTATGTTAATAAAAAATCAAGTGAATATTTAGCTGCTTATAAAGATTATGCTACTCATGGTAAAAATGGAAAAGCCGATGAAGCTATGTTAGAATATTTAAAAGTAAGAGATAGGGATCTATTTAGTAAATTTAATAGAGTTAAGAATATACGTGAAGGTGAATCACAAAGTGTAGTTGTGCCATTATTAGAAGGTCAAGGAATAGTAAGAATGGATGTAAAACAGCTTCAAAATAATACATGGGCATATGACATGACATATGTTGATGCTAATGGAAATAGACAAACTTCAAATACTAGACACACCTATGACTCATACGGTGAAATGATTAACAGTATATTACCATTTAGAGATATTCGTGATGAAATGTATAAAGATGCAGTAGTAACACTTGATGAACTAGAACAATAATAAATTATGGCTGACGAATTAATAGATACTGACGAATTAATAGATTCTAGTAAAGTAGTAGACAGTGACTCAAATGAAGGTGAAGAAAAAAAACCTATTAATATATCTTCACTTGAAAAAATAGTAGATAGGAATCAAAAAAAAGATGATTCTAGAAAATATAACTATACGTCAGATGAGATAACATCATCTATAAAAAATCCAAAAGAGCTTCAAAAAGAATTAGGTAGTGCATTTAACTTAGCAAAAGGTGATTCAGAATTAAATGATCTTTTTAGTAAAGTAAAAGAAACTCGAATACGTAATGAGCAAATAAAATTAGCAGAAGAACAAGGTTGGTTTGGAGAATTAGGAAGTGCCTTAGTGCAATCTATAGCAGGTGAAATAGTAGGTGGTACAATTGAAGGTATAGGTTATCTAATGGATATAAAATCAATGTGGGACGGAAGTCTTGGTAAAGGAAATGCAATATCTGATATAGGAGTAGCTCTTAAAGAATGGACACGTGAAGTTGCACCAATACATGTTGACCCTAGAAGTGAAGAAAAATCTGGTAAATTTAGACCTTGGGATTCAGAATGGTGGTTCTCTAATTTACCATCTGTAGCAAGTGCAGTATCAATCATGATTCCTGTAGCAGGATGGACAAGAGCTGCTAGTTTTGTTGGTAAAGGTGTTGGCGGTGCAGCAAAAAGTATAAGAGCTGCTAAAATGGCAAAAAAAGCAAATGCGTTAGGTGGTATAAATAAAATAGATGATGTAGTAAGAGAAACTTCAGGTTTTAAAAAAACATATGATAAAATATTTAATAATGTAGCAACAAAAAGAGTAGGTAATGCTGTACATCAAGGTATTGTTTCTAGACATATTGAATCTAATATGGAAGCAAGTGGTACATATAAAGAAGAATATGAAAAAGTATTAGCTGAAACTGGAGATGAAAACTTAGCAAGAAGAGCAGCAAGTGATGCAGCTGCATTTTCTTATTATGCAAATTCAGTTATGGTGTTACAAGACATTCCACAATACTTCTTATTAGGTAGAGGTTTAAAATCAAATAGAGCGTTCAATAGTTATGCTCAAATGAAAGCAGGCGGAATGGCAACAGGTAAAGCCTTATCAAAAGCTGGATATAGGCAAGGTGTTGATATGTTAAGTGAATTTGGAGAAGAAGCATATCAATTTGTAATTGGTCAAGAAGCATTACATTATGCAGATGTAAAAGCTGGTCTTAAACAAGATAATAATTTTTCATCAAGATTTGGAGAATATGTAAATGATGGTGAATTATGGACATCAGGTTTTTTTGGTGCAATTGGTGCAGGTGCAATGCAATCTATGAGTTCAGTATTTAATAAAGTATCTGGAAAAGAAGATTCAAGAGTAAAAGAAATATCTGAAAGAGGAGAAAAAATTGCATTTCATAGTAAAAGAATTAGAGAAGCTGCTGAATTAGGAGACGAAAATGCATATAGACAAGCTGTATTAGATGCTTCTACGAGTTTAGCAATAAATTCTGCAAAAGAAGGTAATATAGATCATTATGTAAAAGAACTTGAAAATTTAAAAACTGCAGATGCAGAAACATTAGAAAAGTTAGGGGCAGATGAATCATTTGTATCACATATTGATAATTTAATTACTGATGCAAAACAAATAAAAGAAGTATGGGACAACAATGTAAACAAATTTGATCCTTCAATAGTACCGCAAATTGTACAAAGTAAATTTATTGTATCAAAATTAGATAAGAATAGAGCAGATCTTATAGCAACAGTCAATGATAATTTAAATAATATAACTGGATATAATACATTAACTGCAGAAGGTAAATTAGTATTTAATAATAGACTTGAAGTAGAAGCTGCTAAACGTTCACTTGAAGTAAGTAAGAAAATGAGAAATAATAAATCTCTAAACCTTACAGAAGATGAAATAAAACAACTAGATGATTTTATAGAAACTCAAGAAACTTCAATTATTGAAGCAGATAAAAGACTAAAAGAAATAACTAGTGATCCTAATATAACATTACCTGAATCAGATAAAAAAACAATTTCCTTACTTGATAATGAAGCATTAATGTCTGAAACATTATCAAATAAACAAAAGCTTGCTTGGCAAGAAGAACTAATTAATCTTCATATTAATAGATTAAATGAATTAAGTAAAGGTGAGGTAGTTGGAAAAGCTGCAAAAAATAAAGCATCGCTTGATGGAAATAGAAAAGATTACAAAAGAATTCAAGAACTATATACTGAAATTTATAAAGGGGCTAAGGAAGAAACAATAGGTAAAAGAAAAATAGTAGGTACAAATTCCGACGGTAGTCCTATTTTAGAAGATGTAGATTCAGAAGAAGCAACTGAAATAGGACTTGATGCAGATGATTTTACAAGAACTTATGAAAAACCATTATCAATTCAAGAAAAAGTAGACGCTATAGCAGAAGCTGAAGAAATACTTGAACGTACTACTGATGAGCAAGATAAAAAGAATATAGAAGAAATGATCATCGCAATGAAAGAAATTGTAGATGAACAATCAGATAGATATTCTAAACAAAACAAAGCACGTTTAAGACAAATATTTATTAATACGACAGCAGAAAGCAGAAAAATGTTAGGTGATTATATTAATTCTATAACGTTAATAGAAGAATCACTATTAAAAGAAATTGAACTTAAAAAAGAAAGAAAAAGATTATATAAAGTATTAGATGATTTAAAAAGAAAAAGAATTAAAGACAAATTAATAAAAGGTACTCCTCAGTACGATACTTGGTTGGCTGAATCTGAAACAGTAAAAACTCAAATATCTCAAATTAATGAAGGAATAGCAGTTATTAATGCAAAAAATTTAGAATTTGAACGTCAAGAAATAAATAGACAAATTGCTGAACTCTATACTACCATGAATGCGTCAAACATGATAGATCATAATTACGATAATGTAAACGTAAATGATCTATTCATAGAAGACACTGATGTATTACAAGTATTTTTTAATGGTGAAAAAGGAATATTATTTAAGGATGAAGATACTGGTGAAATAGTATTCTTAGGAAATGAAAGTGATGAAATTTATTCAGGAGGTATTGGTACGGATAAAACAATTACTATAAAAGATTTAGGAATAAGTATAGTAAGGGATTCTTTTTATCCTTTAGGTATTAATCTTAATAGCGGAAATAAAACTCCTGTATTTTTTACTTTAGGAGAACACAAATTTAGACATATAGGTGCTTTACCAGAAGAATCATTAAATTATGATGCTGTAGGTAATTTAGAATCTGTAACTATTGTAAATACTGAAGGAACAAGAGTAACAATTACTAATGAAGTATTAAAATATGAAATAGCAGATCTTTTCTTAACTTATCAAGTATCCATCATCGAACCGTTTCAATTTTCAAAAGAAGCGATGGATATAGAATATCAAGTAAAAGATAAAAATACTGGTGAATTAACAGGTGAAACAAAACTTTACAGTATAGATTTAAACTTAAGTGATATAAGTAAGTCAAAAGTTTATGTTACAAATAAAAATGGATTACAATCAGAAATATTAATAAACCAAAGTCATCGTAATAAAGATGGTTCTTTAAATAGAAAAGGAGAAATTATTGAACAAGTTTATGATGAACTTCAAAAAACGTTAGCAGAAAAAGTTAACAATATACAAGCAGAAATAATTAATCCAAATGAAAAACAACCATCACTTTTAGGAACTAAAAAAACATTTACATACAATGAAAAAGCAAACAAGCAAGACGTTTCTTCTGAATCAGATAAAGGACCAGGACCTGAAGAAGGCCCTTCTCAAGATGGACCCACGGGAGAGGGTACGCCACCTTTTGAAGATGAAGCAACGTTAACTGGTGGTGGTACTAGTACTACATCCTCTTCAGCATCATTAACTAAAATTATTTCTGAAATAACTGATGTTGTTGTAGCATCGTATCTAAAATACCCATCGCTTAAAAATGAATTTGATCCAACTTCAACAGAAGCAGTAGAATTAATAAATGACATAAAAAGTAAAACTAGCATAGAAGCATTAGATGCAATAAAAAGAGGAGGTGCTATTTCAGACACACCTAAGACTACTTTTATAGATACAATATTAGCCAGAGTCATTAACGCTGCTAAAGAAATAAACTCAGTTCATAGTACTGATGACGTTCCAGCTTGGGAAGACTATACTATTGATAATATTGAGTATGGAACTAAAGAATATACCTTACCTGGGGGAAAAGTAATAAGATTTAATACACAGCAAGAAACTGCTTTAACCAAAATAGAAACTTGGTTAACAACTAAAGAAACTGCATTTACTTTAGAAGGATATGCTGGTACAGGTAAGACTACTATTTCTAAAAAAATAATAGATGATATAAAAAGTGGATTTAATGAAAATGAAACTTTAATTGTTTCTGCACCAACACATAGAGCTAAATCAGTAATTCAAAAAGCAACAAACGAAAAAGCAACAACACTCCATCAATTATTAGGATTAAAACCAAATTATGATATAGATAATTTTAATCCTAAAGATTTAAAATTTACTGCAGGTGCTTCTCCTCCTCCTATAAGTAACGAAAATTTAAAAATTGTAGTAGTAGATGAAGCTTCAATGATAAATAAAGCACTATACAAATATCTTATTGAAAAAGCAAAAGCAAATAATGTAAAAATACTTTTTATGGGTGATAGAGCACAATTACCACCTGTAGGAGAAACATTAAGTGAAGTATTTAAAAATCCTAATAATGCAAAACTTACATGGGTTCAAAGAACTGAAGGAGATAATCCTTTAATGGGAATTTTTACAAAAATTAGAAATCGTATCAGCGAAGAAGAATCTAAATCAACTAAAGATGGAAGTCTTCCTTACAATCCCGTTACGATGATAAATCAAAATGGAGAAGGTATTACTTTTTTAAATAGTTGGAACGAAAAATTAACAGCTATATTTAGTAATGATAATTTTAAAAATGATTCAAATTTTGCTAAAGTTATTGTATGGAGAAATGATAGAGCTGATAAATGGAATGATATAATTAGAAAAGTAGTATGGCCAGATGCAGAAGATATAGTAGTAGTAGGTGAAACATTAACTGGATATACTGGAGTAGAAAATCAAGCAGGAAAAAATGAAGTAGAAAATAGTAGAGATTATAAAATAAAAGAAGTTAAACGTATTGAAGTACTTAAAGAAGATTTAAACGGTAAACAAATATCTATAAAAGTACTTGAAGTAACTCATTACGATAAAGAACTGAAGGAAGATAAAATAATTCAAATTCTTGATCATGACGATCCTAATACACTAGCTTGGTATAAAGCAAAAGCATCTAATATTTTTAAAGAAATATATAAAACTCCACAAGGAAAGCAACGAAATATACTATGGGCAAAAATGTATTACCCATTTGAACAAGAATTTCTTCTTTTAAAAAATATTAAACTTAATAACAATCAATCTATTAACAAACATCTTGGATATCCTTATGCAAGCACTGCTCATAAAGCACAAGGTGCTACTTATGAAAATACATTTATTGATGAAGTAGATATTAAATTTAAAAATACAAATTACGAAGAAAGAAATAAAATGCTATATACTGCAATGTCAAGAACTTCAGGTAATGCTTACGTATTAACTGATGCTTCTAATATAAAAGTAGCAATTCCTCCAAATAGTACTAACTCAAATAATCCTGATAATAAGTCTAATCAATCCAAAGATGACGTAAAAAGATCTAATGCTGCAAAAAATAAAATTGAAGGATTACTTAAAAACAAAAAATTTATAAAAGGATTAACTAAAGACAACAAACTTGTTGAAGTAGATAGTGGTATACAATTTGAAAAATATGTAAAAATTAATGAATCAGGAAAAATAATAGCTGAATTTGATAGAGTAAGTGAATTTATTAAAGAAAAAATTAAAAAAGATAAAAATGAAAATTATCCTCCTTTAGTACAATCAGCACTAACTATTGGAAATAAAGTAGATGCAATTGTAAGAGACTTTTTTAAAGGGACTCTTCAGGATCATACTAAATATAAGATAGGACCTAAAAAAGAATTCGATAGTTTGATTAAACAGTTAAATGAACTAAAAGAATTTTTTGACAGAACTAATCAAATACCTGTAACTGATACTATAGTATTATATGATGAAAAAACTAGTTTAGCTGGAACTGTTGATTTAGTAACTTATGATCATAAAGGTGAAGTTAGAATATATGATGTAAAGACAATGAAGGGTAATCAGTTTACAGATCCTCATAAAAGTGGAGATAATGTAAATAAAATAAAATATTCATTTCCTTATGATAAAAGTAGTATTTCAAATGCAGAATCTCATCAAAATCAGTTATCTACATACAGAATATTAATGTCAAGAGATGCTAATTATAGTGTAACACCTAATGACGTTGGTTATATTATTCCAATAATAGTAAACTATAACGCAGGTGATACTAAAACTAGTATTCTTAAAATGCCAAATCGTGAAGAAATATCACAAGGAGATATTCAATATGAAAAAGCAGTAAAAGAAATATTTAATGAAACTGAACCAGCAGTTAGAATTCATAAATTAAAACCTAGAGTAAAAGGTGTAAAAGGTGATGTTATTCAATTTAACAGTAAAAAATCAAATAATAAGCAAACTCCACCACCTCCTGGAAATACAGGAGCTCCACCTAAAAGCTATACTGCTACTAGTGCAAAAATACATAGTTCACCTAATAATTGGTTCGATACTGTTAGTGACAGAGATGGAAATCATTGGTTACGATTCGATAAAGATGAAAATCCTGTTCCAAAAAATAATCCAGGATCTACAGAATTAAAAGAAGATTTAATTGCTAATCCTAATCTTGTAAAAGTAGGAACGGAAGTAAAATATACATTAGATGAAAATAATTGGTGGAAAAAGTTAGTAAAGTCTGGAAATAAAAATGCAGATGAATATTATAAACATGCACGAATATTAGTATCAATTAAAGATGAAAATGGTATTTGGCAACCAATTCAAGTATTAGAAATACCAAAAATAGATGACCCAACTAAGAATAATAAAGTTATAAATCAAATTAGAAAAAAGATTTATGATGATATTTTAACTGACGGTGAATCTTTTGGAAAAATTGAAAAAGCAACTCAAGACTTAGAAAATGAGATATCTGTACAAATAGGTCCTACTAATTTTAGAAATGTTAAAGATGCTGAAGGTAATTCAATACTAAAACCTTTAGCTGAAAGATTTACTTCAGCATATCAAAATGAAGAAGGAACTATAAAATTAGTAGGTAAAAACGATATAGTATTTGAATTAGCTACTACTAAAGGTAGTCCTTATGGACTTGGAGAATCTTCTCCAGTTTTAGATGTTGATACATTTAGTCAAAACGTTGATGTTACAGATATTGGAAGTACTAAAATTGATCGAGGACACGGTCATGTTTTTGCTGCAATATTAACACCAAATGGAAAATATGCTGCATTAAAACTATCAACTTCAAATATAAATGCTTCTACAACAGATAAGCTTATAGAATTATTAAAAGAAGGTAAAGTTGATAAAGTAAAAGAAATAATTTATACTGATTATAGTAGTGATGAAATAGCAGCAATGGATGCAACATCATTAAAAAATGTAATACGGATTAATAAAAATTCAAAGACTGGAAAGTATTATATTGAATTTCATCGTAAAGGAAATGAATTCTATTCTATAGACTTAGAAAATTTAGAAAAAGGAGCAAAATCTCTTAATATTAAAAAAAGAGATAAAGAAGGCATGCTTATATGGGATAAACAAAGCAGTGCTGAGATTGACAATTCTATTGATCCTATAAATTTACTTAAAGCTGCAATTAAAGGTAAAAAATACAATATAATTAAAAGTAAGTTACCAGAAGAAATGCAATACCAAAGTCCTATTACAGGCAAAATATATAAAAATTATAAAGATTATTTATCTGGAAGAAATGACATTAACAACAACCCTAATAATGAAATTAAAGGTGCGGCAATATTGCAGACAGATGTGCAACCATCAGCAGGAAATTACTATTACGGAAGCGGAATGGAATTTAGTCATACCGCAAAAGCAAAAAAAGAAAAAACAAAAGAAGATAGTACGTCAAAGAAAAGTACCAAGACAGGATCTAGTGATACACCTGCAGCTGTAAATAGAAGAACAAGAGTAAAAAAGAATACAGAAAATAAAGGTTTAGGTCCATCAGGATCTAGTGATACTGCTGCAAGCATAAAAAATAAATTAGATTTCTTTATGAGAAGATGGAATATGAATGATAATGGTTTTACATTAGGTAAACCAATGCCTAGCGAGTTTAAAAAAGAAGCTAATGCTCTTGGTTTAGGTATGGGTAAAACCAAGAATAATCAATTATATTTAGTTGATCCAAAAACAGGTAAAGGACTAACAGGTACAAATAGTCCAAGAAGAAGAGAAAAATCCTTAGATTTGAAAAAAGTTAAACTTGTAACTGAAAAATATCCCTATAATACTACTAGATTAAGTTCAGGTAAGTTACCAGTTGAAATTGGAATAACACCTAAAGAATGGGCTACTTATTCAGATAGTGAAAGAAAATATACTATAAACTGCTATTAAATCAATATAAATGTCATTAGGCTGTATTAATATTAATTCGCAAGAATTCGCAAAACTAAAAGAAGCTACAAAATTAAATGAATATTTACTATCTGCTAAAATAAAGTCTTGGCAAGATCGTAATAATCGTGAATTAGATGAATTTCCTACAGCTGATGAACTAGAAATTACAACATCAAAAGCTCCCTTAACTGAAGTAAAAAAAGGAGTCTCAGAACTATTTGAATCTAATCCTGAGCTAGCTGAGATAGGCACTGAGAAACAGTATTCTGAATATTTAGATAGTACTGTAGATAATCCATCTAAGGTTTTGACGTTCTCTACTCAAAGAAAAATAGATGATGAGAAAGGGTTGAATAAATTGTTAAACCTTAAAGATACTACTATTAGAGGGGCAGGAGAAGTAACAAGGGGAGATAAAAAAGAAATAAGAGTATATGACGAAAATATAAAATATGGGGATAAAAGTAGACCTTTTGGATTTAATACAGATTCAGAGATTAATAATTACTTAGTTGTAGTAAATACTAAAAATAAACGAACTTACACTAGTTCTTCAAGTAATTTAGAAAATAGTGCAGAAATATTAAATAAATATAATATACCTCTTGAAGCAACAGAAGATATACTTATACTAAATGAACTAAGAGAGGAATTAAAAAAAGCACTAGCATCTAAAAGTACAGCAGTTAAAGAGACTCATTCTAAAAAAAGACAAGACCTACAACAGTATAAAGAAGAAGTATTTAAAAAATTCAAAGAGATTACCCCACAAAATGTCAATATAATACTAAATGAAATAGGAGTAGTTAAAGAATTAAAGACTTATTACCTTATAAAAAGTCCAAAAGATATTTTAGTATTAGGCTCTAAACAAGATATACAAGGGTTTAAAGAATTTATTGGTCAAGCACCTGATATAGCATTTAGTAAGACTAAAGATTCTATTGAAAATAAATTAAAAATATTTTTTAATCAATTTGGATTTCAATATAAAGAAGGAGATTCTTCTACTGATTTATTAAACAAAATAATTTATACTAATAAAAACGACAGTTCTGTATTTATTAATAATTCAGTAAAAGCATTAGGTCAATTAGTATTAGCTAATACTAACGTAGACTTTCATAAAGTAGAAGCTTTAATAGAAGATACTCCAGAATTTAAAAAATTACTTAGCGATTCTTCTGATTACATAAAAAAAACACATAAGTTTTTAAAAGATGGAAATAGAATACCCATGGAAGAATGGATATCTTACATTAAAGAATATAATAAAATTAAAAATCAAGTACTTGGAAAATACGTTAAAGAATCTTTATTAGATAAAAATAACTCTACAAAATTACATAAAGTAATTAATGATTTTATACAATGGTTTAAGGATTTATTTAATAATGCTAAAAGCTTAAAAGAAATTACGGATAATTTAGTACAGCAAGTATTATTAAATCAAAAAGAAATTATAATAAACTCTAAAGATTTAAAAAATAGAGAACAAGTAACTTTAAATAAAGCTTTAGAAGAAACAGCACACGGTAAAGACATTATTAAAACCTTTGGAGAATTTGGATTAATACTTACAGGTAGTATAAGTGCTTCTGAACAAGGTACGGTATTTAGAAAAACAGGAAAACTTTTACATGATATTGATTGGGTTGTACCTAAAGGATTCAATAAAGATTTTAATAAAAAATTAAAAGATACTTTTAAAGGATCAGCATTAGTAAGAGAATTTGATTCTCCTGGTTATTATACCCAAACTTATATTGTTCCACCTAAAGGACATACTATTTCAAATTTAACTTTTTTTAAACCAGAAATTCACGGTAAGACTAAATATATAGCTTCTTATGACGTATTAGATAAAAATGGAAATGTTGTATCTAATTATAGAAGATATTATGATGTTAAACCTTCAGGAAAAGTTGTTGAAAATAGAGAAGTTTATAATGAAGGATTAAAAAATGTTGATAAAGATTTAGAAGCTGTTTCAGTAGATTTCTTTCAAAATAAAGAAGATATGAAATATATGCCTTACACAGTAGATGTAGAAGGTGTAAAATTACAATTATCAAACTGGCTATCTTCTTTTACTGAAAAATTAAAATACGGAAGAGCAAAAGATTTATTAGATTATGCTGCTTTTATCCCTAATGATAGAATAAAATCAGAATCTAAAGTAGGTCAACCAATAAAAGTATTTAGAACTTCAAGAGCTAAAGACGGTCAGAAAGAATATGACCTGGATAAAAAACCAAAAGGTAAGTCTACTGAAACAGAGCTTATAATTGATCCTACAAGAACACTTGATATTACACAAGCTCAAGAAAGTGGAATAGCAAATAATGACATGCTTGTATATGAGCAGATATTAAGAGAAGCTAAATATGAGTATGATTATCTTACAAGTGAAACATTTAAAAAACTACCCAATAAGTCTTATGAAGAAAATATAGGTATTATTGTAGCCAAGAAAGCACTAGAAAAGGGCTATGAAGGCATAATAAAATATAAAGACCCTTACGCATCAAATATACAAGCAATACGAGATAAAGGGCGTACATATACAAAGTTTGGTTCAGTAAATCCTAATCAAATAGATTTAGATGACGCTAAAGAATGGCTTGAATCAAGAGGAATTCCTTTTGATATGTCCGAACAAACCATTGAAATTGCTAAAGGTATGCCTTATGGAACTGAAGGTTTGTTTTCTGAAGGTGTTATTTATTTATCTCAATATGCAACTAAAGGTACAGAGTATCATGAAGCATTTCATGCAGTATTCAGAATGTTTCTTACAGACCAGCAACAAGATGCAATACTTGCTGAATCAAAAAAACAACAGCCTGTAACTCAACAGGAACTTGATGAACTTGAAGAAGCAGGATATTTTAAAATAGGAGATGACGGAAAGATTTACAAAAACATTGATTTAAATGCAAAAGGTGAAGCTGTTCCTACTATAATGAGTAAAGAAGAGCTCGAAAGGTTAATTCTTGAAGAAAGACTTGCAGAGCAATTTAGATCTTATGTGACATCAAATCAAAAAGTAAAATCAAGTAATTCTAAAATTCAGAATTTTTTAGATAAACTATTAAAATTCATTAAATACTACTTCTCTAATAAAATGACAATCGATAGATTGTTTCACAATATAGAAACTGGTACAATTAATAAAAAGAATCTCAATAAAAGATATGTTTCTAAAGGATCAGCTGCTTCTTTTAGTAGAAACAATAGTTTAATGAATAAAGCATTTAAAGGTATTGATAATATAGACAATATCGTAAGTGCAATAAATAGTAAATTTTTAGATCAATTTAAAAAAGCAGAAGAATCTGGAACAAGTGATAATTTTGATCCGTCCAAAGAATATCAAAAGATTAAAGAAAGTATAAAAATACATCATTTATTTATTGATAAAGCAGATAAAGGTCAATTTGATGAAGATACTGGTTTACCGATTACATTTAGTGAATATTTTGAAACAGAAGAAGAAGCTGTATCCGATATAAATAATCACATTAAGAATATTAAAGAATTTCTTAATGATAAAGGTGAACTTATAGATAAAGATGGATTAGAAAATTACTTTACTAATGAAAATTTAGATTGGTTTAATGAAGGTTCTATTGAAATGATGAAAAGTATAATTTTCTGGAACGATGCTAAAGCTGAATATGGTAACGTAATAGATCGAGGAATATTATACAGAGCTAAAAATAGTCTTTCGGACTATGGGTTTAAAGTATATGGTGACGTAATGGTGCAAGATGAAGATGTAGATGAAGATGTGTACATATATGAAAAATCTCATTTAGAAGAAAATAGAAAAGATACTTTATCTAAAGAAATAAAGCAATTTTTTACATTCATACCAAAACTTGATGAAAATAATCAGCCTGTAATAAACATATTTGGTACATATGACTATTTAAAATTTAATGATGCGTATAATGAAGCATTGACTACTGTTATAAATGCAAAAAACTTTAATGAATTAAATGAAGAAGCAATAGTAGATTTAAAGAAAAACGGTAACAATCAAACATCAATGTTACAGATGCTTCATGAAAAAGGAAAATTATTTCCAGAAATTAAATTCGTTGCTAATGCACTGCAAGCTAAATATGATGAGGCTAAACAAACTGGAGATTTTAGTTTTATTGCAAAATTCTATTCTAGTATGGCATTAGGTTATACTGATTTTGTAGGAGCCATTGAAGAAATAAATTATGTTGAAGAAAATAATAAACTTGTTAAAGAATTAACTATTAGATATTTTGATGTAAATACTAATAAAGCAGAAAAAATATTAGCTAAGAATTGGGAAACTAATGCAAAAAGACAAGATGGAAAAGGTCTTTATGTAAGATCTAGCGATGGTTCATATGAATACAATACAGATTTAGTTAGCATAATAGAAACTGCTTCAGAATATATAAATCAATTTGATACAAGATCGTCTATAGTAGATGATGTAGCAATTAAAAATATGCATGATTTAATGACTGCTATTGGTATTGATATACCAATAGATAAATTAAGATTACTTTTTGAAAATGGAGCAGTCATAGACAATAATAAATTAAAAGGTCGTAGACTATATGCATTCCTTATGGGAAAATCTACATTTAATAAAAACAATATAGAAACTACTCGTGCAATACTTGATAAATCAATATATGAATCAAAAAATGGTAGTTTTGTAGATTTTTATGATAATTATGGGACTGAAATAATAAAAAATAGGTTTGCAAAAATAGGAGGATATCTTGAAAAAGCAAGTTTAAAAGCATTTACCAATGGTGAAAATAAACAAATATGGCCTATAAATATGCATACTACTTTTGGAAGAGTAGTGGATGCATTTAAAAATTTTAATCCAAATCAAAAAGAATCATCTTTTTGGAATGACTGGGTAAAGAATTTTAGATTAGATCCATTTTATAGTCCAAGTACAGCATCATTAGAAAGTTTATTAAGCTTAAGTCAAGATGAAGTTAAAAATAATTCAATATTTATACATGCAATTTTAAATTCAAAACAATTTAGAGAAACATTAAGTCCAAAAACATTTGATGTAATTAAAAAGAAACATGAAACTGTTGCTAAAAATACATTTAGTAATATGTCACCTAAGCTATCATTGATTCATAGGATAAATTCATTTGGTAATAATGGTGCTAAAAAAGAAATGACAATAATACTTCCTACTCTTTCAGATAGAGGTAGAATGTTAGAATTAGTTGTTCCAAGAATTAGTATATTCAAAAGTTTACATCAATCTAACGTTTATACTAATGTTGAAATTTATTCAAAAGAAAAAAATGAATATCCTATAATGATGGGATATGTTATTCAAGATTTACTTTCTGCAAAAAGAATTAAAAATACTAAAACCAATATAAAAAATTACTCAGAAAATGTAAATAAATTTAGACAACTTACATTTTTAAATAAAATACCTGCTGCACAAAAATTAATGAAATATGTGTTAGAAGAAGATCAAAGTTATACTGATCCAGATGAAATAACTAAATTATTTGATGAAGTAAAAATAGAAATAGCTAACTATATAGAAAATCAAATAAAAAGTAAAACTGAAAGCTATCGAAAGCTAATTGTATCAAAGAAATCAACAATGATTGGTTCTAAAACACTAAATCTTTATGAAGAAATATTAAAGGTTGAAGAAAATAAAGAATCAGTAACAAAAGATGAAGTAATTAATGCAATAATTAGAGATTATGTTGTGCAAGATATTATTTCAAAAAATGAAATGCGAAAGCTATTTGGTGGTGATCCTGCATTATATAAAAATACAGCTAAGGATCCTGATATGTTATCTGTTGTTGAAAATTTCAATAAACGTTTTGGTGGAATAGCTACGCCTGGATTAGAAACATATATAGAAGAAGAGCCAGGTGGATATGGAGATACTCCAACATATACTACTGGAATCATAAATGATATTTTTAGAGAAGATCCAAAAAATCTTGAAATGCTTGAAAAAATTTCAGGTAAATCTGCGGTTGCTGCATATAAAGATGGTTCAAATGTAACCGATGCTATGGGATTAACTACTCTTGCTAAATATCGAAAAACTGCAATGGGTATGGGTAAATGGTCTATGCTTAAAGGAGGTCATGAAGAAGCTTGGAAAAATTATAATAAGAAAGGACCAAATAACGGTAAGTTCATAAACAATAAAGGTAAAGCAATAAAATTAGTTCCACTTAAAACATACCATGATGGCTTATATTTAAAAGATATTGACGGTGTACCTACAATGATAAGAATACTTATTAAGCATTCAACTGTTCCATTATTAAAAGAATTTACAAAAACTTCACCAACCTTTGATGCTATAAGAAAGCATATGGAAGGACCTAATGGATTTGATGAGCTTAATATGGATTCTGGAGTAAAGTCAGGATTACATAACAATATAACTCTCGAATTTAAAGATGGTGTACCTACAAATCTTAATAAGATAATACCTATAGAGCTTAGAACTGAATTTAAGAGAAGTCCTCAATTAATTCCAGAAAATGCAAGAGAGTCTAATCTTGCTTCACAAATAATGAAGCTTATTCAAACTGGAGTAAAAAATAATGCAAGTAAAGAATATAATTTAAATTCAAACTCATCTACTGAACCTATAGTACTTACAGGGCAAGAAGTATACGATAAATACAATGAAATTATAGGAGCACAACTTGATATGGGAATGCGTAATACGTTTGAATCAATCGGTGTACCTATTAAAGATGATGGATATCCTGATTTTTCTAAATTAAAAGAAGGAGAAGAATCTTTAGAAACGCTACAGAAATTAAGATCAATATTACAAAATTCTATAGAAGAACGAGATCTTCCAGATAATTATATTAAATCATTAAATATCATTAAGACTGAAACAGGTTATGATTTTGAAACTCCTCCAGCAATGCCTGTATTTTCTAAGATGTTTGAAAGAATGTTCTTAAGTAAATGTAAGAATGGATTTATGAAAATTCCTATTTACGGGAAAGGTCTTGTACAAATAGCTGAATTAGGTGAAGTAGTATATACTGATAAAGCAATAGTAGGAGATAAAAGACCTCTTAAGTTTATACAAGGTACACATTTAGAAGTACCTGCAAAGGATATTAAAAAAGTTGGAAAAGAATTTGATGAAGAAGGTAAACCATTATCTTATTATGAAAATATTGTATCCTATACAGTTGATGGAGAATTACAATATTTTACTAAATCAGGTAAAAAAGGTAGTAAAGTAATAATTCAACAAATAAAACATGCTGAAATAGCAATTCCATTTGAACTTGCTGAATCAATGAAATTACCTAAAAATCCAGATGGTTCATTTGATTTATCTAATATTCCTAGTGATGTACTTGAACTTTTAGGTTATCGTATACCTACTCAAGGTAAAAACTCAATACTTCCATTAAAAATAGCACACGTATTACCTAAATCAATGAGTAAGCAAATAATGGTTCCTGCAGAGATAACTACTCAAATGGGATCTGATTTTGATGTTGATAAATTATTTACAATAATGCCTCATTTAGAAGTTACGGCAACTTATAGTAAAAAAGATAAAGATGGTAAAATAGTAAATGTAGAGTGGAATGAATTTGGAGGATTTAAAGGTCAATTAAACAAATACCTTCCAAAAGATGTAAAAATTAATGATATCGATGTAGGAAAATTAATGAGAAACACTGACTATTCAGATGAAATGACAGTATTTTCTAGAGAGCAGCGATCTGATATTAAAAGTGCTACAATAAAAGCTAAAAATAAACAACAAAAATTAAAAGAAAATCTTAGAAATATAAGTGTAAAAAAAGTAGGATACGATTTAAACAATATTAAAAATGCAGATAAACGATCTTTAGATAATGCAATGTTTGATATAATGCAAAGTATATTATTGAGTCCATATCATACAACAGAAGTACTTTCTACAATAGATTCTCCATTAATACCTAACCTTGGAAATTTAATGAAAGTATTGAAATCTGAGTATAAAGACTATGTCGATATGCAAGATGCTGATGCTGAATCAATTTTAGAATATAGAAATAAAGCAGGTAAAACAGGAGTTGGTATATGGGCAACTGCAACTACAGGACATGCAGGAAGACAAAATATACCTGGATCTGAATTAACAATAGGGTTTTTATTTGACGGAAAAGAATATACTGATATTTCTATAATTGAAGATACTGCTGGTCATGATATAAGTTATCAAATACAACAACACCTTACATCTGCTGTAGATAATGCCAATACACCTAGTATGGAATTTTTAAACGATAATACAGTTACTGCAACTGTAAGAAATCTAATAATTTCACTAGGATTTAATTCAGAAGAATTGAATGGAAAGAATATTAAAAAAACACTTAAGTCAAAAGGGGTTGATGTTAGTGAGTTTGATAATCAATTTTGGTCAGAAATTGATGGCTCATCTATAACTGTAGCATCTTTCTTTTTAAATCAACCAATTATTAATTTACTTGTGGAAAGATTTATCAATGAAGAAGCTAACCCTGGACAATTAAACTCAATTGCATACAATATAATAACAGAAAAATTTAGAAATGTTGCAGACTTATTAGAAGACGGTGAAGATGCTATGTATAATATAGATCCAAACGAATTACTTGAAGATTTCAATAAAGATCTTACTAACATGGATGAAGCTTTTGCTAGCAGACAAGTCAAAGTATTAATTAACTTTTTAGCATTAAACTCAATTGGTATAGAAGTAAATGCTTTAAATAAAGTATTAAATAGCGATAGAATAAAAGAATTTACTTCTTTATCTGGAATAGAAAAACATTTAGAAGTAGTAGAAAGTGTAACAACTAATCCACTATTTAAAGGTGTAGCTGATGGGGAAAATTTACTTGAAGGTTTTCCAATAGCAGAAGAATATATTAAAATGATAAGAATAGCAGAAGAGTTTACAGGAAACTTTATACCTTTTAATGAGTTAGGTATGCAAAATGCTAAATCAAATATACAAGAAGCTTTAGCTAAAACAAATCTAAATAGAGATACGTTAGAACTGATAAATCAGTCTTCATATATGCATATTGTAAGTCAAAAAAATAGTTTAGTTTATCCTGAATCTCCATTTGCTGCGTTATTTTCAAAAGAATGGGAAAGTGCACTATTAACAGGTCCTAATAATATTAGTGTTCAATGGCGACAATTAATGGATGCAATTGAAAATAGTCAACCAGATGATCCAATTAGAAGTTTAATAGAAGAAGGAACAATTGAAAATGCATTTTTTGCTACTATTGCCGATCATGAAGACAACAGTAAGTTAGTACCGATAGAGAAAAAAGATAAAAAGAGTAAAAAGCCAACTGGAAAAACTGGTACTATTAATATATATGCTGGAACTAATGAAAATACAGAATTAAGTAATTTTGCTGAAAGAACTTATACAGATCCTTTAGGTATTGAGTTTAGAAATGTAGAAGCTGGTTTTCAATATGCTAAACTTAGTAGAGCTACTCCTACTACAGCTGCAGACCTTGCTATAAATGATAAGATTGCTATGGATCTTCAGTCAGCAACTGGTGCACAAGCTAAAGCTTTAGGTAGAAAGATTAAAGGTTTAAATGTAAAAGCTTGGGATCAAGCTTCTGAATCTATAATGAAAGGTACTATTAAAGATTCTTTTGAGCAAAACCCTCAAGCACTTAAAAAACTATTAGCTACAGGAAATGCTACTTTAACTCATACTCAAGATAAAGGTAAATGGGGTAAATTATTTCCTAAAATATTAATGGAAGTTAGAAAAGAGCTAGGTACTGATACAGCAATAAAATTCAAAGATAAATTTAAACATAAAATATTATCCTATAATCGATCTATAACTCCAGATCAAAATAGGCAATCAGATGGATTTAGTGCATTATTATCTCATAAAGATCCAAGAGTAGTAAAGTTTGCAACAAATTTAATATATTATCAAATATTATCTCAAGGATTTAGCAAAGGACCTAATTCAATGGCTGATATAATACCAATTGAAGTATGGAATACTGAAGAATTTTCTTTAAATAAAGAAAACCCACAATCTTTTAATGAATATATAAGAAACAATATATATGAATTTTTTAAAGATTCAGAATTTTGGAATTATACAGGATTTACAAATCAATTTTTACTTCATAATAGTGCAGTTGCTAGATTAATCCCATCTCCATCGATAAAAAATTCATTAAGATGGATGAGTAGTATTAATAAAAATGGTAAATATATTGCTGATGAAAGTGATCCAATTGCTAGAAATGGTGAATTTCCAAAAATGGTTAAAGTATATAATGCTAATACAAAAGAATACGTGTTATTATATAGAATGCCAAACTCATCAACTACTACAGCTGAGTATGCACTTTATAAAGCTACAGAAGGTGCTGTAAATGAAACTTATAAATTTCAAAACTTTAATATTAGTAGATCTTTAGATAATGCACAACTTACTCCAGAGCAATTTGAAGATTTGCAAGATAAAAAACAATGTAAATTATGATTTGCAAATATACAATACCTACTGAAGAAGGAAAACCACCTAGAAACAGTGAACTTTATTTAAAAATTAAAGAAGTATACGGTCAATCAAATCAAGATATGGCTGATAAAATATATGAAACTGTAATGAGTGATGCATTTAAATCACAATTTGGAAATTTTTCAATGTTTTACTTTTATGATATTATAAAAAAACAAGAACTAAAAGATTCTTATACTAAAAAAGAAGCACTTAGTGAACAATTAAGAATAAATAAAACTTATGGTGAAGGAAGTGCACTAGCAGTTGAAAAAGATGGTAATTGGACATTAGATTTCATTAAACCTGAAGTAGGAACAATGTCAGTAGCTACAGATGATAATGGTGAACCATTATTATTTTTTCATCATAATGCAATGAATTCATTTACTACAGACATTAATGTTGCAGGTAATTATGGAACACCTGATGATTATATAGGAGCAATGCCTCAACCAATTAAAGGTAAATTATTACCTGTTTTTTTAAATATAAAAGACATTGATGAAGGAATTATATCTGAGTATGTTAATGAAAAAGGAAAAACTATACGTGAAGCTACAGTATTTCATGATGATACTGTAATTTCTGCACATAGGGGAGTAGGTTCATATATACCAGCACCAGGTACTACTGGAATGTCCACACCAGTTAGTGATCCTGCTAAACCTACACCTGAAGAAGAAGTAGCAAACATAGAACAAAGAAGAAAATTTGCATCTGATGCAATTGTAAAACTTAGAAGAAAATTAGAATTATTACAAAGAACAAGCCCTAAAGGTAAAAGAACTGTTGCACTTAGAAAAAAAATAAACGAGCTTAAATTACTTCAAAAAGCAAATAGAAATACAGAAATTATAATTGAATTTATAAAATTTGCAGAAAAAGAAGTATCATTTTCAAAACAATTAATAAAACATATAGAATCAGAAATTAAATTAGCTAAAACGTTAGATGAAAAAAGAAAAATACTAAAACGTTTACATAAAGGATCAAGTTATACATCAGTATTTAAAACAATAATAGATGGGTTTAATGCAATTGAAGGATCAACATTTGTAGATGAAGAAGGAGTAAATAAAATAATCGATGATGAATTCTATCAAAAATACGTAAACTCAATACGTGGAGATATTGATACTATTCAAAGAAAATATATAGAAAACGCAAAACCAATAATGACAGAGTTTCTATATGGATATAATACAGATCCAGAACTAACAAAAAATGATATTTTAAGAATGCTTACATCAGTTAATGATGATGTATCATGGTTTAGAGCAAATGTAGGTGCTTTAGCATCTTCTCCAGATCAAGTATTGGGAATGATAGATAGAATAATTAAAAAAGAAAGAAATCAAATCAACTACGATATGGTTACTTTCAATAATACAGAATTAAAAAGTGCCATAGATGCACTTAAAGAATCACAACCTAATGTATCAGATAATAATCATGAAAAGTTTTATAATTTTATGCTTGAACGTGATGAAAATAAAGAACTCACTGGAAAATACATAGAAAAAGGATCTGAGAGATATAATAAATTAAATGCAGGACAAAAGCAATTTTTTGATTTATTTCATAAAAATTACACTAAGCATCAACGCATGTTACCTATCTCATTTAGACGAGGTTATCAATTAATACCAATATTAAAATCAGGTAGTGAAAGAGCCTGGGAACAAAGATCATTAAAAGCAGGAAAAAAATATATAAGTGACTCTATTACAAGAACAAGTAACGATACTGATTTTGTCGAAGTTACTACAGATGAAGAAGGAAAAGAATATAGATTTGTACCAATAAAATACGCTGGAAGTATTTCTAAAGATGGAGATAATTCAATAAGACCTTCAGATGTTTCATTAGACATGGCTAGTAGTCTACATAGATTTATGACAATGAGTAAAAATCATGTTGCCATGGTAAATGTAATAAATGAAATAGAAACAATTAAAGATTTAATAGGTGAAAGAGAGTTTACTGTAAAAGTAGGAGGGCTTAAAAAAAGAGTAAAAGGTGAAAGAGACTTTCTTAAAAGAGAAGGAAAATATAGTAGAGCGTTTAAGCAATTAGAAGAATATTTAAATATGCATGTCTATGGTGAAATGAAGCAAGATGAAGGTACTTTTGGTTCTACTAATATTGATAGAGCTAAAGTTGCAGATTTACTTGGTAAATATACATCTGTACGATCATTAGCAGCAAATGTTTTTTCAGGAATAAATAACGTATCTGTTGCACAAGCAATGAATATGATAGAAGCAGGAGGTGGACAATTTTTTGATAGAAAGCATTTAAGACAAGCTAAAGTACAATACAGTAAAAACTTTTATGGGTTTGTAAAAGATTCAGTTTCAGAATATCAAACAAATGAAATTGGAGTATGGATGGATTCATGGGATATATTTCAAGACTTTAATGAATATGGTGTTCCAAGAAAATCTAAATCGTTAGCTGCTAGAATAGCAGGGAAGCTAACTTTTATTTCACAAAGTTCTGGTGAGCACATGGTTCAAACTGAAGTAGCATTAGCTTGTGCAAATAGTCATAGGGTCGTAGATGGAAAAATAATGAGTTATCAGGACTGGTTAATTGCTAATCCAGATAAACCAAATACTAAAGCAGTTAAAAAAGAATTTGAAAGTACTTATTCATCAGTAAAAGACATAATAACACTTAAAGATGGAGCATCAGTAACTACAGTAGAGTTAAACGAAGGTGAAATGTCAAAATTTGCCGAAAGAATTAAAGGTGTATATCAATATTTGCATGGAAATTACTCAAGAGGTGATAAATCAGCTCTACAAAAATTTGCATTAGGAAGAATGGTAATGACTTTTCGTAGATGGCTCGAACCAGGATTTCAAAGAAGATGGGCTAATGATACATTTGATGGTAGAGAAGCTTTTGATCAAAGATTAGGTGCTAAAACAGCAGGATATTATGTAGTAACTTATAAATTCTTAAAAAAATGGTTTGGTAATATAAAAAAAGAAGGTATGTCTGTTGCAATGCTGAAAGAAGAATGGAGTAATTTACCTGAATGGAGAAAATCTGCCATTAAAAGAACAATGATGGAAGGTCTTTTAGCCGCAGCTACAATGACATTATTAGTATTACTAGGATCGTTAGAAGGTGATGATGAAGATGATTGGGTAAAATCTATGGCAATATACCAATTACATAGACTTGATTCAGAGATATCATTCTACAGAAACCTTGGTTCAGCAATGGAAATACTTAGATCTCCTTCTGCAACCATGAGTACAATAGAAGCCATGGGAGATGCTTTTGGATTAGCTACGGGACCAATGCTTAATTTTGGAGATAACTGGTTAGAATACGAAACATACGAGCGTGGTAAACATAAAGGTAAATCAAAAGTAGGAGTAGCTGCAAAAAAATTAATTCCTTTCAGTTATCAAATAGAAAGAATGATGACTCCATATGATACTGCAAAATATTTGGAAAGTTTATAATATTGTTATACATTAGTACTGATTTTTGATTTTCTGATTGTTTTATCTTAGCGATAAACTTTAATTTGCTCATAATTGTAAAAACCCCTTGCTGCCAGGTAAGGGGTTTTTATTTAAACTAGCAAGTAAAAAAAAATTAAGCGAATTTCTTATTAATTCATAAATATTATATCGTCATTAATTGGATAAGTCATATAATCAGTCCAATTATCTTTATCTTTAATACACCAAGGCGTATCGTAATCTTTACTGCACAATAGTTCAATAGAAGACTCATGTATTCTAATTCTTGACATAGCATAGAAATATACCAATGCTTGACTACATGCTTTATTGACTAATACAGTTTCTTTTGCAGGCATATGTAAATATAAAAAAAGAACAAGACAATATCGAATGATTATGATTCCTCGTTTCCGTAAAGCTTTACAACAACATACCATTGCCTCACGAGTACAATCACAAAAGAAATAACAGCAACCAACTTAAAATAAACTGGAAGAAAAACTAAAAATAGTGCTATTATTCCAATTATACATACAGCATGAATTAATAGTAATCTGTGTAAAACTTCAGGACTACTAAATAACCATCGAAATAAATTCATCTTGTTCTTTTTTAAAGTTTAACAAATAAATTTATGCTTACATTCATGATTATGTTCTTGTGTATGTTCTTGTTTGTATTCTTGCTTAGATTTCAGGAATCAATGTCACATTAGACACTGAACTTGTTCTTTTTAATTATTATATACCCCAATTGATAGATACTTCAGGACCATTAATTCCTTCAAGTATTTCATTGGTTTTACTAAAATGCTTACATCCTTGAAAAGGAGAAGTAACTATATCTCCGTTAGCTGGATCGTCAGCTTCTAGAATATGATTTGTTTTTTCAGATATGTACTTTTTGTAGTTCTTGGCATGATTTCCCCACAATAAATAGACTAAACCTGTGTGATTTTCACGTAATATTCGAAATACTTCTTTAGTGAAGCTTTCCCAATATTGTTTGTGACTACCTGGTTTCTTCTTTTGTACAGTAAATGCAGTATTTAAAAGCAATACTCCTTGATTAGCCCAACCTGAAAGATCAAAATTGACTAACCTTTCAATGTTTAATCCATTATAACAATCATCTTCAACTTCAAATAATATTGTAGCTAAAGTTTTAGGACATCTTGCAGAGCGTGAGCCACTAAAAGCCAACCCATCTGCAGAACCATCATAATAAGGGTCCTGTCCTACTATTACAACTTTGACATCATCAAAAGGAGTAAGTTTAAATGCTCTAAAGCAATCGTCAAACGACGGATATACAACCTGAAAGGATTTTTGTCCTTTAATTGCTTTAAAGTTTTTACTCATTTCATCTGAAGAAAGAAAAGGCCAGAGTAACTCTAGCCATTTCTTTTCTATTTTATTTTCAAACGCTTTTTTATTCAAATTCGACATTTTGCTTCATTGTTTTTTTAATTTTATAACTGTTTAAATACATTTCTTTTTCCATAATAGGAGGATCATGTAATTCAACATTAGGACTTATCTTAATAATATCTGAATTCTTTTCTACAATACCAGTAAGTTTACTTTCAAGATTCTCCCGAAACTTTTTTGTCTTATGCAAAATTCCATAAAGATCAGATGATTTAGAAGCTTTGTGAAAAGCAAGTACCTGTTCTTTGTATTTAATATGGAATTTTGAATACTTACCTTTTATAAAAAGATCATATTCACGATATAAAGATTCTGGTATCTTAAGTACATATATTACATGAAAAGGATCTACATCATACATTTTGATAAAATTATCATCATACTGTATCTTCTTCTCAAATTTAGAATATTGTGTACTTTTAGAAAATCTATATAGTAAATAAACACATGGTTTATCATAACCGTGGTCTAAATATTGTTCATCCTCTACGTAAATAAAACAATTTACAAATTGCCTGGACCATATAAAGTAATCCCTACTTTCACCTATGGCTGGCATCAAAAAATAACTAGCTTTAGTTAATTTTGATGCATGTAATATAAAATTAGGATCTGCATCTTCAATGTAACTAATCTTGAATGGTTCTTTCCCAAGAACAACCTGACTTCCTTTTTCTAGAATAAGACTTTTATCATAAATTAACTTTATAACTTCATTCTTATCATTTAAAAGAGTAGTAGGTTTTATTCTCATAGAACTCACTGAAACAGATCTTGCATTTAACGGATCCAATATTATATATTGACCCATTTCTGTTCTACGTGTAGTCCTTTTCATTACATTATTTTACATTATTTGGTTTAGTAGTACTTGCTATAGTTTCAAACATATCAACTTGATTAGGATCTGAAATAGATTCTATCATTGCATCAAGCTCTATTTTTTGTTGTCTATCAGTTAGCATAGGTGCAGTATTAAAGTTATCAATAACTGTAACACCTTCATTTACATATACTTCACGAGGATAATCCCACTTGTCAGTTGAATTATGCCATCCTAAATCATTTATTAATGTACGATAACCTTTAACTTGTTTACCGTAAGATGTAATGCCACCGTATTCTCCAGTCATTATATCCTGTGTAGACATATGGTATATCATAGGAGGATTTAAATTAGCTTTTTCAGCTACAATAAATCCTGTATTCATTACCTGATACTCAGGAAACATTGACTTAAAGAAATTAATTGCTGCACGGAAATAAAATGAACCTTGGCGAAAATATCCAAACTTCATATAACTTGAAACAAAAGAATGAACACTCTGTCCTGTAGTTTTGATATCAAATACACGTATAGCTTTATTTTCATGATCAACAACAACTAAATCAAGTAATGCTTTACAAAGCACAATCTCATCATTATGATCTTTAAGTTCAAAGATTATTGGTAACTGCCAAAAACGTTCATACATATCTCCATCAAAGTAATCTTTAATGAATTCATTATTAGCTAAACGATCTACAACAGCTACTACAGATTCAAATTCTTCTTTCTGAAGTATCTCTTTATCTGCAGAGTTTATTAACTCTTTAAAATATTCACTACCACCATCTACTACTTTTTTAACAAGTGTTTCAGGTTTCCATGATTGACCATATTGTTGATATGCAGCATGTTCCATTATATTAGAGTTAAAATTACCTAACTCGCTAAAAGGATGAAGTACTTTTTCATCTGGAAACTTTTTATTTTCTTCAACAACTTCATCAAATACACCTTTAACTATCTTTTGAATAGTTTCAGACGGAGCATCTACTTTACTTACATAGTATCTATTTTGAAATTCACCAGGTTCTGTAATCATACAATCTACAGCACTACCAAATATCATAGCCGCAGTAGGCTGTCTATCTGTAGCTTCAAGATTGTGTTTATACAATAATGGAGAATATGCTAAATCATTCAATCTAGATACAGAAACTGCTTTAGTTTCTCTAAATTTATTAAAATCTATAAATTTCATAGTATAAAAAAGGGGAGTACTATACTCCCCCGTATTAAAAATTAATAATTAATTTACAGTGCGTTCAGTTCACTAACCTCGCTTTTTCTAACTTCTTCAAGTTCTCCAAATTCTTTGATTATTTCTTTACGCATTTCTTTCCATTGTTCATCTGTTTGACTTGCATATTCAGATGAATGATAAATTGAACCATTTACACCTGCAAAAGATGAATGTACAAAATACTGTAAGCATCTTAATGCTCCATCAGATTCATGATGACTATTAGGAATAGCACCTATATGCATTGGATCAATAAATACATTGTGTGTTACTGCATTTACATGATTTTGATAACCACTAATATAAGATAATCCACCTACATGAAGTCCTTTAACGCAAGAAACACTATTGTTTGTATTTACATAAGACCAATCAGGTAATTTATGTGTACAACCTACTTTGATAAAATGACCAGTGTCAGCATAACCATTATCACCTTGACAATAAAAAGCATCTCCACCATTAGCCATAACAGCAGGTTGAAATATTCGACTCTCTACATGCTCTGGTTCATCATAGCTTACAATACCTGTATCAGGATCAATAGTTTTAGTATACCTAGAAATTTTTATTTCATTACCATCGTTATCTAATGAAAACTTTTCAGTAATTTCTGTAGATACTTTATAGGTACATAATAAACCTTCATTAGTTATCTTAACCTGTAGAACTTTAGCTCTTTCTGCAGCAAGATCTTCAGTAAGACCATTTTGTTCAATAAGATTATGCATAACTTCTTCATCAAGAAATAAAGAATTAACATAATTAATAACTCTTTCTGAAAAATCTAATTGACCTAATTTATCTTTTCGCCTAAGAATAGGATTTCTTAACCATCTGGTCCAAAACTTTATTAAAGGTTGTGGATCAATTCCTTTATCAATAGATTCTTTTATTCTATCAACAAATGATTTAGGCATTGCCACAGAACTTATACTAGTTCCTACTTTTAGATGAAAACTACCTGTGGCAGCATTCACATAAATATTAGGACATTCAGACTCTACTAAAGTCTTAAAATCCTCTTTTGCAACTTCTGCAAACTCAGCAAGAATTTCATTGATTTCATCAATACTTGAAGCATTTAGTGCTGCTTCTTCTAATTCTTGCATTTTACTCCAGCGTTTCTCATTATAAGAAACACCGAAGTTGGTATTTCCATAACTACCTGTTATGGAATCACCAATTCGATTAATTGAAATATATGACATTAAATTTTAGTTTTTACTAATTAATATTCAACTTCTTCAGTTTCTTCAACTTCTTCCGTAGTAAGCTCTTCAACAACTTCTTCTTCATCAAGTTGTAATGTAAGATCATCTACATATTTAACTTGATAATCTTTCTTAAGAGTTTTACCTTTTGTTATACCAAATGCAATATACGCATCTGTAACTTCTGCAACTGTAATACCAAGTCTTGTAGCAATTTGAGTCTTGGTTGCACCCATTCCTTTTAATGCTGCCAATTCACTCTTTTTTACTTCAATTGTTTTAATCTCTGTACTCATAACTTATTTTATTTATTTATTTATTTATTTGTAATTTACAATTTATTTTTAACTTTTCCAAGTTAATTAACTGATTTCTAGACGTTTAGCATTCAAAATCTCTTTGACAAGCAATTCTTGTTCGTTTGAAATATCATTAGATTTATTATAAAGAAACGATACATTATTTAATAATGGACCTACTTCTTCAGCATACTCTAATAATTCTTGAAGCATGTCATAGATTTCAATATCTACTACTTTTGCATCTTCTAAATTATTTATAGAAAACAATTCTAATCCCTTTTTTGATATAGCATCAATATCTCCATTATTTTCACGTACAAATAATTGAAGATCAAGTGATTTATTAAAATAATTCATTAATTCATCTTGCATATTATAAGATGAATATGTATGCCAATTAATTGATGCATGATAATGATTATGAAAATCCATTAACTTATTATATTTATCGTAACAATCAGAATTAAATGTTTCAAAATTTCTAAACATTGATAGTTTAGTTAAATTGTCATCTATAATTCTAGCAGTATGCCAGTTTATTAATTCAACATCCATAGTAACTGTATTTTCTATTAATATTTTAAAAAATTGATCTATATGTAAAAAATCATGTAAATACTTTTTATTAATATTACTTATTTTAATAAACTTATGCTTATTTTCATGATCAGCGTTTGGCTTAAATGTATACCAATCCATATAACTATAAGATTGTTTATCTTTATTAAAAAAATTAGCAGCAAAGCATAATTTTTTATCATCTAAATTATGACCATAGTAAATTATATCTTCACTTTGTTGAAGTTCAGGTATTTTACTATCTGTCATTTTAAAATGAAAAAGTCTAGTGCTATAGTCTTTAGAATAAGAATGTTGATGATAATAAGTAATAAACTTAATAGGAATCTTATTTTCAAGTTTACGTAATTCTGCAGGAGATAATTCTGAATATTCAGAAAGTTCTTTTTCCTTTTCATCACGCTTATCTAATTTAGTTTTCCAATCATCAGGCACAACTAAATCATCATAACTCTTAAATAATTTAGAAGACTTAAGATATTTTAATATAAGATTTCTACGTTCAACATAGCTTTTCTTATAATTAACAAGTGCTTTATCGCTAATATTATCTGAATCTTCTAATTCACTTACATCAAACTCTTTAGGTATATCCTCAAGTTCAATCATACAAAAAGTACCACTAATTTTTTCAATGATATACTCATCTTTATATTTACTAGTAGGTATTGTTTTATAGTATAGTGAATCTGGTGTAAATTTTTGCCAACTTTTTATTTCTTCTCTTTGAACAATAGTTTTCTTTTTACTTCTATCAAAGTAAGAACTAACTATTCTTAAATTATAAGACCAAAATACCTTATTGATATTTTCATATTTTAATTTAGGCTCTGTTTTAAAAGCAGGCTTTAATTTTGATCGATCAATAAGTCTTGCCATTTTTCCAATAGTTGTACTATTGTCTATAGAGCCAAGAACAGATTTACATTTACTAAGCCAACTAAGAAAATCATCTTCTATTAACTCTTTAGCTATTAACTCACTTGCTTCTTTAACCACAGATTCAAGTTTCTTAAATAGAAACTTTCGTGTATGATCATCCCATATTACCGATTCTCTAGACGGAGTAACCGATACACCATCAATAAGAACCTTTTCTTCACCAGAAACTTCATCACGAATAGTAGAACGTATAGGACACTTAATACCGATATTACCTCTAAGATTTTCCATCTCAAGTTGAGTAAAATCAATATAACCATAACATACACCTGTAGTATCAAACTCGTCATCACCTTTTACTATAATTACGTGAGGCTTACTAAACTGATTATTATTAGAAATAATAATATTATCAGAATTATAAGTAACATCTGCTAAAAAATCAATTGATTCAAACTCATCAGTATTTTCATACTTATAGTTAAACATAACATTTTTGAAATACAACAATTGTGATTTTACTGCAGCTTTAATATTACTTCTATGATATCTTTTACAAAAGACGCTTACTTTAGTAAAATTCTTCTCATCAGTATCTTCATAATATGCTTTAGTACCATCAGATAATTCAATGTAATTGTTATTCTTACCTGTTATTAAATCAAAAGGACCTATTGCAAAGTCTGTTTTATATGCATAACAATTGAATATAAATCTTTTTCCATTATGCACAGTTTCTATACTGTAATAGTCAGATCTCATTGATAATGCAACTTTTGCACCTAATCCCCATGCACCAAGAACAGCTTTATTATTTCTCTTAGTAGAATAACCTAAAGAAATAATACCTTCTATTCTTGAATCACCTATACCTACACCAAAATCTTTAATAGTAAGTACATCACAAAAGCCTAAACCTTCATTTTCTACGTATTCTATTTCAACATGATTGTTTTCATGATCAAGGTGATTAAGATCATAATAAGAAGGATCCCAATTACTATCTTTATACTTATCTCCATCTCTTTGGATGAAATATTTAGATGGACTTGCACCATTTTGCAAGATATCTATAGCAATAGTCTTCTCTCTTTGAGAATCTACTGCATTAGAAGCCAGCTCCCTAACTGTACTTTCTTCTGGTTTTTGATATTGCGTTGCCTGCAAAATATCAAAGACCATACGATTTGCTCCAGAATCTATCTTCTTAGCAAATCCTTTAGTTCCTTGTGCGGAACTAACTTCGATTTCCTGTATTGCCATTTTTGATTTTCTATTTAATTAATTTATTTTAATCCATACTCCAGGATTTTCTTTATTGTAACTATACCATTTCTTTTTAACTTTAAACGGCATTGGTATAAAATGATCCATATCATCGTCTTCAATAAAATCATGAGCTACCATTAAATCTGCAATAATTTGAACCATATTATGGAAATCAAATTTATGCTTGGTTGCTCTAACAAAATGAAAAGATATAATCATATCGCCCTTAGACTTTTCAACAAGTAATTTAAACTCATCTTTGAATTTTGCAAATTCATTATCTCTACGTACAAATCCTATGACTTGCTTTTTAGATACTGAATAGCGTTGAATTCCTAGATTACTTAAATACTTCTTTACTGTCTTTGAAGCAAATATTCCATGTTTAGTTTTGATTTTTGAATTTTTAGATGATGGTACATTACCTGGAATGAAAATTGCATTTTTTATTTTCATATAATTGAGTCAATTATTTCTTTCAATTCTATAATTCCATTGTTTTTAACAAAATCGCTTGCATCTTTAGAACCATACTCTGGTGTAAACATTATAGGTTGTATCCCATATTGTTTACGCATCTTCTGTGAAGACAACATTCCCATACGGTCATAATCATAATTTGATATAACGTATGTAAATCTTTCAGAGAGTTTTTCTATAATATCTGCATTAGGAATTACACTCTCTGCTTGTGGAGCAATAGAGGGAATACCTAATTCATAATAGACCATTACGTCTTTTAAGCTTTTTGTTATTATTACAAATTCACCTTTCTCTGGCAGTTGTGTCCATCCCTGGATAACACTTTGAGAACAATTAGTGAGCCATTTGTATTCTTCAGAATAAGGTTGATATATCTTGTACATATAGTTACCAAAATGGTAACAATATACAGGATGATCTTTCTTATATCTAAACCATCGATTATTTACCATAACTGCAGAAACAGGACTTACATTAAACAACTTAAGTGTATTTGCTGAAATACCAAAAGGCTTCCAGAAATCTTTATCTGTTGTTGTATTCCATTTTCTTCTACATACACGTATTTTACAAGGAACATGTAGCTTTGAAGCATCTACTCCCGTAGTTACTCCAATATAACCTTTACTTAGATCCATTTTAAAATCAAATGGATTTAAATTAAGTTGGAAATCATTATCTATTATTTTAAGACATTGTCCAAACGAAACTCCATAGAGTCGCATGACAAGATCAAAACAACTACCTGTTTCTCCTGTACCGTGATCCTTATACATTATTTTACGAATTGTATTTGGACTGTAAAATATATCAAATGATGGATTTTTATCTTTTCTGAATGGAGATGATATAGTACCAATTTTAAAATTACGACCTATGTAATAACTAAAAACATCATACTCTGATATTTTATTTAGTATTGTTACAGTAGTCAACTCTTTTATATCTGTAGTACTATACATATTATTGAAATAAAAAGGGGAAGTTTTACCCTCCCCTTTTGGTTGATATTAGTAAAAATTAGAATGGTGCATCATCTTCTGCTGAGTCTGAAACTTCTTCTGAAACTTCAACATCTGCAGTTGGAAGAGGCTTCCAATCATACTTATTAGTCTTATCTAAGAATAATTTACTATCCTCATCACTTAAAGGCTCATATTCTGCTCCTTCTTTAGTAGCTTCAGCAAATGTTGGAAGACCAATACCTGCTTTCCACCAATTACCTTTATTACCATCTACTTCTTCGCCTGTAAACTTAACCCTACAGGATTTTCCGCCAAGTAAACTATCTAACTTAGAACCATAATCTTCTAAAGATTCCGCTTTTACTTTATCTAGCTTTTCTTTAGTGACCATTTTAGTTGCTAAGTGATTTAACTTACTTTTAGACATGTCTATCGCTCTTTCACTCATATAGAATCTAATATTTGCAGTTTGCTCTTTTGCATTTTCAAAATCAATTTGCAAATAAGGTGAACCTGATTCAGGCTCAGTTCCTGATATTCCTACAATTCTAATTCTGTGAACTCCTGGTTCGATGTATTTACTTACGAACGTTTTTTCTTCTGTACCAGCTGTGGTATACATAAATTTAAATTTAAAAATTAATAATTATTATTTACTTCTTTAATGATGTATATATCTTATCCCATGAAAATTCAATATTTTGCCCTCTTAAATGATCACATCTAGAACCACAATTTACTTCATCTGCAGATTGAAAATTAATATACATTTTATCGTCTGTTCGATACAAATAGCCAATAGCATCTGCTTGTGAACATACAATACGTTTTAACTTACCTGTAAGGTCAAGATCTTTAGCATTTACTTCTTTACCTTTTTTCTCAATCATTTTATCTAATAAATGACCTACAAGAATAATATGTGGAGCAAGTGTATAGATTTTATCAAGCCAATCTTTCATAGCTGATCTAAGCCACATATAACCTGCACCATTAGGTAAAGTCAAAACAGAGTTCCATTTACTTCTAGGTAAAATATTACCCTTGTTGTCTCTGTTAAAGTTTTTACCTTGTACTGAACTCATATACATACTTGTACCTTCCCATTCACACCATTCTTCCAACTTGGTAACCGTGTCAATAGCCACATACTTATATGGTTTACCTTGCTCATGTATGGCTTTACCTATTTCATCAAAATAAAACTGATTGTTTTTTGCTCTCTCTTTCTTAGAATCATCTGATTCTTTCTGTGGAGTTTTAAGACCTATTACGTGCACTCGCATTGAATTGAGATACTTAGTTCCGTCTTCTAAATCAATTATCAAACAATCATCCAATTGACTTAATACAGTTGTTTTACCTACTTTAGGTGGACCATAAAACAGCATAATATGTGGATCTACATACGTTGCTGTCATCTTTTTTGTTGGTAGTTTAATCTCCATTTTTCATTTCTTTTTATTATTTATTATTTCAGCCGATACCTCATCAGCCAATTCTTTTTTAACCTTTCTATTACCGCATAAATATTTCCTATCAGGATCTAATGCAGCTTTTTCCTGAACTAATCTTCTAGCTCTAGATATCACAGGAATGGAAGGAAGTTTACCTTCTACTACTGCTTTAAGATAATCCTCCAATGACATCTCCAAATAATTACTAAGTGGATTCTTGTCTAAATGTTGAACTAAATAAAAATATAGAATGTTATCGTCATCTCTTGACTTAGGTCGATTTTCTAATATGTCAAGGACTATATCACTAAATTTAACAATTTTACGTGCCATATACAAATTTTAAAAGTCATCATCTGACCATTGTTTTTTCTTTTTTGGTGCAACTTCAAGAACTTGATTATGTTTCAAATTATTAACCATTTGAGCAATCATAGGATCGCCATCACGTACTTTAAGATAATGCCAATAAATTAAATCTTTAGTCGGTAATTTGTCAGGTCCATATTCTCTTATACCAAGCATTTCTGGACGATGACTAACCAATACTACATCTGAATACTGATACAATGCGTCTGCTCCGAAGATATCTGTCTTCATTGGATAATGCATATCTGTATTTTGTATTCTATCTACAGTTTCTATCGTTCTATTAAGCTGAGACACAATTACAAATGAACTTTTTAGTCTTTTCTTAACCCTATTAAAACGAAACATTAGATCGTATAAGGTTTCCTGCTGATTCATCTGTTGCATTTTCTTAACAAGAATACTATGGTCTAATGTAACCAATACACCTTTATATCTATTTTCAGGCATTTCATTGAATGCATATATAGCATCTTCTATCTCTTTTGTAGTACCAGGTACATCAACATAATTAACTGACATATTTTCTATTGACTCTACATATTTCTGAGCAGCTAAGAACTCTTCGTTAGTAATATTAGAATGTACATCCATAGTATCTGCAGAATACAACTGCTTCATTGTCTTATCCAATTTAGCTGATATCTTTCTACCAACTAATCGTCTTGCAAGCATCTCAAAATTAAATGATAATACAGCAAAATCTTCGTTAGGGTTAAGTTCAAATAAAGAAGTTTCCATTTCATTTAGAATAGCTGTTTTACCACTGCCTGACATTCCTGCAACAGTAGTAATACTTCCCCATTCTAATCCATCCATAGAAACCTGATTAAATTTATTCCAACGAGTTTTTAAGGAAGTTATCTTACCTTCCTTACGCATTTTCATATATTTCAGCTCTTCAATTGCTGCTTGTTTTATGGATTTTATCTTAAGATTACTCTTAGATGATTCTTGCTCCATAGCCATCTGTCCTAGGTCCATGTTCTTCGTTTATTAAATGTTCGTATTTTTCCCATGTTCTTTGATTTAACCATGTATCAGTATTTTGAAGATATTGCATACTATGCCTCATCTCATGTAATTGAATATCAATACATTTCAATATTGTTTTATGTAATGCTGGTTTATTAGAAACAACTTGCAAATACTTCTTTTTTATCTTTTTGTTTGTACCTGCATCTGGATCTTTAGCTCTAAGTATTCTATTACCACCGTATCCATTTGGAACTTTAAATGGCATTGTTTTACAGAACTGATACCACATATGATTATCATCTGTAGTAACCAATATTTTAAATTTATCTCTAACTACCCATTGTTGTTTATCATCACTTAAGCATTTCATAAATCCATTATTTTCTAAATGCTTAAAATCCATATCAGGATACATCTCATGGCATATTCCATGCTCTTCTTTCCATATCAAATAAAGTGCTATAAACTGTTCAGCTTTTAATTCACTCTCCATTAATATCTCCGTATTGACTAATATCTCCATGATCGTATCCTGTTATGTTTTTATGAATTAATAATTTATCTTCTATTTCTATAGTTAGTGCATTATATGCAATCAAATCATCTTCAGTGAATTTAGTATTAAACTCACGATTAATAATAGCAACTAGCTTTGAGTAAGTATCTCTCTCGTCAGAAGGATACTTACTCTCCACTAGATCAGTCATTAACCCAAGACTGTTCTTTGAATGTTTTATAATGTCTTTTTTGTTTTTTACATAATGATTCTCCATTTTACATTAATATTATAATCTTGACGTAGGGCAATTTTACCTAAAGGCACTATCTTTTACTGCTAGGTTACCAGGATCCGTTCGCCTCGCCCTTGCCAATGACAATTTATTATTCTACATCAAGACTTGTCAACTCCTTATTCAAACTTTTAACTTTTTCCACAACTTCATTGACGGAATTGACAAAAATTATATTCTCAGGTGCTGTTGTAGATTGTGATTTAATTAACCACTTTTCATCCTGAGTATCTTTTAAATACAAATTAAATACATAGCTTACTTTACCTTCTTCAAATCGAAGGCATCTACCTCTACGTTGTATGTGTGTTTTAGCTCCACTTGTTCGTGATGCTATAATAATAACTGGTAACTTAGGTAAATCCATACCTTCATTGACAGCCATACACGTAGACAAATGATTTACTTTAGTTCGCTTATCATTAAAACGTTTCATTGATTTACTACGATCTTTAACTTTAGAATGATAAGCTATAATATCATCTCTATTGTGACATAGTAAATCTGCAAATAAAGTAGATTGTGAGAAAATAACTGATTTTTCTATTTTTAAAAAATCTATTAAGTCCAACACAACATCTGCCTTAGAACCTATATTATAAAGTAAAGTTTTACGTTTATGCATCATTTTATAAAAACGAATAGCTAATTGATAATCATCCATTTGTTTTTTAGTTCTATCTTTAATAGCTATAGCTCCAATAGACTTCATAAGTTTACTTGCTGTATCAAATGCTTTGAATCCACCAAGCTGTCTTTCAAGATTAAAATAAGCCATTTGCACTCTTGCATATGCCGCTTTTTCTTCTCCAGTAAGTATTATTGGAACATTAAATTCTACATAAGGAGATATAATTCCTTTACGTACACCTTCATCAGTAGTAAGTGTATAACAAATAGGAGCTATTTTACGAGCTACCATTCTTTTCTTTTCTGGAATCCATGCTGAAAGACCTAAAATCTTATCGTATGTATTTCTTTCAAAGAATTTATGATATTCGTAAAGTCTACTCTTATAGTCATCTTTTTCAGGAAGATAATTATGAAATTCATCCGCTACAATTAAATCGTAATGTTCATTTTCATACTTATATACAGTTTGAATACACTTAAGATCAACTTTCTTTAAAAGTCCAGTCATTTTCCATTTCTTAAATTCTTTTGGAAATGTATCATCCCGTATTATTTCTGTAGGACATATGATTAATATGTTTGCATCAGGCTTAAATTTAAAAATCCATTTAATAGCTCTCAATGCTGCATATGTTTTACCTGCTCCTGTGCAAAGTTGTAATGTACCACGACATCCTCTTTTATGCCAAGCATTCAATGCTTCACTCTGGCATTCTGATTTCTTTTTATTAATGTTCATGATTTTTGATTTTTAATTATTACACATCGAACAAATCCATTTGTCCATTAGATACAGCATTGATTATTTTATTTGCTTCCGCTACATAAAAGTTATAATCTACATTATGATTATCCATACTGTCTTCATAAAAATTATTAAATAATTTTATCTGATTTCCTGCTACAAGTCTATTTACTTGACCTGTTTCTTTTTTTCTTTTGATTAATGCTCCACCACTCTTTGTAACAAAGAATCTATTTATTTTCTGTAATTCATCTATACGCTTTCTACCATCTACAATATGATGATGTTCTGTTATAAATTGACTACCTACTTTTTGTGAAATACAAAAATCATAGATGTTGTCACAAGATTCTATAGTTTCACGTACAGGTTTATCCTTTACAAAATAATTACTAACAGCTTGAGACACAACTCTCATAGAATGATCTTTATGCCACTGTTTATATATTTCAAAAGTACCTTTATACTTTATTTTACCATTATTCTCTTGAGCTAAATAATTATTTACATCTCTTTGAGCAACTATGTTAAAATAATCGTAATCAAGTTTTAGTTTAGTTAGCTCCATCCATGCATTACAAAGAGAATCTAATATTTCTTTTTGCTCTTTCGTGCACTTAACAAGAATGCCATCTGTATTTATTTGAATAATCTTAATACCAGCATCAGATATTTGTTCTGCTAGCATTGTAAGTAATAGTTGACCATTTACTGTAATGGACAACATAAACTTTGGATCATAAATAGGACTAAACTCATCATTACTTTTACCAAACATTGCACCGTTCAAAGCTAATTTAATAGCATCTACTACTTCTTTATCTCCTTCATCTCGTGCTTTCATTCTTTTGTTATACATATTTCTACCTACATCGCAAAAACTACTTGATAAATGTTCTGGATGAAATCCATTTTGAATAGCAAGATTAGGGTAATAAGAACTTACATCTACAAGAATTAATTCTCCTTCATTGTCAGTTTTATAAACACCGTTTCCACAAGTACCGTGAATACCACCTAAACCGTAATCGTATTTAACTCCACCATAAATAACAGAATACTTTAAAGAACCTTTGATTTCTTGTACATCTATAATAGATTTTCTGAAATAATTAAGTGCACTGTTAAAGCTTTTTGATTTAAACTTCACATAAGGAAGTATAATATCATTAAGAGGAATAAAATCACGATGTGTACGCAATTCTTTAAAATCCCTTATTGACATATTCAATGCTTTAGCATTTTCAATTATCAATAATTCTTCACCAATCTTAACATCATCATAGTTTGCACAATCCATCTTGTACTCTCTTTTCATTCTTTTTCTGAACTTTATTTTATCTTTAGTTTCAAGATAAAATTGATAAGTACTCATTACATCATTTCTACAATACTCCTGTATTGCATCAATTTCAGATGCTTGTACCCAATGCGTATAATGAAATGGTAAATCTTGTACTTTTGACCATCTCATTGCGACTTGTAAAGCTTTCAATGATGTACGTCTTGCCTTATTATGAAAATGATGAATTCTAAAAAGATCTAAAATCTTAATTTTCCATTTCCAATATGGGATAGCACTTCGTTCATCATTGATAACCTGTTTACTCTTGCTAAACAAGTCTGCAACAAGATGAGCTACGTCTAGTGATAGTAGACGCTTTTTGTTAGTTAGTATATAGTGAAATAAGGGATAATCATATCCAATAATATTAAATCCTATAAATCCTGTATCTTTTGTACAGCTTTCAAGAAATTTAACATATTCTGGAAATTCATTTCTACTTTCATGTACTACATAATCAAATGTTTCTTTTGTAAGAACATTGTAAAATACTACTGAATGAAAGTTTTTAAATTGTTCTATATCAGTTACTAGAATTCTCATTTTTATATGTTTTAGATAAATATTCAAAAAGATCTAAGCGATCTTTGGCTGACATTTGAACTATAAAATCAAACATATGTGCGAATTCTTGTCCTAGTTCAGTAAAATATCCTGATACTTCTGGACCAAGCTGTTTATAATAGTTATTAGTAGCTTTCAATAAAGCTATATTGAATTCTTTACCTTTTACTTTTAAATTAGCTCTGTATAAACCCGTTCCTCTAAGTTTACACATTTCATCAATAAGTAATTCTGATAACATTGTTACATTAATCAATGTTTCTGTAATTGGGTCAACTCTGTTTGATTTTATTTGCTCGTTTTTTGATTTTTGTTTCTCCGACATATGATATAAATAAATAGGTTAATAGTAGTATAAAATTAAAGCATACTATAGATAGTATACTTAATGCAATTTTTTCTAAAAATTCATATTTGTCGCTACTAAATATGATAATTACAATAGCTAACATTGAAGCTTCAGTAATAATAAATAATAATGTAGGTAAGTATTTCATTTGTTTTGATTTTTAATCGTTTATTGTGCGATAAGAACGTGCTATAACTTTTAACGGTCTAGTATTATTACTTTTCATTCTTACTCTAGAATAATTTAATTCTAACCATCTACCGCCTATTGGTTTTGGTGGACCACCTCTTTCAACATGCCATCCTGCTGAATGAGCACCACCTTTTAAGTTAAAATATTCATCTTTATATGAACCAGCACGAATCATAAGTATTTGTTTACTAACTATTCTACTATTTGAAGCATCGTATACTTCAGCAGTATAGGTAACTTCATAATCATTATGTACATGTCCCATAACAATAGCATCTGCATTTTGTACATATGTAGCCATACGATTATGCTGAATAGTTCCTTTAGTTACAGGAGCTCCACCACCACTTCCATGAAAATATTTTATATTATAAGATATTTTACATGTTTTAAAATATGCGGCTTTAACAATATACCATCCACCGTATCCTCCAGTACAAACTTTACTTTTAGGATTGGCTGTATGATTAAGTAATGTAACAAATCGTTCAATTACATTTGTTTCCATACGCTTTAATATATTTGTTTCATGGTTACCGTAACCAACTACGTCTATATTTTCAGCATATGGAGTAAACCATTCTACAGCTTCTTCAATTACAGCGTCTAAATAACCATCAACATTATGTTGAGGTAATATATCACCTTTTGATTTTCTAGGATCATAACTACCTTGCATTAAGCAAAATAAATCACCTGGAATAATTATTCGAGCACCTATTTTCATAGCTTCATCCAAATCTTTTTTAAGAATATCTCTTCTGCATTTTGGATTATCAAAATGTATATCTGGAATTAGAAGTACTTTAAGTGTATCGTTTATAGATTTTAATTCAAAATGGTACGAATGTACATTAGGTTGATTTTCTACTAACATGTTATTTTTTTCAGCAACTCCCTAATATACAAATTATTGACTATAATTTCCAACAGTTTCATTACTTTCACTAAGAATAACATGTTTAGGGAGTTTTCCTTGAAGACCACCATATTCATTTTCATCAAGAGTATAGTATTCCATTTTTCTAAAAATTGTATGTAATTTTCTTTTTTTATCCATTAATGGAATTACTTTTTCTTTACCGCCTTCTGTATAATAAACAATCATATTTAACATCATTCTAACAAATGTAAAATATTGAGATTCATCTATTTTTAGTAAATTCATAATAGTCTCTCTTCTGGCACCTGTATGAAATATTCTTATTGCTTCTCGCATTTTTACATTTGTTGATTTTATCTTTTTTGCCATTATATAATGTATTTATAAATTAATAAACTCATAAGTATAATAAACAAAAGATAAAATCTCCAATCTTTATATAGATTCTTCATGGTCATCATACATTTCAGCATCAAATAACTGCTTAGCATTATCATATAGCTCATTATACTTAATGATCCACTCAGCTGTCATCTTATGAGCTTGTGTTAAATCATTACCAACTAAAGCTATACCATAATCTTTAATCATATCATTAAAGTCAAAGACTAAATCTTTCATAGCACCTTGGTCACAATATTCAAACTCTTTATCTTCTGGACATAAGCCCATAGGTGTAACCCTCTTATTACAAAGAAGAATAATTTGAGCTAGATTATCCCAACTTTTATCATATATAAAAATAGATACGTCTTTTATCAAATTTCCTTTTACATATGCATTTTTTGCTTGATTATATCTGTAGCCATGAAACTTAGCCATTAATATATTTCTTTCTTGTGTTGTCATAATTTCTATTTGTTTTTGTTATACAATTTAATAAATTCTACTACTGCCTTATATGTATCTTCTATAGTCCATATGTTTTCGTACCCCTCTGTAAGTTTTGAGTATGTTTCATCAAATGGTGTGTTATAGTAATCATCCCCTATCTTTTGGACTACTGGCATAAGCCAATCCCAAGATGTGTCCCATTTATAATAAGAATCGTTTTCTACCCATAATCGACCATGTAATTTATAGTTATCGTGTATACTTGAAAGCGTTGGTCTTTCCCAAGCCTGACCTCTGTTACACTTAGTTAATTTATACCCCATAAATTCTGCTATTAGTTTGTTACTCTCAAGCAATTCGTTGTGTTGTGTTACCATAATTTCTTAAATTTTAAAAATTTCGGATTATTTTTCTAATAGCTTTATCATCTTTATTAATTTGATCTAATCTAATTTCTTTTTCCCAATTTATAAGTTTTTTAGCTATGCCTACTATTGCATCTACTCTTGACTTATGTACATTATTTTCAATATAAAAATATAAATCTTGTGCTAATTCAGATGGTTCTGTAACTTCTATTATATCTTTTGCTATATCTTTTACTGTTTTTTCAGTCATAATTTTAAGTTTTTAAGTTATTGGTAAATCCATTGCTACTTGTTCTATATGTGATTCTGGAAGTTCATAGACATTCATAAGCTCTAGCATTTTACCATTACCCATTTTAGTTAATGCTGATGATTCTTCTATTAATAAATGTTCTGTTCCATCATCATCTGGAACATCAAACACATCAAAGAAATAACCTAACACATGATCAAATCCATATGCTACAGTCTTTCCATTTTCTAATTCTTTAATATACCTGCTCATAGTTTTACTTAGTTTTTTGTATCTATTTA
>JAAHTH010000086.1_pt2 | contig 79786 bp, 75 predicted proteins | sample 6116091 | NCBI WGS metagenome assembly JAAHTH01 (sample SAMN13939990, study PRJNA603662) | sponge metagenome | isolation source: marine sponge | host: Mycale hentscheli | place: New Zealand | collected 2006 | reverse complement strand
AAGCATAGTGGTTATAGTTTAAATGATTATAACCAACAACAAAGGAATGAAAATGCAAAACGTATCAGAATGTGAATCAGTAAGTGAAGTTCTCTCAACCATCAATGCTTCCGAAGATTATAATCTTCGTCCAATCGAGCAATTCCCAACCTATCGTGGAGTATTCGATGGTAACGATAATCCTGTCGCTATTGTAAACAAAACATATAAATTAATGCAACCTGCCAAAGCATTTGGATATGTAGATCAACTCCGTGAGAGTTTAGATATGCAGTTCGACACAGCAGGTTTCACTAAAGGAGGTCGCAGGTTATTTGTTTCTCTTCGTAAACCTAATGCTATTGAGATTGATCCTAAAGTTGGCGACACTATGGATGAATTAGTTTACTTTTGGACATCGTTCGATGGTTCTATACAACATACCATTAATAAAATGCTTGAGAGATTGGTATGCACCAATGGTATGGTAGCTAAAGACGTTCAAGAATCTGTAAAAGTTAAGCATTCATCTCAGATGGAGGAAAAATTAGACTCATATGTATTAGAAGAGATAGAGAATATTAAGGAGACTTATTCAGAAACTAAACAAATTATTTATAGTTTAGCAGATACCAAGATTGATCGCTCGAAAGCAAAAGAGACTATTAACAGATTATTTAAAGGAGAAGGAAAGAGAGCAGAAAAGACTAGAGAAGAAGTTCTTCATCGCTTTACCAATGGTATGGGTAACAGAGGTGAAACTGCTTGGGATTTATTAAATGGTATTACTGAGTATCAGAATCATGGTAAAACTTTTCGTTCCACCACAGGTTCTAGTTCCTCAGAGAATAGATTAACTTCTTTAACTATGGGTAGAGACTCTACTCTAATGAATCGAGTTTGGACTGAATTAGTTGCCTTGAACTAATCTTCCTTGTTCCCTCCACCTTCGGGTGGAGGTTTTTTTTGTTTATTTAAATAACGTTCTTTTAAATAATACGGCCAAAAGAAATGGAAAGAAACATCATCTTCATGAAATAAAGAGCGCTCTAGCTCAATAGCATATACCTCTTCCCAGTTTCTATCTTCTTCTTTAAATAAAGTATCGCTAGGTTTTAATTTATTTGAATTAGTACAGGAGGAAATAAACAATATCCAAATAAATAAGAGTCTCACAAAATAAATTACACAAAATTTTAAAAATAAAATTTGACAGATTACTAATTATTTGGTTTATTAAGATTATGAGTATAACACAGCAAGAAATGATTGACTATCTCATGGGAGTCATCGAAGATGGTTCTGATGCAGATTTACTAGAATTATATAATGCCTACACAAAGCTAGGGTTAACCATGGAGCAGGTAGATTGGTAGGAATAAAAAAATTAAAACTTTATTTGACACAACTTAAACTATATGCTTTATTACTATTATGAACAAAACAATATTCTATAAAGAAAAAACTAACTACGGCACAACTCACTTCTATATTGTATCCGAGCATAAAGATGCAATCCAAAGATTGACAGGTCGTAAAACTATAACCTCAGAAGATGCCGATGCCTTACAAGCATTAGGTTTTAATTTTCAACTACAACAGGCATTCGTCTCCCTTGGAAGCAGGGTGGTTTGCAATAACGGCAGATAATTATTATGATTCAAACAATTACAGAATGGGATTTCGTTAAGTCTTTTGACGACGTAAATAGAGCAACTAATTTCACAGTAGAAGGTCGTAAGGCTTTATTTGAAATGTTTGAGGAACTTTCTCCCGAAATGGAGCTTGATCCTATTGCAGTTTGTTGCGATTTTACAGAGTATGCTAGTCTTGAAGAATGGAAGGGAGATTATGGGTATGTAACAGAAGAAGATGAAGATGATGAAGATGCTCTTGATTATCTAAGAGATCAAACTTTAGTCTTAGAACTAGCTAATGGAGGATTAGTTATTCAATCGTATTGAAATAAAACCAAAATCTCTTATAATAAATAAGATGAAAGATTTAGATATAGCACTTAAATATATACAATTTAGATTAAAAAAAGACGAAGAGGTAATAATAAATAAGAAAGGAATACAAGTTAATCTAATTAAATCAAAAAATGAACTAGCGCCAATGGATGCAGAAAATGCTAGGGATATGATAAATGGATTGATGGAAGATTCAGACAGAGGAATCCCTAGAGGTTTAGATGGAATAGACGTGGATATGTACCAAAAGATGTACGGGGTTTAAATTTCGTTGTTCATCGGAGTTTTAGAAGTTTTCTTCGTTATCAAAAAAACTTTAATTTTTATTTGACAGAGTTTATTTTATATGGTTATGTAGGGTATGACAACATTACAAGACATCAAAACTTACCTTATAATCTATTCAGATGGAGAGAAGGAATATTCAACAAAAATCAAAGCGCTTTCTAAAGATGAAGCAATTCTTAGGTTTGATCCATGGGAAGAGTTTGAAGTTGCACAGGTAACAAAAGTTGTTACTATGCAGGAAGATTTAGAATTCGTAAAATAGGAGGAAAAAATTATGGAAACGTTTAAAATACTTAAAAATGGCGAACCAATGGGAATACAAGGAAACTTTGAATATATTCTAATTGTAATAAGAGGATTAGAGGAATCAATAAATAGATTGACAGAACATTCTCCATATACAATAGCAAGAGTTTAAATAAAAGGAGATAAATAAAGATGTTTGCAGAAATAAATAAAAAGGCAGTAGCAGTTAAATTATTATCAGAAAAAGAAAATAAAAATGGCTATGTTTTAGCTCAAAAGAAACAAGATGGACGTTTTGTTTGGATTAAAAGGAATTCTATTTTACATTGGGCTTTAGGTTTGGTTATATAGTTATATTGGTGTTAGCTATTATTATGTTGGAATCCTGCTCAGAAATGGGCAGGATTTTTTTTTATCTTTTTATTTGACACAGCTTATTTCATATGGTTATGTAGGGTTATGAGCGACACACCAACACTATTATCGGAGCCAAGCAAGATGCCTTGCGTTGGTTTTAACCTTCCCGCTTTAAAGTTTTGTCCTGCGGCTAAGATCCTTTTAGCTAAGGCAAAGGATAATTTAGATAAACTAATTTGTTCAAGTTGTTATGCTTGCAAAGGTTTTTATCAATTTCCTAACACAAAGAATGCGTTGCAGAAAAAAGCTGATTTTGTTTTAGATAGTTTAAGAAAAGACAATGGGCAAACTTTTGTCAAAGCAATGGCAAGTGCAATCTTTAAAAAGTATTATAAAAAGGATGGATCTCGCAAAACCCTTAAGAATGTAAACACAAAACTTTTTCGTGTCCATGATAGTGGAGACTTATTTAATGTTGCATATATCAAAGCATGGAAACAAATTTGCCAAATCTTTCCTACTATTCGCTTTTGGTTTCCAACACGTGAGTATGTTAGGGATAGTCAAATGGAAGCTTTAAGAGATTTAGCTAGCTTGCCTAATGTATCACTTAAGCCAAGCGCATTAGAAATCGATCAGCCCGCACCAAAAGTAGACGGATTAGATGCGGGAACAGCAGTTTATACAACAAAAGAAAAGGCAGAGCAAGATGGACATTTTGTTTGTCCTGCAACTTATGTAAAGGGCAAGGATGGAAAAGTTTTAGCAAAATGTGTTGCGCATAATTGCAATCTTTGCTTTATTAAAGGTTGTAAAAAGCCTATAGCTTACCTTGCCCACTAATGGGCAAGGCTTTTGGTTTTAAATTAAATAAACAACAAGGAGGAAATAATGGAGAAGGAAATAAATAAATTAAAAGGCTCGGAAATAGTCGATACCTTAATGAGTGTTATAGAGCATGCAAGTCGTTATGAATTATTAGAATTATATAATAATTATGTAAATGGAGAAGAAAAGTTAGACATTGATGTAGATGAAGTAAATTGGGAGGATTAAGGTTATGGAATTGATTTTAATTATTTTATTAGGGTATTTATTGACTCAAATAAAAATTTGAAAAAAAGTTTGCAATTAAGCAAAACCCATGCGAAAAGTATATTATGAACAATAAACACCAATCAAGCGGAATGAAGAAAGTCATTAAACAATTAAAGAAGCAAGGAGTTATCTTGCATGAAACAAAGAACGGCGCATTCCTTCGGCATCCAAAGAGTGAAGAGCAGTATCTAATGCACTTCAGCGAGCGAGCAATTCACGAAGTACGTAGATGGGCAAAGCGCAACTTAGGCATAGTCGTAAAATACTAATGAAAGAACTTGCAATCAGAAAGAAAGTATTCTTTATTAGTTCAATACCTCATAAGAACAAAAAGAAAATTATACCAAGAAAAGCTAAATACAAAAAGAAATGAAAATCGCTGAAATACTATATAAATATAAATTATATAATTTAGATATTACAAAACATTTAAATTTAATCAAAAAGAGTAAAGCTGTAAATAAATTAAATAGAAGGAAATAATATGAGCATGGAACAAAGAATGATAGAGTATGCGCAAGAATGGTATAAAGTAAATGATTTAGAGACAGAGAAAAAGAACGGAAATGATCTTTATCTTCGAGTTAATGACAATGTATTCACAGAAGTATCGCACTGCGATATCAGACAAAAAGCCATGTTATGGTTAGAATCAGAATTAGAAGGAGTAAATAATTATTGATTTGACTTTGTTTGATTTGTTTGATTTGTTAAGAGCATGAACAAACAAGACAGAATACTAAAGGCAATGCAACGAGCAGTTAAAAGGAAAAGTAAGAGCGCTTGGCTACTTAATCCTTTGATTGATTTGTTTGATATTGAATTCAAAGAAACTTTAAAAAAACACAAAAAAAATTTGACAAGGTTTTAATTATATGGTTTATTGAGTTTATGAAAAGAACACCAATATCTAAAGCAGCCGACACCTTATTAGTTAAAGAAGGAGATCTTGTTAGATTTCTAGGAGAAGATGAGTATTATTATCTTCCTGAGATTCTGATCGAACTTCAACACGAAGGTAATTATTATAATTTAATCAACGGGGGAGATCGAGCATTTCAAGCATTTGGAAGAAATGCAAAACGTGAAGCTGAGGAGCTTGTCGAAAAGATTATTAGACATGGTTCGGTTGATTTATCTAAATGGGAAGAGTTTAAACCTCATTGTTATCAAGCAGCTTGCGAGTCAGGAGAATTAGATTCTTATTAAACAAAAAAAGATTTGACACAGAAAGCCAACTAGTATTATATTAGCCTTATGAACAATACATTAAACATCCAAGTAGAAGAGTTTGACAACGAAAATTTCGACCTGTCTATCTTCTCAAACAATCACGCCGATTCTATCCAAGTAGAAGGAACAATAGAATTAGAAGAAGAAGATTCTCTTTGGGGAGATCAAGTTTCAGCAACTCACTTAGTTGCAAAGGTTGATTCTATCCTTTCTGTTAATCAATTTAATGAAGAAGCAGAAGTACTTCCGTACGTTTCAATAGAGTTTGCAAGGCAAGCAATCGAAGCAGTAAGAGAAGAGGAAAGAGTATTAGATACAAAGTATTATTCATTAAATCATAATCTATAAAAGGAGGATATTAAAATGTATATATTAGAATCATGTTTCATATTAAATTTAATCATTTGTTTTTATTTAGTTCATAAAGGGGAAGAAGAACAAGTGGAAGATCAAATAGATTTGTTTGAAATAGACAATAATAAATAATAAACTAAATAGGAGGAAATAAAAGATGGAAGAGTTTGAATTAGAATTAGAAGTAGAATTAGAGAATGACATGGATCTTGAAATTGAATTAAGTGACGAGTCTATCAAAGTGTTTTGTTCAGAAGAATAGTTTGGTTTGTATTAGGTACTAGTGAAAAATGTGAGGGGAGTCTTCGGACTCCCCTTTTTCTTTGGATAAAAAAAAGTTAAAAAAGAATTCGCTATTGACAGAGTTTATGCTTACTATAAGATATAACTTATTATTAAAACCAACCAAAGGAGATTATTATGAAAAAAGTAGAATTCAAAACCACAGATCTTATCAACTTCCTCAGTCGGATCGAAAGAGATTCCATTTGGACAGCAGATTACGATAACATTGAAACCGAGCAAGGAATGCTTTACAAGTGGGCTTATCAAAACAAGATGATCGAAACTCGCATGGATGACGATGACTGCACAGGATACAGAGAAGAGTATGCGGATCTTAGCGACAGAGGGCAGAAATTACTTAACTTCCTCAGAGAGGGCAGAAAATTCATCCAAGACTTCACATTAGTGGAAAGAATCTTTGACAGGGTAGAATTCACCTTGTTCGGCAAAACTTTAGTGGAATCAATCTAATCAAAAGGAAGTGGGGGGAAATCCCCCGCTTCCAAATAACAATTTAAATAGAAGCAAAATAGAAACAATTTAAATAGAAATAAATAAAGGGGAAATAAATAATGAAAGAAAAACAATTAAAAGGAAAAGATTTAATTTCTTATCTTATGGTACGTTTCAATTATACTTTAAAGGAAGCTCTTGCAATCTGTATCGACAAAGGTCAGATCTCAAAAGAGGAAGCCCAGGAAGTGGAAAGTTATTTCAATTTAAACAATTAAAAAAACTTTAAAATTTATTTGACGCGGTTTCTGTTCTGTGGTTATGTAGTGGTATGACAACGATAAACCGCACCACCACTTACCACGAAACACTTCATTCTTTAGTCGAAGACGTACAGGCAAACTTCCTGGATCTCAACGGCGCAACGAGCGAAGAGTTTGCAAATCATTTTTGGCAATCCGTAGGATACAACGAAACGGCGCACGTTTCATTTAAGTTGGACTCTTACAAGGGAAAGAACACAAGACGTTATTTGCAAGTTGTGATCTATCGATTTGAAACAGGACGTTATGAACTTGTTTGTTATTCGTAACAAACTATTTGACAAGATCTGAAAAACGTGGTTTATTAAATTATATCAAACAATACAACAGGAGAAAAAACAATATGCGAAAAGTAACAAATCAAATCAAACAAGCTTTTTTTAACGGACAAGCTTTAAAAGTAAACAATACACGGACGGACGGAACAAGCGTGTGGTTGCACGGAAACGAGATAATTAAAAGAGATCCAAGCGGGGCAATTCTTTTCACCTTCGCAGGTTGGGGATCTGTAACAACAAGGGAAAGACTAAAAGGGATCTTAAATGTTGACGTATATCAAAAAGATCACGAACAGCACTACAACGGCGCAAAAGTGATCGACCTTTACGATTGGCACGTTGTTTCGTTTTAAATAGAATTAAAAAACGTTTTTCCCTCTTTTCCGTTTAAATAACAAATAAAAGGGGATCAAATACAAATAGATCAAATACAAATAGAAACAATTCAAACAAAAGGAAAACAAATGAAAAAAACAAATTTAACTGAAAGAGAAAAAATTCTTTTATATCTTATGAGCGCTTTCAACTTTACAAGAAAACAAGCAAATCATCTTTTATCCATATCAAACGACCGCGTAACAAACTAAACAAAAGGAAAACAATGTTATTATTCATTCTTATAGCGGGTATTATTCTATCTTATCAATTACCTTAATGTTATTTTCTTAAAAAAAGAATTTGACGCCGTTCTTATATTCTGTTTATATTGTTCTTATATTCTTATTATTAACATTCAAACAAAGGAAAAAATGAAAACATTAACTAAACCAAGTACTAGATCAATTATGGAATTTCTGATAAATTTCAATGGCACGTCTTTTGTCGGTCTTACCACTTTGACTGACGCAAGAGCATTGAAAACAGGCAATCCATTCGGTAAGATCTTAAAGAAAACAAAGTTGACCGCAAACATTGGTTTTCATTACAAGAATTCACTTGCCAACCAAGCGAAGCGCGAAGGTAAAGACATTGACTTTGACATTCAGCCGCGCCGTTGGGGGGTAAGAATGGATAATGCCCCACTTGTAAAGCATAAAGACAAACATTATTTAGAGTATAAAGCCGAAAGTGTTCAAAGTATAGAATACTTTGACGAACAAGGTAATCCTTTAAGCGCCGAACAAGTTGCGCCGTTCTTACCAAAGAAAAGACATTCAGCCACGCAAGACAAACTAGATAAGAAAGTTATCTTACGTGACGTTGATCTCGAAAACATTCTATCTTTAAGAATAAGCCAAAAGGTTTTCCTTGGTTAATGTAACGCCCCCCGAAAGGGGGGCTTTTTTATTGCAACCAAATACAAAGCAAATAGAAACAAATACAAATAGGATAAGATCAAATAGAATGAAAACAAACAAAAGAAAACAAACTAGACAAACTAAACAAAAGAAAACAAATGCTTTGCCTTGGCTTGGGCTTGGGCTTTGTCTTGGGCTTGCCTTGGCTTGCCCCTTGGCTTGGGCTTGGCTTGGCTTGCCTTGGGCTTGGGCTTTGACTTGCTTATCTTACCTATTAGCCTAACTTATCTTACCTATTAGCAACTTGTCTTATTTCAATCTAAACAAAAGAAAAGCATCATTTGATTTGACATCCTTATATCCTTTCCCTTATGTTGGTCTTATCACATTATTCTAATCACTAACCAAAGGAAAAAAAATGACATACTTCATTAACCAAACAAGCCCAAGTGCAATCGCTCCACGTCAATTCGAGATTCAAGACGTGACAAGCGCAAACGACGTCAATGACGTGCTTTCCTTGCTGAATGTTGGCAAGTATAGCGAGCAACCTATCAATCATATTTGCCAAGGATTCAAGGTGATAAAGGATGATAGGGGCGAACCTTTGACAATCGTAAACAATACTTATGATTTGCTTCAACCTACCGAAGCATTTGCGTTCTTAGATTGTCTCAAGGATGAACTCAACTTCACTTATGAAAGTGCGGGCTTTCTTAACCAAGGCAAGCAACTTTTCATCCAAGGGAGTATGGGTGACTTTGAAGTACAAACAAACAAATCTAAACGAGTAGGTGACGTGCTAAACAAAAGAATTGTAGCAAGAACATCATTTGACGGCTCAATCGCTACAACTATTCAAGTGCAACTTTTACGCGTTTGGTGCTCAAATGGTTGCGCTTCATGGCAAACTGATAACCATATTGCTAAGGTAAAACATACCGCTAAACAACGCGACAAAATGGCTTATGCACTTAGCCAAGTCACAGGCATAAGACAAGTAGTACAAGACCTTGAAAGTGATATAAACTTACTTAGCGACGTTGAAGTCAATGAAGATCAATTCAATCGAATCAATGAGATTGTTTTCCCTAGTAAGAAGGATTCAAAGCGCGACAAGGCTAAGAACATAAGAGAAGTTGTAGCAAGTCAATTCAGCAATGAGCGCTTGGGGGCTTTCGGTGAAAGCGCATGGGACGTCTTCAACGCGTTCACCGCTTACAATACCCATGATAGGACAAGCCGTGAAACTAAGGGTAAGACAAGCGCTGAAAATGCTTTCAACTCTCAAAGTGATGCTTTGTATGTCCGCAAGGTAAGAAAGGCTATTCAGCAGGTCTTAGCCGTATGATTATCTTCATCATTATTCTTGGCTTTGTCTTAGTTAGTCAAATGCCATAAAACTAAGCCCCCGAAAGGGGGCTTTTTTTTGCCTACATTTTACCCCCCCCTATTTTCTAGAATTTTTGCACTATCCTACTTTGAGATTTAAGCGTGGGGGCCCTATTTTCAGTATCAAACACAAAAATTCAATTTTCAATAAACAAAAACAGCAACAAAAAACAACAAAAAAACAACAAGAATATATGGGGGCGAGCCCCCCATCGACCCCCCCCTATTAAACAAAAACAAGAAAAAACAAGAACCTAGTAAAGGAATTAGTAAAATAAAAAAATAGTCGAAGTGATTTTATCAACGCGCGATTTTTAAAGTGTATTATATATGTATAAAGGAAAAAATAAGGGGAAATGACACTTGAAATTACAGAAATAGTATTTTTGGTATTTGGTTTAACCATATCAATGGTTGCATTCTTTTTAAAAAAAGAAAGCCATAAAGTAGATAGTATATCAAAAAAATTAAGACAAATCGAAGTTGAGTTAGCACGAAATTCAGCTAAAGACAGCGAGAGGTGGAGGGAAACCCAAAAACTTTTAGAAGATCGAAGGTCTGATGTTATTTCGTTATATAAGAAATTCGAAAAATGAAAATATTATTAATCACACTTTGTTTATTGTTAAACTCTTGCTTAAAGAGAGACTTTGAAGAATTAGCTAGTATACCTACTGTTGGGGATGAGCAAATCTATAGTATACTAGATAGGAAAACTTTAGGTTATCATTTTAACTATCAAAAAGGACCAAATTCTATTCCCATTAAAGTCCCAAAAACCGTAAACATGCTTTTGCTTGATAATAAGTATCAAACAGTAGATTATTATTATTTTTTAAAATTTAATAAATGGTTTAAGTCTTTAAAGTTTCATAACGGAATCATGGCAATTAATCAAAATGAAACGCTAGATTGTGATAATTTTGCCATGCTTTACAAAGCTTTATTTTCTGTATCCGCCTATGCATCAGGTAATTCTCAAGAGTTTGCCGTTGCATCTGTGGTAGTCCATCAAATAAACGAATTTGGAGGAATTCCAAAAGGAGGACTTCACATGGTTAATTTAATATTTACAAGAGGTGCTTGGTATATATTTGAACCACAAACAGGAGAATATATAGAAATACAAAAATACCCAAACCAAGAATATATTATTACTATAATTATCTAAGTTTTAAGGTAATTTTCATTAATCAAATTAAAACTCTAATAATTTTTGGAATTTATTATAATCCACAAAATCTTCCAATGTATTGCTACTAGAGTCGTTCTGTGCAATATTTATTAATTGTCGTTTATTTGAAATCCATTTTCTTCCTGTCCAAACTTGTGCTCCTTTGATGTATGATTTGTATTGAGAAGGTATTTCGCTATACACACCGATATATAAGTATTTGAAACCATGCTTTCTTGAAAGTTCAACTTCAAGATGATTAGATAAATTGCCTAACGATAGCTCTTTATTAGAATAGTCCCAAAAAAACAAGCCAGAAACGAAACTATTGCCAAATTGTTGCATTGCGGTACAAGCTACGATTCGATCATCAATCATAAATAAAATAAAATGACTACTATCGTCAATTATGTGTTTAATGAAACCGTCTTTATCTAGTATATCTTTGTAGTTTTTGTAAGTTACATATTTGTCGTATAAATAATATAAGCGGTCTTTTATTTGATCTTTATTTGATTGTAAATTTAAATCGTCTATAGTAATATATTTGTAAGAAAAGTTATTTAATTTTAATGCTTTTAAATGCTTACTTTTCGCACGGAACTTTTCGCATTCGATTCTTGTGCTTCTTAATTGACACCAAATTTGTTTATTATTTGCTTCGCTTTCATTCACAAATTCGCAATCATTGGTATAGAAATATGTAGGCAACCAACCAGTAGCTAGCGCTTCATCTTCTTCGCCACTATCAACCCAAGCAGAAATAAGAGTATAATTAAAGTCTGTATCAGCTTGCTTAGAAATAACATGGTCGTAAAATATTTTCATTCTACATTATATATTTCAGTATTAGGTTTAGGTATAAATTTTACACTATCATTTACTATATGGTCATCCCATATGATCTTATTTGTTGGATGAGCGGCAAAATTGCCCTCGTTTAATTTTATAAAATGAAATGGTTTATAAAACTTTGGGTCTTCTGCACGATCTGAGCCATAGGGTTCTAAGGTAAACATATATTGACCATGATGGAATTCTTTATTTTCATCAAAAAACTTACAATTCATATATTTGAGGTAATCGTATTCAATAATGCTATTGGAGTAGCTGAATGAGTCGTAAGTCATTAAGAACGACAAATCTCTTTGTGGGGCTTCCTTGAGCCAACAAAAGGCATGTAAGGGTAGCTTTGTATATACTGCTCCATTTTCAATCATAGCTACAAATGTCATAGCTTGATTTTTTACCGTATGAACACCGAAAATTACACAATGTAAATGATCAGGTATGTCTTCAGAGTCGGAGACGAATTCTCTCCTTAAAAAACATTTTATTGCTGGTGTATTATTGCAAAGTTTCACATATTATGTTACACTTTAATAACAAGCATACGTCCTCCAGAGTTTACAAGCTTAATGCTTTGAAAGTCAAAAAATGAATCTAAAAGTAAACATAAGCCTTGCCATATACGTTGAGGATTGTATAAATCTTCAAGTATTATATATCCATTTTTTTTGGTGACTGATATAGCATAATTTAAGCTGTTTAAACTTGCTGAAACACTGTGTAGTCCGTCTTCAATAAATAAATCCAGTTCGGGCCCACCGAGAGCTCTGTGCATTTGATCAAACGTTTCTGTTTTCAATTGATCAACATAAGCAGTTTTAATTCTTTCTGATTCAAATAGTATTCTTTTGTCTACATCTGCTCCGAAAATATTTGCTTTAGGGAAAAATTCTCTGTATGAATACAATGAAGCTCCAGGCCTTGCTTTTCTTCCCATATGAGATACGGTATCTGTATTGTTTGTTCCTAAGCCTATTTCTAAAATGTTTATTGATTGCTTGGTTTTAAATTCGTCAAATATACTTTGATAAACAAGGTCATATCGGTGATTAGGTCCAGCTTTATCGCTTCCATTTGCTTTGAAAATTTCACCTATTTCAGTGATATCTTGTGATGCATCTAGAGCTTCTATTGGCCAAACTGGTCCAGAAAGAGTCAATAAATCACATAAAGAAGAAAAAAAACAACCTGCGCTAGATAAGGATAACATAAGTCCTACATCGTTAAGCTCTCGCTCTTTTCCTTTCCAAATAGAACCTCCTCCGCCAACAGGCATGTGAGGTCTTAGATAATCTATAAATTTATTTTTTGTTAATTTTGGTGTGTATTTGTTCATATTAAAATAGTCAGGTATATCTTTGGAGCTAGAAACGAATTATCTCCTTAAAAGCAGTTTATCGCGGGAGTATCGTTACAGAGTTCCACACATTATATTATACCGAGATAACATATTATATACACTATTACACTAAAAAAATTTTCGAGGACACCCGAAATTTTAGATTTGAGCAATAACATTTAGAAAAGAGCGACGCAGAACATAGTATACTATATGTATTCTTTTGAGTCTAAATTAGCGGTTCTTAAAACAAACAGTGTTTATAGAGTCAATGATGTTTTTATTAAGGGTGGAATCAGATGGAGAGAGGATAGGGACGAGATATTATCTAATGATGTTTATAAAAATACCATACTTAGGAAATATTTAGAGAAAGAAGCAGAATTGGTGAATTATGATTTGTTAAGAAATATCATATTAGAACATGGTGAGCTACTTGGTTATAAAAAACCAATGAATAACGAACTGGTTTTTCATTTCAGACTTGGGGACTTAATGATGAAAGATTACAACTTTAAAGCATTAAAAAATAAAATTAAAAATTTTTTTAAGCAAATTGAGATTATTGAAGAAAATAATATTGAAAAGGTTTCTTTGGTGACGGCTTTACATTTTGGAGCAAACGATAAAAATGGAAAATTTTTTTTTAGCGAACAATCTTATGCTAATAGCATAGAATGTATAGAGCTATTTAGGAATTTGCTAGTGCAAAAAACAGGCATGAATATGAATCTGGTATCAAATAAAGAAGTGGATAAAGATTTGTACTATTTAACAACAGCCAAGCATTACGTTCCCACCCTTAGAGGTTTTTCTGAATTAATAAAAAAACTCTTGCAATCAGATTCTATAATATATAACATAAATTGATGAAAAAATTAATTTTAAAGACTCCATGGGGCAAAAGCGAAGTAAATGCTCCAGAACAAAAAGAAGCCCCACAGCAAAAAGCAAATGTCATTGATCCGAAGACAATACCACCCGTGGTTCACCAACTATGGAAATATTTAGAGATATTTAAACCCGCTGGCTTGGGAGCTAGACCAACCCCAGGAAAATTAAATAAAAATCTCACAGCTATGTTGAGGGGAGCTGGTCAATTTTTTAATACATTAAGAGCTTTATGTGATTTATTGAATTTAAAATTGAACGATTTTGAAATCATTTCAACAGATCAAGAATTAACTGAATTTGGAGTGTTTTTAGAAAAATATAGATCAGATAAAGTTCAGTCTATGGTTCATGAAGGGGAAACGGGATTTATGCATAGATATGATTTAATTTATTCCGATATTCTTGACGAATTTAAAAACAAACAAAATATAAACATCCTAGAAATAGGAATCGGAACCGCCAACCCAAACGTCCCTTCAAATGTTGGAGCTCAAAATGAGCCAGGAGCATTTTTGCTTGCAGCTTCTGAATACATACCAGAAGCCAATATTCACGGAGCTGATGTAGATAAAAGTGTATTATTCGAAGCTGAAAATATAAAAACAGCCTATGTGGATCAACTAGCTCCAACAACATTTCGAAAAATGCACGAAGAACTAGGTTCAAAAGACTACGATTTAATAATCGAAGATGGATTGCATAGCGTTACGGCTAGTTTAAACACATTGATATGGTCTGTTAAAAATTTAAAAAAAGGAGGATTGCTTGTTATGGAGGACCTGTACAATCCTTATGGGATTTGGAGGATAATATCCACATTAATCAACCTTCATTCTAAAGATTTAAAATCTAGATTGTATAATTGTGGAGGGAACTTAATTATTGTAGAAAAATTATGAAAATATTAACATATCTTTCTAACCTAGGTTGGGAAAATCAAAAAGAAATGATTAAAGTTTGGGAATCAAACTGGAAAGAAAAAGGGTTTGATCCAATTATACTAACGGATAGCGATGCAGACACTCATCCGTATTATCAAACTTTGAAAAGAAATATGGAGTTTTCTCATTTTAGAATAATGAAGAAAGATTTATCAGCATATGGGTTTAGCTGTTGGGCGAGATGGCTCGCGTATGCAAGTCAAGATATTAAAGAGCACTTTTATGTATCGGATTATGATGTTATTAATGAAACTATTAAACCCGACAGCAAAATGAATTTTGTAGATAATAAAATTGTATTTTTAGAAGGACTTTGTCCTTCAATATCTACAGGTAATTCAGATATGTATTTAAAATTATGTAAGAGTTTTAGCAATATATGCAAAGAGCAATCTCCTGTTTTCTCAAAATCAATCATCAAATTAAAGCGAGATGGAGTGAAATACCCCCACTTCCATGATCAAAACTTTTTTATGGAGTTGAATAGAAATCATCTATTGCAAAAGAAACTATCTTTTTGCGAATTTAGACATTTTAGAATGCAAGAAGATAAAACAATAAATAAATTTCACCATATATCTCATCGAGCCACACACGAATACATGTTAAAGGAAGGTATTGATAACAACAATGATCCAGATTCCAGATATAGAATAATGCTCATGAAGAAAGCCGCTGCTCTATGAGTAATCGAATAATTCAAAATCTCCTTCATATATATTTTTGATTTTTTTGACGACTGATTTCTTGAGAGTTAATGTCAAATGTTTTGGTCTAAAGCTGCAATTTTTTTTAGACAGCTCTACAGAGGGTAAATTATTTTGATTTAACACGTGTTCAAAGTCTTCATTCAGACACTCATACCTACCGATAAAATCTAATTTACGACCTTCTAAAAACTTATATTGAGGTATAAAATGTATTTGCTCATTTAATGCGGACTCAAGCCCACCACCTAAGACAAAAGCTGAAAAAGTGGGAAATGCTTTAACATATTTATTGCTATCTGAAGAGTCTTGTTGATTCATTCCATTTTTCATTAAATAATAAAATGCACTAATACATCTATCTATCGGATCTCTGACGAATGTAAAAGAATAATATTTTGAAAAAAATAATTCAGGAATATCGCTAGCTTTTGTATGATATGAATTATTACAATTAAAAGCCGAAGCGATAGAGCATCCTGCGGTTTTTGGAATATGTATGAATAGTAATTTAGAATTTAAAACATTTAACTCAAACGAATGTAATGTCCTAATATAGTCTAGTTCATACGGATTCATTTTATAAATGTAGGAACGAAAGATGGCTGTTGTAATACTTCGTGCTTTGCATTTTCCATATCAAAGAATATTTTAATCATCCAATTACCTAAAACCAAAGAAGAATAACAATCTTTTCTTGCTTTATTGGGGCCTGTTGTTCTTTTTAAAGTATCTGGAAGATCAAATGTTTGAGTCCCTTGAGAGGTGGTCTTTATTTGAATAAGCGCGCATTGAGCTTTAGTTAAATTCACAATATCATGCTGATGTTCTAAAAAATCTATCATTTTAGAACTTTCTTGAGGGCTTAAATCTGATTCTGCAGAATTTAAAAATTTCAATTCTTTAATAGGTATTTTTTGGTTAATTTGATTGTGATAACTGTCGTCAAAAGCCCTAGACGCAAACCAAATTTTATTATGATCAAAATGAGACTGAAGAAGCTCGTTAGCTTGTCTTATCCAGGAACTGGTAGGTTTTCTTAAAACACAATAACAAAAAGACTTTGGATCGTATTCTCTTTTAAAAGAAAGAAGGTCTTCTCTGTAATTTTCTGGCTTATCAAGGTCAGCGGAAATGTTTTTGATTTTTATATTTGAGCTTTTAAATAATGCGCTTTCATTACAAGCATTAATAAATTGAACACCGCCGTTATAGTCTCCTACAATTGCTGCTATATTAAAGTTTTTAATTAAATAATGGAAGTAAAAAATATGATGTTTTAGATTTGTCCCCGCTAATGCATAACCATGAACCATTGTGCCTTGATTTGTGTCTTCATTTAATTTATAAAGATGCATAGCAAAATGATCTGAGCTTTCTGATTCAGCCCAGCTCGGATCAAAAGATAATATATACCTACAACCTGGGTCCCCTTTTATTTCTACGCTAGGGTCTTCTCCATCTTTTATGGTACAAGCAGCCATTCTAGAAGTTTTAAAATAACCAGAACTATCATCAGTGAAAATAGCACCAAATTCTCTATCGAATTGAGATTGACTCATAGTAGCTTTAGATTGCATAATGAGGTTTTCATCATAAAGTTTTCTTGGAGCGCAATCATAACTAAATTGCATTATACAGCGAGTCGCATTTCCCTCTTCTTGGATATTACCAGCTATAAGATTTTCAAATTGTTCATAAAGTTTATATAAATACTCAAATTTGTAAGAAGCAGAAGAGAGAGCTATAAGTTTGTTATTTGGCCATTCATATCGATCTTCCTCTTTCATTTTTCCAGCCTTGATTAGACCGTTTTCGACTTGGTGCAACCTCTCTCTTTCCACTGGGTTTTCTACCACCGAAAGGAATGGCACAATGACTTCATTGTAAATCCTTTCAGGCATCAAAAGAAACTCGTCAATAATAATTCTATGAAAACGAAAGCCTCGAAGTTTAGAACCGTCTCCTAATGGTAACGCACGTATTCTAGAAGATCCTATTTCCATGAGCCATTCGTCATTGTTCTTGGATTTATGAGTAATACATTGAGCCAAAAAAGAAGCTTCTGGTTTTGCGGCAATATCTTCGATTTTTTTGAAAATCATTTTAGATTGTCGAAATGATTTAGACAAAATACCTATTTCCACTCCTTGGTTTAATATAGCATCCAAAAAAGCATATATTCCAGTGGTGAAAGATTTTGACATACCTCTAGACCAAACGCCCAAAGTGTAATCGGTTTCAAACATAGCTTTAATAGCCATGTGTTGAAACGGAAAAAGATCTACACCAGCTATAAGATTAGTCGTAAAAGTTATGTTTTCTCTTAAAAATTTATAAAGTAAAACCTGTGCTTTATCTTCCTCTATAAAGCCTTTTTGAGACAAAAGAAACTCGTTAAAATCTTGTTTATCGTTTCTGTGTTGGTTTCCTTCTTCCCAAGTCATTTACTTTCTGTAAATTTTGTTCCAGCTATGGCTTTCGGGTTTAAGTAAGTCTTCAAGCAATTTTAAAACTTCACTTGGTTTATAGCCACGACAAGAATGGACATTGAAAAATACATTTTTATTCTTTAAAACAAAATGCCCAGTAATCAAGCTGTTTTCTGTTTCATGAACACTTCTATATCCTTTCATATCTTCACAGTGATTGCCAAACTGGGTAACCACACCACAAACTTCGCCCTTGGGGTCGATTTTATTTCCTACAGCTTGACATATTTTTTTAATTAATTTTTCATCAAAATCTACTGCATTACAATTGTAGAGGTTAACGAATAAATCAAGAGACCAAACATCATTTAATTCTTTCATATATTTTTTTATTTATAAAGTATTGCAAATCTACTCCCCATAGTCTTTTTCCATAATATAGTATCTTATATATTAATTTTTTCAACCCATTTCTATTGCCAGCAAAAACAAACTGACAACAATCGCGATACTCTTGAGATAAAGATTTTAAATTATGCCAAATATAGGGTAATTTTGATTTGTGTGGAGAAAAAATATTGTTTTCAATTATTTTATTAATATCGCTTTCTACAACAACAAAAATAAAAGAATTAAAAGATCTAGCTCGATCAAGCTCTCTTTTAAACCTAAGAAAATTATCACCAGATAAAGTGGATTTTAAATCAGATTCACTTTTTCTATCAATATAGGTGTAATCGTAATTTGGGGAAGAGCATGTATAATCCCCAAAATCAAGCTTCATTGATTCTTGATTATCAAATTGAATAGGTTTTTGCTCTCTAGTGTCAACAAATATCTTTTCTAGCTCATTTTGTTGATCAAAGAAACCTTCAGGCATCTTTTGATTAAGAAAAACTTCAAAGCCTATTCCTTGACAAAGTTCAATATAACTCCCAAAAAGATTTTTATATATATCAATAGTAGGTAAATTAGATAACTCAAGCTCAATTGAGCTCAGTGAATAATTTAAGTTTTTTTCTTTTTTTCGATTAATTAATAAATTTTTTATATAAGGTTCTACTATTTCTGGTTTTTCTTTCAAACACCAATCAATAAGCTCTTCCCTGTTAACAAAGTCATCGTTTAAATATTGATTTAAGTTTTTATATTTAATTTTTTTTTGATGTAATAAGCTTAATTTTACATCATACTTTTCGTAATATTCTGAAGTGGAAATCTCATGTATTTTACTTATGTGAAGATGTTTGCCGCGAGCATTTTTAAAATCTTTTCCACAAACCTTGCACTTTAAAAAATCTTTCATTTATCTTTTGCCGCCGTAGTACTCTACGGCATGACCTTCTGCGACCATAATATTATTAAGGTTAACGCCGCTAGCAAAAAATTCACCAAGAACCCTGCCATATTTACCTTTGCCATGGGATTTAAGTAAGAGATTTCCTTTACCAGATAATTCTGTTAATCTTTTTTTTGCGGCAAGACCTTTGGCTTTTTCGTTCTTATCTCTTGTTCTTGATTCTGGAGCATTAATTCCCATTAGCCTAACTCTAGTTTTATGCCTAATATTAAAACCAAGGTCAATTACTACATCAATCGTATCACCATCTACGACTTTAATCACCTTATGTATTTTATAAAGATAAACTTCTTGATTCATATTATATTATATCTTTCTTTCGGAGGCCTAAAACTCTAGCTTTCCAGCTATCCATGTTTTCAAGTTTTTCAGCCTCTTCTCCTACTAATAATTTTTGTTTTTCTGCCAACTCAATCATTCTGCTTCTTTCTTCTTCTTCTTGAAATGATTGAACTAGCGAAAGTATAGATGCAAACTTTTCTTGCCTGTTTTTCATCCGAGCAGACCTATCTCCATTTAATTTTTTAATTAAAGATTCTTGTCGTTGCTCGCATTGATGGTATTCTGCAGATTTTGCTTTTAAAATTTCAGCCAACTTAACAGACATTTCTGTTTGGTCTTCTACGTCATCAAACATTCTGTTTAACTTTTCCATGTTTTTTTGTATGGTTTTAAGGTTGATATAATCAACACAAACATTAATGTAAAGATTAATTTCATCTGCGGTCAAGTCTGACTTATCCCATGTTGCCCTAACAAATTCAGCTTCAAACAATTTAGCATCTACATTAGTATATGTATTCATTAGTTGAGTAAATCTTGGCGAAGAAAGGTATTTTTTTAAATTAACAATCATTTCTCTTTCATCTCTTTTTAGAAGGTCAAAATCTTTTTGGAATTCTTCTCCAGTATAATCAATGATTTTTTTTATAATTTTTTCGTTCGATTTAGGAGGGGAATAAACAAAATCCTCATTAATATCTTTGTTAGTTTTTACGAAATCAGGATTATTTGTTTTCAAGAAATCAGCTACAGCTCTTTGCTCTGCACTCAAGTTTTTGACTTCCCTGTCTTGAAAGATTAGTTGAGCTATCTGAATGCTATTCAAACCATCTTTAGCATACTCTTTGATTAAATCTTCTTGTTCTACAGTGAAGGATATTTTTTTGACTTTTTTATGTACTTTAGTTTTATACTTATACCCCATCTCGAGCATATAAGCGGCTACAAGTTTGCCTTCTTTGTTTCTTCCGTCCAACGATTCATTTTGAAATATATTTTTCGTCAATCGATCCACATCAGGGATTTGTATGTAATTTTCTCTGATATATTTTTTTTGTTCTTCGGTTAACTCATTCATTGGTAAAAAATATCTTTCTTGTCAATAATTTTTATAGCTATTTTTTTAAATTTAGCTTTTAAATTTTTTATTTGTTTATATCCAGCTTTTCTCCCTTTTTCGCTAGTTTTATATCCGAGATATAAAGCGACTTCTTCTTCATCCATTTTTTCTATAAATAAAAGTTTATAAATTTCATAATTTTTTTCATTTAAATATTCTTCCATATATTGATGCATTTTATCAATAGAGGTTTCGATATCTTGAAAAAGCGAGGCAGAGCACTCAATTTCCGCTCTAGGTAAACTTTCTATTGATGTCGGAAGTTTTAATCCGTATGCATGTTTTTTCGACTTACTCCATTTAGCAAACAAAGGACAACTCTCGTCTTGTGTCTTTGATTTAGTTAAAGAGCATGCATCTTCATTGCTATCAACAGAACAGTTAAAAGGGCAACTCACACAAGGTTTAACAAAACTATGATAATGGTTCCTTAGGATGTTTTTCAACTGATTAGATATAATCTTGTTGACCCAAGGAACTAATGCTCGTTTTGGGTCCCATTGATGCCATTTTTTAAAAATATGAAATCTTATAATTTGACAGACATCTTCATAATCCATCCAAGCTATAGAAGTTAATCTCCACTTACCTCTTCTTCTTTGCAGCTCTTGATCTATAATCTCGCTATTTTCTTCGTAAGTTATTTTTTGCTTTTCTTCCACGGCGAGATTTTGGTTTCTTATTCTGGTCTAAATTTTCAATTGGTAAATTAATAAAATCAGCACCTTTATGCTGGATTGAGCCTACATCACTATAATCTATAGTATATGACAAGTTATTGATGTTAGGGACGTAATCAATATCCGAATCGTCAGGATCGATATCAGAATCATCAGGATCGATAATTTCACTCGATTGACTCTTTTCAATTTTTTTAGACGAACTAGACGCTTCTGAGGTGGTTGACCTTGAAGAAGAAAAAGGCTGCCCACATGAGTTGCAAAACTTAGGCCGAGTTAAAGAATAAAGGTTTTTGTGTCCACATTTTTTACAATACAACGCATTCATATTTTTTTATTTTCTATTTTGTTTAAAATAAATGTTGCTTTTTGTTTTTCTTTTTCATTTAATTGTTTTTTAGAAGAAACATCAGCACTGATTAATCCGCTAGAACTAAATAAAGAGCATTGCCTGGCTAAAGCTCCTTTTGAGATATAATTTATTTTTTTGTCTTCAAATTTACAACGAATGATCATTTCTGAAACTTCATTTTCCTTAAAAAAATCTAAAAAAACAGAAGACTTTTGTTTGTTCTGTTTTGATTTGGCTCTCAGCCAAAAACCAACAATAGTTGTGGCGAAAGTAATAAGCGAAACAATTATCTCTCTATAAAATTCAATCATAAAATTTATGATATTATAATTTTATTTTTTTTCTAATTGTACACTTGTTTATTTTTTTTGATTTAATTTTTTAATTATAAATTTCAAAATTTCGCTTCTTTTAATGTCTGAATTATTAAACTTAAAAATAGATATACCTTTCGATCTGCTTTCTTCATCATTAAAAAGATCCATCATATCACCAAAGCCGCTTTTCCCATTAATATCGCTTTGCATTAAATCTCCACATAAAAATAGTTTGCAATTTTCTCCAATCCTCGTGATTAAAGTAGTCAACTCTTTATAGGTTGCATTTTGAGCCTCATCCATAATAATAATTTTATCCTTCCAGCTTACTCCTCTTAAAAAATTAATTGGCACAGCATCAATTCTACCACTTGAAAGAAGCTCTTTTTGTGTGGTTGTGTTTGACGGAAGCATTTCTGAAAGTTTTTCAGTAAGAGGCATGATGTAAGGGTTAAATTTTTCTTCTAAGTCTCCTGGTAGAGCCCCTAAGCCTTTGTCAGCGCTTTCGATTATAGTTCTAACATATAGCAAATCCAATTCTTTATGCATTGATAACATTCTCAAAGCAGAATAAACAGAAATATATGTTTTAGAGCTTCCTGCGGGTCCAGACACAAAGAAAATTTTACCTTCAGGATCTAAAGCATTTTTTAGAAAAGTTTTTTGTTTTTCAGTTAATTTTAAATTATTGATCTTAAAGTTATCTAGGGCGCTGCCTACAATATTTGTGTTTTTTTTATTTCTTTGTGTTTTTTTGTTCATTTGTTTTTATATTAATTATAATGTTTTTAATGTAAATTTTTTTTTGTTTTTCGCTAGAGTAAAACCATATATAATGGTCTGATTTTATAATATGATCTATTTTTTTAGAAGTTAATTTTATTTCTTCTTCAAGTTTTGAAATATAGGATGTTGAAATTATTATTTCCTCGCTTGATATCTTCTTGAATTCGTCAAGAAATTTATTTAATTCCCCTTCTTTTTTTGCCTTCGAAATGTTTTGAAATATTTCAATTTTGTTTTGTTTTTTATTGACTTTGTCTGGGTGAGTAGCTTTCACAGAATGCCTGTACATTTCTTTAATACCGTCTTCATTAAAAATATCATTATTTTTTTTCTCTTTTACAGGGGGGTCCAAAAAAAATGGATTTGGTAAATTTTGTTTATTTATTTCTTTCGTCAAAACACTATAAAAATCATTAAAAGAAATAATAGAAATTCCTTCTAATTCTTTTAATTCTTTTTGTAGCTCTCTCCATTTAAACCTAAGACTGTTGAATTGTTTTTTAAGTATTTTTTGTTGACAAAATAATTTATTATTTATCATAATTTATTATAAAAACGGTTTTTAAAATTGCTAATATTTCTTATGAATTCACTGAAGATATTGAAGTTAAAGTGTCGGAAGATAGGGAATATATTACTTGCTTATTAAATCAAAAGTATTATTCAGAATTAAAAAATAAAATACGACCTTTTGGGTGGACAGCGAAAGTGAAAAAGAAATTTTTCTTTATTTTGAAGGTTGAAATTTGCCCTTCTTATCTCGATTAAAAAACCCCAACAAAATGGTCGAGCATGCAGTCCCAAACACTATACCAGCAAAAACTTTTAATGGGTCAAATTTATCGGCTTCACTAAACACTTCCTGTTTTTTTATTTCTAAAGAAAAAGGTTGATTTTTATCTTGTTTCAAGAAAGTTTTTGACTTATAACATGAAGCAGTTATTATTATTGATAGAAAAATAAAAAATCTTATATAGTTTATCATAAAATGGTTAATATATTAAATCTTAAAAACAGTAAAGAAGTTGCGGTTTTCTTTGTGGCTACAGAAAGAGAGGTTGTTGATGAAGAATTAGAGACTACTATATTTAATTACACTAAATTCATCCCTTCTAAATCAAGAAAATTTGATTTATTTGTTTTTTTAAACAAGATTATAGATAACCATAAAATACAGAAAATACAAAGCAGATTAGAGTCTTCACCATGGATCAATACTGTAGAATTTTTATCTCTTGACTTACAGGAAGATGTAGACCACTTTTGGTATCCATGGCTTGACACTCCAAAACCCAATAAAATGCCTGAACTCGGTTATACTTCTGGGGCAAATTTGTTGTTTTATCGATCTATCGAATCTATGTTTGCTCATGAAAATAACTATAAAAATTTAATTATGCTAGAAGCAGACAGTTATCCAGTTAGGGAATATTGGCTCGACAAATGCATATCATTTTGCAGGAAAACAGATTTTACAATAGCAGGAAGCAAATACAAAGGAAACCAGGAATGTCACTACAAGAGTGAATACAAGGATCATCTTAACGGAATAGCAATATACAAAAATAATAATGAGTGCTTGGAATTAATAGAGGAAAGCAAAAAAATATTAAAAAAAGAAGTCAAGGAAAACTCTAGCGGTTATGTAAATTTTGACATTGCTATTTTGCTAGCAAGTAAAAAATTAAAATCCAATTTGGTTGATACTGATTTCATTATCAATTTGAGCGACCCAAGAGATAAATTAATCAATAGGGAAAATATTTTGAAAAAATTTCCGCAAGCATTAATCGTTCACCAAAAAGATGCAGGTTACAACTTTGGGGTATCTCAAAAATTTTTTAAGGTAAAACACGAGAGTAATATCCCTGTATATATACCTTATCCAAAATGTGCGTCCGAATATACCAAAGCACTCCTATTTGAATATACAGAATTTGTAAACGAAAAAGATCCTAGATACGACAAATCGTTTCAGGTTAAAGTAGACACAAGGAATAGAGGGGTTTTAATTTTTAATTGTTTAGCGAAGCAAAAAATACACTCTTATCCAAAAAGACTATTTAAGGAATACAATTCAGATTCTTGTAGGATTGATTTTTTTGAATTCAAAAAAATGGTATCTGAAAAAGTATTAAGACCTATATCAATAGTTTTAGACATCAAGTGTTGCAATTCATTTGATTATATCATATTTGAGTGTTTAGATCAAATTAAAGATTTAATTTGTAAAAATTTATCTTTTTTTACATTCTTGCGGGACAGAAGCCAAATAGCATTATCTTACTTTAGAGATATGGAAATCATTAAAGAAATGAATTTTGAATCTCATGAGGAAAGAGAGCGGGCTTTTTTTGAGTGGTTTGAACGAAATCATCATCAGAAAAACTTTTTCGTTGATTTCTTTGGCATAAAAGGGGAAAGAGATTTCAATACTTTAATGTCTAATATAAATATATTTGATTGTTCTATAATAGATCAGACTGTAGGTCTTTTATTTAAAAATTATTACGGAGTTGAAGATGTAGAAGACAGGGTTTACATAGAAGAAAATAAATACAACTATACCATGGATAAACCTCAAGTAGATTTAGATAAGAAAGACAATGTGGAGAAAATAGAAAAAGTAAAAAATGAATATTCTTTTATATACGAAACGAGGGTAATGAAAAAATTAACACTGCCAGATCCAGTTCCAGTTTTATTGCATATACCAAAAAATGCAGGAAGTTTTTTTATTTCAACCTTAACAAGGTATTTTGTAAGAAAAGAAAAAGGGGATAAGCAATTTAATATACAAAGACTTCAAATCAACATGAATTCTGGTGGGCATGTCACATGGTTTGTAAAATTCATTAATGATTCATGGAAAAACGATCCGAGAATAATGGAGTATAAGTTTCAAGCGCCCAGGGCAAGAGAAACATCTTTCGAAGTTTTATCCGAATACTTAAAAGAGAAAAAAATAAAATTACTAAGTGCGGTAGTGGAGCCAGAAGCTTTAAATCTAGAACTTGATAATCAAAAAACTTTTGCAGAAGTTTGGGGAGTTTTAGCTAAAAATCAATATAGGCCTGTAAATTTTACAATTATACGTAAGCCAATAAAAAGAGCTATATCTTTATACACTTATCTACAATCTAAAGTTTCTGAACATGAATCTACCCATAGAGCATTCGAAGATATGTCTATAGAGGAATATTTGCAATCTCACTATGTTGAAGACTCATGGACAATAAGATTTGTAAGTGGCATAGGATCTAAAAAAAATATCATTAAAGAAGATTTAGATAAAGCTATTGATTTTTTGGTCACAAATAATTTTTACTGCATAGATATAAAATCTACAAGTAATTTCGTGAAACATTTATTAGAAAATTGCTTTGGTCAAAAAGTTATTGATGAAGATGTCGAGTTGGCAGAAAAAAATTCGAGCGAATCGAGTAAAGTTGTTGAAAGTCAAATCCCCAAAGATATTATAAATAAATACAATCAAAGAGCTAGGTTTGATATTTTATTATACCAGATGTTGAAAGATGATAATTTCTAAAAAATATAAATTCCTAACACTAAACCCGCAAAAATGCGGATCAGGAACTAAAGAAATATGTCTACGTGAATTTAGTGATGTTAATGTACTGCATGGAACTCATTGGGAAGAGAATATTTTACCTTTAAATCTAAAGAACCCAAGACATGGAAACGTGAAAGATTTAAAAGTTGTTTGTGGAAAATTAAATATAAAATACGAAGAGATGTTCAAATTTATAATAGTAAGGAATCCTTGGGACAGATTTTTATCTTGGTATCTTGATGATTGTTATAGGACAAAAATCAAACCCTCAAAAAAAGATTTTAATAATTTTATTCTATCAAACAAAAGGCTAACATTAAGCCAATACTTAAAAGATGAAAATGGAGAACTTTTTTTTGATCATATAGGTAAACTCGAGGAAATTCAAAAAGAATTAGTCTCGCTTTTTAAAAAAGTTAATATAAATAATATTCCGAAAATTGTTCATTTAGAAAAAACTAAAGAAGGGCAAGAGAAAAAGTTTTATAAAGAAAAAGAAACCAAAACCCTCAAACAAGAATTTTATAGTAAAACATCTATTAATCATGTATCTAAAATAGAAAAAGATTTACTTAATATTATAGATTATAAGTTTGATGTTTAATTTGAGACAAATACTAAAATGAAAATTTATACCTATTTCGACGATATTGAATTTAAAAACCAAGAAGAGCTTATCGATTTATGGAAACATAGTTGGAAGAAACAAGGTTTTGATGCTCAAGCTTTGTCTTTAGATAATGCAAAATCTCACCCTTATTTTGATGAATACAATCAAAGACTGAGGAAGGTTCATGAAGAAATTATGGGTAAGGAGATATCAGACTATGGTATGTCTTGTTATTACAGATGGTTAGCTTATGCATCATTAAAAGATTCATCAGAATTTTATGTAAGCGACTATGATCTAATTAATATTAATTATAAACCAATGAAACCTAATAAAGGTTTAAATTTAATGGTTGATTTGTGTCCTTGTTTTGCCAGTGGTAATTCTGAAGATTTTTTAAATTTTTGTAAATTTTTTGTTATAGTTAGCGAAAAAAGAAAAAAAGTTTTACGTGGAAATATATTATTAGCTACTGGGAAACCATCACCCAGCTATCATGACCAAGATCTATTAATTAATAATTTAAACCAAAACAATCCTACTGCAAAAAAATGGATCGAGTCGCTTAATTTAAATATCAGCAGAAATCATGAACAAGTAGGCAAAGATTTTTCTTTAGAAGGGGAAAATAGTAATGCTATTCATTTTTCAAGAAATTCTATATCAAAAGCTCAAGACAAAATAAACATAGACAAGCTTAGGATTTTTTTAATTAAATCTATGTTAACTAAATAATTAATGAAAACGATCATTTGCGTGTGTAATAAAATGCATGGCAAGTAATAGAAATACTTTTACATTAAAAAGCGGCATTGATCATACAATATTAGAATTTGGAAAACCTAGGTATTTTGGAAGAGAAAATTTTTCCTTAAGAGTTAATTGGGGCGATGGTAGTAGGCAAGACATAAATTCTTATAGCTCTGATGGGTTTATGACTCAAACTATAACTTATACAGTAAAAGTAGAGTCAGGACAGCTTCAGCTTTATAATTACAAAGGCGAATGGGCGGGATATCCAACATTACTAGAAGGTAATACTTATCGTTTTGACCAAAGTGACCCATCGAATGAGAATCACCCACTAGGCTTGTCTTTAACGCAAGACGGTACAGAAGTCTCAGATGTAACTAGAACTGGCACTCCTGGTCAGTCAGGAGCCATGACTGTTTATGAAGTACCTAAAAACTCTTATTTAGAAAATAAAATCTGGACGCGCTGCATGAATCATAACGGAATGGGGCAAGAGCTAACTCTCGACCAACCGAATTTAAGAATATATCACATCTATCAAACACCAACAACTTCATCCTCAGCCGTAGTGATTCATGGGGGGTTTACTGAGCAAGTTGACCACGGGCCTTTTATAGATTCTGCTTTATTATGTTTTTCTGATCACATGGTTAGAAGCGAGTGCGCTAAACATCAAGATATCGAGCGGATAGATTTTGACTCAGATAAAAGGTTCTATTTGCATGGTCATGGAGATTTTAAAGATTGCGAAAACCTAACAAATGCCTATAATCAAATTTCAATCTTATCATCCACGAACCCTTTTGATAAAATTCAAAACGTTCAGACGGGAAAAATAAGATTTAACGGCACTTTTGAAAACTGCGCAATTGCTGAAAATAACACATTAAGGAATTTGTTGTTTTTCAGTAACAATCAAATTGTTGAATTTACAAAAGTGTTTAAAGATTCAAAATGGGATACCCCTTTAGACGGAGGCTTTGGTACTCCAGACCTTTCAAATGTTGAAAACTTCTCTTATTGTTTTGCGGGTTCGTCTTACAGTCGCAGCATCAATAAATTCGATTTTACTGCGGCAACAGACATGTCTTATATGTTTGCAGAGAACAAAGTTTATTCTCGGGCTATTCTTATTAGAGCGCCAAAATTATTAACAGTGCAAGGTATGTTTCATGGCTCTAGTTTTAGTTCGCGTGTATCCATCAAAGGAACTTCATTACTGCAAGACGCCTCTTACCTGTTTGCGAACATGAATACATTTCCAGCATATGCCTATGTTGATTTTAGTCAATTTGACACCAGCTCAGCAACAGACATGTCATATATGTTTTATAATAATAAATCATCAGAATTAACTAATTTTCCTTTTAATAAATTTTTTGCCACAGATTCCGCAACAAACCTTGAAGGCATGTTTAAAAATTCAAGCTTTAATTTTGGTTTGCATGGAAAAAATATTACAAATGTAACTAATTTAAAAGATTTTCTCCGAGGAACTAATTTTAATTCATACTTCTTAAAACTTAAAACTGGTAATAATGTAGAAACTTTATCTGGAGCATTTGCAGAGGGTAATATTATACCTAGATTTTTTCGGGATAGTTTTGACATAACATCTGTTACAGACTTGTCGTTTTTATTTTATAAAAATAGAGCCTTTAACCAAAATTTAAACTTTTTTGACACATCAAATGTTTCAAATTTTGAATCAGCATTCGAGGGAAGCATTTATGATTATAGTTTAAGAGGGTGGAAGGTTCTGAACGGAACAAACTTCAAAAACATGTTCAAAAATTCAGAGTTTACTGGTCAAAATATTCATTTAGCTTGGTTCAATGAATCTCCTGGAGCTGATAAAAATTGCTCAGGAATGTTTATGAATTCAAAGCTTAACAATTTTAACCAGTTAAAATACTGGAAATGGAACACAATACTAGACACATCGTTCATGTTTGCATTCACGAAAGATTTCAACAACAACCTCATCGCTATAGATGTTTCAAATGTGATTAACTTTGAGAGCATGTTCGAAGGGAGTAATTATAATGGTCGGGTGGATTATTGGAATCCAAAATCAGCGACTTCCATGAGAAATATATTCAAAAATGCAAAGCTCTTTAGCGGAAATTGCATAGATTGGTTTTCTACTAATCGTCATACAGATACTTGCGTAATTGAAGATATGAGTGGGATGTTTGAGGGAAGTGCGGGTTACGGATTTCATAATAAATGGTCAAGACATAAAGCAACCGTAACTAGTGCAGAGAGGTTTCTCGCCAACTCAACTGCCTCCTCTAGAAGTCAATTAAGAACATATAGAATTATGTTTGTTAATTGTCCTAATTTACAATATTTAGGAGGTTTTTTCTCTGAAACTGGAATTGCGGCAAGTGCAATCAGAGACAATGTCGTGAAAAACGATTTAGGGAGATGGTTTGCAAATCCAAAAGTAGCAGCTAATTTTAAAGATCAAATAAATTTTATAAAAGGTATAAATTTTTTAGGAGAGCTAGGGTCATTTACTCCAAAAGATTATGAAGTAGAGGATACATTTGTGCCAATTTTCGGAGCTCCAGAACCAATACCAGAATTACCGCCATCTCCTGTAATAAATTGTAAGGATATTTTAGAAGCTAATGATAATGCAGAACCCGAAGAGCCTCCAGCACCAGTAGATCCAGTTCCTGATGCGGTAAATGTTTTATATTTCAGAATTGTAAAAAGTTAATTTTTAAAAAAATGAATCAGAAAAAAATCGAAGAAATTAAATCTCTTGAAAAAGAAATTCAAGAAAAGTTAAAAGAAAAAATTGTTTTTATAGGTCATACTCCAGATTTAGAGGGAATAGAAGTCGCAGTCAACTGTGATTTAAATGAAATCCAGGGTATAGAGAAAGAATATAAGCTTTCATGCGGATCAATAGTTAATATTTATCCACAACAAATAATCCATGAAGGTGTTCAACTTTTAGGTTTAGCAGATTATAAGTTCGATCTTGATTGTCCAGGTGGGCCAGGTCAAGCTAGCGAAACCAAATTAATAGCTCCTATTATAGAAAATTCTTCAGAGAATAGAACTAGAACAAGACCAATCAAGGGAGGATTATCTATAGTTTCAGAGTTAAACACAGAAAGAGAACGTCGTGCATATGGAACATTAGGCATGATAGTTAAAGATAAATCCGATGGCAGTCTATGCGGTCTAACAAATGCGCATGTTGTAGCTCAAGATTATTTTTTGGCTCAATTTTTAAAAGAGAAAGAATTGATATCTGATAATTATGCTGCATATTCTTATGTAAATAAAAATGTATATCAATATACAGAATCAGGTTCTGAATCCGCTTTGCCTGCTGCTAATGATTCAATTGGAATAATCAAGCAGGTATACCCCTTGGGGGCACTTGATTCGGTAAAAGTATCTAATGTAGGTCAGGGAACATACAAAACAAACACACCTCACGAAACAAACAAACCAGTTTGGTATCCCGCTCCAACAAATAAAGATCTATCTGAAGAAGACAAAGCAGCTTTACAAGACATGGAAGGCTATACAGAAGGCGAACCTTTCCATGCTGGGGATGTTGCAGCTACCGTTCATGTGGATGCAAGTTTAATAGCATTGAAACAATCTGTAGTAAGTGCTACTCAGTCTTGGAAGCAAGTAGGGCTAGAAGATGTCATAACAAGTCCGCCAAGATTATGCACGGATTACGATGAATTTATTAATATTTTTTACGACAAGGGTGACGAAAGCATTCATTCTATAGATATAGATGGCCAACCAGATGAAAGACCAATGATGGTAGCTAGTGGTAGAACAATTGGCCCAAGAGGAGGCGGAGATGGTCTAAGAGTAGAAACAAGTGCATTGTTAAGCACTCTTGTCATGAAATTTGGATCGGTCACTGCAGCAGAAGGTGCGGTGCAAGTTGGGGTGAATGATTGTGTACTCTTAACAGCGAGAAACTTAAATGAAGACACCAGAAGTAGCCCAGGAACAGAAAACTATGATAAGTGCTTAAATGCCTTCGTCGCTGGAGATTCTGGTACTGTAATTTTTGCCAAAGTCTTGAAAGAAGGTTCGTCAACCGAATACGAATGGGTTGCGGTAGCAGTATTATTTGCGGCCACGCAAACTTCAGCTGGAATGGCTTGGGCGTTTGGTATTCCAATGCCCTTTATTACAAACTTTCTGGGTATAGAAACTTGGGACGGAACAATAGATGAAAATAGTTTTCTGGATGATGATAATGGAGATTTTACAGTAGAAACAATTGTAGGAGATGGATTTACAGTCACACCCAGGACTGTTTTCACGGTAAACGGTTTGAATAGATATGAAATCTATGATTTAGACACAAACGAATATAAAACTTTTCAATATGGAGGTTTTGACTATAATTCGAAACACACGCCAAATTATACAACTTATCCAGAATTTAGCTCTTGGCCTAAAGCATCAGAAATTAATATAGCTGATGGAACTCATTCTACAGAAGATCATGTGGTGGTTTTCATGAAGGCCAGAATACAATATAATACAAATATTGTCAACCCAGAAAGGCAAAGTTTCTATGATCAATTTCTAGCAGCAAACAATGATGAATATAAGAATTGGAAGCCTTATACAGAGCAAGAGCTGTTAACTTTGTCAGCAAACGAGACGGCGAGAGAATATGGTATTTCTTCATCAGATGCATTAAATAGATATAATGCCCTTGGGGCATCATCTGGGCCTACATTATCGAAGATTTCAGCCATAGAAACGACTAAAACATATAGAATGTTTGATGAGTTATTTATTAAAGTTCTAAATCACAAAAACGATGGCAACGATAATTTAGATACGTTTCAATCTTCTAATCAATTAGAGCCGTATTTTATTAATAGCGATTCGAATGCTAACTCACCAATTCAAGCTGGAAAGTTATTGCAAATAGTTCCGCAGGGACATTTTCATATAGATTACCGATTTGCTGAAGTCGAAATGTTAAACCAAGATCAAGCCCATGAAAAAAAGACAAGATTGTTGCAGGGTATTGGGTCTAAGTATCACGGCGTAGCAATTCATAATGAAAACGGATCAAACTCTAAATTCTTAGGACCTCAATCTATAGAACAAGAATATGGTTTAGTTAAATCTGGAGACACATGGACTCATTATGGTCGCATAGAAGTTAGAACAGAACCAAATGATCTTTTTGAAATTTATACACCTGGTGATTCAGCAAAAGGTAGGTTAAAATGCAAAGTCACATCTCATGTTTCTTACGATATACCAAACTGGAACGCTACAGAAGAATATAGCAGAAGTGTTGCGGGTGCAACTAAAACCGTCAAACACAACAATGAAATATATAAGTTAAATAATTTTCATGTTGGTGTTAGTAAAGCAGAGACACCTTCATCTGAGTCTAGTGTTTGGGAATTAACTAACTTAAAAGGTCTTGGCGAAATTAATGCTCATTTGTTAAACGATATACAACCTTACTCTGTAGCAATAGCTCCAAATGTTCATCTTCCTTACAAAAGTTACCCAAAGGATCATTCAAATGATGAGCCCACCTCTCAAGAAGAAATGGCAAGTATGTTTTCAAACAAACTGCACAAAGACAATAATTGGGAGAATTTTTTATGGGGCCCAAGTTATTTAGCAAGTGCAAATGCAGGAAGCACTGGATTAAAGATGGAAGAACTAATCAGATACATTTCTTACGGATTAATTCCAAAAGCGTATTTAGTAGCCCCTGTTTTCAGATCGATAGATATTATAAATGCTGGATTGCATCACTTGTTGCCTATTTTGCCTCCATCCGAGATGCCTAACACAAATGCAAAACCTTCGGATATGCCTAACATGTATAATTTAGGAGCGGTAAGATATGATGAAATAGAATCTTGGTCGAGCAGTGCATCATATACAAGAGGCGATGTTGTTATTTCTTCAAGTAAATATATTTATCAAGCTAAAATAGATAACCCATCAAGCCTTCCAACTGCGGGAGAAGAAAACGATTCATGGAGAAATTTAAGTTACAATGAATATTCAGCTATTGTTGGGACGGCAATTGAATCAGATATAAATCCATTTGGTCAAAGTTTTGGAGGTCAGGGAGCTTTTGATAATTACAAAAACCCTTGGACAAACGCTTCGTATGATAGAAGGTTTAATGGAAGTAAAACATTGATACCTTTAGATGCATTAAATTATAACTCAACTGAAAGTTTAAGGTTTAAAACCTATAACCCCTTGGGTGTGCTTGGCAAGGTTGCTGACGACTATTCAACACTATTTCCTCAAGACCCAAATAACGATAGTAATAGTTTGTTCAGGAAAATATCTCCAGACGTAACCTACTCTACGGATGCTATTTTAGATCAGGTTTCAGCTCTGTATAGTAAAAGAGTAGCAAATAATCTTGCACAGTATTGGAATGAAAAAGATTTTCCAAAAGGTTATGCTTTTCAAAACGGTTTTGGCTGGATGTTGAAAAATGCCGCACCAAATAAAATGCCAAATAAATGGACTAAGTTTGGCTTTAAAGTGGAAGATTTAACAGATAAATCCTCTTTTCGAACCGCAGATATAGAAAATTGCCAATTAACAATGAATAATATAAATTTTACTGATGATGGGGTGTTAAGAGTTTGCCCAAGATATGTTACACTAAACCCTTTATGGACAGAAGGAGTTGCAATGCTGAAACAAAATTGGGGCATTGCTGATGGTGTAAGTCTTGCTGGTCAAGAATTTACATCATCTACTGACGATCTGATGTCTATACAAGGCTCTATACCAAACGAAATAAAAAGCGTATTCCCTGTGTTAAATGACACCATTAGTGATAATTTACAATTGACAAGTTTCGTTTCTTAAAAGTTAAAAGTAAAGTCCAAAGTTAACTTTGGACTTTTTGTGTGCTATGTGTATTATATACATATGGCAAAAAGAAAATATACAAAAAAGTCTTCATATTGGAAAGAAATTTCAACAGGAAAAAGCACAAACAAATTAGAGTCGAATCAGTATGAGCCTGCTATATCTGGAGATAATTATTACATAGGGACGGCCAGTGTGTCAAGGGGGTCTTCTGGCACTACATCTAAACGTTCAAATAGAATATCTTCTTCAAGCAAGCAAAATAAATATGCAAATATCAGGCAGGGATTGTTGCCCTTCGAAGTTTCCTCTGATGGTGTAGATGTAAGAGATTCTATAGAGCTTTGTCAGAAGGCTTATGCAAATGTACCTATTTTTAGAAATGCTATAGATATAATGTCTGAATTAGCAAATTCTCCTATTTATGTAAGCGGAGGAAATGAAGTATCAAAAACATTCATCGAAAAGTGGTTTGCTAAAATTAATCTATGGAGCTTAAAAGACCAATTTTTTAGAGAATATTACAGAAGTGGAAATGTTTTTCTTTATAGATTAGACGGAAAATTTACAGTAGAAGATTTTGTTAGATTAAATAAAATTTATGGCTCTAGTGAGTTTTTAAAATCGAACACTATTCCAATTCGTTATGTATTGTTAAATCCTTATGATATAATAGCCACAAGAAGTACGGCATTCAGAACTAGTGGATACAAGAAAATACTATCTGAATATGAAATAGAAAAATTACAGAACCCCAAAACAGAGGAAGACAAACAAATTCTAAAAAGTTTACCTGAGGATGTTCAAAAAAGAATAAAAGAAGGAGGTTGGAGTGCTACAGGCATCACGATGGATTTAGACACTCAAAAACTATCTCACTCTTTTTATAAAAAGCAAGACTATGAGCCTTTTGCGATACCTTTTGGGTTTCCTGTTTTGGATGATATAAACTGGAAAATTGAACTTAAAAAAATAGACCAAGCGGTCAGCAGGACAATTGAAAATGTTATTTTATTAATCACAATGGGTACAGACCCAGATAAAGGAGGTATCAACCCTCATAATTTGTCAGCTATGCAATCTTTGTTTCAAAACGAAAGCGTTGGAAGGGTCCTGGTGGCAGACTATACAACAAAAGCGGAATTCATTTTACCAGATATAAGCAAAATTATTGGGCCAGATAAATATCAGATTGTTAATGAAGATATTAGACAGGGATTACAAAATGTAATTGTAGGGGATGAAAAATATAAAAACACCCAAGTCAAAGCTGAAATTTTTCTTGAAAGACTAAAGGAAGCTAGACAATCTTTTATACATAATTTCTTACAACCACAAATTAAAATGGTATGTCAAGCTATGGGTTTCAAAACTTATCCTACTGCAAAATTCGAAGAAATAGATATTAAGGATGAAGTTCAACTGCAGCGTGTAGTTACTAGATTGATTGAAATGGGAATATTAACTCCACAACAAGGCATAGAGGCCATAAAAACAGGTATATACCCGAACTCAGAAGAGATAGAAATAGCGCAAGAAAGATATATTGAAAAAAGAAAAGAAGGAATGTATAATCCATTAGTAGGTGGCCTGCCTATGGTTGATGTAGATGGAGACGGTACAGTTGATACTGTTCCATCGGGAAATCCTGAAGAGAGCGGCACCTCTAGTAAAACTCCTACTCCTAAGGGGTCTGCCAGGCCAGTAGGAAGACCAAAAGGAACAACAGGGATACCTAGGTCGGTGAGTGCAAAACAACACTTCTCAAAAAAACAAATTCAAGCTACGGTTTATAAGATTGAAGAATTAAATGATCATGTAGAGTCAAATTTAATTAAAAAATTTAAAGTTAAAAATTTATCAGAACAACAAAAAGAAGTAGCTCAAGGTATAGTTAGAAATGTTATATCTTCAAAAGAATTAAACATGTGGAAAAGAACAGCCACAAGTTTAATAAAAGATATTAATAAATTAGACAAGCTCGAGGTTCTTAAAGAAGTAACCGATATTGCAGCAGAGCATAACTTAGAAATTTACCCTTCTTCTATATTATATCATTCTCAAGACAAGTAATTTGCGTGTATCATAAATGTATGTCTAGTTTATTTAAGTATAAAACTTCTTTCGCCAGCCAAATACAAAGCGAGAGCTCCTATAATCTGAAGCAATCTTTAGCTAGTGCAAGTTTAGATGAGTTAAAACAAGTGGCTCCAAGGAATATTGATTTTGATCAAAATATAGATTTACTTGGTGTGGCTTTTAATGCTGCAGTAGTAAATATGTTTAATAAAAATCATGATGGAATATCTACTGATACCGCATTAGCGGTATCTCCTTTCTTTAAACATAAGCCAACTAATATAGAACATAATAAAGAAAAGGTAGTTGGTCATGTAGTTGATTATGGGTTTTCATCATTTAATGACAATAAAATTTTAGCGGAAGAAGATATTAACGAAGATGACTTAGAATTATTTAATATCGCTTTGTCTGCAGTTATATATAAAACAATAGATGAAAGTTTTGCTTCCTTGGTTGAGCGCTCGACAAATCCAAATGATAGTTTGTTTAATTCTATTTCTGCAAGCTGGGAAATTGGGTTCAATGATTACATCATTGCTATAGGTAGTAAAAATTTAAAAGAAGCAGAGTTGGTTGTTGAAGAAAAGCAAATCAAAGAGTTGTCTGATTATTTAAAAGCTTTTGGCGGCGAAGGGAGAATGAAAGACGGAACTGAAGTTTACAGATTAGTAGCTGGGGATGTTTACCCATTAGGAATTGGATTTACTACAAATCCAGCAGCAAATGTTGAAGGTTTAATAAAATTAGATAATAAAAAAAAAGATCACGAAGATCAACAGGAAACCCAAGCAGAAACAGAAAAAATAGAAATTGATTTAGAGAAATTTTTAAAAAAAATAATAAAAAGCAAAAAAAAACTTTCACATAATGAAAAAGAAGATGTAATTTTAGACAAAGCAGATTTTAATTCACACACAAAAAAAATGGAAACAAAAGAATTCATTAACGAAATCAAAGAAACTATCAAAGCGTCCGCTTCTGATAAGTTCTCCGAAGAAGCTGTAGCTAATGTTCTTAAAGTTGTAACTGATGCAATTAAAGAGCGTAGCGATTCTTATGTACTTGAGAAAGCCGAAATCGAAAAACAAAAAGAAGAGGCTGAGACTGCGAAGGCAGAATCCGAAGCTAAAACCGCAGAGCTTGAATCAGCACTATCGGAAACTTCAGAAAAATTATCCACTCTTGAGGCCGAAATTAAAGAGTCCAAGGATTTGCAATTGTTTAATGACAGAATGCAATCCTTAGATGACTCTTATGATCTCACTGATGCAGATAGAAAAATTATCGCTTCTGAAATTGAATCTTTAGACGATACAGAAGAAAGCTTCGCTTCTTATATGGAAAAAGTTGAAGTAATCTTCAGTCATAAAAACAAAGAGTTCATCAAAGAGGAGCAAGAAAAATTTAACCAACGAGTCGAAGAAGAATTACTTAAAAGAGCTCAAGCATCAGAATCGAAAGTGGAAGATGCAGCAGAAAAAGTTGAAAATTCTTCTTCCGATGAAATTGAAGAAGCCCTAGAAAGCATTGAAGCTTCAGAGGATATTTCTTCTAATAATGGCGAATCTATAGAAAAAGAAATCTCACTCAAAGACAAATTTAAAAATGCTTTTTCTAAAGAATCTATAACAATTAAATACTAATATATTATGGCACACAGACTATTACCATTCAGACAGTACGACGAAAATGACGTCGTGAACTTGTTCGCTTTGGATTGCAGCTTGAATCTTCTTGCAGCAAAACCAGGTGACGATGGAGTTAACGCAGACGGAGTTTTAGTGAGTGTTACTGCTGGTAACGCAAGCGACGACGTCATCAACGCTGGAGAAAACGGTTCTTTTATGAATAGTTATTCTTCTCCAGTAGGGCGTAACCCATATCCCACTAATCCTTTAAAAGTTAGCCCCGCAGCTTCGGGAGTTCAATCTCTTGGTGTTACATTAAGGCAAACATTGTCAATTGACGAAAACAACGAGCAACTGCTTTACAATCCGATTAAGAAGGATGAGTTAAATGCAGTTCTTTCTGGTCAGACTGTACCTGTTTTAACTAAGGGACTTATTACCGTTCACGAAAATGCAGTTAAAGCCGATGGTGGAGCAACCGAAGTAACAGTAGGAGGCGGAATCATCTCAGCAGGAGACGGCCAAATCGCAGGACTTCCTAATGTTGCTGTTGGTATCCAAGCCAGTCAACGAATCGGAACTTGTGTCGCTACTGGTTCTAGAGGTGGAAATTACCAAAACGGCATGAATGCAGATTCATTGTCTGGTAAGTATTACCTCATTAAGCTAGGATAATAACAATCTAATTCTAATAAGAAAATGAATATTACATTAAAAAGAACAGAAGAACAAGTAGAATTGGTCAAAGCAATGGCCTCGAGAGACAAGGCTGTAGCCTATGAAGCTCAACAAGCTCTTGCTGAGTTTATTGGCCCAGTTTTGGCAGAAGTCGTCAATAATGCACCTACTTTGAGTAACTTATTTAGCCCATTTGAGTTTGCGGCGGATGACAATCCAAGCATTCCTCTTGATTTGTACTATGATGTTACTGATGATGAATACATCAAGGTATACAGCAGCAATGCTCCTGGTGGACTTCCATCCAATCATGTAACCCCAACTCATAGCGAATTAAAGATTGCTACCTACAGACTTGAAAGTGCTGTTGATTTTGACAAGCGTTATGCTTCGAGATCCAGACTTGATGTTGTTAGCAAGACTATGTCCAGGCTCTCTCAAGAGATTCTACTTCAACAAGAAAATACTTCTGTTGGATTAATCATGGGAACAATTGCTGATAATCAAGGTAAACTTCTTCATAATGCTGGAGGAGTGCTCACCATGGATGTATTTAATCAGCTTTTAACCAAAGCCAAAAGAAACAACCCATCGTGGAGCGGAGGAAGCCCTGAGAGAACTCGTGGCATCACCGATCTTATTGTTTCTCCAGAAGTTGTTCAAAGCCTTCGTGAGATCGCTTACAATCCAGTCAATACGACTCTTAAGTCTACTGCTGCTGGTGAAGTAACTGGCCCTATCGCTGGATCAGATGAGCTTAGAGCTCAACTATTCTCCCAAGCTGGTCTTCCTGAATTCTTTGGAATTTCTATTATGGAAATTTATGAGTTGGGTGCAGGTCAAAAGTACACCAAAGTAGCTAAGAAACTAGTTAATAGTGCTACTGGAAATGATTTTGCATTAGCCCTTGATCGCTCTAGAGAATCAATGCTACGAGCTGTAGCAGTAGATGCTGAATCTGGAACAACCTTGACCGTTGCTGCTGATGATCAGTATGTAGGCAGGTCCAAGAAAATTGGTTTCTACTCTGAGCTTGAAGAAGGTCGCGTAGTTATCAACGACAGCGCTATTCTTGGAGTAGGTCTTACCTCTTAAGGCTTAACCCCTATCAATCTTAAAAAAAATCCACCTTAGGGTGGATTTTTTTTTGTTTAGATTTTTGATGAATTATTATTATAATAAGTGTATATCTATATAACTATTGAATCCCTATTACTTATGCCAAGAAAATCATCTAAAACAAAAACCTCAAAAAAAATTGCCACAAACGAGCTTGAAATAGCTGACGGAAAATTCGAGTCAGTAGATGAAAAACATCAAAAAAACAAAAGCATTGAAGAATTGCTGGTTGTGAATAAAAATCCATTTGGAACAAATTCAAAAGCTGAACTAGAAGAAAAGTTAGAAGGTATGAACTTGAGACAAATGCAAGAAATGGCAGTAAAAGCTAGTGTTTTTCCTTCTGGAAATAAAACATCTTTAAAAAAGAAAATAACACGAGAATTTGTTACTAAATTTGGGACAAATGATGGATCAAAAAAATATTCAGCCCAATCAGAAGGCCCAATTATGGATCCAGAGTCCAAGTTAGCAAAAGAAGTAATGCAAATTCTTAATGGTAAATGAGCTACAACTTTGACGGTTCTGTAAATGAGGTCGGAAATCTTGCTTCAGGCATTTATAAGTATGATTTCGATGAAGATAATCAAGTAGTAAACCCGTCTTATATTTCTGGGTGGCTCCAAAATAACATGGGGGAGCTAAATATATTAATACATACTTGCTACAGCGGCGCTTATCCAGGAATGGGAGATGAAGAACAGTCGATATATAGACAAGTATTCTTAAAGGAATACTATGCGAAACTAGGAAGAAAGGTCCTTATGGGCGTTTCTAGCTATGAGTCTACAAATCCTGGAGGAGATTCGTCTATGGAGTGGACCGAAATAAGAGAGGGTGATACGGTCATAAGAAGGCAAGCGGTAACTGCATCTCCATCTGTAAAAGTAAACACCGCAAGAGAATATGTATCAGCTTCTAAAGCTAGCGATTTAGAGTTGAAAGATTTAGTATACAAATATAATGTTAATCAAGGTGGACCAAGACAAGTGGCGGGAAATGATGCTGCTTAAGAAAGATTCATTAAATCCTGCATAGATAAAGTACCACCTTTTTCTTTTAATTTATTAGATAAGCTGTTTTTGTTTACATCAGATGCACTGACCCCAAGACTTTCATAGTCGTCTTTGGTTGCTCCAAACACTGTTGTTGCTCCGTCTTTTTCTAATTGATCTGTGACTTTTTGTTTGTTTTTAGAGTTACTAGCAAAATCAAGTAAACCCACAGGGTCTTTACGAAGTTTTTCTGGTATATTTTCTACATTATCAAATATATTTTTAAATATTCTAGTAAACATTAATGTGCTGAGTTGTAGATTTGTTAATTCAAACAAAGGTTTACCAAATAAATCTTGCGGTGAATTAGTTAATTGTAAATATGTAAAATAAAAATCATCTAATACCATTTTTTGTATATTGTATTCGGTGGTTTCTTCTATATGGCTGTTATTAATTTTTATCAAATGAGATATTTCAGAATAATTTAAATTATCATAATCTGATTGAGTAAAGAGTGGTTCTTTAAAATTTTTATCTTTAAAGAAAGTGTATATAATATAGTACTCGTTTAATTGATTATTTGCATATTGCTCAGAAGTATTACCTAATAAGTTTTGTTTTTCTGAAAGTTTTTTGTTAAGTTTTTCTGTTTCTTCTGTTATAGTTATTTGATAATTATCTCTTTCTGATTTTAATAATAAATTACTTTTTGTTTCATTTAAGTTTTTTATGAATAAAGTTTGCGATTCAATAAACGACTCGTCTTCAGTAGTCCATAAATTGTCTTTTTTTAATTCCTGCATTCTCTCTCCCTCTGAAGGAAGGCCTCTATCTACCGCTTTGGATAAAAACAGAGATTCTTTTTCTTGCAAATGAATCCTATCAAAATTATTTAAATGCTTTATATAAAAAAAGCCAAAATCTGATTGATATTCGCTTGAACCAAAACAAATATCTTTAAATATTCTTTTATAATCTACATCATCATACATCGCCAGAATCGATATCTTTACTCAAGCTATCGAAGTCTTCTCGTGATGCATTAGCACTAAAGTACCAGAAACTTATAATTGTAGAAATTTTATCTTTTACTAGATCAAAAAGCTCATGACCATTTTCGTCTATTTCATAATATTTATCAATTTTATCCTGAGTTTCTTCTCCATTGAAAAAAGGCAAGACATCATCTTCTTCGTTTTCTTGATAATAAGATAAATTAACTAAATACCAGAGAATAACTTTGTTTTGAGCTTTGCTGTCTGCTGTGTGATTGAACAAAGAAGAATAGCTGGTCTCCATATCTACAATATCTCTTCTTTTTTCAGTCATATCATGGAGCAACTCTGAGAGACGTTTATTGTCTGCTTGTGTTTTTTTGGGTTTAGCTGAAATTCTGGAGTGTTTGGATTGAAGCTCACTAAGCTCTGTATATCTTTTAGTTAAAAGAGATGCATCTTCTTCCGAAAGAAGCCCGCCACTATCACTGTATTTTTTTGCTAACATTGCTTTAGTGAGAATACCTCTTTTTATGCATTTACTCATTTCGATGCTGTATTCAATATCAGCTTCTTCAATTTCTTTTCTATTGGGTTCCTTGATGATGATTTTTACAGGCACTGGCTCTTTTACTGTTTCTTCGACAGCAAACACTTCAACTTCTCCCTTCTTATTTTTTCTTCTACGTTTAACTTCCTTTACGACTTCTTTTTCTAAGTCAATACTAAAGCTATATATTTCTTTCATAATTATTTATAATATTCTTTAAATTTAAAATGTACAGTAAATTTTTGTAAATCTTCACTTTGGTCTCTCATTGAGTTATTTCCAGAATCTAAAACTTTCTTTCTTAAGTATTGCATTTTTTCATCATCAAAGTAATCTGCTTGAGAAATTAGATTATGATATTCTAGCGGTAAACTTTTTTTTAGTTTCTTAAAATGAATTTGATGTTCATTTTTTAAGTCCTCCAATGTAACCAAAAAAGATTTAAATAAATCTTTTATGTGTTTTTCGTAACGCTCTTGAAGTAATTCGTTATCGTTTTCAATCATATTATTTATATTAGAATAAAGCATAAAAAGAAAAAATCTATTAAAAGTGTAATATAAATTTGTTATGGCAAGTTTTTTTGATGAAATAGAAAAAGCAAATTTAGAGAAATATATTGATGATATACATGATACTTTTGCTAGAGATGTATATTATTTTAAGGAGGCTAAAAATATAGTTTTAAAAACAAGTCAAACTTTCAACCCTATATATGGGCAAAATAACCCCACTTTTACTAATATAAAAAAAGTATCACAGTCTGGGGTGTTTAAGGCTAGAATCAAGTATGATACCGACAAATCTGAATCTTTACTGAGTTCCCCAGAGATAGATTCTCAATTAAAAATTAGACATCCAGATGGTTTAGTAAGAATCAAAGTGAACCAAGAGGGTAAAGAAATATTGGGCAAAACAAAACGTTTAGAATTTGATGGTAGGAGGTTTGCTGTTGAGAGTGATGTTAGACCTCATGGGCTTTTTAGCCCAAAATATTTCACATATTTTTTAGTTCCTACAGATAAAAATTAATGTGTGCTTTACCTATAGATGTTAAAAACTCAATCAACTCGCAGTTGCCAAGAGTTGCAGAAAAACAAATTCAAAAAATTGTTATGCAAAAATTTCTAGCAATCAAGAATGAAATGATAAAAAATTTCGATAATCATCCAGTTACTATAGAAATAGAATCTGGGTCCAACGCCGCAAACACAAGCGGAACTTTGTCTGGTTATGGAAATTTATTTACATTTATTGGTTTCCCTGATGGGTTTGATCCCGTTTCTCCAATAAGAAATAGGCTTTTGTTAACCGATTTAAAAAAAATAAAATATAATAGAGGGATTTTCGATTTCTCCACAACCGAACCCACTAGGGAAGAATTATTTGCTATGACAAAATTTTCATCTTTCAGGTCTGAAATGCAAGGAGGAAGAAGTTGGCTGGACGGAATTGAAACAGGAATATCTGGATTAGGTTTTTATTTATACGAAAAAGGAAGAGACATATCTAAGTCAAGATCTGGGCCAGCTATACAGTTAAAGGGAGGAAAGGCTTCAAAAGAAGCTTTTGGTTCTGGAGCTACTGGAGGAGCAATATCAACTCAAAGATCAAGATACAAAAGAGTTTCTTATATATCTTCAATATTAAGAGAATTTAAATATCAGATATCTAAATTAGCAAATTCAAAAATTTAATATGAAAAATAATTTCGGACATGATGTTGTTACAAGCTTTACTTTATGGTTTGAGCATTACATGATAAAACATGGAGAAGGCTATAAAAATTTAACAGGAACATATTATTATGTAGAAGACGAAAGGCTTCCTGATGGTATATTTAGATATAGCACTCCTTATAAACAACTAGTTTTCGAGAGTGATGCGGGAGCTAAATTTAATGATTATGTTTCTGGTAATGGCTCTGAAATAGATCCTTCTGATGAAAATTTAGGTTATGTTTTTGATTTTCACAATGGGGGAATATTAATGACAGGAGCTTCTGCAAATAAAGAATTAGAAATTAGCGGGTCATTTTCTGTTAAAGATTTTAATATATATAATACTAATGAAACAGAGGAAAGTTTAATTGTCGAATCCAAATTCAGCACAAATAGCAGGTTTTTTATTCCAGAAAGCGGAATTGTTCCATATGATATTGTTACCCCAGCTGTTTTTGTTAATAACGAATCATACGAGAATTTACCTTTCGCATTTGGTGGAGAAGACAAAACTATGGTGAATTTTAAAACCGTTGTTTTAGCAGAGAATTTATATCAATTAGATGGTATCCTTTCTTTATTTGGAGACACAGCAAACCTAACGATACCAAAAATAAATTTTAATGATCACCCAATAAACGAGTATGGAGACTTAAAAAAATTTCCATATAACTATATTAGCCATGCTCAAGAAGTCAATGATGGTTACTTAGATATAGAAAGAGTGGTTACATCAAAAATAAGTGAAAATTCAAGGGCAGAAATATCTCCATCATTATATGTAGGATTTATAGATTTTGAGGTATCTCAACCAAGATTTCCAAGGTTGTGTTGATTTTTTTAATTTTTAAAAAAAATAAAAAGTTCACATTATCAGAACTTACCTGTAATTTAAGATAAACGTATTTTTCTCAAAAACAATATAAAATCATGGCTAGAAACAGAGTAATTTATCAAAGTGAAGCGTTATTTATGAGTCCCAATGCAACTGGAGCTCATTTTGTGGCAACTGCAGTTTTAACTGGTTTGGGGCCCACGGGTATGAATAATGCAAAACCATCCCCATCTTTTAATGGAAAGCCAGGTAACAAACCAGGTTTATTTTATTTAGATAGTAGTGTAGGGCTTAGTGAAGACCCCTTAGTAACGCAAACCAATTTAGACTCTAAACTCAACGCATTGTATGCAAGCTTTGTGACCGACAATGATCTATACAAAAAAGATCTAGGAGCCTCAGATATTAGAAATATTAGTGGTGAGCTTGTTAAGGCTGTCAATACTGGAAAAATCGGCACAGCTATTGGGAAGACCGATGGGTTGGATGGTTTTGAAATCGTTGCAATAGCAAACGGAGAAAAGATTCAGGTAAGAAATGACATCAATACTGCTACGAGTGGAACATTGGCTATCTATACTGGTTTAGCGGATTTTGAAAACGCGTATAGCGAGTACGGAGATATTATTCCAACTAATCAAGAGAAAGTTCCAGTTGTTGGGGCTTACGTAGCTCCTTTTAGCGGAGGATATGAAAACGTAGTTCAACAAATACATAGAGTTCAGAGTGCGAATTATAGTTTTACCGTAAACAGAACAGATGTAAACACTTTTGGTCAGTTGGCGAGAATTGATTCTATTGCAATCGAACCTCCTACCGTAAACCTCGATTTTACATATTATCCAACAGACGGGTTCAATGAAAGAAACCTAGGTTTTTATCTCGAAGGAAACGGTAAAGGAGTTGGCATGGGAACTGACGTTCTGAATACAGCTAAAAATCAGCTTGAACCTGATCCTGTGGGCAAAAACTTTTTCATTCTCACTACCCCAGAGTCAACAGATGCATTTAACACAAGTGCACCTGTACAAGATAGGACTGTTATTGGGTTGGGTAATGGATATTTAAGCGACTACACCTTTGAGGCTGCTGTGGGTTCAATACCATCAGTTTCAGCAACTGTAGAATTATTTAATGCTACCGCTCAAGCTGGAATCACTGGAGTTCAAGCTCCAGGTGTGGACATGGAAGAAGGTACAGTAGTGAGTGGAGTTAAGTATACTATCGGACATCCAGAATCATTCAGAGGAGATGATAAGGGTAGAGCCCCAAGCACTGGTTACTTTGGCAGCTCTTCTTACACAGCACTTAAACCTCAAGATATTAGCCTTAGTATCCCAGATGGTATCGAAGGTATCACAAAAGTTAGTGGAAATGGATCAGTTCATATTCAAAACTTTAGTTTAAGCATGCCATTGAGTAGAACCCCAATCGATAGACTTGGATCAAGATTTGGATTTTCTAAAGTTGTAGATCTTCCTGTTACTGCAAGCTTAAGCGTTAGTGCTTTAGTTTCAGAGTTGGGAGACGACTTTGACCTATCTCAGTTGATTGATGATTGCGCTGAGCACGATATTAAAATTAACCTAAAAGGTTCTTATTGTGGAGGCGGAACTGATGATGCATTGGTTATCGATTTCAAGGGAGCAAAACTAGATTCTGAGTCTATGTCTTCCGATATTGGAAGCAATAAAAGTGTTGATTTAACTTTCAGCACTCAAATCGGCGGTCCTCAAGATTTAATACATGGAGTATTTATTTCTGGAGCTAATACCAATACGATTCCTGCTTCAGCTAAGATTCCAAATAGATAATAAATAAAACATTAGAATCTATAAAAAATCCACCTTCGGGTGGATTTTTTTTTATTTATATATTTGAGCTGTTTTATCCTTATTTAGTGTAACTTATATTAAGGAATAAGGAAATGCCTCTCAAGATACCAACAATTCAAACTGGACTAGAACAGTCCATAAAAAAAGCTGTTAGGAATGTATCAGCTAGAGGTGGTCTAAATTTAAAAATTAATGATAAAGAATTTACTAGACCCCTTGGTAAAATAACAGGGTCGGTTAGTGAATTTAATAAGTCCTTAGAAGCTTCAAATGCGAGAGTTATAGCATTCGGAGCTTCCGTTGGAATTATAACTGGAATGCAAAGAGCTTTTGCTAGCTTAATAAAGACTACGGCTGAAGTAGAACAAAAGCTAACAGAGATAAATGTTGTAATGAGTTTGACGAATAAGCAATTACAGCAATTTTCGACTGGTTTATTTAAAATAGCAAAAAATACCGCCCAAAGTTTTTCTACTGTCGCTACGGCGGCTACAGAATTGGCAAGGCAAGGTCTATCAATGGAAGAGACTTTAAGGAGAACCAACGATGCTTTGATATTAACAAGGTTGACTGGATTAGATGCCGCAAATGCAGTTAGCGGCTTAACAGCAGCAATCAATACTTTCAATAAGTCTGGCTTAGATTCAACTAAAATTTTAAGTAAAATGGCTGCTGTAGATGTGCAGTTTGCTGTAAGTACTGAAGATTTAATAGATGCAGTTTCAAGGGCGGGTGCGGTAGCTCAAGATGCTGGAGTAAGTTTTGATCAGTTATTAGGCGCTGTTACTGCAGCACAACAAATGACGGCTAGAGGAGGTAAGGTTATAGGTAATAGTTTTAAAACTATATTTACAAGAGTACAAAGATCTAGCACCATACAAAGATTAGAAGAACTAGGTATAGCCGTAAGGGATATTTCAGGAAATACATTGCCAGCGATTACTGTTTTAGAAAATTTATCAAAAACATACGATAAGCTTGCAGATACAACCAAAGCCGCCGTAGCTGAACAAGTGGGTGGTGTTTTCCAAATCAACATTTTAAAAGCATCAATAAAAGATTTAGCTGAACAAAATAGCATTTTGGCAAGAGCTACTCAAATAGCTGGTCAAGCCACAGATGAAGCTTATAAGAAAAATGAAATATTAAATAAATCTTTGTCGGCTTTGACATCTCAAACGGCAAGCAGCATAAAAGAATTATCCAGTTTAATAGGGGAGTTAGGTTTTTCAGATTCGCTTAAAGATTATTTAACTGTTTTTAGAGATAGAATAAATGACCTTTCAAACCTCTTGGGGCAACAAGATGGAGAAAGCATGGGGGGTGATGTAGCAAAAGGATTCATAGCTGGATTTGGCAAGGCTATTACGGGCCCAGGTTTAGTTTTAGCAATTGCAATTTTGGGTAAATTGTTTATAAAAACATTTTCATTCCTAAGAGGCAGCACCCAAGAAATACTGGGAGTAGTAAGTGCCTCAAAACAACAACAGCAAATTCAAGAATCTATAGTCGCTGTTTTAACCGAAAACAGTTCTTTACAAAAAAAATTGTTATCACAAGAAGGTAATAGAGCTGCTCAAGAAAAAACAATTTTAAGCATACTACAAGCTCAGGCAAGAGAGCAGCAAAAAATAGCAGCAGCTGCTGCTTCGGTGGCTCCTGCTATATTCAAATCAGGGTTTGATGCTTCTTTAAGAAGAAAAACAAGAAGTGCTGGGCATATTCCTAATTTTGTATCCTCAAGCGAGAAAGAGATTGAAAGAACTGGGGCTATTCAAGGCGGTTATAGCCCAGGCAGGGTTGCATCAATGACGGTTCCTGGGGCAGGCAGAGTAGTTTATAATACAGCTGAAAAAGTTCAAAAATTTGCTGGCATGAAACAACCAGCTATTATTCCACCCAAAAACAGCAAGGCTGGAAAAAATTATAAAAAGGAATTTACTGTAAAGCATGGTTTTAATCCATATGCAAGTAAAGGGTTAGTTCCTAAATCTAGATGGGGAGGAAATGTGTCCCAGATGAATGACGATCAACGAAAGATGCATGAACATTTAGAGGAACAAGCAGCAAGAGAAAGGGAGATTGCAAGAGATGCGCATCGTAGATACAGCAGAAATAAAGCGCTTAAATCAAGTGGCAAAAAAAATACAGCAATGACTTTTGGAGACTTGAACTCAGGGATGTATGAAAAAGCATTAAACATGTACTATAATCCAACTTCTTATTATAGAAGACCAGGAAAAACAATTCCGCCCCAGCTTTTTAAAAACACAATTATCCCAACGACAATGCTAGAGTCATTGCAATCAAAAAGGCCAATGCCTTTTATTCCTAATTTAGCATATAAACCAACCCCTCAAAATATTGCAGCAGGATTAATATACGGAAAAAAGAGAGCAACTGGGCTTTCTTTAGGAAGCGGAAGTACTCTTAGCGATTCTTGGCACTCTTTTAGCGCCGCAATGAGAACTGGTGGAGAGTTAAATTCATTAAGGACTTTAATTCATAGAAAATTTTTGAAAAACGCACCTCCCTCTTTCCTTAAGAAAGTGGAAGATAGTTTGGGCACATATGGAAATACAATCCCAGATTCTTGGAGAATGTCTCCTGGCGGATCTGGTTTATTAGACGGCATGGTTTATGATCTGAACTTGTCTAGAGCTAATGCTAGAAATATAAAAATAAAAGATTTAGGTAATAGAAAGCTAGATATTCCAAATTATTCTGCTTTCAGTTTTGACAAAAATCTTAACGAACAATCTGTAGTAAGATCGTTACTTTCATCAACATTTGACTTCCCTAAAAAGACAGGTGTATTTGATTCTAATTTAGAAGATAAAAGATTACTTAATAATACAAATGCTCTTAAGTATTTAGATAAATCTAGTCTACAATCAATATTAAAAACATTTATCAAGAATGCTGATTCTAATCTTTTAGATTTTAAAGGTTCCTATGCTGGTATACCAATTAATCAATATAAGTCTTTATTTGAGGGAGACTCAACATATGGAATGCGTAACATACCTTCTTCAAGAAAAAGAGAAATACTTTCTCATCCAGGAGTTTTAAATAGTTTTTATGGTTATTTAACTGGAAAATCTTCTTCTATAAATATTAGTTCAGGATTGAACTCTAGCGAGAAAAAATTTTTCCGAGACACATATGGAGCAATCCCCGCAATGAAACATACTGAAGACGGGTTCAGTAAAACAAGGGCAGATAATTTAAGTTTACTAAGAGAAGACTTTTTTGGAACGAAGGGTGTTGAATCTAATGTGAGAAAAAATGTCAAGGGTATGTTAGGTGACCCAGGCAGACGAAGTAGCCTATTAAAAGCAAATAAATTTATGGAATTCTATGGTAAATCAAGCTTTTTAGCTGATAGACCTAAATCTAATAGACTCTTACTAGGTCATAATCCAGAGCAATGGATAACTAAAGCTAGACCTATGGGAATGCAATTAGCTCAACTTTATAAAAGTTTTAAACCAGGTAAATCTACTGGCTTCATGACTGGAAAGCCTGGTCACTTTGGAGAATTTTCTGGTAGGTTTAGAGGAGACCAAATTGGTATACAGTCGGCAGCAAGAGATACTACATCTTTAAATAGAGCTTCCGTTATGAGCAGAAGTAGAATGGGCGCGGCAAGTAGATTACTAAATAAAAGTTTTGGACCCTCCATGTTTGAAAGAGCTCTAGAAAGACAAAAGGGTCAAATTGATTACAATGCGGCTGAAAAACTATTTCGTACATCGCCGAATGATGCTTTTACTAAGATGCTGCAAAAGGAAGCAAAAAAAGCATCCAAAAAATTTGGCTTTGGGCTGTTTGGGAGTGAAGGGCTTGTTCCTAATTTTAGCTTCCTGAGAAAAAGAAAAACAGGACTCTCTCTTAACGCTAAAGAGATTTCTTCAATTACAACACCGTCGAAGGGAGCAAGAATAAGCAAGTCAGATGATTTTGATGGGGTAATAGGGCTAAGTGCTCTTGATGAATATTTAAAGAAGAAAACTTTTTCATCAATCGATTACACTAGCAAAAAGGGAAAGAATTCAATATTTACAAAAGCTAGATGGGGAGTAAACCAGTACAAAGAAGGAGCAACGGCCCCTGGAGATTATGTATCATGGGGTCAGTTGGATAAATCTACTGGAACAAGAGCTCTTTGGGTTGGTTCAGTTGGATCGCCTGATGACCCTGGAAAAACAAAATTTAGAAGGCTAAAGCTGCAAAATGTTAATAGTATAGTTACTGGAGGAAAACACTTTAAGGTAGACTCTAATATAGCTGCAAGTGGATTAATCCCAAATTATTCACTATTTTCTGGACAAGCTAGAGATATTTTATCAAAAAATCCTGGCTATCAAGGTGCTGTAGCGGACGCTATATCTAGGGAGGCGTCTTTTGGTTTGACTCCAAAAGTTGTATCTGCTCCATCTTTAAAGAGCAGCCAAAACCCAGGTCTAGCAGTAGTTAACCAAGAACAAGAAAACGGATCTTTAGCAAAGGCTAGAATGTTGCATGGAGGTTTAAATCCAAATCAAAAATCATCCATGCCTAATTACGCTGTTGGTCTCGGTGATCTTTTAGGTATTAGACGCGATGCAAAACAGCAGATCAATACCACGGGATTGAACATGATGGAGAGATCTTTCAGGGAAGCCAGAAGTGCAATTGATTTGTTTTCAGCTAACACCAAAAAAGGAGCTCAATATTTAAATCAATTCGCAAATAAATATGCAAAAACAGCAAACATCATCAAAGAAGCAAACCTTAGAGAAAGCGCTAGACTGGGATTGATGAAAAAAGAAAGCGATGAGCGTAAAGCTTTCGCAAGACAATTCTTCAGACAAGATGCTATGCAAAATATTGCGGCTCAAGGTGGGGCGGTAGGAAGATTAGCTGGGCAATTTGCAGGAATGGGCCCAAGAGAAATGGAGCAGGCTTTACTTACACAGAGAGGTATAGCAACGAAGGCTATAGGTTCAGGAATTAATGTAAAAGAAAACAAAGAAACATTAAAAGCTCTTAATAAACTAGAAAAATCTCTTGATAAGAGTGCCGTAAGAGCAATGAATGCTCCAGCAACTATAGCCAGACAAATAGAAAAATCATTTGCTCAAAATCAAAGATTTGAAAAAGATCAAGCAAAATTTTCTGGAACAAAAGGTTTCAATCAACAACAGGCTAGAATTTTTTATGGACAACAATTTTTGTCGCAAAAATCTGGCGGACAAGATTTCAGTAAGAAAGACACAAGTGCAATTTTATCGAAACTAGGAAAGAAGTCTCAAAAAGAATTTTTACAATTTATGCAATCTGGCGGAGTAATGTCTTCTAACAAAACTTTAGCTAGAGCAGGCCTTAGAACTGGAGAATTTCAGGGTTTAGTTACAAAAGGAACTAATGCAGCTCCTTTTATTTCAAATTTATCTCAGTATCAATCTATGATAAAATCTGGAGATACTAAGGGAGCTAAGAAATTAGAAAAGCAACTACAAAGACAGGCTATAATGATGGGCAAAGGTCCAGAAGGGATGAGTGGCTTATCTGGATTAATAGCAGCATCAAAAGAAGGCGGATTTTCAAAAAAAGAAACTAAAGAAGCCAAAAGACGACAAAAAGAAGCGGCTAAACGATTGAGACAAGGACAGAACTTTAGAGGCTCATTCATGAGTGCTTTTAGAGGGGGAGATTTAAGAGCTCCTGGTTTTAGTGGAAAAATTGGTGGGGCATTAGGCGGCGCGGGTTCAAGAGTTGGTGCTGGAGCTAAAAATTTTGCAACTTCTGGGATTAGGAATTTTGGAGGAACTGTAGGTCTGTCTGCATCATTTTTATTGCCAATGCTAGGCGGGTTTTTACAAAACAACAAACCAAGAGAAGAGAGAGCTACATTCAATCAGCAAACAGGATCGTTTCAGGTTCAGGACAGAAAAGGTGATGTGGCTGCAGATGTAGCGACAATGGCAGGAATGGGTGCTTTATTTGGTTTGCCAGGTTTAATTATTGGAGCAGCAACTGGCTACATAAATTCAATGAAAAAAACGACTCTCAGTATTGATGAGCAAATTCGAGTAAGAGAGAAAGAAATCGCAATCATTGGTCAAAACATACAAGCCACACAAAATATACAAAATTTATCTAATGCTAGAGCTGACGCTTTAAAAAGCGGAGATCGAAATCGAGTAAATGAAATCGATGCAATGATTAATCAAAACCTAGCATCTATCACGGATAAAGACGCTTTATCTAAAATCGCAGCATCAGGCGGGGACTCAAATACAATCAGTAAAATACAAAAAGGGCTTCAAGACCAAATGACAATACAAGCAAGCGGTCAAAACTTTGCTATGGCTATCAAAAGCAATAATGTAAAAAATGCGGGGGTAGCTATGGGAGCGATGATAGCTCAAGGAATAAGAAATAAAGATGTTAGTGAAGATATAGCAATTAATGTTTTAAGAGATATTCAGGAAAATGTTGGAGCTCAAAGAAAGAAGGGTCAGATTTTACCCCCCGAAGAAATGAATGCTTTAAGAGTTAGAGCAGAAGGCAGACAGGGATTGAGTGGAAAAACTTTACAAGGAGCAGGAGTTGGTGCTGGGGTGGCTGGATTAGGCCTGGGACTTGCGGCTTTGGCGGGGGTAGCTACTGGAGGGCTTGCATTACCTGTTCTTGCCTTAGGTGCTGCTGCTGGGGGAATTGGTTTTAATGCAATGGAAACGAGCGGCGCTCAAGATAAATTAGCAAACATGCAAGCCTTGGGTCGAGATGAAATAAAAGCATTTGATAAACTAGTTGAGGCTGGTGTACTCACAGAGTTCGCTGTACAGCAAATGATTTCTTCTTTTAAGGAAGGCAAGATGGGTATAGATGAATTAGCTAAAGAGGCGGAAGACTCAGTAGTTAAATTTAATAAAGTATCGGAAGCTTCTGATAGAGCGGCATCAAGACTTTTCGACTTAACAAAAACAATTTCAGATGCAATAACTAACCTTCAGATCAGTTCAGAGATTGAAAAAATACAAGGGCAAGCGAATATATCATCCAAACAATCTAGAGATACTTTTTCGGCTAGATTTATGAGCCCGCAAAATGCCGCAAACTTTTTAGCGAGAAGCCAAAGCGATGTTTTCAACATGCAATCGGGGTTAAAGATACAACAATTTAATGATCTGGGAAATATAAATTTCATTCAAGAAGTTAATAAAATTAAAGACACATTAACTGGCATAACTCCTCCCCTGCTTGAATCTATAACGAGACAAGTAGAAAGAGAAGGAACAGGAGGTATTTCTGAATCTTTAGCCCGCAGGCAACTTGATACTACAGCTAGAATAAACATATCAAATAAAGATTTAAATAAACTGCAAGGAATAGTTGGCCAAGAAGGGAAAAATATAGACGATTCTAATAGAGAAGATGTAGCAAGTATTCTTGGCGGGGAAAAAGATATTGATCAGCAAAGAAAAATTGTATCTAAAATATTTGAAGATATAGCTAAGGTGTCTGAGCAAGGGTATGTTGAGTTTCAATATGTAAAAGATATTGTTTCTCAAGACGCTGAAAAATTAGAAAAAATTCTTGAAAACAATGCTAAAAGGGCAACTATACTAGAAGCTCAACTACAAGCAGAAAAGAAATCTTTAGATTTGCAGGTGTTGCAAAATAATATTCAAGCAAAAATACAAAGAGATTTAGACTTAATCTCAGCACAATCAAAAAATAATGCGCTTGGAGTTGAAACTAGATTGATTAATCAAAGATCCCAAGCAGAAAGCAAAATTTCAGCTTTAAATTTTCAGCAGTCTGATTTATTTAGAGGCATGCGTGGTGATCCACAAGAAATGGATAGAGTTGATCAATTAAGAAAAAAAGCTTTTGACGAGGAAATAAAACTCAAGAGAGCGGAAGATTTTGAGTCATTTAAATTAGAAGCAGAAAGACTCTTGACTGAAAAGAATCTCATAGATGCCCTTAATAATCTAGGCGATGTAATACAAGCAGAGCAAGAAAAAATAACAGGCAAAACCGAAAAAACAACTGTAAGCCCATTAAGTACATCACGCCCATTAAATACAGCACCAACGACACAAAACACTAATTTAAAAATACCAAAACGAGCTGAAATATCAGACCGTCAAGAAGGATTACAATCTGCATTAGAGACAGCTAGAGCTCGAAAATCAGAGCTAACTGCTGAAAGAGTAGAGAAAATAAGCATTTCAAGTAATCAAAAAACCAGAATTGAAAACCTTAATTCAATATTGGGAGAAATTAAAGATGTTCGCAGTGCAGATGATAAAGGCTTTAGAGAGGCCAAAGCAAAAAACATAAGAAATGTTTTGAGCTCAGATACATACGGAAGACCAGATTTAACTAAAATAGAAAAAAAAGCTTATACTGGGCCTATGTATGATCGGAGTGGTCTTTCTTACCGTGATGAAAGTAATTGGGAAATGAAAGAATTTCCCGCATCACTAGCCCAAATGCAGGCCAGTATAGAAGGAGCGATCAGCGAAACCAAAACAGAGAAAATTAAAATAGATCAATCTATAACTGGGTTGGATGCTGAAATATTAAAATCTTCAAATAAAATTACAGAGACGCGGAATCAAATAGATGGAATAACTCAGTCCATTGCAAAGACTAATCAATCTAACACAATTCAAAAAATCACAGAACCATTAAAGTCTGTAGACACTGATCTATCTAAAATAAATTTAGAAATTACGAATGGTGTTTTAAAGAAAGTGAGAGCCGCAAAAAACATTGAGGACGCTCTGAGAATTATAAATGATGCAGTCAACTCTACTGCGACAGACGGAAATGTTGATCGGGTTTTATTAGAGCAGGCGAATTCTTTAAAAGCATTTAAGGGTAGACAGAACGCCGAAACCTCAGCTAGGCAAAGAATGTTTAATGCGGAGCAAGCCCAAAGAAACGTTGGTAATTTTAATTCGACATTAAGTTTTAATCAATACTCTCAAGGCGCTATAGAGCAATTTAGGAGCATAAGAAATGTAGATGCGAAAGCAATGGGGGCTAGTAATGCTGTTGAGAGGGCTGTACAGCAAGAATCTAGAATAAAGAATTTTCAAGCTATAATGAATGATTCTGGATCAACTCAATTAGAAAGAGCTCAAGCAAATCAACAGCTTCAATCTTTTACTTTTGGAACAGAAAAACAAAGACAAAACTTTTCAGATTCTATTGACAAAATGGCTTCAAAGAATGCGGAGTTGTTTGACATCGAGAGTCAAATAGCCGAAAAGAAAACAAGCGGAACACCTCAAGAGGTATTTAATTTAGAACAGAAGGGTATGGAGTTAAGGTCTGAGATTTCTCAATTAAATCAGTCAATGCAAAAACTCACAGAGAGAATGGAGAGAACTACTCCTAGAGATAAAGGTTTTGAATCTGAGTTTTCTACCAATATGACTTCGGGACTAAAAACTGGTTTTGCGTCTGTACAGGATGATGCAGAGCATATCTACACTAGATTGGGTAACGATCTTCCTTTAGCATTCAGAGACGGTTTAACTGATGCTATGATGTCAGCAATTAATGGTGCTGAAAGATTCGAAGATGCCATGAGGCAGGTTGGTATGACTTTACTTAAGAGCATACAGCAAGCATTTCTTCAAAGTGCTGCTAGTAGAATTACTGGAGCAGTAGGTGGATTGTTTGATCTCAAAATGAATACAGGCGGTATGGTAAGTGGGGGTAGCGGAGTCAGAGATGATGTTCCAGCCTTGCTAACTGGAGGAGAATACGTTATTAAAAAGAGTTCTGTTCAGAAATACGGAACAGGCTTTTTAGATAATTTAAACAGCGGTCAAATTGCTGGATATAATAGTGGGGGAGCCGTTATGAGTATAGGTAGCCCTAGGGTCGGAAAGAGAGAAAGCTATGAAGATACAAATAAAGATGGAAATGTAACTAGATACAAAAAACTAGAAAAAGATATAGGGATTAGTAGACAGCTTAGTGGTTATGCAATGGCCAACGATAGGGCGATACAAAAATATTTTAGTGACCAACAAAAGCAATTTGGGGAAGATTTGCAGACCAAGGCTCAAGAAAAACAAAGAGCAAAGCAGAAAGCTTATAGATCAGAAGTGGAAAAAGCCCAAAGAAAGGGAGCCATCATATCCATTTTAGGTTCTGCTGTTTTCGCAAAAGGATTTGATTATCTAAAAGGAAAATATCAAGAAACTAATTTTTACAAGAATAGACAACAGAAAAAAATCCAACAACAATTCGAAAAAAAAGGGTATGCCGACGTAAAAGGTAAAAGTCTAATGGAAAAATACCCAGACCCATCAGACAGAAGGACTACAAGGCAATTTTTGCAAAAAACTTATGATAGAGAAGGCCCCATGGCCACAGCTCAATTAATGAGTCAAAGTAATCTTGGTGGCCAAGTAGATGAATTTGGGTTTGAACTTTTTAGAAGAAACAAAGGAGGAGCTGTTCCAACAATGTTAACTGGCGGAGAATATGTAATGAGCCCAGAAACAGTCAAAGCCGTGGGAACCGATACAATGGCTAAGATTAATTCTGGAAGTTTAAATACTGGAAATAGAGTCGCAAATAATAATAATATTTCACATGGAGACGTCAATATATCAATTAATGTTGATAATTCTGGATCAGTATCTTCTCAAACAAATCCACTTGCTACAAAAGAATTCTCATCAAAAGTGAAAGCCGCAGTATTAGATGTTATAGCTAGAGAAAAAAGAGTTGGAGGTAAATTAAGATAATGAAGGGGTTTGTTCATAATGCAGACCAAAGTTTTTACTTTAATGGAAGCTTGATGTCTGGAATTAGCTCTGTTGATGCATCTTATAGTATAGAAACTGAAGACAATAATTTTCTAGGTTTTATTGGGCCTGCTGATTTTATACAAAACGCTCCTGGAGTAGGAAAATTTTATTTTCAAAGAACTATAATATCCTCAGACGAATCGATTACTAGCTTGATAGGTGAGACTGGTGGGTTTGATGGGGGCATAGAGTACAATCAAAAAACAATCAATTTTCAAAGTGGTTATATTGATAATTACGAGTGTTCTTTTAATGTAGATCAATTACCAGAAAGCTCTGTTTCAATATCAGCATTCGGCGAAGTAGGGCCAAATGTCCAAATAAAAAAACAAGGCACGTATCAAGGAGATTTTTTTATACCATCAAGCAGTGGAATATCAATAGATTTTGATGGAAGAGAAACAAATCGTGTGACTTCCTTCTCTTTTTCAATGGAAGTCAAAAACACTCCTGTTTATAAAATTGGATCCATAATGCCTTGCGAAGTTATACCAGAAACTCCAATAAGGCAAAATTTAAATATCTCTGTGGCTGTAGATGACTATGAAACTATAGCTATATATAACCATATAAAAACTGGAATACATCTAGAAAATATTAAAGTTGTTTTGCGAGATAAGTGTGACCAAAGTAGAAAAATTGAATATCATTTTCAAGACGCCCATTTATTGTCTGAAAATTTTTCTACAAATGCAGACAACGATGCGAATGTACAGTTAAGATATTCTACTGTTTCAAGACACAAACCTAAAATTATATATTCATGAAATATATAAGACATCAAGAGTGCGAAGTAGAGATAAACAATAAAAAGGTATTCGCAAAATCAGCACAAATATCAGCTGGATCAAGTGCTCAAGGAAATATAGAATTCGGAGGAAACTTAAGGAATTATAATGCTACATCTGCCTTAAGCGCTTCAGCGTCTATTTCATATTATATTACTGGAAAAGAAGATCATATAGCAGAGCTAACTGGTGTTAATCTGTGTTCTGGTAGATTTTGCGGTATAGAATTTTCTGGAGCATATTTAAATAATTACTCAATAGAAATAGAACCATATAAGCCTGTTCAATTTAACGCTGATTTAACTATTTATAGTGGATACAGATTTGAAACCAAAACAGGATCATTCGAGGGCAGCTCTACTGGGTTAGCAAATGGAGCTTATACAGAGTTGATTAATTTTAATAAAAATAATATCGGATTAGATTATCCAAAGAATATTAGCTATAATATTCAATGCGAAAGATCTGCGAATTATGTAATAGGGGAAGAGTTCGCACAAAATATAACACTTGGAAGTGTAAGAAAAAATGTTTCTGTAAGGGGGGAAAATGTTGGGTCAATAATAACATTCTCAGGTAGGGATTGCGCGATGTTAGGAATGTCTCCAAGAAATATAGATTACGCAGCTAGAGGTCAAACTTTAAATTGTAATGGAGTTATTGTAAATCAAGATCTATCGGTTTCATCTAATAATGGTTTATTGGCTGGGAGTATAGAAATACTAGAAGTTGTTAGATGATTGAATTAAATAAATTCTGGAATCTAAATAGAGATTTTTATGGATCAGATAACGATCAGAACGGACATTATAGAAGTTATTCAGATTTCTTGCAAAATTCTAAATCAGATCCAGTTCTTAAAAATTTTAATTTTAATAAAAAATTAGACGAAGTCCCATCTTATGGATCGTCAGTTAATCTAGTTTTTTCCAATACGCCTTACACAATGGGAGCAAGGAATACATTTTTATCCCAAACGAGATTAAATAACTTATTAATAAATGTTAATATTAATTATGCAAATATAGAGCCTAAAAGATCAAATAAAATATTAGATTTTCTAAAAGAAAGCTCAGGGAAACCTTTTATATTTCAAATTCAGTCAAAAGATGGATTGTCAGACCAAGAAGCTTATAAAAGCCTGTATTCAATAAAACCTTATTTAGTTCAAGAATTCCAATCTCAAGGAGCGGGTAATACATATAATTATATTGATGATCAATCAATTTCTTTTTTAATGACTAATAATGATTTTTCTTATTTTAATTATAGAAATCTTATTTTTGCACAATGTTTGCCTGAGAGGACAAAAAACTTAATCAACGAATATTGGGGAAAAGAAGAGCTTGATATCAAGCCTTCTTATCCACTAGAAGAAGAAAGAGTTCAAAGTGTGGATATAAATTCATTGGGAAACTCGAGGCCTGTTGCATTACCTTTAGATGATTCTAATAATAAAATAGAAAAAATATTTAGAATTAGATACAATAATTTAAATGACGATGATACTCTGAGAGTTATATCATTTTTTCTTTCAAAAAAGGGGGTCGAAACAACCTATATAAGAACTTCAGAGAACGAATTTACAAATGTAACATTAAAAGCTATGACACATACTTTTGTGTTTAAGAATTCAAATAATATATCTATAGATTTTCAATCTAAATTTTTAAGGCTAAAAGATGGTTGGTGATGGAAATATACTAAATAAGTTTTATTATAAATAGGAGAATTATGGCATACCCAGGATACAAAAATCAAAAAATTACAAAGGAATTGTTTTCTGCAACAAAAAGTCAAAATATAGAGTTGCTAGAAATATCAAAAATAAAAGGGTTCGATGGATCTATACGTTTTCACGGCGGATTAAATGGAATATATGAAACTATTAAGTTTGAAGGAGAAGAGTACTACTATATTCCTTATGAAGGGGTTGACTTTGGAACTAGAGGTGATGGTGGGATACAAAGACCAAGATTAAAACTAATTAACTATCAAGGGTTTTTCTCAAAATTTATAATAGATAGGGATGACTTACTGAAAGCTGAAGTAAAAAGAAAAAGAACATTCTTGCGTTTTTTAGACAAGGACAATTTCGCCAATTATGATGCAGATAAAGATTATTGGGATAGTCAAGGAATAACTCCCGATGAAGAAGCTCAGCTCAGGCCAGATGTTTGGTATATCAATCACAAAGTAGAAGAAAGTAAATATTACATAGAGTGGGAATTAGCAAATGCTTTAGATTTAGAAAATGTAACTATACCTAGAAGGAAAATAATAAATAATTATTGCGAATGGAAATACCGAGGAAAATGCTGTAACTATGAAGGAAATCCTATAGCTGATTCAAACAATGTAAAGTTTAGTACAGAAGGTTTAACTAATAAAGGGCAATGGGCGGAAGGGGTATCTTACAATCCTCAAGATATGGTTTTTGTAAAAACAAACGAACCAAATAGAGATAGGGATGTGGTTTTTATTTGTGCAGTGCCGCACACATCTAGCAAACAAAACAAGCCAACAATAAATAAAACTTATTGGGTTATGGATGCGTGCTCAAAAACTTTAAAAGGTTGCAGACTACGCTTTCCTACAGGAAATTTACCATTCGGAGGGTTTCCTTCTAGTAGGTTGTACTAATGCAAAAAGACATAAAAAAAGAATTTATAGAAATATGTAAAAGCGAGAAAGAGGAGGTTTGTGGTTTTTTTGTTTCTAGCAATGAAAATATTAAAATTATAAAATGCGGAAACCAATCAAATAAAAGAATAAATGAATTCATTATTTCTCCAAAAGAATATATTGAGATTTCTAAATCAAATAAAATTCTTGGAATTTTTCATTCTCACATTGATTGTTCTAGTAATTTTTCAAATCAAGACATAAAAACATCAGAAGAACTAAATTTTACATTTTTTGTTTATTCTTGTTTAGATGATAATATAAATATATATAAACCAAAAGAGGTCGAAAAAAATAAAGAACTTAAAAGGTTGATTAAGTATTTAAAAAACTAATAGTGTATATATTATATAGGTATAAGGTTTATGAAGATTTTTTTACATGGTAAATTAGGAACAGCTTTCGGAAGAAGGTGGGATTTGAATGTGAGAAGCCCAAAAGAAGCTTTAAGAGCAATAGAGGCAAACCGAGAAGATTTTAGACCTTTTTTAATTAAAAAACACAAAGAGGGTATTAGGTATAAAGTTTTTATAGACAAAACTCCACTAAACTCAAAAGAAGAAATGGGTTTAGAATTAAACGATAAAAAAGAAATACATTTTTTGCCATTGATAAAAGGGAGGGGTTATAACTATGGAGACAGCTTCGGCAGCGAGCCAAGTCAGGGAGATTATTTCAGAGATGGAGCGATTACTTATGGAATATCTGCATTAATAGGTATGGGTGGAGAATATGTTTCAGAAGAATGGGGGTGGGAATTTATAGGAGATTTTGCAATGGGACTTTCCGATATCGGAAAAGAACTTGGGATGAGTATGATTATGCAAGGAGCTATTATGGGGCTTATGCCAGACATGCCAGACCCGCCAAGCGATGAAAGCGTTGGACCAACTCAAAAATCAACAAGCTCATTCATATTTTCAAGACCATTAAATAATATTACTCAGGGAGCACCAGTTCCAGTTGGATATGGCAGATTAAGAGTGGGTTCTCATGTTGTATCATCTTCTCTATTAAATACCCAACTTGTTGCTTTGAATAGTATTTTTGCGAGCACGACTTCTGAAGATGGCTCTATAGAAGGAGCGGTTAGTATAGATCAATATTCTACCAGTGGCTAAATCTATAAACATAACATGCGACTCCTCGCAGGTGGCTCCTAGGCTATTTTTTAGATCTATAAGAAATTTTGATTCTCCATCTCCAGAGGATTTAGAAAAATTCCAATCAACTTCTTATATTAAAGCTTTGGATTTAATATCTGAAGGGCCTATTGAAGGATTTTGTGATGCCACAGGTGGATTGGTGACAGGTGAAGATATATTTAAAGCTATATATTATGAAGAAACACCAGTAAAGCAAACAAGAGATGATACATTATTTGGTCTTTATAACTTTAGAAATGTATCTATGGCATATAAAAAAGGGGGAGAAGTGCAGGAACCATTTTTTACGGGACAAGGAGTTGAGCCAGATAACTTAAGCAACCCATTTTCTTGGCTAAGAGACTTTTCTTATTCTTCACAAACTATATCTAAAAATGTACCCCTAGATAATCAAACTATAGTTAGCGCAGGAACTGCAACATCAGAAGGTGGAGGAAAAAAACTTTTATCTCAAGGAGCTCACACAATTATAGATGAGGATGTCGAGTGGGTAGGACTAACATTAAGTATAGATCAATGTTATAATATTGATTCAGAGGGTGAACAGTTACCAAATCAAGGATCTTTTCATATATGGGGAGATATTACGGGTGTAGCTCACAGATCGCTAAACGAAAATCATGTTGAAGTTATTGGGGACGACGGTGTAAATGAACATAATTGCTATGTTAACTTTAAGGGTTTAGCTTTAAATAGGTATAAAGAAGATATCTTTTTTAGACTAAAAGATGTAAAACATTTACCTAAGCCAAGACCTAGGAATATTTATGTAAGGAATACGACTCAAGCTTCCACAAATTTTAAATCTAAATTCTCAGCAACTTTTGATTCAGTAACAGAGATAGTAGACGAAAATTTACAATATCCTCATTCCGCGCTGATTGCTACCGTGATAAGTGCTGAAAATTTTGGAGGAGTGCCAGGTAGAAGCTTCCATACTAAACTAAAAAAAGTAAAAGTCCCCTCCAATTATGTAGAAAAAGAACTCGATGCTAATGGGGTCACAAAGGTCAGGTCTCATGATGCCACTTTTAACGGAGGAACTGTTTTAAAAGGAACTGAACATATTGACGAATCAAGACATGAAGGAGTATGGGATGGAAATTTTAAAGAGGAGCTACAGTGGACAGATAACCCAGCATGGATTTTATATGATATATTAACTAATGATATATATGGTTTGGGCGAATATATTAACGCACTTCAAATAGACAAATGGGATCTTTTTAAAATAGCTAAATACTGCGATGAAATTGTAGATACATCAATGACGGATGAATCTGGAGACGGATTTATTACAGAAAGAAGATTTAGTTGTAATCTATATATTAGTAATGCTATGGATGCATATAAATGTGTCAATGAAATCGCATCTATATTCAGAGGTATTATTTACTATAATAATTTAGATATACAATTATCTTCAAATACATTAAAAAAATCTTTATTTAAATTTACTAATGATAATGTAATACAAGGTGCATTTAAGTACGGAGGCAGCCCAAATCATACTAAATTTACTGCCGTAAAAGTAGCATATAAAGACAAAGAAGATTCTTTTTTACCAAAATATGAATATATAGAAGATCCAGAAGGAATTATTAGGCATGGTTTGCTCATGAAGGAGCTGTCTGCTATAGGGTGCACTTCAAGAGATCAGGCTTTAAGATTGGGCAGGTGGACGCTATTGACATCAACACTTGAAGAGGAAACCGTATCTTTTACTACAGATTTATCCGCTGAGTATATAGAGCCTGGAGATGTATTTACAGTAAAAGATAATTTAAGAAATGATTACTCAGTAGGAGGTAGAGTAAGGTTTGTACAAGGAAACAAAAATCAAGTTAATGAAAATTTCGTATTATTAGACAGGACATTAGATCTCGATAATTACAATGTTAAAAAAATAAGTTTTTTGATACCTAGTTCAGAAGAAAACGCAGAGACAGATAAATCTTTAATAGATCAATATAAAACTTTTATTCATAGAAATGGGTATAATCAAGGAGCCGCAGATGCGGGCGAAAGAGATTTTGCAATCATTGATTTAAATTCACAAACATCTCAAAATAATTCTCTACATAATTATTTAGAAAATACCCCATCGGGAACGAAAATCATTACAGACGAAATTCAGGATTTAGTATTACTAAAAGAGCATCTCGATTCTAAAATGGATGGAAGTGCTGGCCACAAAACCTTTAATGATTATATTTTAGAGCCAAATGCATTATTAGGATTAAGAAACGGCACACAAAGAGCTCAAGTCGATCAGAAAATTAGAGATGGAGCGGTATATTTAATTGAAACAGAAGCTAAAGCAGGCTCTCAAGTTGTACATACTCAAGATTTCCAGCTTCTTAGTAAAAACGATAACAACGACGGAACTTTTGCTTTAGTAGGGCTGGAATATGACTCTGGTAAATTCACAAAAACAGACGACATTTCCTCTGTCTATACAAATACAACTTTTGATTGGGATGGTTCTGATACAAAACAACCTGGTGGAGGCGATGGACCAGGGCTTGTAGATAGTCCTCCTGGAACCCCGCAAATTGAAAATTTTGGATATCCGAAAGAAAACACAGTAGACTTAATAATACAAGCGACTGGAATCCAGAATTCACAGGGAGAAACTAGGTCTATGGTTAGATATTATTTCCATAACACCGAACAAAATGCGGGTTATTATCAAAATCAGTCGGCTAGAGGTTATTATGGAATAAAAGTTCAACAAATCAAAGAAAGAGATTATGGAGACCTTTTGATATCTGAAGAAAACGGAAAAAAATATGTTCAGCATGGTCAATATTCTGTAGATGGTAATGATTGTGGTGAATATAGGATTCTTTATGATAATGCTCATCAAGATCTAGATAAAAGATTCACAGTAAGCGGAAAAGCTTTAGTAGGAGGAAGTCAAAATATACAAATAGCACTTCCTAACTATGATGAGACTGCATGGTCACCAACTATAAGCGTTCAAAGAGATAGAGTCGAAGCAGAGTTTGGATCTTTAGATCTAAAAGGTTGTACTGTATTCGGAAAGACGTTTGATGATACAATTACTGGAAATGTGCTTTCTGGAGAATTTGAATTACCAGACCCTAATGGGTACTATGAACTACGATGGACAGAAGCTATAGAGGGTTTAGGTGAAGCTCCTTATAAAATGGCAATATTTCAAGGAACTCCAGACAGGGTTCCTCCAAATGCTCCTCAAGATTTCAAGGTAACAATTGGAAATGCATTTCCTAATTTAATAAATTTCAAATGGCAACATCAAGCAGAAATTAACAGCGATCTTGTTGGTTTTAGAATTTATACAGGTCATGTTGGTGGAGACAATACAGACATGGAGTTTTCGGATTTATCTGATGACAAAAATGAACTTAACACATATAACGATCCAAAACCAGGAAGTTCTTTTGCCGAAATTATAGGAAAAAATGCTAGGTATTTTGCATACGAAGCAGACACATCAGATGGTACAATAAAAACTCATGATGGACAACAAATAAGTTTTGGAGAAACTGGAGCATTTCACATCAGAGCATTTGACTTTTCAGAAAATTTAAGCGATCCAACTAACAGTAACAAGTTAACACTTTTTTCTTTTGCTGACGCTCCAGACTTGATACTGTCTGGCGAAATGAGGGAAGAAGGAAAAGGAACTGACACTTATGGTGTTTATCCAATATTACACGCTTTTTATTCTGGTAATTTTCACAATTTTAAATCGTTTAAAAAATATTTATTAAAAATTCATGATGAAACAAATGGATTTGGTGTCCCTCAAAGGTTTAGTATAACTAAGGATGAAATAAAAACAGCCCCCCCTTTGTATACAAATAGTAGTTCTGGTCATCTAGAAATTAGAACAGTACTACCTGAGGCTACTTATTTCGGACAGCTAACAGCAATCACTACAGACGATAGAGAATCTCCAGAAGGAATTGACAGGGTAACCATGGGTAGAGATGAGTTTCCACCCGCTAAAATCAAAAACTTTAGAGTATCAAAACAATGGTCTAATTTTAAATTTACATGGGATCCGCCTCCTGAATTTGACACTCAACGTGTTTTATTGTTTACAGGAAGCGGTTATCAAAACTTTGGGATTGATAAAGCTACAGAAAATGATGTTTTTAGATTAAAACAGCCAGATAATCAAGCTCCTATATTTGAAATGTTTGGAGCTGTAGACCCTAATGATACTCCAATTTATAGAATAGATAAATTTAGGGATCCAGATGTTCCAGTTTACTTAAAGAAAAAATTTCCTTTTCATATAGTTCCAGTCGATACATCGAACAACACGGGAATGTATACCGATTATACATACGAATTTGTAAATCTAGCTGGCCCAGAAGTACATACAAGTGGAACTGTAGCGGAAGACGGAAGGTCTATGATTCATGTGTTTTATTCAGGCATATGTGAAGATGATGAAAACTTCTTATCTTATGAAACAGAATATCAAGATGTTTCTCATTTTGAAATACAAAGTTTTAATCATGTTACAAAATCTAAACACAACCCAGATGTAGAAGGTTTAGGATCTGGGCATTTTGCTTTTGAGGCTAAAGGCGATCATTTTTATGATGTAAGGACTAGGGCTATATTTAATTCTTATGAGTCTAATTTTTCAGATGATGTTCCCTTAACTAATCACCTTTATGAGGTTACGTCTAATCATATATATGCTCCGCCAGATAGATTGCCTCCAGGAAAATGTACATGGATAGCATCGCAAAAAAATGGCAGTAATGTATTTCTGTCGTGGAGAAATCCAAAAGATAACGATTTAGATAGAATTAACTTATATACTGGCTATCAAAACTACACAGGTGAAGATAAAGGTACATTCTTGTATCAATCGCAAATGTCGATATCTGAATTGATACCTTTGAGGGATTTTGCTAAAAACTCTAACAGTGATTTATATTTTTGGTTAAGAGCGGTAGATACATCTAATAATACAGGAGACTGGAGCCAGGGAAATACATGGTTTAGACCTGGTGACCATAATAGCGGTCAGATAACATCAATTGGACTACCAGAGCCTTTATACAGAGAGCATATTATCTGTACAAGTGGTGTTAATGTAGATGAAGATGGAGATGGCAGTGCTACAGCATTTATTAATTATCAAATCACTGGATGGTTAAATTACCAGCATTCTCATTATAGTGTTGATTTATCCCCACATCCTTTTTATAAAACATTAGTTGGATCACAGACAAGTGTGATTAATCAGGGGCCAATAACAAATAGTCAGACTGGAAGTGGCACATTTAATGGGTTGATGTGCAACAAAGAGTATTATCTTAGAGCTAGAATACACGAGCAGGATGGAAGAGTAAGTGATTATACTAATGCAAAAGACAATCCCATATTAACCCCTAAAGACGACTTGCCTCCAAAAGAGATGAGGAATTTTTACATAACTTCAGGCCCGAAACAAGTATTTCTAGAATGGGACTGGAGTGCTGGAATATCTAATGATATTTCTCATATTTATGTATTTAGGACTGGGATACCTACAGGTAGGATTAATAATGAATCATCAAAAGATAAGTATTGCTGGAAAATGAGCGATATAAGTGGTTATTTTCAGGATAATCCAGATGAATATTTTTATAAATTAAGTGCATCAACCTCTTTTACAGACAACGAAATAGAAACAGGTATTTTTACTGGTTACGGAGTTGAGTCAGATAACATAAACGAGCCAGGACCAAAAGAGAAAGTGTATTATTTTTACTTTCTGCAGCCAGAAGATAGATCAGGAAATAGAAGTTTAAATTTTGTAAGCGGCATTTCTAGGGATGCTCATAATGAATATTATGTAGACAAAGCGAATAACACAAAATCAAACGAAGCTAATTTAGCCTATGGTCCAGTTCCTCATAATCAAGGTTATGTAACTGGAGGGGGAATAAGCGCGTATTATATCTCTAATGTTTATGCTGGAAGTATTTTAACAGATAAAATAACCGCAGCTGATTTTATATTAAGCCATCCCAGCGGAAGAGTATTAAGTGATAATGTCCACGCAAGAGGTTCTAATGATCATAATTATGATTACCTAAGGGGTTCTGGATTATACATGGATCATAAAATGTTCAGAATAGGTAATCCAGACCCTGGAGGATTTGGAATTTTTTGGACTGGAGAAAAAGACTGGCTAGGAAACTATAAAAAACCTAGATTCAGTAAAGACACAGACGGATTTCACTCAATAAATATCAACCCTAATACATTAGAAATTCGGGGTAATTTATCTGCTGGCACTATAGACATAGGAACTAGCAATAAAGCAGCCTTAAATGTTGATGAGTATGGAAACTTAAGCATTGGGGATCAAAGAAAAAATATCACTGGATTTTTTACTGGCGTTTTGGGTTATAGTGGTTTAATGAGGGATGAGTTTGGAGAATCAGACCCAAAATCATTAGTGGATCCCATTGAAGAAGATAGTGGTCAAGTATTTGTTCAATTAAATTTAGATAATTATAGTAGAAATCAATTAGCTGAAATAGCCCAAGGTGGATTCTTTTTAGAAACACACTGGATCAGGGGGGATCAATTTAGAGGAATAGAATCAAGACAAGTTGAAAGAATACAGGTAGATCCTTATGGAGACTACGAAGCAGGGTTTGGTGTTGCAAAGCTAGGCATACCATTTCAGGTAAATATGGGGTATGATTTCTCAAGTAGGTTTGGAAATACATATAGATTAAAAGGGGTAACAACAACTGGAACTCAAAAAACATACACAAACCCAAATGATACATATGTTGGCAGTCCAAGACATAGAGATTGGTTTAGAATTCACAATACAAGATTTAAAGTTTTAAACGACGGTACGTTATTCGCTGCAGATGCTCAAATATTAGGAACAATTAAGGCGGCTGCAATTGAGGCTGGACAGTCAATAGTATTAGGAGATGAACTTAATAAAGACTCAAGTATAATACAAAGTTTTGGGTATATTAATGAAATTCCTTGTGGAGATCAGACTGTTGATGCTAAAGGATGGAGAATCAGAGGAGACGGAGAAGCTGTTTTTAAAAGTATTGAAGTTAGATCTGGTATCATTCAAGGTTCTGTAGGTTTAGATATCGGAAAATGTGATAGCAATGCTCATTTTAAAGTTAATGGGAAAGGAGACATGGCTATAGGAAATAGCAATGTTTTGAGAGAAAATAATTTTTATGTTAGTAGGTTTGGAGATTTGAGATCTAGAAATGCTACAATTTCTGGAGATTTAATTGTAACTGGAACAATTGATGTGGGTGAGGGGATTAGACTAAGTACAGATGTCGTTAGAGATCAATTTGGTCAGGTAATAAGTGTGGATGAAACTAAAGGGATAATAATAGACAAGGACTCTATGCGGTCTACTAATTTTGATAGCTCCGCTTTTACATTTCCAACGGATCATTTTAATCGAGGAAACGGAGGATTTAGAATCAACAATGACGGAAGATGTGTTTTTCATGATGTTTTTGTGACAGGAGGGTTTTTAAGTGGTGTTTCTATTATAGCTGGAGCGGGGACAAAGACCGATCCATTCTTTAAGGTGTTTAATAACGGAGAAATGAGTATTGGTTCTTTTGATTCTCCAGGCTCTGCACCCAAACAAGATCACCCATTTTACGTTAGTAGATTTGGAAACTTATATGCAAGAAATGCTTATATATCTGGAACAATAACAGGAACCGAAGGAAAAATAGGATCCTTATATTTAAACGAAAACTTTTTATCAACATGGGATCAAGATACAAATAAAATAAGAACCAGTAATACCCATCAAGCAGGAAGAACAGGATTGTATCTCGGAAAAAATGGAGAATTTTCTATAGCAAATAAGCACGGTTTAGTTTTAGCATGGAATGGAAGTAATCGATACGTAACGGCCACTGGTATTGCTTCAAGCAGTAGCCTAAGCGTGATAAAAGATACTAATTTTGATGGAGGGAAAGGTGCTGGATTTCTTTTGCAAGGAGCTGGGCAAGGAAGTTTTATATCTAATTTTAAAACTGACCCTTTTAGTGCAAGTGGAATAGCAGCATATGTCCAGTCTTCTATTAATGGAGATATAACTTATCCTGAAAAAGATAGATTATATTCAATAATGACGAACTGTGAAATTGGATATAACATTATAGGGATATATATGGAAACAGATGCAGGTACTGCTACCGTACAGTGGTTCAAAAATAAAGCTGGAAATAGTGTTGTAGGAAGTCAAATGTCGGTAGGTACAGCGGGGACTTATCTAAACTTAGTAGGAGTAGCCACAAATAATATCAATCCAGCAGGTGATAATTATTTAATATGTAAACCAACCGCAGTACCATCTTCAACAACAAGTTTAAGATTTAGAGTCGATTTACAAAGAGACAATAACTTTAGCAATAATCATTAAGGTAGATAATTTAATATAAATATATAAAGAATAAAATATTATACATATGAATATATTAAATTTAGATGATGTAAACATAAAATCTATTCTGTACGATTTATTAATGGAGAAACAAAACATAGAAGATAGTATTCAAAAACTACAAGAAGAACTAACAAGAAGAGCCGTAGAGAAAGAGCAGAAAAAGCAAAAAAAGGATTAATTTAAAATGCCTTTTGAGCAAATATATTGGAATGCATACGGAAACGCATTCGCAAAAACAGGAGAAACAGTAAGCAGTCAGGAATGTGATGTTAGGTTTGGAGTGGTTGCTACCGCTCAAAATATGCATTCAAGATTTAGTTATGTAGGAAGAAGAAGAAGGGTGATGCAAGATCTAATGAATTTATATATTAGAGATACTAGATACCCTTTTAACAATCTCAGTCCAAATAATTACAAAAGAACAAAAGTAGGACAACTTAGTTATTGGACTGATGCAAATGCGCCTATGGTATTTTCTTGGCCTGGAATGTCTTCAAGTGTAATATACGGCGGGGTTGTAAATAACATGACAACATCAAATATACCAAGCTCTTGGGGGAATAGAAATAATTTTTCAAAATTAAGAAATAGCTCAAATACGGTTACTAACGCAGGAGATGTCACAAAACATTCAACAGAATCTGATACTTTATTTCAATGTCAAAATAGAGAATCCGCACATCATATACATAGTATAGCAAGATGGTATGGGGTCGAAGGAAGTACACCTCCAAATGGCGATAGAATATTTTGTGGTATACATATAGATAATCCCCTTCAAGTAACAACAACTAAAACATTCAAGGGTTATAGAATTTTATTAAAAAGAAAAAAATATCTTTATGAACAGGGGACAATAAGATTAAGGCAACCATCTACACCGACTGTAGAAAACGAACTTTTAGACGAAGGAGGAACCGCAAATGGTTCTTTTATGGTATGGGACCCTGACGAAGTAAATAAAGATGGTTGGCCACAAATAAACGCAAGAACGACAGGCGAGCCTCTTTTACTGCAAAGAGCGATGCGAGAAAATATGGTTTTGAGGAATACTCATCTTCCAGCTGGAGCTTCAGTAACAGCTATAAGTGGTGATCTGTTGCCTGGTAGTTGGGATGGTACTTCGGGTGTAAGAACTTTAAATTTAGGGTCAGAGGGAGATGTAGATCTATGGTACGATTACGATGTATTTTATATGCCAGATGGACATGTTAGGTGGTCTAATGGAGCGACAATACCAGTGCAAGATGCGGTAATTGATGAAAGATATAATAGAAGAATCGCTTTTGGCGCTGGAAGTGTTTATTTAAGAGACATAACAATACGACTTAATGACACAGTATTAAAAGCGAAAGACGACATAATTGGCGAGTTTCAAGAAGTGACAAGTCAAGAAATTTACACAGACAGGAGTGCGAATGTAGTAGCTACAAGTAGTGGATCAGGAAACAAAACAATAACTTTAAAAAATTTATATAGGAATAAAAGTAATATACATACAAGATACATCCACAATAGTTTCAAAATAAAATTTGGAACAAGTTCGACTGTGCATGAAATAGCATCAGTAGGAAGCAATAATTTTACATTAAAAAATAATTTATCAGCAGCAGTAAGCAACTCAACTTTTACCCTTTTAATACCTAGAGGCTCAAGGGATTCAAATTACACATGGGGACATTATAACCTGTCTTCCTTTGGTGGTGAAGCATATGATGGAGCTAATTGTTCAGATATATTATTTGAACCTCAAGTTGGTCTGACAATTCCAGCAAACGTAATTGATATTCATCCAGCAAATAGAGTACAAGGTGATCTTTATCGTCTTTTTAATAGTTCATCATTAAATACAGGCGGTGTAAAAACTGGAGAAGCAGTGAGGCATCCATTTTTTTCTTGCGAATTATCTGAAGCTCTTTTTTATCGAAAAGATTTTCATATCGCATTATATTGGAGAAATATATACAATGTTACTGCTGCTGGTTACTTTGGACATGTATCTTCAAAGGTGGGATCTTCTCCTTATACATCTGGAGCCAGTGAAAACGGAAAAGTAAATGTAACATGGAGTGCTTGCGACTATGCAAACTATTGGGAAAAACTACACGAATCTTCAGCCACAAATGTAGCTACTCACAAATCAGGAGCAAAATTTGGAGGATTATTAAATAATGCATTTTCTTCAACAATTTGGTCGGAGAGAGATCAGTCAGGACAACGCTTTTCTTTTTCGATAGATCAGTTTCATTATAAAGGTATGGATAGAGCATCTGGAGCATTATGGCCTGGATATCGAAATAACACAGCAGCATTAAATTTGAATTTAAATGGAAATTTAACAAGTAGATTTAGTGTTTGGGCGAGCGAACATTCTCAAGCATATAATGGTAGCGGATATGCAGTTGTAGAGGAATTAGATTATCCTTTATTTGGTTTTTGCGGAACACAAATGGATACTGGTTACTGGATATTTCCGTCTTTTAGTACAAGTAGGACTGGAACAAGAAGTAATGAGGCTGAAGTAAGACTTTCCTTGTTATATGCAGGAAGCTTTTCGAGTATCAATTTCCCAACTAGAATCGGAGACAGAAGGTTAAATTTTAATTCTAGTAGACTGCTGCATCCATGGGCATTAGCATGTTATGGATTATCTACAGACATGTTGGGATGGGGGCAAATAAATGCTCTTGCAGAAGGCGGCCAGGCATCTTTTCATGTAATGACAATATACGACTCTAATGATGTTTTACCAAGCGGATCAACAATAAAAGTAGCATTAAGTCAATCACCTGGATTAATACCATATCCAACCTTAGCTAATAGTGGCGCTGATATTGAAGAGACTCAATGGGGCGGAGATATGAATGCAATGCCACCATTTGATTCTTATCAATTATTTGTGGTGGCAAAATAATTGATTATATGTAAGTTGGATTTTTTCTTTTATTCCCTATAGAGTCGTGTGTGCTAAGAGCACTCGTTTGGACACCATCTTTAAGCCAATTATATTTAGTATAACGCTTACCTTTACTATTTAGGCATGTAATCTTCTTAACCCCATAGCTTGTACATACCTTATAAGACATACAAGTAGCACATTTCGGTTTTGCTCGATAGCTTCTTTTACATCCAGATTTTACATACTTACCTCTGCATCTGTCTTTCTTTGGGCTTTTTTTGTTCTTCCTTCTTTGTCTTGGGGGTTTTGGGTCTGGATTGGATTTTTTATTGTTGGGGCAAGATCCATTTGGGCCACCAGAACAAGGTATGGTAACACAAACTTTACGAGTAATCTTAACCCATTTTTGCCTAGGACGTTGTCTATATCCTCCACCAATTGTTATCCTTCGATACCTTACTCGATTTCTGCATACTCTTCTTCCGCCTCCACCTCCATGAGAACTTCTACCTGGGAAAAAATAAATAGGCTCACTGACGGACTCGTCAATGTAAACAGGATTAAGAAGAGGAAAGATATAACTGTTGTAGCCTGGTGATTGCCTGTAAGCATTCATTCTGGCATCGCTATAAAGTTCTGGGTCTGGTTTATATTCTTCCTCTCCAAGGTAATTTCCAGGATGTTGATACATCAAGTTGCGTATCGAATCCATATCAATAGATCTACCATGAGCATAGAAAACCAGTTCATCTTGTGCGAAGTCTGAAGCAACCTGTATAGAACCCTGGGCTATATCATCATTTACTTCTTCAACTTCTTCTATATCTCCTCCAAAATCACCAACTGGTTCTTCTGGATCAGGAAATTGATCCGCAGGATCTCCAATAGATCTAATTGTGTTATTTTTTGGCAATGTAAACAAACTACCATCCACAGTGTTACCAGATTTTTCGATTGCAAATCTTTCCAAATATTCGGTGATGGTTTCTTTATGAATATTTGTAGTCAAAAAAGAAGGAGTAAATAAATTTGTAGATCCAAGGTATACACTCTTTAATAACGCTTCTACGGGCTTATCATAAATTAAATTTCTTTCGATTTTACCATTATGACTACTAAAAATTGGATGGCGAACATTAATAGGATCTCCTTTATAAACAGCAAAGTAACCATATACAGCATGCTCATACTCTGGATCTCTGTCCTCTTCATCTTCAGGGGTAGTCGCTTCAACCACTCCTATTGTACTGTCTTTTAATATACAAACTAATTTAATAAGAAAAACCTCTCCCTCGTTTAGTTTTGAAACTTTTATAGTAGCATGTTTAGAGTTAACTCCATCAATAATGTCTACTTCAGTATTAGAAATTGGCACATTGACTGAATTCTGGAAAGTGCTAGATATATCAACTATGCCCCATTCAAATGTATCAAAATTAATTTTTAAATGAGCAAATTCCATAGAATCCTGCAAATACATATCTTTACCCTGGTCAATGTATGCTGGAAATGTAATTGACTCTTGACCTGGAGACATTTTAAATACACCACAAGGCATATTAGCAAAAAAAGTATTTTGCTCTTCAAGTGGTGGTAATGATTCTGATCCGTATGATACTGGCATATTAAAGTTCTCCTAATTCAATTAATCTATTCCTTAAATCCTCAAAATCATTATCGGGCATATAAGACTTCATTGTATCTAATCCCTGCTCTGAAATGAGAGTTTCTTTTCCGTCAAAATGAGTTTCCCATCCATACACAGTTAATGCAATTAATTTAGAGCAAACTAAATTATTCACATCTCTCATGGCTCTTTTATTGTAAGATTCTGATTCAAAATCAAACTCTTCTGGAGCATAGTTGTCTGCATAGCAATCGTACCTAAGACCAGTAAAAACAGCATCGCATTTCTCGTCTTTAAATCCTTGTTGGTTTTTAATATTTAAATAACCAAATTTAGAACCTTTCTTTTTTCCAGCAAGTGTTGTATCTAGATTTAAGATCCATCTATAAATACCAGTTTGATTAAATCGATTACCATATAAATTAACATGACTGAGTAATGAATTTTGAAAAGCTCCCCCAAAATCACCTGGTTGAACTAATTGGTACATTTTGTCATCTGTGAGCCATGAATTATAATATTTAGGAACTAAATAATTTGGTATATTTTCAAAAAGATTATAAGGAAAAGTTCCTTCGTCATATCTTTTAAAAGCGTTATCTTGATAAACTTCTTCAGGATGAAATGGATGTAAATTATTTCTAGTTATAATAGAGCATCCGCTTAAATCTACATAATGTAAATTAGGAAAAGATTGGGCTGGAGCCATAAATTGTCTAAGATTAGGACAATTAGTTATCTCTAACTTACGCAAATTATAATTTGCGTCAACGTGATGCGGTGGGATTCTAAAACCTTTAATGCTCTGAACGTTTCTGATTCTCACACCCGTGTGATCAAAGTATTTATGACCCATATATGCATCTGGAGCCCCTACGTAAAAATAATCTTCAGCCGTATATTCGCCGTCTCCATTTATATCTAAAGCAAATTGTCGATATCTAGGGGGAGTCAATGTATCAGTATATACTAAATTATTTTTTTGAACTACATAACCAGAAATTATTCTAAATGGATCTCTTGGATTATTTACATGGTCAACATTTCTATCAAAAACATATCGGATAGTATTGAAATGTCTATATAAACTTGCAGCAACAGGTTTAGTATATACATTTTCAGCTTCAGAAATTCCAAAATTTATTCTAAATACACCATCATCGTCCATTACTGGGTCGCTTTCATGCATATGGAAATCATCGGACAGTTCGGTGTCTGGAGTATAAAAACCAGTGGTTACATAAACGTCTTGACCCTTAGCGAAATTTCTTCCAATAGCTATATCTTTAACTTCGGTTGAAATTTTAACTGAATAAATATTATTAGGAGAACAGCCAGAAGCCTCTAGATAACCAGAGAAATTATTAATACCTGTTTTTTCATAATGAATATTAAAGTATGCTTGATTATTTTCGCCACCTTGGTAGCTGTCTAGTGCAACTGAAATTTTTTCTGGATCTGACTCAAAAGAAACATAAGGAAGATTACTATCTATACCAATCCCGCTTTTTTGAATAAAATAAGGTCCGAAGGTCGGATCAGAAATATCTCCATATGTAGATGTAAAAATATTCGAATGAGAGTCAGATTCATCATTATAAAGTAAATCTTCAGTCAAAATTGTATTAATCTCTTCGCATGTGTAAAAATATTTAATTTTTCTAGTGGTAAGCAAACCTTTCTCAGGATGAACTCTTGATAAATTATAATAAGGTTTATGGTAATATTCTTTATGATAAGAATCGTCATAATGACCACTAATTGCACCAAAAAATATCAACGAATCATCATACTCTACATCTCCATTGGCGGCGAATTCGTTAGGCCTGTTAATTCCTTTACCTTCATAAACTTCAAAAGGGTTTTTAATGTGAGTAGATTGGTTCCATTGGCCGTCTAGCTTAAAATATTTAGATACTTCACGAGCGTAGTATTCTGGCCTATCTATTAAATCAGTCCATGTAACAGGGTCTCCAGTCCCATTCCAACTAGAGAGTTGATTAGCTACTACACCTTTGCCGACACGTAAATTGCCGCCACCAATCTTAATATTACTGACTTTTGGCTTTTTTCGAATAGAGGGGTCAAATGGAATATACGAACTCATAGATAATACATATTACAATTTATTATACACTATAAAGACTATTTTTCATATTGAAGTGTAAAATAATTTGTGAAACACAATACTATATTAAGATATAATTCCGCTAGATTGTTTGTGGCAAGTAGAACTGTACCTGACATGATCTTACCTGTTAGCTTAATAACAGATATAGAATTTGGGTTTTCGATTCAAAGAAATGAGGTTAAATCAGTAGGATTTGAAGAGATTTTAAAGCCTGTTATTTCAAATCAAAGACCATTTTTATCTTTTTCTTATTTTCTTTCTGATGTTGATAATGAAAAATTATTCAGGATGCCTGTTACCGCAGAAGCTGCTCTTTTAGATAAAATTCCTTTATTTTCAAATATGGATCAATTTGATATGTTTTTCATGTCTAATGAACTAGGGGAAGATTTTAAACATTTTAATGAAGATGATATTTCTACATGTTTTTTTACTGGAGCATCTTTAGTTAGTTATAATTTTACAATATTAAAGTCGGGGTTGATAAAAGTTTCCGTAACATTTGAAGCTGATAATGTTTTATATAAAAAATGGAAAGATATTTCTGAATATAAATATATCGAATACGATAGGGAAGATATTCATGCTACAAATAGAAATGTTTTTCAAATAAATGATGGAATACAAGATGTAAATTTAGGTGTTGGAGGTTTTGAAACACAGGGAGCTATACAAACTTTTAGCTTCTCTGCAAGCCTACCCAAAAAAATATTATACGATTTTGGTCAATTAAAGCATAGAAGAGAAGTTCAGTTTCCAGTAAAAGCCAGTATAAATATGACTGCTCTTGTTTCTGAACAAATAGAAGGAGACCTTCAAAGCATATTGTGTGATGATAAACGAACAGATATTATAATATCTAACTCAAGAAAACTTTGTGATAGAAATTATATAGATGATAAATCTGGGTTTGGTTTTTTTGGAGCGGAATTAGTTTCTCAAAAATATTCATTATCAGTAAATAAAGGGGATTATTTTACTTCTAATCTAACATTTAACTTAGATATACCTAGAGACTTTAGAGAGGGAGGAACTGGTGCGTTTTTATCACAACACATAACAAGAGAAGGGGATATATTTAGTGGTGAAGATACGTTTACAGACACCTCAGGAAGGAGAAGGAGTAAACCTGGCGGAGCAGGAAGTGTGCTTGATATTGTTCTTGAAGATGGTAGTGGGGGTAAGGTTTTGTTAGAAGTTGCTCATGATATGTTTGATCAATTGAGAGATTTACAAGACGAGATTGACTGATCAAGTGTAATATATAAAGATGGCTGTTGATAGAAAAATATCGGACTTAGATCCAATCCCAAAAATATTCGGAGATGATTATTTTGTCCTAGCGAGAGAAGATTTTAACAATTATAAAGTTGATTTTAGAACTCTTTTTGGTGATGTAGTTTATACAACTGGAGATCAAACCATTGATGGAGTAAAGACTTTTGTTAAATTTATTCGAGGCAATGTTAGTGGAAATCTTTCAGGAACAGCTAGATATGTAATAGACGGTGTTTATACAACTGGAGATCAAACAATCCAGGGAGTTAAAACTTTCGAGGAATTTATAGAGGGCAATGTAAGTGGAAATTTATCTGGAACAGCTCGTTATGTTGTAGATGGTGTTTATACTACAGGAAATCAAAGTATATATGGCATCAAAACATTTGATGAATTCATCAAGGGAAATGTAAGTGGAAATTTATCTGGTATAGCGAGATATGTCCAGGACGGTGTCTATGTAACTGGTGATCAAAAAATATCAGGAATTAAGAGTTTTGATCAATTCATTAAGGGGAATGTTAGCGGAAATCTTTCTGGCATAGCTAGGTATGTGCAAGATGGCGTTTACACTACTGGAAATCAAACGGGGAAACTTAATGGAATTAGTGGGATAAAAGATTTTAGAGATGATATTTATCTAAGCGGACAATCAATAGCAAAGCATATAGAAAATGCAGCTGGAGATGTAAAAAAATATGCTGTTTATATTACGGGAGATCAATACATATCAGGAATCAAAAGTTTCGATTCCTTTATCTCGGGAAATGTAAGTGGTAATCTTTCTGGGACAGCAAGGTATGTACAAGACGGTGTGTATACCACAGGCAACCAAATCATTAGTGGGGCAAAATCTTTTGATTCGTTTATTTCGGGAAATGTAAGTGGTAATCTTTCTGGGACAGCAAGGTATGTACAAGACGGTG
>JAAHTH010000068.1_pt2 | contig 80399 bp, 81 predicted proteins | sample 6116091 | NCBI WGS metagenome assembly JAAHTH01 (sample SAMN13939990, study PRJNA603662) | sponge metagenome | isolation source: marine sponge | host: Mycale hentscheli | place: New Zealand | collected 2006 | reverse complement strand
TAGGCCGTTGTTTTTTGATGTTGCCAAATTCTTTTTTAACGAGCGCTAGAACAGCTTCGGGTTCGACATCACCCACCACGACAACGGTTGCATTATTCGGTGCATAGAAGCGTTGGTACCATTGACGAGCATCAGGCACAGTGAGATGTTTGATGTCATCCATCCAGCCAATAACCGGATGCTGGTATGGTGAGCTTAAATGCGCTGTAGCAAGAAAGCGTTCAAATGCTAAGGCTTGAGGATTATCGTCTGTGCGTAGACGACGTTCTTCTTGAATGACTTTAATTTCTTTTGTAAATTCAGACTGATCGAGTAGAAGGTGTTGCATGCGATCAGCCTCTAGCGCTAAGCTTGTGGGGAGATGCCTAGCCGCGATTTTTTCAAAATATGCGGTATAATCAGTGCTTGTAAAGGCATTTTCTTGTCCGCCAAGGCTTGCAATGGTTTTTGAAAAGACGCCGAGGGGGTATTTGGGGGTGCCTTTAAACATGAGATGCTCAAGGGCATGAGAAATGCCGGTTAAGCCACCAGGTTCATCGGCTGAGCCAACGTTGTACCAAACCATGCTGATAGCAACAGGGGCTCGGTGATCTTCTTTAACCAATAGTGTTAAGCCATTGTTGAGTTTAAACGATTGGATATTACTCATGGCCACTTGAGACATAAGCGTGAAAAGCAAGAAAAGAGCAGGACGCATGGTTTACCCCAATACTTATAAAAAGATGATAGAATTTCATATTTAACAGGATTTGTATACTCAATGAAGTGGTTTAAGAAAAATCAAGACAAACAAAGCACGTGGACACGTCTTCAAGAAGGCTTGGGTCAAAAGCTTGGGCGTTTGTTGCTTGGGAAAAAAGAAGTGGATGCGGCGCTGCTTGAAACATTGGAGTCGCTTTTAATTACTTCTGACGTGGGGATTCCAACCACACAAAAAATATTAGGACAATTAACTGCGCGCTTAGAGCGCAAGCAATTGAAAGATGGAGAAGCTGTATTTGCCGTGCTTCAAGAGCAAATGGGCGCTTTACTCTCTCAGCACTCAGAAGCTTTGTCTTTGGTCACGCCCAATCAGACCGAGAAAACGCCGTTCGTTATTTTAATGATTGGCATCAATGGTGCTGGCAAGACAACGAGCATGGGGAAGCTCGCGAGCTTATATCAATCAATGGGTAAAAAAGTCATGCTCGCAGCTGGAGATACGTTTCGTGCGGCAGCTGTTGAGCAATTACAAGCATGGGGTGAGCGAAGTGATATACCCGTGATTGCACAAGCAACAGGTGCTGATAGCGCATCTGTTGTGTTTGATGCTTTTCAAGCAGCAAAAGCGCGTGGTATAGATGTATTAATTGCGGATACAGCAGGACGGTTGCATACACAAGGGAACTTGATGGATGAACTTAAAAAAGTAAAACGTGTGTTGCAAAAAATAGATCCCAATGCGCCACATGAGGTGATGTTGGTATTGGATGCAAGTATTGGTCAAAATGCATTAAACCAAGCACGGCAATTTAACGAGGCTATTGGCGTAACAGGGATTACGATTACAAAATTAGATGGTACGGCTAAAGGAGGTATTTTATTTGCTATAGCTGATGAACTAGGGCTTCCTTTTCGTTATATTGGTACCGGAGAAGGAATGGATGATTTACGGGTATTTGACCCAGAGCAATTTATTCAGGCCATATTTAATCATGATTCAGTTCAAACAAGTTAGTAAGCGTTATTCAGGCGGGCATCAGGCTTTAAAGGATGTTAATTTTTCTTTAGAACAAGGAGAAATGGTCTTTTTGACCGGTGCCTCAGGTGCAGGGAAAAGTACTTTATTGAAGCTTGCTGCATTACTTGAGCTGCCATCATCAGGTGATATTTTAATGCATGGGCAATCACTCCGTGCCTTTAAAAAGAATGATGTCGCCGCTTATCGTGCACGATTTGGCATTACGTTTCAGTCACCGCACTTGCTTTATGATCGCAGTGTTTTTGAAAATGTTGCATTGCCATTGCATCTTGAAGGGGTATCACGCCCTCAAATGATTAAACGTGTTCAAGGTGCCTTAGATAAAGTGGGTTTGCTTTCAAAAGAAAAAATATTACCGGTGCACTTGTCAGGAGGTGAACAGCAACGCGTTGGTATAGCACGCGCGATTGTTCATAAGCCAGATTGGTTGCTGGCTGATGAACCAACAGGTAATTTAGATCCTGCTTTGTCGGTTGATATTATGGGACTTTTTGAGCAATTTAACCAAGCGGGTGTCGGTGTTTTAATTGCAACGCATGAGCTTTCGCTCATTGCCCATATGAAGCATCGGATTCTATGGTTAAAGGAGGGTAAATTGTGCTAGGGCGAGGCCATCAATTATTAAGGCGGCATCTTCAAGCCATGCATCGAAGTGTGGCCGCATTTAAACGCGCACCATGGACGACAATGGTCACGGTTCTCGTGATAGCCTTGACTTTAATCTTACCCCTTTTATTTTGGTTGCTCATGGGGCAATTAAAGCCTGTGATGCATGAATGGCGTCAAGGAAAAGCCATTACTTTGTATCTTGACACCAGCTTTAAGGATGCTAATAAAGTTGATTTAATGGGACGAATTGAGGCAACACAAGGGGTTGAAAGCGCTGTATTTATCAGTGCAGATCAAAACCTGGCAGAACTTGAAAAACAGGATGGCATGGAAGATATTCGGCGTTATTTACCAGAGAATCCCCTACCCTCAATGATAGAAGTCATGCCAACCCGTTTGATTGATACCCCTGAAAAAATTGAGCAGCTCTATCAGGTATTAAAAAAATATCCATCTGTTGAGCAAGCACAGCTTAATCGTGATTGGGTGAGTAAACTACACGCCATGCTTGTGTTTTTAATACGCTTCACATGGTTGCTAGGTATATTATTTAGCGCCATGGTTATTTTTATTATTCGAAATTTATTACGATTGGCAGCCTATGAGCATCATGATGAGATTCAGGTTTTAAAGCTCATCGGCGCAACAGATGCATTTATTTTAAGGCCTTTTTTGTATACGGGCGCTTGTTTAGGTGCGCTTGGTGCGTTAGGTGCTTTTTTAGGAGGGCATTTAATTTTATCAAGCTTAAACCATGCCTTACTGGGTTTGATTGCACCAGGATTTGGTGTGTCGCTAGCTGTTGGCTTTTCAATTCAGGATTTACTGTGGTGTGTTCTGTTTGGATTTGGGCTGGGGTGGGTCGGTGCTTATCTGCCATTGAAGCATCAACTGAAGCATATTGAGCCTTGCCACTGAGTTGTGGTATAATGTGTCGAAAAATGAAACAAAGCAAGTTTTATTCTTGGAGGGATTAACCCATGAACCTGCCCTTGCAATTAGCAACCACACATCTTCCTGTTGGCAGTTTAGATGCATATATTCATCAAGCCAATCAAATTCCATTGTTAACGCTCGAAGAAGAGCAAGACTGTGCGCGACGCTTTCATGAAGAAGGTGATATTGAGGGTGCACGTCAATTGGTATTGGCGCATTTGCGTTATGTGGTGCGTGTGGCACGCGGTTATTTGGGATATGGACTTGCGCTGAATGACTTAATTCAAGAAGGCAATGTGGGCCTCATGAAAGCAGTAAAGCGCTTTGATCCTAATCAAGGGGTTCGCTTGGTTTCTTTTGCCGTGCATTGGATAAAATCGGAAATTCATGAGTTTGTACTCAAAAATTGGCGTATTGTTAAAATTGCAACAACGAAAGCCCAGCGAAAATTATTTTTTAATTTGCGTCAAATGAAAAAGCGTCTTGGCTGGTGCAGTGCAGAAGAAATTCATGCGGTTGCTGAAGATTTAGGCGTTACCCCGAAAGATGTCGAAGTGATGGAAATGCGCTTAAATGCGATGGATGCCGCCTGGGATGGAGATGATACTGACAATGAGTCATCTGCTGCCTATCAATTTACGCCCGCACGCTATATCAGTGATGCGAGTGCTGATCCGGCGTTGATTATTGAGCAAGAAAATGGTGAGCAAGAAGACAGTGAAAAACTATATTTTGCCATGGAACAGTATGATAAACGAAGCAAAGTAATTTTAAAACAACGCTGATGTCAAGACGAAAAAGCAATGACCTTACATGCTTTAGCTGAAAAATATAGTATTTCTGCTGAACGTGTTCGTCAGCTTGAAAAGAATGCGATGAAAAAATTACGTGGCTATCTTGAGGGTGGCTCGCTTTAATTGCGGCACGCATGTTTTTTTATTTTTGCTAAACTTCCCGCTCGCGCGTGTTGGTATAAATACATGAATTAAAACGCTATCTCCCCCTGCTTTATCGGTTGATTTAAAAGGATTTTTTAATGAAACAGCGTTATTTGCAGCAATTAGAATCTGAAAGTATTCATATACTGCGGGAAGTGGTTGCAGTAGCAAAAAATCCAGTGATGCTATATTCGATAGGAAAAGATAGCTCCGTGATGCTACATCTTGCACGCAAAGCATTTTATCCAGGCAAAATACCTTTCCCATTGTTACATATTGACACCACATGGAAATTTCAAGAGATGATTCGATTTCGGGATGAAATCGTAAAAAAATTAGATTTGGAATTAATCGTCCATGTGAATCAAGCAGGTCTTAAAGAAGGGATTACACCTTTAACGCATGACAGCAGTGTATATACCAATACAATGAAAACAGCTGGCCTGAAGCAAGCACTGGATAAATTTGATTTTGATATGGTTTTGGGCGGCTCACGTCGAGATGAAGAAAAATCACGTGCTAAAGAGCGTATTTTTTCTATACGCGGTCAAAATCATCGATGGGATCCTAAAAATCAAAGGCCGGAATTATGGGACTTATATAATACAGAGATTCACCAAGGTGAGAGTATTCGTATTTTTCCTTTGTCTAATTGGACGGAGCTGGATATTTGGCTTTATATTTCTCAGGAAAACATAGACATAGTCCCTCTTTATTATGCTGCAACACGCCCGGTTATTAAGCGGGATGATATGCTTTTAATGTGTGATGATGCGCGTTTAAATTTAAGAGCAGGAGAACGTGTAGATCATAAGAAAATTCGTTTTAGAACGCTAGGCTGTTATCCGCTAACGGGAGCCATGCTATCGAACGCCTCTTCACTGCCTGATATTATCAATGAAGTGTTGTGTAGTAGTACTTCAGAGCGACAAGGACGCATGATTGATCAAGATGCAGCAGCATCTATGGAGACAAAGAAACAAGAAGGATATTTTTAATGTCTGAAGGTGAGTGGCCAGAAGAAAAAGATCTTTTGCGATTGATGACCTGTGGTTCAGTGGATGATGGAAAGTCAACGCTGATAGGACAGCTTTTGTATACCTGTGATCTGATTCATACTGATCAGTTAGAAAGCCTGCTGCGAGATAGTAAAAAATTTGGAACAGCAGGTGAGTCACTTGATTTTGCTTTACTGGTTGATGGATTGGCAGCAGAACGTGAGCAAGGCATTACGATAGATGTGGCGTATCGTTTTTTTCATACAAACAACCGAAAATTTATTGTGGCAGATACACCAGGCCATGAGCAATATACGAGAAATATGGCAACCGGTGCTTCAACGGCTCATCTTGCTATTGTATTGATTGATGCGAAAAAAGGCTTATCTACGCAAACCTGTCGACACAGTTATATTATTTCAATGCTTGGCGTGAAACACGTGATTGTTGCGATTAATAAGATGGATTTGGTGGGTTATGATCAAGCTGTTTATACGGACATTAAAGAGGCTTATTTAAGCTTTGCGCAATCATTAGGTTTTTCTACGATTCAGGTGATGCCTTTATCAGCATTAAAAGGTGATCAGATAAGACGTCCTTCAGTCAACATGTTATGGCATCAGGGGCCGACGCTGCTGGATTATCTTGAGCAAGTGCCTGTTATTTTTGATGCTGAAAGCCCGCAGAATTTTCGAATGCCCGTACAGTGGGTTAATCGTCCAGATGGTAATTTTCGGGGTTTTTCAGGACGAATTGCGTCAGGATGTTTAAAACCGGGTGATGAGGTAACAATTCTGCCTGGTATGCAAGACACAACAATTTCTCGTATTGTGACCTATGATGGTGATTTAGATGTAGCGATAGCCGGTCAATCGATTACTTGTGTTCTAAACGATGAAATGGATGTATCTCGAGGATGTGTTTTAGTGAGCAAAGACGCGCCTTGTGATATGTCGGATCAATTTGAAGTGCAGTTATTGTGGTTAGATGTTAAACCTATGGTGTCAGGCAGGCAGTACTTATTTAAACAGGGCTCCTTGAAGGCAATATGCACGCCAAGCAAACTCAAATATCAAGTTGATGTTAATACAATGGCACACCTCGCAGCCAAAGCATTATGTTTAAATGAAAGTGGTTGTTGTGATATAAAACTTGATCGCACGATTCCTTTTGAAGCTTACAAAAAAAACAAAACCTTAGGCGGTTTTATTTTGATTGATAGAGTAAGCAATGCAACGGTTGCAGCAGGTTTTATTCAGTTTGCTTTAAGACGCGCGATGAATATCCATGCGCAGCACCTAACAGTCAATCAATCTATGCGTTCGGTGATTAAAAAACAAAATCCTATGGTTATTTGGTTTACCGGATTGTCTGGTTCAGGTAAATCAACGATTGCAAATCTTGTTGAGCATCATTTAAATACATTAGAAAAGCATAGTATGTTGTTAGATGGAGATAATATTCGACGTGGATTAAATCATGATCTTGATTTCACGGAAATAGGTCGTGCTGAAAATATTCGTCGTATTTCAGAAGTGGCGAAGCTAATGACAGAAGCAGGCTTGATTACTTTAGTTTCCTTTATTTCTCCTTTTATTGCAGAGCGAAAAATGGCGAGGGATTTAATTGGAGCCTCTCAATTTTTGGAAGTTTTTGTTGATGCGCCGCTTGCTTTAGCTGAAAAGCGAGATATGAAAGGTCTTTATAAAAAAGCAAGATCAGGTGAGATTAAAAACTTCACTGGCATAGGCAGTCCTTATGAGGCGCCTGAAGATCCGGATTTGCATCTTGATGTGATGCATCTATCAGCAGAAGCCGCCGCTGCACGTGTTATTGAGCTGTTAAAGCAGAGAGAAATTGTTTAACACACCCGCTAAGCATCTGGATTAGGAATCAGTGCTTTGGCAGATGTCTCAGGGACTTCCTCTGTCGGGCATTGGTAGGTTTTCAGTGTTTCACCCTCAAGGGAGACAGTTTTAAGCACAACAGGAAATTTCCAGAGGGTATATAAATGTCTGAGGACTTCTTTGGTATCTTTATTCAGTGGTACACGATTATGCTGCGTGTAATGCAGTGTGAGTGAGCGGTCCCCTTCTAAGTCAACAGAAAAGACTTGAATGTCTGGATCTAAGCTGCCCAAATTATACTGCTTTGATAAAGACTCTCGGAGACGATCGTAACCGCTGTCGTTATGAATGGCATTAATCAGCATTTCAGGCTCTTGATCATTATCTGTTAGCATAAAAAGTCTTAAATCGCGCATGAGCTTAGGCGATAAAAATTGAGATACAAAGCTTTCATCTTTATAATTACGCATGGCATTATCTAGGCTCGTTAGCCAGTCTGTGTTTGCAAGCAGGGGGAAACTTTGCTTTTCTTCATCGCTTGGATTTTCACAAATACGCCGGATATCTTGATACATATGGTAACCCAAACAATAGGGGTTAATACCATTAAAATAAGGGCTATTATAAGCAGGCTGTGCAATCACATTGGTATGGTTTTGCAAAATCTCGAGCATAAATTCATCCGTCACGAGTCCTTCGTCATAGAGCGCGTGCGTCAGGGTATAATGCCAAAAAGAAGCCCAGCCTTCGTTCATGACCTTGGTTTGACCTTGGGGGTAAAAATATTGTGCGACTTTACGAACAATGCGAATCAGTTCACGTTGCCAAGATTTAAGTAACGGTGCATTTTTTTCAATAAAATAAAGAATGTTTTCTTGTGGATCCTCAGGAAAGCGATGTTTTGTTTGCTTTTTATCTTGGTCTTTTTCAGGAGGCAGCGTGCGCCAGAGTTCATTGACTTGAGATTGCATATACGCTTCGCGATTTTGCTGTCTTAATTTTTCTTCTTGTAACGAAATGGGTGGTGGATGCTTATATCTATCCACTCCATAGTTCATTAAAGCATGGCAGGCATCTAAGATGGCTTCCACTTCGTCGATACCATATTGTTCTTCGCAGCGGCTAATATAATTTCTGGCGAACACAAGATAATCAATAATGCCTTCAGAATCAGTCCACATTTTAAATAAATAATTATTCTTAAAGAAAGAATTATGCCCATAGCAGGCATGTGCAATCACCAGTGCTTGCATTGCCATGGTATTTTCTTCCATGAGGTAAGCAATACAAGGATTTGAATTAATCACAAGTTCATAAGCAAGTCCCATTTCACCTCGTTGATAACGCTTTTCAACATTGACAAAATGTTTTCCAAATGACCAGTGATGGTAACCAATTGGCATGCCAACAGAGGCATAGCAGTCCATCATTTGTTCGGCTGTAATAATTTCTATTTGGTTCGGATAAGTGTCTAATCTAAAATCACGAGCAAGACGTCCAATTTCACGGTCGTAGATTTGAATCAGCTCGGGCGTCCATTCTGCAGTGGTTGACAGGGGTTCTTTTCTTTTTTTCATGCGGTTGTCTTCTTCTTGAAAAGCTCACGAAAAACAGGGTAGATATCGGTAACGCTGTCGATACTTTCCATGCAAAAATTGGGATAAAGCTTGGTTAACGTTTCATACACTTCCCATAAACTTTGATGATGACGTGGCATGATTTCAACATAGGCAAAATATTGTAATAACGGCATGATGCGATCACGTAGCATTTCTTTGCAATGTGGGGAGTCTGCGTTCCAATTATCTCCATCAGAAGCCTGAGCTGCATAAATATTCCAGGCATTTGGTGGGTAGCGACTGGTGATAATTTCATCTAGTAACTCAAGGGCGCTTGATACAACGGTACCCCCTGTTTCACGAGAATAAAAAAACTCTTCTTCGGTGACTTCTTTTGCAGAAGTATGATGGCGAATAAAAACCAGATCGATTTTTTGATAATTTTTAGTCAAAAATAAATATAACAAAATAAAAAAGCGCTTGGCGATGTCTTTTTTTACTTCATCCATAGAGCCTGAAACGTCCATAATGCAAAACATGACGGCTTGTGTAGTAGGGGCTGGAATTTTAATTCGGTTGTTATAACGCAAATCAAGTGTATCTAAAAAAGGAACACTTTTTATTTTTCGTTTTAAAAAATCGAGGCGTTCTTTAAGCTGTGTTTGTCTTTTGGCGTCGGGGGTGGTTTCTTTTTTTAATGCTTTGAGCTCTTTTTTTATTTCACGTAGCTCGCGTTTATAAGGTGCTGTGAGCGCCAGTCGTCGCCCTGTTGCTTGGCGCATAGAGCGTACAATATTTAAATTGGTTGGGATGCCGCTTGTTGTGACGCCAGCACGGACCGTTTTGGGTGTTTCCATTTTGGCGAGTTCTTTTCGAATCAAATCCGGTAGGGCTAAATCTTCAAAGTAAAGTTCAAGAAATTCGTCACGTGAGAGCTCAAAAACAAAGTCATCATCGCCTTCGCCTTGATTGCTGGCTTCCCCACTGCCACTGCCTTGGCCCTCTTTAGCTGGGCGTTTGATGCGGTCCCCTTCTAAAAACTCGTCGTTCCCGGGTAGAATACGCTCAACATGTCCCCCGGAACCTTGTGCAAAGCGAGGTTCAGCAATGTCCCTGGCGGGTATGCTAATTTGTTCTTCACTATCAATGCCTGTGATGCTTCGCTTGCCGATAGCCTTTGAAACGGCCTCTTTGATTTGATGTTTATAACGACGTAAGAAACGTTGCCGGTTTACGGTGCTTTTTTTTCCGGCATTGAGTCGTCTGTCAATCAATTGAGTCATAAATAAAGGCCGCCTTTATTATTTATTGTGATTTCCGAACACGTAAATACCACTCGCAGAGCAAACGCACTTGTTTTGCGGTATAACCTTTGTCTTCCATACGTGCAATAAATTCAGCATGTTTTGTTTTTTCTTCAGCGGATGCTTTGGCATTAAACGAAATCACAGGCAGTAAATCTTCAGTGTTAGTGAACATTTTTTTCTCAATGACGGATTTGAGTTTTTCATAGCTATTCCAGCGTGGATTTTTTCCTTGATTATTTGCGCGCGCTCGAAGGACAAAATTAACGACTTCATTTCGGAAATCTTTCGGATTTGAAATACCCGCAGGTTTTTCAATTTTCTCTAAATCTGTATTCAATGCTGCACGATCAAGAATTTCACCGGTGTCAGGGTCACGATAATCTTGGTCCTGAATCCAAAAATCAGCGTAAGTAATATAACGGTCAAAAATATTTTGTCCATATTCTGAATAAGATTCAAGGTAAGCGGTTTGAATTTCTTTACCAATAAATTCAACATATTTAGGCGATAAAAATTCTTTAATGAAGTTTAAATAGCGCTCCCCGACTTCTTCTGGAAATTGTTCTTGTTCGATTTGACGTTCTAAAACGTATAGTAAATGCACGGGATTTGCTGCAACTTCGGTATGATCAAAGTTAAATACTTTAGATAAAATCTTAAAAGCAAAACGGGTAGAAATACCACTCATCCCTTCATCAACGCCTGCAAAATCACGATATTCTTGATAAGATTTTGCTTTAGGGTCGGTATCTTTTAAACTTTCGCCGTTGTAGACGCGTAATTTTGAGTAAATGCTTGAATTTTCAGGCTCTGTTAAACGTGTCAACACGGAAAATTTTGCAAGCATATCGAGTGTTCCGGGCGCACAAGGCGCATCTTTTAGAGAGCTATTTTCAATGAGTTTTCTATAAATACGCAGTTCTTCTGAAACGCGTAAGCAATAAGGAACTTTAACGATATTAATGCGGTCAATAAAGGCTTCGTTATTTTTATTATTACGAAAAGTTTTCCACTCGGATTCATTGGAGTGCGCAAGAATAACGCCTTCAAAAGGCAGGGATGATAAGCCTTCGGTTGCATTATAATTACCTTCTTGGGTTGCTGTTAAGAGCGGGTGCAATACTTTAATGGGGGCTTTAAACATTTCCACAAATTCCAGTAAGCCCCGATTTGCATGACAAAGGCCACCCGAGTAACTATAGGCATCTGCATCATCTTGCGAAAATTCTTCAAGTTTTCTTATATCAATTTTTCCAACTAAAGAAGAAATATCTTGGTTATTTTCATCACCTGGCTCAGTTTTAGCAATGGCGATTTGTTTTAAACGTGAAGGGTGTAATTTAACGACTTTAAATTGATTAATATCGCCGTTGTATTCATGTAAGCGTTTGACTGCCCAAGGGGACATGATATAACGCAGTGCGCGTTTCGGAATATTATATTGTTCAAGTAACAGCGGCCCATCTTCTTCTTGATCAAACAAAGACAGTGGTGAATCAAATACAGGTGAGCCTTTGATGGCATAAAACGGTGTTTTTTGCATTAAATCTTTTAACTTTTCGGCAATAGATGATTTTCCGCCACCAACAGGGCCTAGTAAATAGAGGACTTGTTTGGTTTCTTCAAGCCCTTGTGCCGCATGTTTTAAGAAGCCAACGATTCTTTCAATCGGCTCTTCTAAGCCATAAAACTCATCAAATACGTTATAAAGCTGGATGACTTTGTTTGAAAACAACCGAGAGAGTACGGGGTCATGGCGTGTATCACTGAACTCAGGCTCGCCAATTGCCATGAGTAAGCGTTCAGCAGGATTTGCATAGGTGGCAGGGTCATCACGACATAGGGTTAAGTAATCGCCAAGACTCATTTCTTCTTCTTTGTCTTGGGTATATCTTTGCGTGTATTTTTTTAATAGTTCGTCAGTGCTCATCCTTTAGCTCCTCAAAATATCCATCTTCTTATTAAAAATAATACGCCATCCTTGGCAAAAGCGCGAATTTCTTTTTAAGACGGAGCTGGTAACCCAGGTTCGGGCTCGGATTTTTCAGGGCTGCTTTGTGAGTACTCAAAAATGCAGCTGCTCATAATAAGCAGGAGTCCGATAGGCCAAGAAATCGCAAGAGCACCGAAGAGAAGCGGGGGTAAAGTAGCGTGTTTGATAAGCGAGCTCCAGCCTTTATTCCAAGCTTCTTGCTGTGCTTGTATCGCTTCTGTTGTTGCGAATACTTCGGCAAGATAGGCCTTCTTTTGATAGTCGCCATAATTTTCTATGCCCGTATAGATGGCGGTGCCAAGCAGACATAAAAAACTACCAAGCGGTGCAACAATTGGAACGGATGCTGTGACCAATAGTGTAAAACCAGTACCTAACGTGGTGACACCAAGCAAACATAGCTGAAATTGCGCGCTGTTTTCAACATGATCTTTTTCTAATTCGAATAACAGGGCTCTTATGATCTTCTCATTTGGTTCTGCTTCATAGGCGGTTTTGCTTTTTTCATAAGCTTGGTTTTCGAGGTGACGCTGATAAAGCATCACGCTCATATCAAAGCAAACACAAATTAAAATTAAGCCATTTGCAACGGGTGCAGATAAATTGAAAAAATCAGGATAATTGCTGAGACCATTTAAAGTGGCCCAGACGATATCATTTGCGAGCTTAAAACGATAATTATATACTTCGTGACAAAACCTCGCCCATGCGCCTACGGCTTGTTCCGCTTCGGTTGTGGGGAAAAAGGTGCGTCTTAAAATACGAGTACTTTCGATTAAAAAACGTAGTCCAAGTAATGCAACACTTAATAGATTAAATGCTGCGGTTGGAAAGTTTAATATGCTAAGTGATTGGTCAAAATCAAACATAGAAGCAAATGACTGATTGAGTGTATCAAACCACTTGGCGTCATTCATGAGACGAACCAGCAATTCATCGGTGAGTCGTGTAAAGCTTAAAAGAATACGATAAAGATGCATGGTAATTAAATTATCGTGCACAGAGTCAATCCAAGACCTCTCTGCTGCCTCTTGTCTCTCACGTGCTAAGTCGTAGTCAACCAATAGCCGTTCACACTGTGCTTGGAATTCACGAAACGCTAAAACTCTAGTCAGATCGTCCCCATGAGGCGCCGCCAATTGTTCTAAGGCCAAGGCTAGGCGTTTAGCTTGTATTTTTATATCGTCATGATGCTGCATTAAAAAAGCATACGGATAATTTTCTAAGTTTTGGTCTTCCATGAAGATGGCAAAATCTAAACGTAACACAGGGCACCTCGGCACAAAAACATCAAGCTACTTACACTAACATTGTGCGTAATTTTAGGCAAGTCCTTCCTGTAATTGTGCTGGTTTTTCTTGTGGCGAGCTAGGGGACATTTCATAAGCAAGATAGGCCGTTGTCAATAAGACGCCGGCAGGCCAGCATACAGCGAATATACCGATTAACAGCATAGGCAATACGGTGTGCTTTACCAATGATTTAATGGTGTTATTCCAGGCTGCTTGTTGTGCTTCTTTTGCTTCTGCTATTTCAGCTTCGCTTCGGCCTTCTTGTTTATAGGTTTCTAGTTTGAGTGTTTCTTGCTTATAGTCACCATAAGCACCGAGCGATGCATAAATAGCTGTACCAAAAAGACAAAGAAAACATCCAATAGGAGCCACAGCAGGAGAAGCCAAAGCAAGTAGGACAGCAAAACCCACAATGAGGATAGCCGCAGCAAGCAATGCAAGCTGTAACTCGGATTTTGTTTTGACATGTGCTAATGTCAGTGTGTTGAGCTGCGCTTGGACAAGCTTTAATTCTTGTTCAATGGCTTTTATTTCACGTGTTTCATCTGCTTCTAGTGCTAGCAATTCGGCCTCATACTTTGCTTTTTCTGTCTCATAGGCTGTTGTTTCAAGGTAGTATTGATAGGCGAGCAAGGAAATATCAAAAAACAAACAGGCAAGCACTAACGTGTTTGCGACAGGGATTGGAATATTAAAAAAGTCAGGGTAGTTGCTGAGTGCATTTAATGTTGCCCATACAAAGTCGTTGGTCAGTGAAAAGCTATAAGTACCAGCTTCATGACAAAATCGCTCCCACGTGGATAAATCTTTTGCTTCGTCGTCTGTGGGTGCAAAGGTATGCCTTAAAATCTCAGCACTGGTGACGAGAAAGCGTAAACCCAGGAATAAAACACTGAGAAGATTAAGCGTGTCTACCGGTAGATTAAGTACTGAAATCGTTTGGTCATAATTAAAAATGTTCGTCATCGCATGATTTAAATCATGGAACCATTGGGTCTGAGCAAGCACACGAATGAGTTGATCATCCGTTAAACGCGCAAAAGTAATCATAATTCGGTAGAGGTGTAATGTTCCGAGATTACCATGCAGATAGCTTGTCCAGTTGGCGGCACGATTTTTAGATTCGTTTCGTTTTTGATGATAAAGTGTTAGCAATTGCTCGTAATACTGTGATAATTCAGCATATTCACGATATGCTTCTGTATCGTTTAAGACATCAAGAGCGGCTTTTAGAATGTCATTTTCTTTTTGAATGGCGATGTGATTTTGGGTTAAAAAAGCAAGAGAACTTGCTTGAGTTAACATCTCATAATCAGGCTCTTCTGAAAAAAAGCCGTTTTTTATCTCCGCGAGTGTCAGTGCAGAAGTTGGCATGAGATACTCCACATCAAATAAATATACAGTACAAGCATAACATTTTGGCGAAATTTAGTCAATAGTGATCTATAAAAATGCTTGTTTTGGGTTGATTTAAAAAAATAAACCGTTTGTCGGCTTTTTATTTGATTTCTTGAATATCCTGATTTACCCTAATTAAGTGCAGGGTTTTTTTGCTTCGATTTTTATTCCCTTAATTAAATGAAACTAGATAATTAAAAAGTATGATGAAGACGAAGTATCATAATTTGGATGTGATGAAAAAAAATGGAGAGCGTCATGAAACAACGAATTTTATCAATTACTGCTTTATTGCTTCTCGGCATGACAGCAGCTTATGCGGGCCCCATGGGTGAACCTAAAAAACCACTATCCGTACTGACTCCGTGTCTTGCGGGTGAGTTTATGTATACGTGGCCGCAAGTGGAAGGTGGTTTGAATGTCAGTGTGTCAACAGTGGGTACATTTGGTTCAAGTGTTGATAAGACAGGCTGGGGTGGCCGTGTGGCAGCTGGGGCATTACATGCTGTGACTGAAAAATGGACTGCGTCTGCTGAAATGGGCTGGGGATATTATGGGTCGTTTAATATTAAACCTGCTCTTAAATATGTCAATGGCGATAGAACGACAACAGGTGGTGCTACGGTCGATATCACGGCCGAATCGGCAGGCAATGCACTGAGAACGTATGCCTTACAATATGGCGTTGATGTGTTGGCCGGGCTTTATTATACGCGACCTAAGTATGATTTATTTTTTAAAGCGGGTGCTTTGGTTCAAAACCTTAGAACACATGTGACATTGAATCCAACAGGACTGTTTGGGGCATCCACAGATACCAATAATACAACAAATCGTTTTCCTGGCACATACCAGCTGAGACTAAACATTGTGAATGTCTTACCTGCCATTCGATTGGGTGGTGGTTATCATGTGAAAGAGAATTGGTTGATTACCGCGTCTTGGATGCATGCATTTGGTAGAAAATTAGATGCTTCGACCTTAGGTATAACAACCAGTCCAAGTACGACAATTACTAATTTCTCTGGCCATATTTATGTGCCTACAATTGATACGCTTTTATTTGGCTTAGAGTATCGCTTTGCTTAATGAAGTAGAAATAGTATATTTGAAACGCTCTATTGAAATCCAGAATAGAGCGTTTTTTTATGCTGATTCAAAAGGTTTCAAATGTCTGAATTAAAAAAACAAGTGGCAGAGGCTGCATTGGCGCATCTTAGCGATGTCAATGTCTTAGGGGTTGGAACCGGTTCAACAATCGCTTATTTTATTCAAGCATTGTCTGAGATGAAGCATCAGATTGAAGGGTGTGTCGCCAGTTCAAAGGCAACAGAACAAGCACTTCGTGAAGCAGGCTTACCTGTGATTGATTTAGCGATTGCTGATCCCTTAGCGCTTTATATTGATGGCGCGGATGAAGTCACGCAACATAAAAGCATGATTAAAGGCGGCGGGGGTGCATTAACACATGAAAAAATTATTGCGAATGCGGCCAAAAAATTTATTTGCTTGGTGGATGAGTCAAAAATGGTTAGGCGTTTAGGTGCTTTTCCTGTGGCTGTTGAAGTTTTACCGATGGCACGAAGTCTTGTTGCACGTGCACTGGTTAAATTAGGTGGCGATCCAGTTTACCGGGAAGGGTTTGTGACCGATAGCGGGAATTATATTTTAGATGTATTTAATCTTAATTTAGATGAACCAATGGCGATGGAAAGCGCGATTAAGTTATTACCCGGCGTGGTTGAAAATGGTATTTTCGCAAAACGCGCAGCAGATACGGTGTTGGTTGCGCGCGCGTCAGGGGTTGATGTTTTTTAATGTGCCGCATCCCAATTTTTACCGATACCGATTGAAACCAGTAAAGGCACATTAAGTGTTGCGGCGCCTTCCATTTGTGTTTTAATGGCTGTTTCAGCTGCTTTAATCGCGTGCTCTTGTACTTCGAACACCAACTCATCATGTACTTGCATGATAACGCGAGCAGACTGACGAGCATCAGTGGCTTGCCATTTCGCAATTGAAATCATGGCTTTTTTGATAATATCAGCAGCCGTGCCTTGCATGGGGGCGTTAATCGCTGTGCGTTCAGCAGCTTTTTGGCGCATTTTATTACCGGCATTAATGTCAGGTAAATAGAGTCGCCTTCCAAATAATGTTTCGACATAGCCTTGTGAATGCGCTTGCTCACGCGTTGTTTCCATATAATTTTGTACACCTGGGTAGCGCTCAAAATAGCGCTTGATATAGGCTTTGGCATCTTCTCTTGATACACCCAGTTGCTTTGCGAGTCCAAAAGAGGACATGCCATAAATCAAACCAAAATTAATGGCTTTAGCACGGCGGCGTTGTTCCTGTGTAATGTCTTCCAGTGGTTGTGCGAAAATTTCACTGGCGGTGGCAGCATGCACATCCCAATGATTATCAAATGCGCGCTTTAAACCTGCATCACCAGAAAGGTGCGCCATGATGCGTAATTCAATTTGTGAATAATCTGAAGCAAGTAAGACGGAGCCTTGGGGTGCGATAAAGGCCTGCCGAATCAGGCGCCCTTCTTCATGACGAATAGGAATGTTTTGCAAGTTTGGGTCGCTGGATGAAAGGCGACCTGTCGCGGTAACGGCTTGATTATAAGAGGTATGTACGCGACCTGTTTTTTGATGAATCCGTTTTGGGAGTGCTTCTATATAGGTTGAAACAAGTTTTGTTAAACTACGATACTCAAGGATAATGGCCGGCAGAGGATAATCAAAGGCCAGCTCTTTGAGCACAGATTCTGCTGTAGAAGGCTGACCCTTAGGGGTTTTTGACAGAATAGGTAGCTTTAAGTGATCAAATAAAATCTCTTGGAGTTGTTTGGTTGAATTTAAATTAAAAATTTTGCCGGCCAGTGCATAGGCTTCTCCAGCGAGTGTTTCAATACGGGCACAAAGTCGTTTTCCATGTGCTTCAAGCGCTTCTGTATCGATGAGTACACCATGACGTTCGATATCCGCTAAAATAGGCACCAAAGGCATTTCAATTTGATTGAAGACTGCTTGGGGGGCTTTATCGAGTTTGGGGTAAATGGCTTCGTGTAATTGAAACGTCACGAGGGCATCTTCAGCGGCATAAGGCGCTGCTTTTTCAATAGGAACTTGATTGAAGGCAATGGCTTTTTTGCCTTTTCCGACGACATCTTCAAAATGAATGGTGTCGTGATTTAAATAGCGCTTTGCTAAGGCATCGAAATTATGGCGGCCCGCTGTGCTGTTGAAGATGTATGATTCAAGCATGGTATCAAAGCAAATGGCATTGAGTGTCACATGGTATTGTTTTAATACAGCATAATCGTATTTTAAGTTTTGACCTATTTTTTTCAAGGTATGGCTTTCTAAATAGGGTTTTAGTGTTTTGAGTACATGTTGAAGGGGTAGTTGAGGGTTGTCATCTGTATTTGTATGGGCCAGTGGAATATATGCGGCGAGTTTGGTATCGACAGCAAGTGCTATACCAACGAGCGATGCATTTAGTGGGTCAAGGCTTGTCGTTTCTGTATCAATACAGCAATAAGATGCTGTATCTAGACGTGTCACCCAAGCATCAAGTTTGGCTTGGGTTTGGATGGTTTCAAATGGAATGGATTGATTGCTGACGGCATTTTTTATTTGTTTCTCGGTGGGTAGTGCTGGTGCATTGGGTGATGTTTGACTTGCAGCAGCACTACCCCATTCCTTTAGCCAGACATTCACCTCAAGTTCACGGGCCAGTGAAAGTAATATTTCACGATTGGGAGGGCTTGGTCTTAAGTCGTCTAGCGTATGCGGTAATGCCACATCTGTTTTGATGGTCACCAGTTCTTTAGAGAGCGGAAGCATGGGGAGACTTTCTCGAAGGCGCTCACCTATTTTTCCCCCGATGGTGTCAGCATGTGTGATTAGATTATCGAGAGTATGATGTGCAGTCAGCCATTTGACAGCTGTTTTTGGGCCACACTGCGGCACACCTGGAACATTATCGCTTGTGTCTCCTACAAGGGCCAAATAATCAATGATTTGGTCAGGTCTTACGCCAAACTTAGTTAAAACCCCCTCAGGGTCTAAGACTTGTCGGCTCATGGTATTAATCAGTGTGACATGCTGATTTACTAGTTGTGCCATGTCTTTATCGCCTGTTGATATTAACACAGGTAGAGATTCAGCTGAGGCACGTGAAGCGAGTGTGCCAATGACGTCATCTGCTTCAACGCCTTCAATGATTAACAAGGGAAAACCAAGGGCTTTTAAAATATTGATTAGAGGCTTAAATTGGCGTCTTAAATCATCTGGCATGGGAGGACGGTTTGCTTTATATTCGGGATATAAAGTGTGCCTAAATGTTTTACCTGGGGCATCAAAGATAATGGCAAACTGTGTTGGCGCAACATCTTTTAATAAACGTCGAATCATGTTGACAACCCCATAAACAGCGCCTGTAGGCTGGCCTTCGCTGTTGGTTAAAGGGGGTAAGGCATGAAAGGCACGAAAAAAATAGGAAGACCCATCAACGAGTACAAAAGGTGTTTTTTCCACAGGCTTATCTCTCTGTATCAATGGCTTCAGGAGCAGGTTTAAGTTCGGAATGTTTTTCTTTGAGTAAATTAACTTGTTCACTGAGTTTTTTGAGTTGCTTGCGCATGAGCGGAATACGTGTGGTCGACATTTCGTGCTCAATGGCTTTTTCACGCGGACGAGCTGGGGTGCCTAAGTAAATCAGGCCTTTTTTCAGATGTTTTTTAGGGGGGACACCAGCACGGTCACCTAAAAGCACTTAATCATCGGTGCGAACATGGTCAGTCACGCCAACGCCGGCTGCAAAAATAACATGGTTACCACTTTGGGTGCTGCCTGCAACGCCTGTGAAGGCGCATAAAATATTATGTTGGCCCAATTTAACCGAGTGTGCAACTTGCACGAGGTTATCTATTTTTGTGCCTTTTCCAATAATGGTTTCACCAATCGTTGCACGGTCAATAATCGTACTGGCCCCAATTTCAACATCATTTTCAATGACAACACGTCCAACATGAGGAATTTTAATATGTTGACCATTTTCAGCCGTGTATCCAAAGCCATCAGATCCAATAACAGATGAGGCATGAATCGTGACCTGTTCGCCAATGTCAGAGTAGTCATAAATTGTAACGTGCGAATGAATGGTTGAATGCGCCGCTATTTTGACATAATTACCGATATGGACATGGCTTTTAATAACGCAATGATCACCGATATGACTTTCAGCCTCTACGATGACATAAGGGCCAATCGAGACATGTTCACCTATGATGGCATCAGGTGCAATGATGGCTGTTGGATGAATGCCTGGTGCGGGTTTTGGGGTTGGGTAGAAATGCTTGAGTAATACAATAAATGCTTTGAATGGATTTTCAACTTGAATCAAAGGCTTATTGAGTTCAGACACGTGCTTTGCAACAAGAACAGCCGCGGCATCTGAGAGTTCGGCTTGTTTTAAATGGTCTGTGCCATCAGCAAAAATAAGTGATCCTGCTTTGATTTCATCAATAGGAGATAAAGCATCAATTGTCACGGTGTTGTCACCAATGACTGTACCCTTTACGATGGCTGCGATTTCATGTAGCGAGGCATGCATAGAAAAATTCCTTGAATTTAGGATTAGATTTAGAATTAGATTTAGAAATTTGTCGTTAGTATATCGTAACGGAGGTGTAATTTCGACAGAATAAAATGCGTTTATACTGGCTTCTCGCTGTTTGATTTGTTATAAATTTAGATAGTAATATCTAAAATATAAATAAGCTTGGATGCTAAAAATACTCAAAGTATCAAAAAACGAGATTAACTTGCCCGTGGTCGTGATTGGTATTGCGTTGCTATTGATTATTTATCATATTTTTTCGTACATGATACCGTTTACAAATAATGCTTTCGTTGCAACCAATGTCACACCGATTGCAGCAGATGTTTCAGGTTATATTACAGATATTTATGTAAAAAACGGTCAGCCAGTTAAGCAGGATGATCCTTTGGTTAAAGTCTATCAAGAACCTTATCGTTTAGCGCTTTTAACTGCAAAAGCACGATATGAACAAGCGATTGAGCAGGTGAAAGTAATTGAGCAAAAAACCAATAAAACACGCGATTTATTTCATGCTGCAGTATTCGATTATGAAAAAGCAAAGCTTAAATTCAGATTAAAAAATAATCCAAGTGTCAGTCAAGCCGTGCCGGTACTTGAAATACGTGTATTAAAATATAATTTACAAGCCATGGAAAAGAAAAAAGATGCGTTAGCGAAACAAATTAAAATAGAAGATAGGCAGGTGCTAGAACAGCAAAAAAAAGTAAGCGCTTTAAAAGCAGAGATGGATAATGCGGCTGTTAATTTGAATTTAACGATAGTTCGTGCACCAACCGATGGCACTGTTGATAATATGTATATCTCAAAAGGCACACCGGTTAAAATTCATAAACCGTTATTTTCTTTTATTGATACATCAAACTGGTGGGTACAAGCGAATTTTAATGAGACGGACTTGCGGCGTATTCGTCCTGATGATGAGGCGATTATTTTGCTTCGCATGTATTATTTTACAAAAATATTTCATGGTCGCGTTGTCAATACAATTTGGGCTGCAGATAGACAAAATACGGTGATTAGAACACAGCAGCAAAAAGTAGCCAATGAGAATGAATGGTTATTAATTCCACAGCGTTTGCCTTTACAAATTCAAATTCTTGATCCTGATCCCAACCATCCTTTGCAGCCAGGTGCCAGTGCTTATGTTTATATCAAAGCTCATTCACACCGCCGAAGCGTATGATCCATATGGGATACATCGGCTAAATGGCATCAAAGTCGTCTATGTTTTTTTTGTATTGGCCGGCTGTAATTTGTTATTTCATATACCCAATCCGTATTTTTATTTTTTTTATTTACCGATAACTGCGATGACCGCCGAAGTCATGATGCCGCGCTTACAAGATAAGTACAAAGCTTTTATATATACCATGATGGGCGCATGCCTCATGGTCATGTTATTTAATATGTTAAGGCCTTATCCATTATTTTTTTTGGTAGCGATGTTTGTGGCAACCGTGAGTTTATACCTGATTGCATTGCATCGCGTAGATATCATGTTGCCTTTGGTGCCGATTATTTTAAGTCTTGCAGCCTACTCATTATTGTATCCGACCCTGAATGCTAATTTTAAAATGCTGCTAGAGAATGTATTTACAACGGTAATGGCGATGCTGGTTATTATTGCGGCATTACTTTTATTTCCCCTGAGTTATTATTATCGTTTATGGTTGCGGGCTTTTCGTCTTGCCGTTCAAGCATGGTTAAATCGTTTGTTACTGATTCATCAAAATCAGGTGGTGACTGTTTCATTATTTGAGGAAGATATTAAGCAAATGCTTGATTTTTCAAATATGTTACCCCGTTATTTACCTTGTTATTCTATTTTAAAAATTAATTTACTCATGCATGGGCTAAAAAACCAAAGTGAGGTGAGTCAGAGCGTATTGGCCAAGCTAGATAAAGAATCGCTTGCTTTATTGATAGAAAATACAAAATTATTGATACAAGCAATAGAGCAAGAAAGCACCTGTGAGCTGATTTTCACACAAGATAAAAACTTCATACAATTAATACAATCTTGGAATCTGATATGCATGAGGCAATAGATTACCGGACAACGCGTGCATTACAAATTAGTGCGGTTTTTATTTCGGCGCTATTATTACAAAAAATATTAAACTTTTCACATGCGGGTTGGATTGGCTTTGCCGTCATGATGATTTATGCAGGTTTTGATGCGGGTACGAGTGTTCATCGAACGATTCATCGCTTTTGGGGCGCGATGTTTGGTTTGTTTTTATCTTACATTCTCTTTTTTTTCATTCGCATTGACGACGATCTTATTTTAATGGTCGTACCTGCTATGGTCTTTATGGCTTATTTTACCTTGAGTAAATATTATGTCTCACCGACCATTTTTACTGTGACGCTAACGGCATTAGGCAGTGATTATTATCAAAGTGATTTATACGCGATAGATCAATTTTTCTTTGATTATGCGAAATCAACGGTGATTGCGTTAAGTATTTGTGTTTTTTTTGAATATTTTATTTTTAAAAAAAATAATTTGACACATCAATTTTATTTTAATTTACAGCAAAAGTTAGTTTCAGAGTTACAGGCGTTGCTAGATGTGGTTTTAAGCGCACCTGTACGTCGTAGTGATTATTTAAAATTAAGTGCAGCATTTAATACGCACGTTTTAGCGTTACATGCTTTTTTAAGTACAGCAAAGCATGACTATCATTTGAAAGCTACAGTGTTTAATGAGCTCTCGGTTTTTAATCAAACCACTTTAAAAATATATCAAAATATACAGACATATTTTGTATTAGGGCGTCCAGACACAGATATTTTGCTGTTAGAAACAAAAGCACTGCTTCAGCAGCTAGAGCTGATGAGTCAGGGCCGTCAATTTCAGGGGGATTGAGTTGCAACGCTTAAAAAAGATTTGTTTAATCGGGGTTCTTATATTAAGCCCTATCCTGACATCTTGTACGTTTGATCCTAAGTATGTGCCGAAGCCTCAAGCAACGTTGCCGCTTAAATGGCATGCTGACAATCAGCAATTAGATACAACGCATGCTGATACAGTTTGCCTACCATGGTGGCGGCAGTTTAACGATCCTGTGTTGAATGATTTAATTGCAAAAGGATTGGCGCATAACAATGATATACATATAGCTGTGGCAAATATTGAAGCGGCGCAAGGTGAATTAAAGCGTGTTCAATGGAATTGGGCTCCTAATCTAGATAGCTTATTAGGCTATACCTCCTTTCCTTATTTGGGATATCCCGGCGTGATAGCGGTGCTGTTGCCCACTTATACCATGAATATTTTTAAACAAATTAAAGAACAAAAAAGAGCAAAGTATGAACTGAAAATCACACAAAACATGCGAGATACGATTAAACTTGCAGTTATCGCACAAATATCAGGAAGTTACTTTAGTTATCAAGCGGAAGTTGAGCGATTAAAATTACTTCAAACAGTAGAGCGAGATATTAATCAAACATTAAATATTTATCAGGCCATGTATAAAAATGGATTATCATCTGACATTCCCGTTGAACAGGCTAAAAGTAAGCTTGCTTTGATTCAGGCAGAAGAGGACGTTGTGAAACAACAGAAAGTCGTCAGTCAAAATATGATACGTGTTTTATTGAATGAAAATCCAGATAACTTTGCTTTTCCTCGTCAATTCAGTCAGTTAAATAGCCACCAAATGATTATTGGTGGTTTACCGTTAGCTGTTGTTCAGAATCGCCCCGATATGCAACAAGCAGCCAATGAACTGACGGCAGCCAATGCAGGTATTGGAGCCGCTTTTGGAAATTTTTTACCCACGATGCAATTGAGTGCCGCACGAGGTGATATAGGTACGGTGCCTTATGGGACGAAGCTTGGCTTGCCAGTGTACTTTAATCAGGCTTTGTCACAGTCAACGATTATGCCATTATCTAATTTTGGTGAATGGGATAAAACAAAAGGGTTAGGAAAAGCAGCGTATTACAAATACTTAGATACTTTACGTAAAGTCTTACGAGATGTTGATAATGGCTTATCTGCTCATGCATATTATACGGAGCGTTTGGATAAAACAGAGCATGCTAAAAATAATTTAAATAAAGCCTATCAGCTTAATGATGCCTTATATCACGAAGGGATTATTAGTTACTTAGGGCTTTTAGATGAAAAAATTAAGTTTGATCGTATTAAAGTGCGCGTGAACCAGCGTAAGCTGGATCAACTCATGACCATTGTAAGCTTATATCAAGACTTAGCGGTGGGGTATGGATGTGGCTAAGCAAATCGGCGAAGAATAAGCGCTGCGTTTGCTCCACCAAATGCAAAATGATTTGAAAGCGCTAAGTCAATGCGTTTATCTTGTGCTGTATTTGGAATGTAATTTAAATCACATGCAGGATCAGGGGTGTCCAAATTAATGGTCGGTAGTAGACGCTCATGTTGCATGCTTAAAACCGTTGCGATGATTTCCATGACGCCGGCAGCACCAATGGCGTGTCCAGTCATTGCTTTTTGGGCTGTAATAGGAATATCAAAAGCATGCTGACCAAATACATTTTTAATGGTTTCCGTTTCGGTCACATCATTTAAAATAGTGCCTGTTCCATGTGCATTGATATACTGAATATCACCAGGGGATAAACGTGCGTCGTTTAGCGCGGTTTGAATTGCGCGCGCTTGGCCTTGCGCTGTTGGGGCTGTAATATGAGAGGCATCACAACTTGCGCCGAAGCCAATGATTTCGGCATAAATTTTTGCGCCACGGGCTTTGGCATGTTCGAGTTCTTCAAGAATTAAAATGCCAGCACCATCTGCCATGACCATACCGGTACGATTTTTATCAAAGGGGCGACTCGCGGTTTTAGGCGTTTCATTTTGCGTTGACATGACGCGCAATTTGCACCATGCCGCCATGATAGTTTCCCAAACCAAAGACTCTGTTCCGCCACAAACAGCGACAGAGACCCGATCATTTAAAATTTGTTGATAGGCATTACCAATGGCTTCAGCCGAAGAGACACAGGCGTTTGAAGTGGTTGAGTTGGGCCCGCCCAAGCCAAAAGCAATCCCGACATGATTCGCAACCGAATTAGGCATACCACGAACAACAGTGAGTGCAGGTATTTTACGCCAGCTTTCGGTATAAAAAGTTTTATAGGCTGACTCAAGTTCGGGCCCGCCACCGAGGCTGGTGCCAATATAGGTGCCGGCGTGTTGGCGTTCTTCAGGCGTTAAGCCCGCACGTTCAAGGGCATGATGTGTACAATAAAGTGCGTATTGCGCGACACGCGGGAAGCGCTTCTTTTTGTTAAATTGAGGCAGGTGTTCTAGACATAAATCAGTAATTTCACCAGCAATTTGTGTGGTATAAGCAGAAGGGTCGTAGGATTGGATGGTATCAATACCACACTGTCCATGTGAGGCTGCTTCCCAAAAATTTTCAAGTCCATTCCCAATTGAGGAGGCAATATCCATCCCTGTGATCACAACCCTTTTTTTCATGCCTTGTCCTCAAGTCTTCGTAGCTAGTATTTATTGCGCTAATACGCAATATTAAAGGGCTTGTTTAAAAGCTGTCAAGTGAAAAGCCCCGCTTATAATAATCTACTGCATTATAGATCTGAAAGCCCATGTTTTGATAGAGGTGAAGTGCGGATTGATTTTGATTTGAAACCGTTAGATGTATTTTTTTGGGGTGATGTTTGTGAATGTACTTTAAGCAATATGAAAGCAGTGCTTCACCAAAGCCTTGTTGTTGCATATCAGGTCGTATTGCAAAGTCAGTAATCCAAACTTGATGTTTTTTTAAAACCAAATGGACTTGTCCTATGACGCGTTGCTGATGACAGAGCAATAGGATTTTAATATTAGGTGTTTCAAGTAATTTTGTAATGCGTTGAATCGGATCAGGGCGATCTGTGTTGAAACAGGTATGATCTAGTAAATATAATTGATTGATATCATGACTATCGGCAGTTTTTATTGTATAGGCTTGTTGTTGCGGTGTCTCAGGGATATAAGGTGTGCAAGTCATATTATATTCAGTGTTTTCAAAGTGAAAGTGATGTTGTTTGAACCATGTTTGATTTAATCCTTGGGGTGTTGAAATAATCAGATAGCGCAGATCCGGATATAGCATAGGTAGCTGAGGGAGCATGGTTTCCCAGAGTGTTTTAGCGATGCCTTGTTGTCGGTATTCAGGATGAATTAATAAAGCAATTTCAGCCGCATCAGGATAAAAATGGAAACATGCGAGAAAGCCAATCAGTTTGCTTTTTTGATAAAACAAAAGACTGGATAAGCCTTGGCGATAGCATTTCAGCAGATGGGGATAAACGGGAATAACAGCGTTATCGTTCATTTGACAGGCGCTAAGCAGTGCTTTTAGCGCCTTCAAGTTTGATTGAGACAGCTGATGAGTGGTTAAAAGCATGCGACAAGATGCTAAGACATTGTCTCACGTTCAGGATAGGCTTTCCTGCGATTCGTGCTGCCTCCTAGCCACTCAGGGCAGACTTCGAGAATTTTGGCAATGTTATCCAACTGACTGTCAGAAGGTAAATTTTGTCCAAAAATCATTGCATTTGCAAGGTGACGTGTCACCCCAAATACTTTTGAGACTGCTTTTGTTTTTTCGTTCAAGTCATCTGGGAGGCCCAACATCGACAACTCCCGATTAAAGCGTTGCGCAAACACTTTACTGTTCATCTGATATGCTCCTTGCTTTGCTCAGATAATTTGAAAGCGTCAATCCATGACGTTAATCTATAACAACGAAACCTCTTTGTTATAACTTATTTTTTAAGTGATGGCTATGCTGAACCCGCATCAAAATAATTAAAATCCATTAATTTTGCTGCTTGCACTTCATTTAAGCGCTTGATAGGGCGTGTATGAGGCGCCGTTTTCAGGAGCTCAGGCGTGTCTTTTATCTCTTTTAGAATAGATGCCATGGCAGCAATAAAAGCATCTAACGTTTGTTTGCATTCGGTTTCAGTCGGTTCTATTAGTAGGCATTCTGGAATTAACAAAGGAAAATAAATGGTTGGTGCATGAAAACCATAATCCAGTAATCGTTTGGCAAGATCTAAAGCTTGAATTTGGAACTCTTTTTTTTCTGGGGCAAGTGTAATAATAAATTCATGGCTTGCACGCCGTTCAGGATAAGCTGCAGTGTATCCAATACGCGTGAGCTCGGCTAAAAGGTAATTGGCGTTCAGTGTTGCAAATTCAGCAATACGTGTCAGTCCTTTTTGGCCTAAAACACAAATATAAAAATAAGCACGTAATAAAATACCGGTATTACCCATAAATGTTGACAGTCGACCAATACTTTGAGGGCAATCTTTGCGTGTTGCAAGGCGATATGTTTGATTGTCTTTGCATACAAAGGGCAAAGGTAAAAAAGGTAAAAGGCGTTGATTTACGGCAACAGGCCCGGACCCTGGTCCTCCACCTCCATGTGGTGTTGCAAAGGTTTTATGTAAGTTTAAATGCATGACGTCAAAGCCCATATCACCCGGTCGGACTTTTCCTAAAATGGCGTTTAGATTTGCGCCGTCATAATACAATAAGCCTCCTGCTTCGTGTACAAGTGCAGCTATTTCTTTAATTTGTTTCATAAATAAGCCAAGCGTTGACGGGTTAGTCAGCATAATGCCAGCTGTTTTTGGGCCTACACGTTCGCGGAGTACTTGAAGATTAATATCCCCATCTTTTGCGGTTGGAATTTCAATCATTTTAAAACCACATGTGACAGCTGAGGCTGGATTTGTGCCATGGGCTGCATCAGGAATTAACATTTCTGTTCGCTCAAAATCACCATTGGCTTCGTGATAAGCTTTTATCATAGCAACCCCTGCAAATTCACCTTGTGCACCAGCCATCGGGGTGAGTGAGACAGCATGCATACCAGTTATTTCTGCAAGATAGGTTTGGAGGTGATATAAAATATTAAGCGTACCTTGGTTTGTATCAGCGGGTGCGAGCGGGTGTGTTTCAATAAAATCGGGCAATGATGCAGCATGGTGTACCCCCCGAGGATTATACTTCATGGTGCAAGAACCAAGTGGGTAAAAATGGGTGTCGATGCCGAAATTTTTTTGTGATAACTGGGTAAAATGTCGTACGATTTGAAGCTCTGAGCACTCTGGTAATCGAGGCGGTGTTTTTCGGAGTAGGTTATCCGGAATGTCGCTGTTTGCGTTTGACAGGCTTGGCATTTGAGCGTGAGCACATCGGTCAGGTGTTGATTGTTCAAAAATAATAGTGCTCACGACGTTTTCTCCATAAGAATGCTTTCTAATGTATTGGCAAAGTGCTCTATTTCCGTTTCGGTGCGGCACTCTGTTGCGCAGACCAACAATGTATTTTTCAGAGCAGGATTATGTAATTCAGGGGGATAGCCCGCATGAATACCTGCTGCTTCTAATTGATTAAGAATAGAGGCAATATTTTTTATATTTTTTGGTAATTGAATCAATGCTTCATGAAAGAAAGGTGCATGAAAGACACGCGATACGCCGGAAATATTTAAAAGCTTCTTGACTAATAAACGTGTATTTTGATGACATTGCTGGGCAACACGCATGAAGCCCTCCGGCCCTAAAAGGCTCATATGAATGGTCGCGGTTGTGACAAGCAAGCCTTGGTTTGTGCAAATGTTTGACGTCGCTTTGTCACGTCGAATATGCTGTTCGCGTGCCTGAAGCGTTAAGGTATACCCCGTTTTTCCATCTGTATCTGTGGTGCGTCCAACGAGTCGTCCGGGCATTTGGCGCACATATTGTTTTCGTGTGCTAAGAAAACCAACATAGGGACCGCCTCCGGCCATTGGAGCACCAAGCGGTTGTCCTTCACCACAAGCAATATCAACACCATGTTCCCCCCAGCATCCAGGGGGTTTTAACATACCGAGTGAAATAGGATTAACACAGCCAATCGAGGTGACTTGGTGTGCGTGTGCCCAGTCACTTAAAGCATCAACGGGTTCAAGTTGTCCAAAAAAATTAGGTTGTGGAATAATCAGGGCCGTAATAGGCGTATCTTCGTAGGCATCTAGTGACTGTGGTGTGGTGATGCCCTGTGTTTTGTCCATAGGCAGTGTCATGAGCGTGATATCTTGGTGCTGCAAAATGGTGTCAAGGGTTTCACGATATAATGGATGAAGTGTTTCAGGCACAAGGATATGATGAGGGTGTTTTTTTTTGTTTAAACGTACGGCCATTAAAATCGCTTCTGCAAGGGCTGTTGCGCCGTCGTAAAGTGAGGCATTGGCCACTTCCATACCCGTCAGCTCGGCAATCATGGTTTGAAATTCATAGAGTAATTGCAAGGTCCCTTGACTTGCTTCGGCTTGATAAGGGGTATATGCGGTTAAAAATTCACCGCGTGAGGCAATGTCCCATACAGCAGCTGGAATATGATGTTGGTAGGAGCCAGCACCGATAAAGCAAGTATTCGATGTGTTTTGATCTGCTAACGCTTTGGCGTGTCGCATCAATGCCATTTCATTGAGACCATCGGGTAAATGTTTAAAAGCTTCTTGCCTTAGCGCAGGTGCAATTTCATCAAAGAGCGCCTCAATATTTGGGGCGCCAATGCATTGAAGCATGCTTTTTATTTCTTCTGACGTATGAGGAATATAAGGCATGTATTAATGCTCCTCGTGAATAATATTTTTATATTGCAGTTCATCCAGTAGCGTAGCTAACTCGCTCGGGTTCTCGGCATCAATTTTCAAAAGCCAACCTTCCCCTTCAGCATCACGATTAACCAGTGCTGGGTCTTCTTTAACCTGATGATTGACCGCAACAATAGTGCCACTAATGGGCGCATAAAAATCTGACGCGGCTTTGACTGATTCAACGACACCAAGCTCGTCACCGGCTTTAACGGTTTGGCCTTCTTCGGGTAACTCAATAAAAACCAAGTCGCCCAGTAAAGTTTGGGCATGCTCAGTAATGCCTATGGTGACAGGCGTTGCTTCAGTATTAATCCATTCGTGCGTTTCTGTAAATTTCATGATGCGGTCCTTTTTTATTTTTCAATTTTTAATTTTTTAAAATATTAAGACTTTAAAAAGCGTGTTTTTCCGACAGTGACAGGTAGGCGCTTGCCACGAATATCAACAAAGGCTTGATGCTCAACGTCTACTAGGACACGTGCGATGGCAATGGAGTATTTAAGTGTTGGGGAATAAGTGCCGCTGGTGATAGTACCAACTTCTTGATTATCCATTAAAATAGCTTGTCCTGGTCGCATGATACCGGGCTCTTGTAGTGTTAAACCTACGAGTTTACGTTTAACACCTCGTTTTTTTTGTGCAAGCAAGGCGTTCATCCCAATAAAATCACGTTCGTAAGGTTCCCATTTAACTGTCCAGGCAAGACCTGAATTAAGTGGTGTTGTTGTTTGATCCATGTCTTGGCCATAGAGTAAAAAGCCAGCTTCGAGTCGGAGGGTATCACGAGCGGCAAGACCTGCGGGTGTTACGCCTTCTTTCTGTAAATCAGCCCAAAGGGGTGCGATTTTATCTTGGGGCAAAATGATTTCGAACCCATCTTCACCGGTATAGCCTGTGCGTGCAAAAAAATAATCGCCTACATCGACACATTCAAATGACGCAAGCGTTGAAACGGCATCGGCTTCAGCAGGGCTGAGAACTTCTAATGTTTTTTGGATAGCATGAGGGCCTTGCACTGCAAGCATGGCAAGCTCGGTCCGCTCTTGAAGGCCAACTGAGAACCCTGTACTTTTATCATGGAGCCAAGCCAGTACATGTTCTCGCGTGGCAGAGTTTAAAATTAGGCGATAATTATCGGGTGTTCGCTGATAAACAATTAAGTCATCTAATATTTTACCATGTTCGTCACAAAGACAGGTGTACAGTGCACACCCAACATGTTTTAAACGGTCTATGTCATTGGTTAATATTTTTCGTAAAAACTGACGGCCACCCGCACCTAAAATATCAACTATGGTCATGTGAGATACATCAAACATGCCAGCATTGGCTCGAACGGCTTCATGTTCTTTTAATTGAGAGCCATAATGAAGTGGCATATCCCAGCCATGAAAATCGACCATTTTTGCGCCTGAGGCAATGTGTGCGGCATGAAGCGGTGTTTGTTTAAGCATATGTGTCCTATTTATTATTTATTATTTTAGTTTTTAAATAAGACTTTTGATTATACTGAGATAGGTTGTATGAGCAAGTTGAGATATTTAGCGATTGAATTCGTGCTTTATCAGAGATTAAAAGCGCGGTAAAATTCAAGCTGTTATTTTATTTTTTAGGCAAAAGGGGTGGTTAGGTGGGCAAACGTCGCGTTTATAACATGAATCGTGATCCAGTCAGTCGGCTGTTCAATGCCTGGGACTTGCTATTGCTGGTGCTCGTAATTTTTGGTTTGTTTTTTTTAGGTAAAGCAGGGCATCAAATGGCAAGGCCTTATGCGGTTGGTCAGCCCCTGCCCATTTCGCTTGACCCAACCGTATTGCCTTTTTATGCGCTTAGAACTGTACTGAGAATGTTTATTGCACTTGGATTTTCATTGTTATTTACTTTGATTGTTGGTGCATTGGCCGCTAAAAATAGGCGTGCAGAGCGCGTGATTATTCCGATGATTGATGTATTACAGTCGGTCCCCGTTTTGAGTTTTTTAGCGATCACCGTTACTGGATTTATTCATTTATTTCCAGGGAGTTTACTGGGGCCTGAGTGTGCTTCTATTTTTGTAATTTTTACTTCACAAGTCTGGAATATGACTTTGAGTTTTTATCAATCAGTCAAAATAGTACCACCAGACTTTCGTGAAGTTGCCTCGATGTTTCAGTTATCACCTTGGCAGCGGTTTTGGAAAATAGAAGTCCCGTGTTCACTCTCCGGTCTTTTATGGAACATGATGATGTCGATGTCTGCGAGCTGGTTTTTTGTGGTGTTATCAGAAGCGATGGTGGTGGCACATCAAGATATTCGTTTGCCAGGTGTTGGTTCGTATATTGCACTGGCGATTGAACAAGGTAATTTGCAAGCCATTGGCTATGCTATTTTGGCCATGATTATTGTTATTTTTTTGTATGATCAAATTTTGTTTAGGCCTTTAATTGCGTGGTCTGAAAAATTTAAATTGGATGCATCTCCTGATGATGAGCCTTATCAGTCTTGGTTCTTGAATTGGTTGCGTAAAAGTCGTTTGGTTGATCTTGTGGGTCTTGGAATAGCTTGGATAAAAGAGCAAGTGATTCATCTGCCTTGGTTGTCTCATCAGGTTTTAAAAGCAGTATCACGAGATGAAATACCTAAATCACAAATCGCAATCGATTGGATTTGGAATATATTTGTCTGGGGCCTGCTCTTTTTTTCAGCTTATGAAGTATTTGAATTTATTTCTCCGACGATTACACTTCAGGAAGTAGAACATGTTGCATTGTTAGGCATGGCAACAGCATTGCGTGTGATAATTTTAATTGTGTTAAGTTCTCTGGTATGGATTCCGGTGGGTGTTTGGGTTGGTTTAAGGCCTAGATGGGTTCAAAAGATACAGCCATTAATTCAACTGGCGGCGGCTTTTCCGGCTAATTTATTTTATCCATTATTTGTAATTATTATTGTACAGTTTCATTTGAATGTACAAATTTGGGTTACACCGCTTATGATTTTAGGCACGCAATGGTATATTTTATTTAATGTTATTGCTGGCGCTTCGATGATTCCACGCGATTTAAATTTAGTGGCGGCGAATTTTGGTGTTCGCGGATTTCAATGGTGGAGAAGGCTTATTTTGCCAGCAATCTTTCCGTTTTATATCACGGGTGCAATTACAGCTGCGGGTGGTGCATGGAATGCAAGCATCGTTGCTGAATGGGTGAGTTGGGGGGGGACAACATTACGTGCAACAGGGCTTGGTGAATACATTCAAGCCAATACTTTTTCGGGAGATTTTCCTCAAATTGCACTGGGCACAGCCATGATGTGTGTGTATGTTCTGCTGTTTAATCAGTTATTATGGCGACCGTTATATCGCTTAGCTGAAGCACGTTTTCAATTAGATAGAGGCTAATATGTCAGAGATTATTGTTTCACTTGACCGTGTACGAAAAGCCTATAAAAAATCAGCAGGACAAGCCTTACTGGTATTAGATGATATTAATTTTTCATTGAAGAAAGGCGAAATTGTAGCGCTATTAGGTAAATCAGGATCGGGTAAATCAACGTTACTGCGTATTATGGCGGGTCTTATTTCGCCAACCAAAGGAAAAATCTCTTATCGCGGGGATGAAATAAAGGGTCCTGTGTCAGGGATTGCCATGGTGTTTCAATCTTTTGCTTTAATGCCTTGGTTGACAGTACTTGAGAATGTAGAGCTTGGTCTTGAAGCTGCAGGAATTAGCCGTGATGTTCGGAGAAAACGAGCAATTGAGGCGATTGACATTATTGGTCTGGATGGTTTTGAATCAGCCTATCCGCGTGAATTATCTGGAGGCATGTGTCAGCGTGTTGGATTTGCACGTGCTTTGGTTGTTAATCCTGATGTGCTTTTAATGGATGAACCTTTTTCAGCGTTAGATGTATTAACCGCTGAAAATTTAAGATCAGACTTATTGGCACTTTGGCGAGAGAAAAAAACCAATACGAATGCCATTTTATTGGTGACGCATAATATTGAAGAAGCCGTGACCCTCGCAGATAGAATTATTATTTTAGGCAGTGATCCTGGCTTTATTCGGGCTGATTTGCAGCTTGACCATTTATCATCACGCGATTTAGACAGGCCGGAATGTCGCGCTTTGGTGGATAGAATTTATATGCTCATGACAACGGGTGTTGATGGCAAAGAAAAACATGCAGCGCGTGAGCGTCAAATTGGCTTAGGCTATCGTTTGCCACAAGTTGAGCCCTCGGAACTATCAGGCCTCATTGAAACCATGAAAACATTTGAAGCCAAGATTGATTTGCCTGAGCTTGCAGATGAAATTACGATGCATGTCGATGATTTATTTCCTATTTTAGAAACGCTTGAGGTGTTAGGTTTTGCACAAATTAGTGCTGGTGATATTCATTTAACACCACTTGGGCAACAATTTTATGAGGCCGATTTGCAAGAACGGAAGCGTTTATTTGCAGAGCAATTACTTGCAACGATTCCACTCGCGCGCCATATCCGTTATGTATTGGATGAAAAAGCCAATCATCGGGTGTCGGAAGAGCGTTTTTTAACAAAGCTTGAAGATTATTTTAGTGAAAAAGAAGCCGATAGAATTTTACGAACCGTGATTGATTGGGGGCGCTATGCAGAACTATTTGCTTATGATTTTAATTCAGGCATGTTAAGTCTTGAAAATCCAGAGCCCTAATGCATTAATATTCCCTTAATCTTGATGCGTATAATATGCATATATTGTTTAAATATGTATTATTTTTTGGGGAGTGTATTATGCCTAGTTGTTTAAAAAAAATACCGATGATGGGCTTAGGTACTTTTATAGGCATCGAATTAGACCGAATAGAGGATTTTGATAAGCGCATGGCGCTTGTTGAAAAAACAGTATATAACGCACTGCGTATAGGTTATAGGCACATTGATTTAGCTGAAAATTATGGCAATCTTCCCGCTGTTGGCCAAGCGCTTAGTCAGGCAATGTTACCGATAGATAGCGGAGGCCTTGGCATTAATCGCTCTGATTTATGGGTCACTATGAAGTCAGATCATTATACTTTGGAAGTGGTCGAATCTTATATCAATATATTAAATGTGGGTTATTTAGATACTTTTATGTTGCATCATGTGGAGCCTGTTTTTAGGTGTGAGGCACAGGTAAAATCAATCTGGGAGAAAATCACAGATCTGCCAGAAGCGCTGGTTAAGACTTTTGGTGTATCGAATGCGTTTGAAGGGCATTTGATAAGATTAATTTCTATCTGTGAAAAATACAACTTGCCAAAACCATTTAGCAATCAAATCGAGTCTAATTTTTGGTGCTCTAATGATTCAATAATTCGTTATTGTCAGGCACAAGATATCCAAGTTATTGCATATTCGCCTTTGGGTTATGATGTTGCATCATTTATTTTTGATTCTGAAATTTTACGAGAAGTTGCTTGAAGTATTGACGCGACGCCTGCCCAAATTGCACTTGCATGGAATATGTCACGAGGCGTTTCTGTTATTCCGAAAACAACACATATTGAACGATTAGAAGAAAATTTTAATGCAACTCAATACGTCTTCTCTATGGAAAGAGAGCGTGATGAAGTGTTGTCGAAAATAAAACCTCAAAATGGCGATGGTACGTTAACCAATGAGGCTTCTAAAAAGCATGCTGAAGCTTTAACCTGGCAAGTTATTCAAACCCCGATTGTGATGGCTTTGTTAAAAGAGCAAACACGCTTAAGTAACAAAGTGGCTTCAATGAATCTTTTATCTGAATTTTTAATGAGGACTGCTTATCAAGCTAAAGTTGAAGCTGTTCATCATGAAGTTCAAGCACTAGGTGAGTTGACGGATGAAAAAATAATCAATGCAATCCGCAAGAGAAAGCCAGATAATAGATTATATGATGCATTAAATACACATTCTAGTTATTTTTTTAAAGCCTCTATTGTTTCAACAGATGATGTTGGTGTTGGTTTCTCTTGTTCTGATCAGTCGAGGGCTTTGCTAAACATTGAAGCCGAAATCTTAAAAAAGGAACAACAGGATGATTTGATGGCAAGGTGCTGAGCATGTCTCCTCGTTTAGGGCGTATAAAATGTCTATTTTTTTAATGAAGTTATTTCGATGGACTGTATTTTTAAATTTATTATTTATTTGTTTCTCTGCACAAAGCATGGTGGTGTATGGGCATCGTGGTGCACGAGGACTTGCGCCTGAAAATACCCTATCAGGGTTTCGGGTTGCCTTAGCGCATCGTGTCGATGCAATTGACTTAGATATTACCATGACAAAAGATGGTATATTGGTGGCTTATCATGATTTAACTTTAAATCCAGATATCACGCGTGATGCGAACGGTCAGTGGGTTGATGCGCATGCAGAGATTAAAATTAAAGATTTAACGCTTAAGCAATTACAAACCTATAATGTGGGACGGATTCGGCCGTTGAGTGTTTATGCTGCGACGTATCCCTCACAAATATCCGAAGATTATATTGCTATTCCGACACTACAAGCTGTGATTCAAGAGGTAAAAAAATCAGCGGATTACCCTGTTGGTTTTCAAATTGAAATTAAAACCGATCCAACACAGCTTGATTTAAGTTTTTCAGCTGAGGCGATGGTGCTGGCATTAAATCAGGTGCTTCAAGAAGAAGGCATCAGTCATCGCACAAAAGTGCAAGCATATGATTGGAGGTGTTTGTTATTATTACAGCAATTAAACCCAGAAGTAGAAACGGCTTATCTTACAGATATTGATCATGAGCAAGTTTTATTGAACGCTGATGCAGAGATTGCAGGGATGTGGACGGCAGGTTTTTTATTAAAAAATTATCATGATTTGATTCCTGAAATGATTCACGCTTTAGGCGGAACATGGTGGGATGCAGAGGATATTGAATTAACTGAGGCACAACTTAAGCATGCGCATCAGCTTGGATTAAAAGTAGCTACTTGGACTTTTCCTGATCGCACAGGGCAGGAAATAGATATTTTACTGGTTCGACAGTTGATGGCCATGGGGGTGGATGGTGTGATTACTGATAGGCCTGATAAAGTTATGGATTTACTGCATAGATGAAGCAGTTTCCGCCTTGTTTTTTGGCCGCATACATGGCTTTATCAGCGGCTTGAATTAATTCTTGTTCATCAAAATGTTGCGACTGATTGGTCGCGATACCGATGCTCGCAGATATTTGTAGGGTGTTATCTTTTGTTATAATGGGTTCGTGACATGCTATTAATATCCGCTTAGCAATATCATCTAAATCTTCGTGATTGCGTAAGGGATGGATAGTTAAGATAAACTCATCCCCGCCAACCCGGGCTAATAAGTCCTCTGCTCGTAAAAGTTTAGATAGACGAGTACTTATTTCATGTAAAACCAGATCACCTGCAGCATGTCCATATTGATCATTGATAGGCTTGAACTTATCAAAATCAATATACAGAATGCCAATGTTTGCATTATCTCGTTGTGCTTTCGATGCCACGCGTTTGATATGGTCGTCAAAATAACGATGATTGGGGAGGTTTGTTAAAGTATCCACAAAAGCATATTAAGTTATTTTTTGCTCAGCTTGTTTTTGAAGTGTGATATCGCGAATTAAATTAATCGCAATAGGACCTTCTTCAGTAAATACGGCAAATAATGCAGATTCCATAGGAAATTCGCTGCCATTTCTTTTACGGGCAGCCAGTGTTAATTCGCGTGCCTCTAAGTATCTTGATGTTGGGTGTTCAAAAAAAGAGTCACGTAAGTTAGGGTGTACATGTTTAATTGTTGAGGGCACTAAATCTTCAATTACACAGTTTTTAAACTCTTGATTGGTATACTGAAAAAGTGCTTGTGCGGTGGTATTGGTTAATATCACATTGCCTGATGGCGTGCTTAAAATGGCTGCTTCTGGAATGGCATTTAAAAAAGCCATGAACGCATCTGACATCAAAAAAGACATTGTCCAGTGAGATTTGTTTTCAATCATGCCAAGTTCCTTTTTAGCTATGCTTGGTATTTTTTTTATTGTCGTGTTATTAGTACTAAAAATGCAATAAATATAATTAATATTATGGCAAGAATGCCCATGCTCGAAAAGCTTTTGTTTAAGTTTTCTCGGCTAAATTGTTCAGGTTTGTTTTTGATTGTGCGATAAATAATCCAGGCAATTAATCCGGCACCTATTAAGGCCAGTAGTTGATAAAAAGTTGTCATGACGTTTCTCCAGAAGGTTGCTCTAAGGCAAAGGCATCAGAAAATAATTGCTGTTTTGGTATGTCTTCATCAAGCAGTGCATCACGTAGTGCGTAAACAAAATCAAACGGGCCTGCCAGAACCACTTGATAATTTTTGAGGTTTTTTTGATGTTGTTGCGTGATACGTTTAATCAGAGGGGTTTTGTCTTGGTCTGTTAAATGAGGGGTGTATTTAAAGTGCGGGACATGCTTTTCCCAGGCGAGTACTTTTTCATCGAGATATAAATCTTCTTGTGTTCGTGCACTCCAATAGAGTTCGAACGGTTGTGTATGGCCATCAGTCAGTAACTGTTCAATCATGGCTTTAATGGGTGCGAAGCCTGTACCGCCTGCAATCAATAAAATAGGCTTTTCAGGGGTGAGTGCTTGTAAAGTACATGTACCAAAAGGTAAATTTAAAATGACACGACCTTGTTTTGTGATTGCATCGAGCACATGCTGTTGTTCGCTATGATTGGGTTGATGACGAATATGTAATTCATATGTTTTAGGGCCAAGTGGCGCATTTGCAATGGAGTAGTATAGTTTTTCATCTGGGTTCGGTGAGATAATTTCTAAATATTGTCCAGCATCATAATGAATATATTGCTCAGGGGTTAAGGTGACCCGCAGTAGGCGATTTGTTAGTGGTGTCACTTGGGTGACTTCAGCCGGTGTGATTGCGATTGACATGATTATAATCCAAGTTTAGGCCAATAAGCATTAATTTTATCTAATATATCAGGGTCCATGGTCATCGGCTTTCCCCAGGGGCGTGTTGTTTCACTAGGCCATTTATTGGTTGCATCAAGGCCTATTTTTGAACCTAATCCTGATACAGGGGAGGCAAAGTCAAGATAATCCATGGGGGTGTTGTCTATCATCACGGTATCGCGTGCAGGGTCCATTCGGGTGGTCATTGCCCAAATGACATCCTGCCAGTTGCGCGCATTAATATCATCATCACAGACAATCACAAATTTTGTATACATAAACTGCTTAAGAAAAGACCATACAGCCATCATGACGCGCTTGGCATGTCCTGGATATTGTTTTTTGATCGTCACCACAGCTAAGCGATAAGAACAGCCTTCAGGCGGCAAATAGAAATCAGTGATTTCAGGAAATTGCTTCTGTAAAATGGGAATAAATACTTCGTTGAGTGCAAGACCTAATATGGCGGGCTCATCAGGGGGCCTGCCGGTATAGGTGCTATGATAAATGGGGTCGGGGCGATGGGTGGTTCGGTCAAAGGTAAAAACGGGAAATGACTCAACTTCGTTATAATAACCGGTATGATCACCAAAAGGCCCTTCTGGTGCCTCAAGGTCTGGTTCAAGGTAGCCTTCCAGTACAAATTCGGCATTGGCAGGGACATGCAAATCATGCGTAAGGCAGCGTGTCAAATGTGTGCGCTTGCCGCGTAGGAGGCCTGCAAAGGCATACTCAGACAGGCTATCTGGAACAGGGGTTACTGCTGCGAGTAAGGTGGCAGGATCAGTGCCGAGCGTGACGGCTATTGGAAAACGCTCACCCGGATATTCTTTTTGAAAGGCTAAATAGTCGAGCGCGCCTCCGCGATGTGCAAGCCAGCGCATAATGAGTTGGTTTTTATTGAGTACTTGTTGACGATAAATGCCAATATTTTCTCGTGTTTGATGGGGTCCTTTGGTTGTGACGAGTCCCCAGGTAATGAGCGGCGCGACGTCATCAGGCCAACAGGTTTGAATGGGGAGTTTGGTTAGGTCTATCTGCTCTTTTTCTATGACATGTGTTTGGCAAACAGCGCGTTCAGTGGTTTTAGGTGCCATGTTGAGCGCGTGCTTTAATAAAGGTATTTGTTGGAAAGCATTCTTAAAGCTTTTGGGGGGCTCGGGTTCTTTCAGTGCGGCAAGCAGCTCACCTATTTCACGAAGGGCTTTAATATCATCTTGCCCCATCGCAAGCGCAACACGTTCGACAGTGCCGAACAAGTTTGTCAGAACGGGAATATCATGATTTTTAGGGTGAGTAAATAATAAAGCAGGGCCATCACTGCGTAATACTTTATCGCTGATTGCCGTCATTTCAAGATAGGGTGATACAGGATAATCAATACGAGTGAGCAACTGACGTGATTCTAAGTGTGCAATAAAATCACGTAAGTCGCTGTATTTCATAAATTAGTTCCTATGCGTTTTTATTTTTCTTGGCGTTTCATCGCACCAAAAAATTCAGCATTTGTTTTATGGCTCTTCATGCGCTCGAGTAAAAACTCAATGGCGTCAGATTCATCCATAGGTTGTAGTATTTTACGCAAAATCCACATGCGTTGAAGTTCTTCAGGTGAAAGCAATAAGTCTTCACGACGTGTACCTGAGCGATTAATATTAATCGCAGGGAAGGTGCGGCGTTCAGAAATCGTTCGGCTTAAGTGAATTTCCATATTACCTGTGCCTTTGAATTCTTCATAGATTACTTCATCCATTTTAGAACCTGTTTCAACCATAGCTGTTGCAAGTATAGTGAGACTTCCGCCTTCTTCGATGTTTCGTGCAGCACCATATAGGCGTTTTGGACGTTGCAGTGCATTCGCGTCAACACCACCAGTGAGTACTTTTCCTGATGAAGGCACAACGGTGTTATAGGCACGTGCGAGTCGTGTGAGCGAGTCGAGTAAAATCACCACGTCTTTTTTATGTTCAACCAAGCGTTTGGCTTTTTCAATGACCATTTCTGCGACTTGAACGTGGCGTGTGGCAGGTTCATCAAATGTACTAGCAACCACTTCGCCTTTAACCGAGCGCTTCATTTCGGTGACTTCTTCAGGACGTTCGTCGATGAGCAATACGATAAGATGGCAGTCAGGGTAATTTTTTGCGATAGAATGTGCAATATTTTGCAACATGATGGTTTTACCGGCCTTAGGCGGTGCAACAATCAAGCCACGTTGCCCGAGTCCAAAGGGTGCAGCAAGATCAATGACGCGGGCAGTTAAGTCTTCGGTGCTGCCGTTACCTTGTTCCATCACGAGTCGTTCGGAGGCAAAAAGAGGGGTTAGGTTCTCAAAAAGAATTTTTCGTTTTGCATTTTCAGGCGTGTCATAGTTAATTTTATCTACTTTTAGCAACGCAAAATAACGCTCGTTGTCTTTAGGGGGGCGAATTTTCCCTGAAATACTGTCCCCTGTGCGTAACCCAAAGCGTCTGATTTGGCTCGGTGATACATAAATATCATCAGGGCCTGCTAAATAAGAGCCATCGGCAGAGCGTAAGAAGCCAAAGCCACCTTCAGGTAAAATTTCAACGACACCATTGCCATAAATATCAGCGCCTTTGGAGGCGTGGGATTTTAGAATAGAAAAGATGATATCTTGTTTGCGCATCCGGGAGGTGTTGTCGATTTTTGCTTCTTGCGCGATGTTTACCAATTCAGAAATAGGTAATCGTTTTAATTCACTCAGGTTCATAGGGCTCGCTTCGAGGTTGTTGATTAATAGATTTTAGACTAAATGCAATGAGTATCCAGAATTTATGTTACGAAAAGCGTGGCAGTTAGAGTTATGCCGGCTGATATAATAAATTAGTACTGAAAAATACTAACATAGTTTTTCAATGTTGCCTATTAGTTTTTATGATGTGCTTTGTTTATATAGTTATATAGAGGTGATTATTGCAAAATGAAGCGATATTATAAAAAATATGTCTAAACCTCTTGTGAGTTGCGCTGGTTTTAGTTAGAATCGCCCGTCCAGATTATAAGAAACTTAAGTTATTGAACACTAGGCGTACGGAGTGAATACATGAAAACCTTTAGTGCCAAAGCCACTGATATTCATCGTGACTGGTATATCGTTGATGCAAGCGACAAAATATTAGGTCGTCTTGCGACTGAAATTGCACGTCGTTTACGTGGGAAACATAAAGCTGAGTATACCCCTCATGTGGATACCGGTGATTACATCGTTGTGACGCATGCCGAAAAGGTGCGTGTGACAGGAAATAAATTTAAAGATAAAACATATTATTCGCACTCAGGTTTTCCTGGCGGACTAAAAACCATCGCGTTTGATAAATTGCAGGAAAAAAATCCAGCGCGAATTATTGAGCTTGCTGTGAAGGGCATGTTACCCAAGAATGCGTTAGGGCGTGATATGTACCGGAAGTTGAAAGTGTATGCGGGTGGTGAACATCCCCATGAAGCACAGCAACCTAAAGAACTTGTGATTGAGGAATAGGCACTATGGCTGAATTAGCGCAGCATTATGGAACAGGTCGTCGTAAGAGCTCAACGGCTCGCGTTTTTATGCGTCCTGGTAAAGGCAATATCATGGTTAATAAACGCTCATTAGATGAGTATTTTGGTCGTGAGACAGCATGTATGTTAGTAAGACAACCATTTGAAACGGTTGAAATGTTAGGTAAGTTTGATATCTATGCAACAGTTAAAGGCGGTGGTATTTCTGGTCAAGCAGGTGCGATTCGTTTAGGTATTGCGCGTGCGCTGGTTGCTTATGATGAAGACGGTGCTGCAGAAGATGCAGGACTTCATCCTGATTCTTACCGACGTAAATTACGTGCTCGAGGCTTACTCACACGTGACTCACGGAAGGTTGAGCGGAAGAAGGTTGGGCTGCGTAAAGCGCGTCGTGCAACACAGTACTCTAAGCGATAATTTATTTTTTTACCACTTTCTTGATAAATTGTGGTAAAATAAGCCTCCCTGCTGTTACATATGACTAAGGAGTGAGGATGGCTGTTATTGCAAAACGCACTGTCATGTCGTTATATTCTGATAGTGACGATATCTATAGCCATCAGGTTCGTATTGTTTTAGCTGAAAAAGGCGTGAACGTCGATATTATTTCAGTGAAGCAAAAAGCGTTACCTGATGAGCTGTTAACTGTAAATCCCTATGGTACAGTTCCAACTTTAATTGATAGAGAACTGGTGCTTTATGAAGCACGTATTATCATGGAATATTTGGATGAACGTTTCCCTCATCCGCCTTTATTACCTGTATATCCTGTTGCGCGGGCAGAAACCCGAAAGATGATGCATCGCATTGAGCAAGACTGGTATGTGCTTTTCCATGAATATCAAAACGGAAACCCAACGGATGCTTCGCGTCAGCAATTGGCTGATAGCTTAGTGAGCTTGGAGCCTGTTTTTGCAGATAAGCCATTTTTCTTGAGTGATGAATATTCATTGCTTGATTGTGCGTTGGGGCCACTTTTATGGCGTTTGCCGATGCTTGGTGTGACTTTACCTGAAGAAGCGATGGCTTTACATGCTTATATGCAGCGTTTATTTGAGCGAGAGGCTTTCCAGAATAGTTTAACGGATGCTGAGCGGCAGCTAAGGGTGTCTTGAGCCATGACAACGACAACAAAAATGACCTCAAGTCGACCTTATTTGATTCGTGCGCTCTATGACTGGATTGTTGAAAATCAATTAACACCCTATCTTCTAGTCAATGCAGAATATCCTGGTGTTGAAATTCCTCTCGAATATGTTACGGGTGGCCGTGTTATTTTAAATATCTCCCCGGAATCTTGTCGGGGTTTACATCTTGATAATGACAGAATTGTTTTGACTACCCGTTTTTCAGGTCGCACGGTACAATTGGCTTTGAGCCCTGGTGCTGTTCTTGCGATTTATGCAAAAGAGAATGGGCGGGGTATGGAGTTTAATGAAGGCGACGACAGTGATGATTTGCCCCCACCCAGCAGCGGCCCTAGCGGTTCGAGTCCTTCAAAAAGTAATACAGGACGCAAACCTGCTTTACGTTTAGTGAAGTAACATGCAAATCTGCTTTGATTTAGCAGATGAGAAAGAGACCATGGCTTTTTCATCTGTTTTAGCTTCTGTTTTGGCCGCACCCCTTGTGCTTAGTTTTCAAGGAGACTTGGGTGCGGGTAAAACAACGTTAATTCGTGCGATGTTACGTGCTTTAGGTGTGACAGGTTCCATTAAAAGTCCAACCTTTTCTTGGGTTGAAAGCTATGATTTTTCTGCTTATACAATACATCATTTTGATTTATATCGACTGACGGATACAGCCAATTTGAATACGTTTGGTTTTCGTGATTATTTTTCATCCGATGCTATTTGTTGTATTGAGTGGGCAGAAAGAGCACCTAGTTTAAAATCTTATCTGGATGTGGTATTTTCAATTGAAATGAAAGGTGAAAGTCAAGGCGAAGGACGCCTTTTATCAGTCACGGCGTTACGCCCACCTGGAGAAATCGTAGTTGATCATCTTCGGAGCATTTTAAAATGAAAAACCTTGCTTGTTTATTCTTGCTGTTATTTTCTTCACTTGGATTTGCGACAACGAACCTTCAGTCCGTTGTACTGGATGAAACCAGTGAGCGGACTTTGATTCGTTGTAAGCTCACAGGCGCTTTTCGTTATCATACCTTTACTTTATCTCATCCTCATCGGGTTATTATTGATTTTAAAGATATTAAGCAAGCCACGCAGCATGTATCGCAAAAAAACAAAAAATATTTTTTTTCTAAGCTTCGTTTTGGGCATCCGAAACCTAGGATACTTCGGCTCGTGTTTGATATGACAGAGGCGATGCAAATCACCCAAACAGTACCAGATGGAGGGGTTGGAAAAGATGAGTTATTGCTGACATTAAAACCATTACAGGCGAAGAAAATCACCCCTATTGCTTTAAAAAAACCACCGAAATTACTACGTGATGTAGTGATTGTGTTAGATCCTGGTCATGGTGGCAAAGATCCTGGCGCAATAGGTGCTCGGAAAACCAAAGAGAAACAAATCGTGCTCGCCATTGCAAAAAAATTAAAACAACGTATTGATAAGCAGCCTGGTATGCGTGCTGTTTTAACGCGAAATGGTGATTATTATCTTGGATTACGTGAGCGTTTAGAGATTGCTCGTAAGCAAGATGCTGATGTGTTTGTTGCGATTCATGCTGATGCATTTATTCATCCTCACTCAAAAGGGGCCTCGGTGTTTGCTTTATCTCAACGAGGTGCAACCAGTGAAGCAGCACGTTGGCTTGCAGAAAAAGAGAATTACTCAGAACTTGGGGGCGTTAATCTTTCGGAGCTTAGCGATCAAAATGATTTAATTCGAACCGTATTAATTGATTTATCACAAACAGCGACCACAACTGCGAGTGTGCAGATGGGGTCGCAGTTATTAAAACGTCTTGGGCATGTCACGAGCTTACATAGCCATGCGGTCGAGCAAGCGCGATTTGTTGTTTTAAAATCTCCTGATATTCCTTCTGTTTTGGTGGAAATGGGGTTTATCTCTAACCCTCGGGAAGAAAAAAACTTAAATAGCCCTCAATATCAACAGCGCTTAGCCGAGGCGATGTTTGAGGGACTAAAAACGTATTTTTGGAATCACCCGCCACATGGTACGCGTCTTGAAGCAATGGCCAATGTTCATTTACATGTGGTTCGTTCAAATAAGATGCTCTTAACGCCTCGGGCATCCGTGTGAGAATAAAAACGCTTTCACCGCATGTGGCAAATCAAATTGCAGCGGGTGAGGTGATTGAACGTCCTGCATCGGTTGTAAAAGAACTACTTGAAAATGCCCTGGATGCAGGGGCAAAGCATATTGATATTGACATTGGTTTTGGTGGCCTGAATCAAATTAAAATTAGCGATGATGGCGTGGGTATTATTGCGGAAGATTTACCACTTGCTATCGCTTCACATGCGACCAGTAAACTAAAAGCATTGGATGATTTATATGTTATCGACAGCATGGGGTTTCGTGGTGAAGCTCTTGCCAGTATCTGCTCGGTTGCGCGTGTTTTTATCCAATCGCGTGCAAAAAATGCGATAGATGCAATGGGTTTGGAGTGTGATGAACATGGTATTCGAATGCATCCATGCGCGAGAAATCAAGGGACAACGATTGAAGTACGTGATTTATTTTTTAATGCTCCTGTTCGAAAAAAATTTTTAAGAACACCTGCATTTGAATATCAAGCGATTGAGCGTGTGATAAAACGTCTCGCATTTAGTCGTCCTGAAATTGCATTTACGGTGAGCCATGATCAAAAATCCAATTTACGGCTGCCTGCTGCTCCTTCAGATAGAACACAACGCATGCGCCTCACACAGCTTTTGGGGAAAGCGTTTGTAGATGAAGCGGTTGTTGTTGATATTACACGGGGCAATATGCGTCTACATGGCTGGGTTAGTGGACCGGCTTATGCACGGAGTCAGCAAGATAAACTATGGTTCTATATCAATCAGCGGATGGTACGAGATAAGCTTATTTTACATGCGCTAAGACAAGCTTATGCTGATGTTTTACCGGAGGGGCGTTATCCTGCATGTGTGTTATTTTTAAATATGCCGCAAGACGCAGTTGATATTAATGTGCATCCCAGTAAATACGAAGTGCGCTTTTCTGATGCAAGAGCTGTGCATGATTTAATTCGACTCGCTATTATGGAGATGTTGGCGACACAAGCTTCGCCATCGCATATGAAGCTTGAACAAGATATTGAAAATCCTCAGTTTACTGAATTTGCTACGCAAGCAAACGTACAAGCAAATCATCCAGTTTATCCGATAGATAGTAATCAAAAAAAAATACTGATTGCCTTAAATTCACAATTTGGAATATTGACGCATCAAAACGAAACTTATTTGCTGGATGTCAAACGTTTACATCACGCCCTATGTCTTGATGAATTAAATCAATTAACTCAGCCTTGGGATGCACGACCGCTCTTGGTTCCGGTCAATATAGAAATCTCAGTGGATGAACAAGCGCATTTGAAGGCACATCAGAAATTATTAAAAAAATTGGGGCTTGTGTTGAATTTTTTAGGAGATAATACAGTTCAAGTGCGTACCATTCCGCGTGCTTTGCCGGCTTTAGATTTGAAACAGTTTTTACATGCTTTTTGCGCACTGGCCGAAAAAAACATCCAGCAAGTGACCATGCTTTTGGCTGCATCAGAAGAGATTAATTTGATGATGATGACGGATATTGAGCAGCAGGCTCTCATTGCATATTGGAAAAATTTAGACAAAACAAGTCATCATCAAAAACTGAGTGCTTGTTTAGATATTAATAGCTGTCAAAAGGTGCTTGATTGTGCGTAATGTGATTTGTTTAATGGGTCCAACAGCATCTGGAAAAACAGCAATGGCTTGTGCACTTTTAAACATATTCTCTTGTGAAATTATTAGTGTTGACTCCGCTATGGTGTATCAAGACATGGATATTGGCACAGCAAAACCAGATGCAGATTTGCTTCGAGAAGCACCGCATCATTTAATTAATATCCGAAAACCGACAGAAACTTACTCTGTTGCTGCTTTTTGTGATGATGCACATGCGTTATGTGATGCGATTTTAGCGAGAGGGAACATTCCGCTATTGGTTGGCGGTAGTATGATGTATTTTCGAGCTTTTCAAAAAGGATTGTCTGCGTTGCCGCCGGCTAATTCTGTATTACGAGAAGCCTTGTTACTGGAGGCGAGGCAAAAAGGTTGGCCTCATCTACATGCCAAACTAAAAATATTAGATGCAACGACAGCAGCAAAATTGCACCCAAATGACGCTCAGCGTATTCAGCGTGCACTCGAGGTATGTTATGCAACCGGTAAGCCTTTATCTGAGGCTTTTAGCCATCAATCCGGTCAGTTTTTTCCTGATTATCAAATCATTAATTTAATTTTATTTCCAGAAAGACGGGCTTGGTTACATGAACGCATAGCGATTCGCTTTGATCAGATGCTTGAGCTTGGATTTTTAGATGAAGTGAAAGCCTTGCAAGCGCGTTTTCAACTGACATCAGATATGCCCTCGATGCGAAGTGTTGGGTATCGACAAGCGCTTGATTATCAACAAGGCGCTGATGATTTTAAGCTATTCCATGCGAAAGCACTAGCGGCAACACGTCAGCTTGCAAAACGTCAATTGACTTGGTTAAGAACGTGGCCCAATGCTTGTCGATTTGATCCCGAAAATTCAAATTGTTTTGATACAATGCTTGAGCTCTTGCATTTGATATTAGATAATTAGGCCGACAAAATAGAGGATTGAAGATGGCAATATTAGACAAAAAACAGGCTTGTTCCAGTAAAAAACAAACGGTGCGTTTACGTGACTTACCTTTACGCTGTCCATCTGATGCATCTCAGCTTTGGAATGCGCATCCTAAAATATATTTGCCGATTGAAAAAAATGAAACAGGGGAAGCAACGTGTCCTTATTGTGGCACGCAATATATTTTCAAGCATGATAAATAGTATATGTTTCCTTCGGCTTTCAGCATTGGGTGATGTGTTGAGTTTTGGACCATTGGTACGGGCGTTGCAGCAATATTTTCCAAAAGCAAGCATCACCTGGGTTATTTCACCACTGGCTTATACCTTAGTGGAAGAAATAAAACAGGTTGAGTTTATTGTTTTAGATAAGCCGAAAACACCGGCTGATTATTGGCGATTTAAACAGCAACTGAAGCATCGGCAATTTGATGTACTGCTTGCAGCACAGGCAAGTTTACGTGCGAATTGCTTATATCCTTTGATTCGCGCAACACGCAAAATTGGATATGATAAAAGACGTTCAAGAGATGGGCATCGATGGTTTATGCGAGAGCATATTCAGCCAGGACGTGATCATACTTTAGATGGATTTTTAAAGTTTGCAGCAGCACTCGGTGTGCCACATGCTTCACCGGTATGGAATTTACCGGTTGAAGACGCGGCTTATCAATGGGCTCGCTCAAAAATCAAATCAAATCAGGTGCTGATCATTAATCCTGCGGCCAGTAAAGCTGAACGGAGTTGGTTTGCTGCCTCTTATATTGAAGTTCTTCAGTCTGTACTAGCACGATGGGATATACAGGTTATTTTAATTGGCGGTCCTGGCGCAGAAGATAAAGCACTGGGTGACGCGATTGCCACGGCAGTGCCTATTGTGACCAATTTAATCGGGCAAAGTACGCCTAAGCAGTTACTGGCCTTGATTGATTTGGCAACCCTCGTGTTATGTCCAGATACGGGGCCCGCACACATGGCAGCCGCGATGGATACGCCTGTTATTGCACTACACGCTGTCACCAATGTGGATATTTCAGGACCCTATACGTATCGAGATTTAGCCGTTAATGCGTATCCGTTGGCGCTACAGCATAAAAAGCAGTCGGTTGACTCAGTGCCTTGGGGGACGCAAGTGCATGAAGCTTGGGCCATGACTCTTGTGTCGATTGATGCTGTCATGGCAAGATTAGATACTTTTTTTGCTCAGCTAACCTTTAGCTGAGCATGTGTTACGAGCCTGTTACCAGCCTGTTAAGAGTCTGTTGCAGAAGGTCCTGCAATATCAATATCTGAATCTTTAAATGTAGGTGGTGTGATGCTTTTGATGAGCATCAGCGAGAGCGTTGCATTGTTGCGTTCATTGAGTTGGTTGGATACATAAAGTTGATAATTAATTTCAGACAGTAAGATAGCGATTTCTTTTTGAACTGTTGCACTGGATGCATTGTTGATGAGCGTAACCCATTGGTTGCTTTCATCTGTATTGTCTGCTGAATTGTTTGAGCTTGTGGATGGATCATATAAACGGCGAGTTGCCATTTTAAATTCACTTAAGGCTTGGCTGGTTTGTTTTGATCCGTCAGAGCTTTGGCTCATTCTTTTTGCAAGAATAGCGTAAAGGTTTCCGGTTGGGACAGACAGTTGCGCTGCATAACTTCGCAATTTAGTAAAATAGCTGCCAATTTTTTCTTGAGACAGTTGTTTGTTTAAAACACTTGTTGCATCTGTACTATCGGTTGTTGCTGCCTGATAGGTTTTGTCAAACTCTGAAAGCTTCGGTAATGTAGGCGGGGTAACAAGTCCTGCTGCATATAGAATAAAATTGTTGGCTTCTTGTAATTGGTTTTGGGCTGTGAGGCCGTCATCTGTATCTGTTTCTGTTGAGCTTGAAGTGGTTGATGCGGTGCTTGTGGTTGCGTATAGCAGAGGACCAAACAATGAGTTGCTGTTCAATTGAGGAATAATATTTTGATTATAATCATAAGTAAAATAAGTGTCTAATTTATCTGGTATGGCTCCCATAACATTAGAGGCTATTTTTGAATCATACAAATAGGAGCAGTCGCTCTCCCAAGTTGTTAAATCTTTGCTTAAGCAAAACGTTGTTTGACGGGTTGTGAGTGTATTTAAGATAGATTGTGTGACCGGATCGTTTTGATAAGTGGATGCGCTACTAGAGGGCTGATCTATGAGACTGGAAGCAGAAACGCCACCATCAGTTCCTGTTGATGGACTGCTATAAGCACCTGAATTGGGTTGTTTTGCAAAGGTGAAGTTTGCCATTGAATTGAGGGCAGCATAACTACCATCTGCGCTTGATGGAACAAAATAGGACAAATCTGCCGTGTAGGCATTGACAGGCATAGCACCCAGTAGGGTGATAAATGAAAACTGTTGTAAATTAGTGGCGGTTGAGACCGCAAGTAGTTCAGATAACGGGGAGTTGACCGGCTGGGAGACATCATAGCCTAGCCATGCACCAAAGTTTTTAACATAGCTATCAAGCGTATCATCATCACCGGCATGTATTTGGCTTGACGCAAGCAGTAATAAACCAGGAACAACATGACGAAATGTGCGCATTATTCTTCTCCTTCGAGTGCTTCGGCAACCAGTTTTAGACGGTCTTCAGAAAAAGTGCGTGATAATAACCGCAATCGTTCAAAGACAATATTTCGCTTCAAAAAAAAACCAGCAGCATCCTGGCCACTGAGGCTATTTTCTTCAGCATACATCAATACTTTCGACGCGCTGCCAGGGTGTGCCATGTCTAGAGCTTGTAAAAGACGTAGGCCGCGCCCAGTTTTTATATTTGCAGCAAGTTCAACAAAACGTTTTGATTCATTTAGGTCATTAAGATTGACTGAGGCTAAGTTGTCAAGTGCTTCTCCAAGTGAGGTGATGGCTTGTTCGAGATCGGCATCATTATCGAGCGTCCAGTCTTCAACGCTTTCCATAAATGTGATGACGCGATAAATAATAGGATCTTTATAACTCGACCAATATTCAGCAGAAGCTTGATGACTCAGATTAGGCATGCTTTACTCAGTAAGGATTATTAAAAAATAATTACAGTTTATGAACAATAGATTGATTAATGTCAAGCATTCAATCTATTATGATACAAAACGTTTAATTGAGGATGACAATGGGAAAAAAATATAGCTCAAGACTCGTGACGCGTTTCTTCAATGTGTTTCGTTTTCATTTATGGCTAGATGTGAGCCGCCTCAAAGAATTCATGGAATATATCACAACGCTTTGTAAAAAATTATTCGTGCCTCAGGCGCAAGAGGCAAAAGAATCGTTTGATGAAGCGAAAGCGCGATTAAAAGTAACGGATGAGCAGCTTTCCAAACAAACGCAAGCCTTATTTTGGTTGAGTTTGCTGATGCTTATGCTGGCGAGCCTCATATTTTTTTATGGTATTTATAATGTTTTCTATGGTGGCATCTTGGGTGCTTTAATTTCTTTTGTCGTCACTTTGGTTGCTTTAGCACTTGCGTTTAGATATCACTTTTGGTTTTTCCAGATTAAAGAAAAAAAACTAGGATGCTCATGGAAGACATGGCTAAACGAAGGTTTACTTGGAGGAAAAAAATAATGCAATTGCGATGGAAAACTTTTTTCTTGACGATGCTCTCTATTTTTTTTCCGATACTGGCTTTAGCGGATGACTCGAGTAGTATGAGTTTTGCACCGCCACCGAGTGATATCTCGGTGACCTTTTTAGGCAATATTTTTGGCATGGTGGATGGTGTGCTACATAGCACCGGCAGCCAAATCATGGGTATTATGTTTGGCGTATTTAATGCAGCCGTTTTATCGCTTGGCGGCATTGTCATGATGTATATTATTCTTGTGTCGACCATGAATACTGCCCATGAGGGGCAAATGTTAGGTCAAAAATGGTCTTCTATCTGGGTGCCGACACGTGCTGTGATAGGGCTTGCTTTGCTCATTCCTAAGGCATCCGGTTATTGTTTGATGCAAATTTTTGTGATGTGGGTTGTTTTGCAAGGTGTTGGGGTGGCCGATAAAATTTGGGGTGCAGCGCTTGATTATATGAATAGAGGCGGCGTGATTATTCAGGCCGATATGGATCCTAGTGTTTCGATGAATGCAGACGGCAGTGAAGTGATTGCAGGATCAGCAAGAATTTTATATGGGCAAGTGTGTATGCTGGGTTTGCAAACCCAACTTGAGACATTAAGATCGGGTTATCTTGCAGCAAAAGATAAAGGGGCCGGAAATTGTTCGGGTACTTTATCGACAATGATGAAAGCATTTTGTGATTATGAGGTGAATGACTTTCTTAATTCTGTGAGTCCGATAACCACCTATAACGATGCAAGTGATACGGCAACGTCATATACCGTTAAAATGCCTAATTTTAAAAGTGATTCTATTTATTATGGATTAAATGGGGTGTGTGGCACGATATCATGGAAGGCGCTTAATCAAGAAGATATGCAAGCGATTGATAGTGTCAAAACGCTTTCTAGCAGTGATATTGATACGATTAAAGCATCTCGTGCGGCAGCCGTTGAACAGGTGTATATGACGCTATCAACGACGGCAAGAACAATCATCTCAAACGATCCTCAAATTAATAGTGCAGCCTCTACAGATAGTGAAGAATCAGTGGTTGCAGAAGATCAATTTGGTGTGCCACTTCAGTCTTCTGGTGACACTATTTGTTCGGGTATGAGTGATGATTGTCCTAACTGGGGAGCATACCCTGACAGCACAACGTCAGTTTTATTGAGTGGAACAGAGCTTCAAGAGGCAGTAGAAGATTATAATGCGGTGATGGGGCCGACGGTTAATTTAATTCAAGAAGCAAAACACAGTGACGATGTGAATAAAGAACGTAAATTTATTTCGAAAGCGGAGCAACGTGGTTGGATTATGGCCGGAAGCTACTTTTTTGATTTAGCAGAGTTGAATGGTTCAGCAGCAAGCAGCACTAATACTGACTCAGATACGGGGCTTTCTAGTAGTACGTTTAATACTTCTGATATGAGAAATGCTTTTGGCCAGAATGATTGCCAAGGAACTTATGCAACTTTGTGTGAGTTATTTGGTTATGATAATCCTGATCCTGTGACACAAGTGGCTAATTTAATTGATGGGACAGGTATTCCAAATGCACCATCAGGTCCGCCAGATTTTACGCAAATGAACAATACCGGGATATTTAAAGTCGTGGATAGCCCTGGTGCGTCAACGGTTTTTGGTTATGCTTATAATGAGGCATTTCTTGATTTGCCTGGGCAAGCGGGGGCTGATAAAAAAATCAATGTCATGATTCCGATTGATTATACGCCGCCGAAGATGGGAAGTGCGCCTAAAATGAGTTGTTCTAAAATTAATTTAGGTTTCACAAAGTTCACAGATCCCTTCTGCCAAGGCATGAATGGGCTCATTGCCGCCCTTTGGACGGTGGTTGCCTCTTGGCTTGTTGCGGCAATTGAGTATGCCATTCAAGTGGTCCTCAATGTGATGTTAGTGCAGCCTTTGCAAGGATTTATTGAAATATTCCAAAATGGTGTTGATATTTTGGATAAAACGGGTGTGAATCCGATTGCAGCATTGGCTAAAATGGGAGCAACGTACATTGACTTTTCAATGGATACGTTCATTACTGCGGCAATCGCTACAGCGATTGGTTCTTTTTATCCGACTGTACTTGCGCTCATGACGATGACGCTTCCTCTCTTTTTTTCATGGCTTGGTTTGATGGTTGGGATTGGTTTTCTTACTGCGTATTACATTCCTTTTTTACCGTATATGATATTTACGTTTGGAACGATTGCGTGGATGATTTCAGTGATTGAAGCCATGGTTGCAGCCCCTATTGTCGCTTTGGGGATAGCACATCCAGAAGGGCATGATGCATTGGGTAAAAGTGAACAAGGGATGATGATTTTACTCAATGTATTTTTAAGGCCAGGGATGATGATTATTGGCTATATTGCAGGTATTGCACTCTCATTTGTCGGGGTTTGGATTATGAATGCAGGCTTCCAGAATGTGTTGGATTACTTATTGAGTGATAAAATGTGGGGAGCAAAAGATACGACCAGTCTTAGTGATGTACCATGGGCTAGCTATTTTGGCGAGTTCTTTGGCGCTTTAATGTATGTGATGATGTATTTAACGATTGTTGAGAAAGCCTTTACACTGATTGCAGTACTGCCTGATAAAGTCTTACGTTGGATTGGGGGGCAGCCAGAAGGTGTGGGGCAAGAGACCATGCAATGGACTGAGGGGACGAAAGGTAAAATAGGAGAAGCTGGTGGTAAGACGCAAGAGGGCGGCGAGAAAATGATGAAACAAGCAACTGGGCATCTAGGTAAAGCAATGCTTGGTGGCAAGTCATCACCTGGTGGAAATAAAACCTCAATGGGCAAAGAAGAATGAGGTAAAACGTGATGCTTAATATGACCTACGTGTTGTTACGGCACGTAGGTTTTTTTTAGATTTTTTTTAGGTTTTTTTATGAAATTTAAGCTTGTTCTTTGGTGCCTGCGACGATGATTTTATAGGTCCGTTCATCGATAATGCCGGCATCCAGCTTTTCTTTTGCATCAACAGTCATGAGTTGTCCGCGTTCGCGCACGAGCTTTCGAGTGACGCGGGTGACTTCATTCGGGTCACTTTCAAGCAAAATATCACGTGCTTCTTCATCGAATATAAGATATTCACGTAATGGCACACGTTTACCATCGACAGTAGGGACTAATTTTTGCCAAATACAGAGTCGGATGGTTTCTAAAATATCAATCGTTCGGCCAAGACGTTCGTCGCCAGAAAAAGAGGTCACCAGTCGGCGCATGGTTTCTGCGACTCCTGAAGTATGCAGTGTGGTGTAGACAGGATGCCCTGTTAAGGCAGCCTCAAGAGCCGCACTGATGGTTTCAGGGTCACGACACTCTCCAACCATAATCAGGCGAGGTTTGCGGCGGAGGGCGTTTCGAACGCCTTCGGCAAAAGAGGGCAGATGACGAGGAATTTCGGATTGGCTCACACTGGCTGAAATGGTCTCTATTTCGTCAAATACAAATTCAATTGGCGCTTCATAAGTAAGGACTTTTCGATTTGAATCTGCGCCTTCAATGAGATCGCGGATAATCGACGCGAGTAGCGTTGATTTTCCGGAGCCTGTTGCACCCGTGATAAAAACAATGCCTTCTTGTGGTGCAATGGCCTCTAGGATATTTTGAGGCAAGCCCAATGTGTCTAATTTGGGTGGGGTGGTTGGAATGGTACGTAATGTAATTTGAATGGCATCATGTCCTTCAACGAGGCATGCAGTGCCGTTGACACGATAGCGATATCGCACGCCCCGATTGGGTCGAAATTCAAAATGCGTATCGATATCTTTTCCGGATAATAATTGTGTTGTTGCATTGGGGCCATAAATGGCATTAATTAAGTCACCTAGCTCTGTATTGGAGAGGCGTCGGTTGGTTAAACGAAGTAGTTTACCGTAAACTTCTGCATAAATAGGTGCGCCAGTTTGAATGGTGACATCCGATGCCGTTAAGCTTTCTGCGTGCTCCAGTAGACGTTCCATAAAAACAGGCGTGAAGCGTGTGGGTTCATCTGGCATTAAGTTAACATGTTCAGATTGATTTGTATTTGAATCGGTCATAATGAGAGGCCAAGATTAATTTACGGGGCTAATAACAGGCTGCCAAGTATTTTGGTTCACGCCGACTTTAGCAGTTTGAATCCGTTCTTCCATTTTATTAAAAGTTTTAAGGCTTTCTTCGTCTTTTGCAACAGCCGCGCGCCACTCATCACTGTTAATATTTAGGGCTGGGAGTGCTGTGATACGAAGGACCCGGTCATCGATAAAGAGCTCGTTTTCATTACCCGTGACCCCTAAGTCGATGTGAGACACATAAGGCGCTGAGACCATGTTCATGGCTAAGAGCTTTCGATATAAAATCATGCCGGTAAAGTCTTCTTTGATGCGTGCTATGTTTTCGTTCAAAATAGTATCTGCTTGCTCGAGTCCATTTTGCCAGCCTTTTTCAACGTAATAACACCATACTTGACGTTCTTCTTTAGAGTTAGGAAGCATGCTGATATGTGGCTCTTCGGGTTTATTGTAATCCATCCAGAGGTATTCTCGCCAGTTTGGTGGCGTCGTAATAAAGCGTGCTTGTTTGGTGAGTTTATAGGTTCTGTCAGCAACGCGAAGCGCTTGTCCGCTGGCAAGATTTAAAGTGTTGTCACCTTGTAATAGCACAGGCGGTAACACATTATTGGCGAGAATGAGAGATTTAAAATCAAAGATGGCATCTAAATGCCTTGTTTGCCTCACCAGCTGGTCATCAATATTTTTAGCGCGTGCAGCAAGGCCTGACTGTGCGCCAAGACTTAATGCCGTTTCACGTAGCGCCATGGTTCTAATTTTTCCTTGAGACGCCTTGGTGGTCGCGTGTTCGCTGGCTTTTTTTGTCGATCCCATTGATTTTAAGCCAGCTAACGACGTGGTATCACCCATGGTGCCATAGGTCCTTGGTGTACAGGCCGTGAGCCCTGCAAGCAATACAATCAGAACATTACGAATAAGTTTTCGCATAGCGCAATTCAACGACCTGATTGTTAGGATAAACATGGATGGAGGCTTTTTTGCCCGCTTGGTAATCAATATCGCGTAAAATTTCAGCCAGTGCGCGATCTTTGGTATTTAAACTAATTAAAACAGGAATAGGAGGCGGGTGACCAAGAACTCGAATTTTATAATTTGCGGCTTTAGCCAGGCGTTCGGTGAGTTCACCAATGGGGCCTGCCCAGTCAATGGATGCATGTGTTAATAAGTTTTGTGTGCTTGGAATGGTTTGTAGGTTATCTGCACTTGGAGGAATGACAACTTTTTCAACGCGCGCCATTTCAAGCATAGAGCCACTCACAGAGCTTGCTGCTTCTGCTAATTTAATGGTGGCGTCGTCGCTGGGTGCATTGTACGGCGGTTTTTTATAGGTAATGGGCGTGCAAGCGAGGACGAAAAAAAATAATACGAACAGCAAGCAATGCTTAGTTCTCATAAATAATGCTTAGGCCTAAATAGAATGACTTTGATTTAAACAGGGGTCTGCTGCGTTGTCAAGGGGTCTTCTTGGTTGTTTGTTTCTGATGATGAAAAAAGACTGAGAGACTGTAAATCATCTTGTGGTGGTGCTGCATTTATCCAAAAATTACGGAATCCAGCAAAGCGTAAGCAAACAAGGCTGATTGCAAAACATGCGGCGAGGATAGGGATTGCAGGATGCAGCATCATCACGGGAGGAATAAACGCAGCAAGACAGAGTAATAAGAGTGCATGCATGATGGTATTTATATTTCGCGTCCCTCTAATATGCGCAATACTCGCATCAAGCTGTGCTAAATAATTCGTGTCTGCCTCGCTTGTTATGCTCATGCTATTATATTGTTCGCGCATATTTTCAAGTTTTGAGACATCATAATGACTTTTTAGGGCAGAAAAAATAACTTCGCATAACTTTACGGCCACAGTAATATAAGCGGCTAACCATGCCGTTGATGCGGTTAGCATAAACACAGAAATGGTGCCCGAGATGACAGACGGAAAATCGTTGATTAAATTAAATAAACGGTCATCAATTTCAGCATGTGCTTGAAGTCGAGATACGAGTGGAATGGATTGTTTTTCAGACAGTCGGAGCGGGAGTAAAAAGCCATTGACAATTGTCCGTGGGAGATAAATTAAAAAACCAGCAAGGGTTAATATTGGGCCGAGAGCGGTTGAAAATTGTTCGATCCAGGTTAAGTCATGCGTAAATGTTTTAGGAAAAGCGAGCAGTCCAAGGCAAATGCGCCGTGTGTGGCCAGTCAACAGTCTTGTGGTATCTGTCTGAAAGGTGGCTTGTTGAACGGAGCCTGGGAAATTAGAGGCATCGGATTCAGGTGTATGGTCTGATGTTGGGTTCAATAAATTTTCTAATATGACGCTATCCTGACTAAATTTGGTTTTGATGGGCATTTCGTTGAGGCGCTCATGAAGCGCTTCAAGTAATTTTGCGAGCCTTAAAGTGGCTTGGATTTCATGGCGTGTTTTTTCATCATGGGTATTCGTGGTTGATGTACTGAGGTGTGCGATGAGATGTGCGCAGTACGCGCGATATTGGACGCGCCAAAGCCAGGCGTTTTCAGCAAGGAGGTTGAACTGTGCATTGTCTAAAGGCGCGCCCTCAGAAATGACCTGTTGTATTTCAAGTTGTCTATAAATTAATGACATTGAGTGACTGTATTTAATATAGTGCGCGAACTGTACCATAAAAAAGCATTAAAATCACTTTTTTTATGCATTTTTAGATATTTTTAGATATTTTTTAGGTGTTTTAATGAGCGCTTGCTGTGTTTTGGGTTCTGAGCGACAATAAGGCCCTTTTGTTTTATGTGGAATGTTTGGTGTTTTTTATGGATAAACTTGCTTCAGCTATTCGTTTTCTGAGTGTGGATGCGGTGAATGCCGCGCAATCAGGACATCCTGGGATGCCCCTTGGTATGGCTGATATTGCGACAGTGCTTTGGACTAAGTTTTTAAAGCATAACCCTAGTAACCCTGACTGGTTGAATCGAGATAGGTTTGTGCTGTCTAATGGACATGGGTCAATGTTGTTATATGCATTATTGCATCTCACAGGATATGATTTAAGCATTGAAGATTTAAAGCAATTTAGACAGCTACATTCAAAAACGCCGGGTCATCCAGAGCGTCTTGAAACTCCAGGCGTTGAAACCACAACAGGACCCTTGGGGCAAGGTCTTGCTAATGCTGTCGGGATGGCCGTGGCTGAGCAGCAGTTGGCCGCACGATTCAATAAACAAGATGCAGACATAATCAATCATTTTACCTATGTTTTTGTGGGAGATGGCTGCCTGATGGAGGGTGTTTCGCATGAGGCATGTTCATTGGCCGGGACGCTTGGGCTTTCGCGATTAATTGTATTTTATGATGCAAATGGTATTTCGATTGATGGTCATATCGACGCTTGGTTTACTGATGATACCGCCGAGCGATTTCACTCTTATGACTGGCATGTGATTGAGGCTGTTGATGGCCATGATGAACAAGCCATTGAAGCGGCTATTAAAATGGCACATGCTGAAACCAATAAACCCACTTTAATTATTTGTAAAACAGTGATTGGTTATGGCTCGGAGCAGGCGGGCAGTGAGGCGACACATGGAGCGCCGCTGGGCGCGGAAGACATGGCGCAATTACGTCGACGACTCAATTGGGGCTATTCGCCTTTTTAGATTCCAGATGATTTGTATGCAGCATGGTCAGGAATAGAAGCAGGCGTATTATTGGAAGATAGCTGGTTAAAGCAATTAGATGCATATGCAACGGATTATCCTGAAGATTATAATGCCTTATTACGAGTTTCAAACGGTGATTTGCCGGATAGTTTTTGTGAGATCAGTGATGCCTTTATTGAACAGTGTCGCATAGAACAAAAAGCACTTGCGACACGCAAAGCATCTCAACAGTGCTTAAACCATTATGCGGTATATTTGCCTGAGCTTTTGGGCGGTTCAGCAGATTTAACCGGCTCAAATAATACAGACTGGTCAGGTAGCAAAGCATTGTCTAAAACAGTCTGGGATGGTAATTATTTGCACTATGGTGTACGTGAGTTTGGGATGTCGGCCATCATGAATGGGATGGCCTTGCATGGAGGGATGATTCCTTATGGTGGTACATTCTTGGTGTTTTCTGATTATGCCCGTCCAGCGCTTCGATTAGCGTCGTTGATGAAAATACGCGTTATTTTTGTGTATACACATGATTCAGTGGGTCTTGGAGAAGATGGCCCCACACATCAGCCGATTGAGCAGACGGCAAGTCTTAGAATGATACCCGGTTTAGATGTATGGCGACCGGCTGATTTAATGGAAACAGCGGTTGCCTGGCAGCAGGCCCTATTAAATATGGCAGGGCCAACGAGTATTTTATTGTCGCGTCAAACTTTGCCAGCTTTGCCGCATGAAAAGGCAGAAGCCGATTTAATTAAGCGTGGTGGTTATATTTTAAAAGACGCGCAAGCGACGCCAGATATTATTTTGATTGCGACCGGATCAGAGGTGCAATTAGCGCTTCACGCAGCGGCGGGATTGTTAGAGCAAGGTATTTCTGCGCGGGTGGTGTCTATGCCTTGCGTGGAGCAGTTTTTAAGGCAGTCGGCAGCGTATCAAGAAATGGTTTTACCTCGAAAAATTTTAAAACGTGTTGCGATTGAAGCCGCAGTCACGGACACTTGGTATCGGTTTGTAGGACATGAGGGAACAGTGATTGGTTTGGATGCTTTTGGGTTATCAGCACCACTCAATGATGTACTTGAAGTCTTGGGGTTGACGGTAGAGCGTGTGATAGAGGCCGTTCAAATCTTTTTTTCGGAGAAATGTGAGTCATGAAAAAACGTGTTGCAATTAGTGGGTATGGGCGTATTGGGCGTTGTGTATTACGATCAATTTTTGAATCAGGGCGTCTTGATGAATTCGAGGTGGTGGCTATTAATGATTCATCAGGGGTTGAAAGTACCGCGCATTGTACACGTTATGATTCAACGCATGGTCGTTTTCCGCATGAAGTGACGGTGGCAGACGGACATTTAGTGATTGATGGTCATGTTATTCAAGTCACAGGTTCACGTGTGCCAGCTGAGTTACCATGGAAAGATTTAGAGATTGATTTAGTATTTGAGTGTACGGGGCACTTTACATCACGTGCGGCGGCTGCAGCACATCTTGAAGCAGGGGCTAAAAAAGTATTGATTTCAGCGCCTGGAACGGAGATGGATGCAACGGTTGTATATGGTGTGAATCATGAGAACCTACGCGCAACGGACACGATTGTGTCGGCAGCTTCTTGTACCACCAATTGTTTGGCACCGGTGGTTCAGCCTTTACATGAAGCGATTGGAATAGAATCAGGCCTATTAAATACAATTCATGCATATACCAAAGCTCAATTATTGCTAGATGGACATCACCAAGATGTGCGTCGTGCAAGGGCCGCGGCACATTCTATTATTCCGACTAAAACAGGTGCAGCAATTGCTGTTGGCTTGGTTTTACCGGAGCTCGCTGGTAAACTGGATGGATTCGCTATGCGTGTTCCAACGCAAAATGTGTCTGTGATTGACTTAACGTTTGTAAGTCAGCGTCAAACGACGGTTGACGAAGTGAATGCAATCATGCGGGATGCTGAGAGCCACGTTTTACATATTAATGCAGAACCTTTGGTATCGTGTGACTTTAATCATTATCCAGCTTCAGCTGTTTTTGATGTGACACAAACGAAAGTGTTAGGGTCTTTGGTTAAAGTAGTTGCGTGGTACGATAATGAATGGGGTTTTTCTAATCGTATGCTAGATACAGCATTATATATGATGAATCTTTGAGGAATGACCATGAATATGATCAAAATGAGCGATATAGAACTGCGTGGTAAACGCGTATTAATTCGTGAAGATTTTAATGTACCTATTAAAGAAGGCATTATTAATAGTGACCAACGGCTTCAATCAGGTTTGCCGACGCTTGAGCAAGCGCTTGAGGCAGGTGCTGCTGTAATTATTTTGTCTCATTTAGGGCGCCCCGAAGAAGGCATCTATGATAAACGTTTTTCAATGGCACCGGTTGCTGATTATTTAGCCGAACGATTAAAATATCCGGTTCGTTTTGTGAAAGATTATTTAGATGGGGTTGACTGTGAGCCAGGCGAGCTCGTCGTGTGTGAAAACGTACGATTTAATCATGGTGAAAAAGCAAATGATGAGAAGCTTGCTCGTCAATTAGCGGCTTTATGTGATGTTTTTGTGATGGATGCGTTTGGTACAGCGCATCGTGCGCAGGCGTCAACATGCGGTGTTGCAAAGTATGTGCCAGTTGCTGTTGCAGGCCCTCTATTAACGCGAGAGCTTGAAGCGTTACAGCACGTATTGAAAGCACCTAAAAAGCCAATTGTTGCTATTGTTGGCGGGGGTAAAGTTTCATCTAAGTTGTCTTTACTCAAGCAATTAGTGACGCGTGTTGATGTTTTAATTCCTGGTGGTGGTATTGCCAGTACTTTTTTAAAGGCGCAGGGGCACGAAGTGGGTGTTTCTTTGTGTGAGCATGAGTTATTAAATGAAGCCAAAGAAATTCTTGAGCTTGCAGCAAAAACGGGTTGTGAAATTCCCCTGCCGTCAGATGTTGTTGTGAGCAAGTCTTTTAATGATACCTGTCCTGCGTTTAATAAAACGCTCGCGCAAATGGCTGAAGATGACATGATTTTAGATATCGGCCCTGAAACAGTGACGCGTTATGTGGATGTGCTGGATACAGCCAGAACAATTATTTGGAATGGGCCGGTCGGCGTGTTTGAATTTCCGCAATTTTCTTATGGCACGCGAGCACTTGCGATTGCAATTTCAAAGAGTGATGCCTTTAGTATCGCTGGTGGCGGAGATACACTCGCTGCAATTGATCAGTATGATTTGACGGATCAAATTTCATATATTTCAACAGGCGGCGGGGCGTTTCTTGAATATTTAGAAGGTCAAACGCTTCCAGCAGTAGCGGCGCTTGAAGCTCGTGCTAACAATCGAGACGTTGTGTCAGCCGACTGAACGCGTTTTGTTGGCTACGCACCGCTTGTTTCTTGTTTTTTAGCAAGGCCTAATTTTTCTTTGAGCCGTGCAACAGCATTGGGGTCAAAAGCACGCGCCGTTTTGTGTTTAATTGTGGTGGATTTAGGACGTGTGTTTGACGACACAGCTTGTTGTGCGCTGAAGGCGGGTAAAGGCTCCTGTCTATGTGGTTCGAAAGCTGTTTTTTTTGTATATGACGGTTTTTTGGGGGCCGCTGACCGTGCATTTTTAGCACTTTTTTCGATACGACGTTTAATTTTTAATGCGGCACACTCAGCATCTTCTATAGATGGTTTTGTTGTCGGCTCGCCGTTTAAATCAACACGCATTTCACGTATTTTAAGGCAGGTGAGATAATCGATGCGTCGCGTGAATAAGATCACGGCTTCACGTAATTTGCTTTTAGATATCCCTGCCTTTTTAGCATCTTCAGCATGCAGTAGGATATCATCAATAATACCAATTTTGAGTGGCTGAATATGTACGCTATTATCAAAAGCTTTTGGAAATTGTTGGGTGAGCCACGTGAGTGCATCGAGTCGTGCAACTTTAGAATGGTTTTTTTGTTGTTGGTTTACAACGGCGGTGCGTGGGTGTAAAGGTTGGTTTCTCATGAGGTTTCAGCTCTTTCGATGGTTTGTAACCGGGTTTAAATCAAACGTGTTTGATATAGAATAATCAAGTTTTGCAAGTATACGCTGGGTGTATATAATTACAAGGTGATATTTAGGTGATATTTTAACGGAGGAGCTGATAATGAAACGGATGTTATTTGCGTGTTTGGCACTTTTTTTCCCATGGAGTGTTTTTCTTTTAGAAGAAAAATTTGTTTTGGCTGTTGGAGCAATGGCGCTTCAGGTGACAATTATTGGTTGGTTACCTATCACTATCATTGCGTTTCGTCATCGGGATAATATTAGTTATTTTAATGCAAACTCAAAAATTAAATCAGAATCGGTATCAGAAAAAACGGAGTGAGTGTGTCCAAAATAGGGGTAATTGTTAACGGTGCGGCTGGTAAAATGGGTCGCCTGGCCTGTGAAACGTTGCAAAGTGCACCTGAGTTTGAGTTGCTTGCAGGCTTAGGGAAATCAGATGATTTAGCGCAAGCGATTATTGATATGAATGCGCATATTGTTGTTGACTTAACGCGTGCGGATTGTGCCTATCAAAATAGTTTAACGATTATTGAGCAGGGTGCGAGTCCTGTGATTGGCACGAGCGGGTTACTTGAGCCCGAGATTAAAACACTCTCAGCATTGTGTGAAAAAAAGAAACTGGGGGCACTCATCGTGCCTAATTTTTCAATTGCGGCTGTATTAATGATGCGTTTTGCCGCAGAAGCAGCGCATTACTTACCCGATGTTGAAATTATAGAGGCGCATCATCCAGCGAAAGCAGAGGCACCCTCAGGGACAGCGATAAAAACAGCTGATTTGATTGCGCATGCACGGAAAGCATCCCCTCATTTATCAACTGCACAAGAAATATTACCCGGTGCTTTAGGTGCTTTATATCAAGATGTTCGCATTCACTCATTAAGGCTTCCAGGGACGCTGGCAGAGCAAGATGTTATTTTTGGACAAACAGGTGAAACCTTAACAATTAGACATCAAACAATGGATAGGATTTCTTTTATGCCTGGGTTACGTTTGGCTTGTCAAAAAGTTCAGTCATTGGGTAAGCTTGCCTATGGATTAGATCATATTTTGTAACAGGAGTGATTGATAATGATTGATACTGTACCCCATAGGATTGGCGGGGAGCGCGTGACGCCTAAAGGCGGTTCTTTTTTGGATGTCACTAATCCTGCGACCGGTGAAATCATTGCAAGAGTGCCTGTGGCAGATAGAATCATTTGTCAGCAAGCTGTTGAAACGGCGAGAGAAGCCTTCCGTCAATGGTCAGCTAAGCCACCGATTAAACGTGCACAAGTTCTTTTTAAATTTCGTGCTTTGCTAGAAAAAAATCAGGCTACATTGGCAGCGCTTGTCACACAAGAGCAGGGTAAAACATTGGCCGATGCAACAGGCTCTATTTTACGTGCAATTGAGGTGGTTGAATTACATTGTGGCGCGTTGAAAGCACTGCAAGGCACTTTTTCTGCAAATGTTTCAACGTCGATTGATTGCTGGACCACGCGTGAACCACTAGGCGTTTGTGCGGGTGTATCGCCGTTTAATTTTCCGGTTATGGTGCCAACATGGATGATGATTCCAGCGATTGCAGCGGGCAATGCTTTTATTTTAAAGCCGTCTGAACAAGTGCCATTATCAGCGAATTACTTATTAAATTTATTGTAAGAGGCAGGGTTACCCCCCGGTGTTGTTCAGGTGTTACATGGTGATAAAACGACAGTTGATTATTTATTAGCGCATCCAGATATTTCATCTTTTACAGCCGTTGCTTCAACGCCTGTTGCGAAGTCGATTTATGTTGAGGCAACACGACAGGGGAAGCGAGCACATACTTTTGGGGGGGCTAAAAATCATGCAGTGGTTATGCCTGACGCTGATATTGAGCAAACTGCAAATGCTTTAATGGGAGCCGCTTTTGGTTCGGCAGGTGAGCGATGTATGGCCATTTCTGTGGTCGTTGCTGTCGGAGATACGGTTGCAGATGAGTTAATTCGACACTTAAAACCTAAAATACAAGGTATTCAGATTGATGTGGGAGATGCAGCGTCTGTTGATATGGGGCCTTTAATCAGTGAGGCACATCGTGCGCGCGTACTAGATGCTGTAACCTGTGGCGTTGAGGCAGGTGCAGACTTAGTGATTGATGGACGTGCTTTTCAGCATGCCTCTTACCCTAATGGTTATTTTGTAGGACCATCACTCTTTGATCATGTGACTGAATCGATGGCGGTTTATCAAGAGGAAATTTTTGGGCCTGTTTTATTGGTGTTACGGGTACAAGCCTTTGAACCGGCTGTGCGGCTGGTTAACCGTAATCCATACGGCAATGGGACAGCAATTTTTACGGGATCAGGATATCATGCGCGTGCATATAGCCAACAAGTGCAGGTGGGCATGGTTGGCGTGAATATACCCATTCCAGTACACATTGCAACGCATCCTTTTGGCGGTTGGAAGCGTTCTATTTTTGGAGATACCGCGATGCATGGTGCGGAAAGTATGCATTTTTATACGCGCGCTAAAACAGTGACAGCACGTTGGCCTGAAGTTGGAGAAGCAAAGGATGGCGTGTTTTCTATGCCAACACATCAAACAAAGGAGTAGTGGATGGCGCATATTGGATTTATTGGTTTAGGGCATATGGGCATGCCAATGGCCGAACGTTTGCTGAAAGCAGGGCACGAAGTGATTGGCTTTGACCGTGAACTGGCTCCCATGCATGCTTTAAAAGCTGCAGGTGGGCGCGTTGCTTCAGATCTTAAAGAAGCAGCTTCAAACCAAGATGTTGTCATTACAATGCTGCAAACAGGTGAACAAGTCAAAAGTGTATGCTGTGGTGAGTCCGGTGTTTTCGAGGTGATGCCGTCAGGGACGCTTTATATTGATTGTTCAACGATTGATGTTGAAACAACACGTTTTATTCACACTGAGGCTGAAAAGGCCAAATTATTTATGGTAGAAGCCCCTGTTTCAGGTGGGGTGGCTGGCGCTGCGAATGCTCGTCTTACTTTTATGGTAGGGGGAGAGGCGTTATCTTTTGAGAAAGCAAAGCCTATTTTATCCAGTATGGGCGAAATAATTATTCATGCAGGGCCTTCTGGTAGCGGCGCTGCAGCGAAAATATGCAATAACATGATGCTCGGCGTTTCAATGATAGCGGCATCAGCAGCCTTTTTGTTGGCTGAAAAACTAGGTTTGTCTGCTCAAAAGTTACATGAAGTTGCGACACAAGCCTCAGGTAACAGTTGGGTGATGAGTGTTTATCCTCCTGTGCCGGATGTCTTGCCGGATGTGCCTGCAAATAGAGATTATCAGGCGGGCTTTACCAGTGCGATGATGTTAAAAGATTTATGTTTGGCGGGTGATGCAGCAGAAGCTAGTGGTGTGAAAACCGGGATGGGGGCATCTGCAAGAGATTTGTATGCTGAGGCATCTGAAACAATTGGCGACTTAGATTTTTCGGCTGTGATTCAAGTGATTCGAAGCCAGACCTTAAAATAAGGATTAATATAACCCAACTTGATTTAAATATAATCATACCCTAGGCTTAATATGAGTTGGGAATTTATTAAGTAGAGGAGTTTCTCATGAAAATATTAAGTATTTTATCAGCTGTGTTATTCAGTACAGCTTTTTTAGGTGTCAGTGCTGCTGCATATGCCGATAGAGCACATCGGGTTCAAGAGCGTCGTATGGAGCATCAGATGGAGCGTCATATGGATAGAAAGCATGATTTGCCTCCTCCTGCGCATCAGGTTCATCGACACGTGAATCAACTGATAAAACATGGAACAAACACTGCAGATCAGCTCGGCGGCATGGGCTATCAAGGGCTGAATGATGGTGCTCAGGATGTTGGAGAAGTTGTTCGATAAAGAGCAAGCAATATAAAACGATACATAGGGTATGGGTTATTTATCCTATAGAAAAAGCCCTGTATTTTTTAAAATGCAGGGCTTTTTTGCTATTTAATTGTTTTTTTTGATTAATATTAGCCTATGGTCTAGTGTTAAGCATGAGGGTTTTGATTGATATTAATTGAGAAGGAGCTTGTGATGAAAAAGTTAAGGTTAGCGGTATCTTTGTTTGCTTTTACTTTGGTTGGATTGGGAGCGAATGCTTTTGCTGATCATCCTGATACCGTGAAGCAGTCAGAAGACAATGTAGAAAACGTAGCTGCTGATTTATTGAATGAGGCCGGTGGTGCTGCAAACCGAATGGTTGGTGAAGCTTCTGGCGCAGTGAATCGAGTGGGTCAGAACTTGAATGATGGTTATAAAAAATTAAAAGATAAAGCAAAATAAAAAATAGTTTAGGCTCAGGATAGGGGTTATTGGGCTCTAAATTAGAACTTTGTGTTTCAGTTGCAACCTAAAAATTACGGCTGAAACACAAAGTTTTTTTTATGGGTTTTTTACAAGCTTTTACTATTTAATTATGTTAGGATTTTGTCCTAAGTATGGAATGTAATATTTTAAACTAGCATTATTGGACGACATCATGGATTGGGTAAAGTTCAACAACCACAGTAGTAACACGAATCGTTTTGCAGACCATTTAAAAGTAATTTTTTTGAAATTTCATGCAGGGCTACAAGAATATCGTGTGACATTAACCGATTGTAAAAACACATTAATTAAAGATAAATCAGCATCGCTTATTTCGAAAGATCCAGCGCTTATTAAAAGACTATCTCCTGAAGATGCGAATCGCATTGGTTATATGGCAGGGGTGAGTGATACAGTGAATGATGCCGTTAATCATACCGTTGAATAGACACGCATTTAACCTGTTGTTTAAAAGCTTAAGCGGGCTTCTCGTAATGTTGCAAAGATTTTATCTTGTTTTGTTAAGGCGGTTGGTTTTGCGTGTTCAGATGCAGGGTTAATGGATTGGGCGTATTGTATTTTTTCACGGATACGTATTTTTTTAAAACTAAATTGTTGGCTCTTTTTTAAGAAAATAATAGCGCAGTCATTATCTTCGGTTGCTTTTTTCACGTCAAAAATTAAAAGACTGTGTTTTGGAAAAATGGGTTCCATGCTGTTATCAGGCATCGTGAGCGCAAAGGTTGTTTGATTTGATTTTTCGTCTAGAAAAATTTCTTTTTTATTGTCAAAGTTGATGTGATCTGGCCAATGCGGCAAATCATCCCAGGAAAGCAGAGGCGCTGTCTTTAATTCTAATTGTTTTTTAATTTTTTCGGGTAAATGCGAAGGCAGTGTATCTTCCCCGATTAATTGGTTGACTGTAATTGAAAAGTAAGTTGCGAGGGCTCTCAGTGTTTTTTTTCTTGGGTTTTCTGTGACGCCAGTATAAAGCTGATACAAAGTAGGTTGGGGTAAGAGGGTTGCTTTTGCTAAGTCACTGACGCTCATGTTGCCGTGTTTAATCATTAATTTTTTGAGATTATTTTGCAGCGCGATAGTCATAAATTTTTATAAACCAATAAAATAATTAATAAATAGGTTGACACAGGTAGAGTATTTGCCATACCATCCAAACCAATAATTTTATTGGTTTTAACGGTCATCATTAAATGGGCCAATGTATCATGTTTTTTGTGTTTTAAGCAAAAGCAGCAAAATGGAATAGATCTGCTTTTGTTTAAAGTGAGTTGATTAAATAAAACAAGGAGGGTTATAACAGAACAAAACCAAAGGGATCGTTGATTTGTTCAGCATCTTATGAGTAAGTCCAATCTTTGCAACCGACCCACGAGCAGATGTGTGGTCGGTTGCTTTTTATGTGCGTTATTTTTTTTGTATGATTAAGGAATTAGAAATGGATTTTATGATACAGCGACCTCTACTGAGTCGGTTTGCCACACGTTTGAATATTATGATGATTGTTATTTTTGGACTGGTATTAAGCAATCTTTTAACTGCTACTTTGGCATGGTATAGCACTTTACACCAAAAAATAGAAATCACCCCATTTTCTGGGACATCGGCTTATCAAAAAAGTGATATCTTCGCAGACAATCATTATCTTTCGATGATGACAGAAAACTTTATATATTCGCGTTTAAATATTACACCAGAGACAGTGAAAGCCAGTCATAAACGGTTACTTTCATTTGCGGATATTAAATATTACCCCAAGTTTTTAGACGCTTTAAACAAAGAAGCACGTGTTATAAATAGCAAAAAAATTGCGAGTTATTTCGAAATAAAAGACATAAAATTTGATGAAAAACATTTAGCCTGTACGGTCACAGGAAAATTAAAGCGTGCTACTAAATCGCATGCTTTTCATGAAGAGCTTGTAAAGTATGAGATACAATATCAATATCATTTAGGTCGTTTAACAATAATGCAATTTTCGCGTTTAGATTGATAAGACTGATAAAGGATTAGCAGATGAAGAAAAAATATCAAGTTCGTATTAAGTTATTCAATAGGTATTCGTGGTCTCTTGTGCTTACATTTATTTGTGCCGTGCTAGCCATGCAGTATCATACAGCCCATGCTTCTTTCGAAGGTTTTTTCTTGACCTTCCCTTTGGTTGCAATCGCAGTTTACTGGAGTGAAAAATCAGCATATCTTATCGCGCTACCCGAAAACCAATTAAAAAAACGAGCATTATTTAAAAGAGATATTTTTATAATCAGTTTTAGTTTTTTAGAGGGGTGCTTTATTTCGTTAATTCTTGCATATCATAATCCTGATGCGCGAGGGTGGTGGGTGTTTATTGTTTATTTTATGGCTTTGTATGGCTTGATTTTTTCGGTTATATTTTCAGCAATAGCAGCATTAATAAAAAATCATAAAACGTATATCATTATTTTTTCAGGGTTGATTATGGCGCTGATTGCCTGCGGAGCGTTCTTGCTTCGCTACATACACATGCCATACATTGGGCCTATTGATATGTTTTATTTTATGACCTGTACGTTACTGCTTATTCATTTGTTATTTTCCATAACGCATCAATGTATCAGACGCATATGTAGTTCAACAGACAAAGCATAATTCAGAATAATTATTCATTTTATAGACGGAACTAAAAAGATGAAAGATAAAAAACTAGTGCTATTCAGTATCAGTATTGTAATAACAGGCCTTGCGTCGCTTGGTCATGCAAAACAAATATACCCAGCTGAAGTTGTGGGACGAGATTTAAATTATCCTGGATTAGGTTGGCTAGGTCATGTTGGTATTACCACAACGGATATGTCATCTCCGGAAGGGATGAAAAAAAATGCCACGCAAGGGATAGAAATTCGTAATCAGAGCCCTGTAGGACAAATCAATTCAATCAGTCATTTCAAAGCGCAATCTAGATACTGGGGAAGCAAGTATGGTGTTGCTGATAGAGGACGAGTTGGATATCAAGTGCTTGTTGAAGCAAATCATCAGCGATGGTGGTGTCCTAAATACACATTTGATACGAAATATCATATTGGCTCAGGCAATCCAAGAAGCGGTCAAGTCAATTCGTGTGGCACGTGGCGTTGTGACACTTATGTTTGGTGGGCGTTTTTCAGTCAAGGGTTAGATACCATGCCAGGCCGAGTATGGTTACCAAAAAAATTATTTAATTATTTTCCTTATGCTAATAATGAGCGATTTGCAGAGCCTGTTTTTAACCAACCGCAAGAAACAGCTATGGATCAATCTTTAGAGCATGTAACGGCGGAAACGCTCAATACGATGTCCCATGAGGCTTTTCAAACACTGATGGATGCGCCTCCCATTAATTATGTCACTTCGCCCTCGGCTGTTCAGATACAGTTTGCTCATGACTCAAATTTAATGGATATTAAACGTGGCATCATGATTGACAGACTGCTTGCAGATGACATAGAGCCGGATTTAGTCAAAAAATTATTAAAGTTATATGCTGAAACAAATCGCATCGCAGTAAAAAATAAAATTGTTCAAGCTTTAATGCTGTATGATCAGCGACATAGCAATATAGCATCTTATTTAGACGATGAGCAGCCGCTTTTAAAAGCTTTTTTTAGTGAATTACTTGACGCTAAATCTTTAAATGCAAGCATGGCAGATGATGTGATTCGGGGCGTTATTGATACGCATTCACCTGAAGAAATTACCATAAAACGAGACAAAATAGACAAGTGGTTGTTAAGCGTAGATCACTACGCTTCTATTATGTTGAAGTACACTTTAGTGCATCAATCAAAAGCATTTCAATCTATTTATATACAATCCATAGTGGATGAGCTGGGTCGGGCAAACAATGCAGATTTAGATAGCTACTTTTTTGGACCACTGTCTATAGGGTATCAAGCTTCAGGAGCAAACTTATTAGAGCCTCAGTCTAAACAAGTCGTGATTGATTATTTAAAAGCAGTTCATCATAAATATACGGCTCAAGGCATTGAAAACATGGGAGATGATGCGCACCGTATCACAACAGCGCCCTATTATTTTGAGTTGGTCAAACGACTGAAGCAATTTGAGAGTTAAAATTAGAAAATTTTTATCTACAGGGCTTGGGGTCTTGTTTTTTAATGAGACTGGAAAAATGTGGTTCGAACGAAAGATACCACGAACGAATCGTTACCAGCTACGGGGCTCAACCTATGATCCCGTAGCTGGTAACGTGGGTTACCCGATAAGATGGGGCTGTATGCTTGATCTAATAACCTACACAGAAGAGCTGTGTAATGAGTTGGTTGAATCCAAGCAATTTCTTTATAAATATCTCTTAGACATATCAATTAAACCTGGCCCGATTGATTACACGAATGGCCCCATCAATCCAACCAACAAGGAGTAGTTTATGAGTAAAGTAATCAAAATTCATGATGATGCACTTCGTCTTAATAAAGATTATGTGGATTTTTTCAGTGGCATTAAAGAAAGGTTAAAAACCGCACAAATCAGAGCAGCATTAGCAGCCAATCATGAACTCATTAAATTTTACTGGGAACTCGGTCGTGATTTGATTGAGAAACAAAAAAATCATCAGTGGGGATCACGTTTTCTTGAGCAATTTTCACATGACATACGACAAGATTTTCCAGCGATGCAGGGCTTTTCCGTGAGAAATCTTGAGAATATGCGGAAATTTGCATCTGTTTATCCTCAGCTTGAATTTACGAAACAAGCTGTTTCGCAATTACCATGGGGGCATATTGTTCGTTTGATGCAAATGGTGAAGAATGATGTTGAACGTGAGTGGTATGCACAGCAAGCCATTAAAAATGGATGGTCGCGTTCGATGTTAGAGATACAAGTCGAAAGTGAATTATATAACAGGCAGGCGGTCATCAATAAAAAAACTTCTAATTATCATGAGCATTTATCTGCTGCTCAGTCTGATTTAGCCAATGAAATATTAAAAGATCCATTTAATTTTGATTTTCTAACCATTCATGGCAAAGCACATGAGCGTGCTGTTGAAGACGCTTTAGTGACACATATTCGTAATTTTCTTATTGAGCTTGGGCAAGGTTTTGCTTTTGTTGGCTCGCAGGTGCCATTAACGTTCGACGATCAAGAGTTTTTTGTTGATTTACTTTTTTATCATCTGCACCTGCGGTCATTCGTTGTAATTGAGTTAAAGGCGACCAAATTTAAACCGGAACACACAGGACAGCTTGGTTTTTATATGACAGCAGTTGATGAGCTGATGCGTAAAGAGGGTGATAATCAAACCATTGGTATTTTGCTGTGTAAATCGAAAAATAAAGTTGTTGCTGAATATGCTTTACGTAATATGAAAGCCCCCATTGGTATTTCTGAATATACGTTGTCAAAAGCCATTCCCAAAGCGTTTAAAACTAGTTTACCTAGCGTAGAAGAAATTGAAGCAGAGTTAAATGAAATCAAGGGTGGTAAAAAAGCTACCTCTGAATAAGCGTTGTGTTTAAATTATCAATTAAACCTGGCCCTATTGATTATTAGCATATTTTATAAGAAAAGAAATTTTACTAGAAGCCACATGTGAATGGCTCCCCGGACAGGGCTCGAACCTGTGACCTAATGATTAACAGTCATCCGCTCTACCAACTGAGCTACCGGGGAATGTTGGAGCGGGAATCTTAAAGGGATTCCCGTCATTTTTCAAGGGTTTTACATGAAAAAGCTAGAAAAAGTAGAAATTAGCGCGTAATAAAATTTTCTAAACGATTCATGGCATCTTCCAGGGTTTCCATATCTGTTGCAAATGAAAGACGAATACAGCCGGGCGTGCCAAAAGCGGTTCCTGGAACCAGTGCAACACCTGTTTTTTCTAACAATGCTGCAGCAAATTGAATGTCATCCGTTAATCCAAGTTGCTCGATATTCTTTTGAATATTAGGAAAAAGATAAAAAGTGCCATCAGCAGGAATTGTCTGGATGCCTGGCATTGCATCGAGACGTCTAATTAAATAATCATGTCGCTCATGAAAAGCATTTACCATGGTTTGTACCACAGATTGGTCCCCGTTTAATGCAGCAACAGCCGCTTTTTGAGAAATAGAGCAGGGACTTGAGGTGGACTGAGATTGAATTAATTTCATGGCTTTGATTAAATCTGCCGGTCCCCCTGCAAAACCAATCCGCCAGCCTGTCATGGCATACGCTTTAGATACACCGTTTAAAACCACTGTGCGTGGATAGAGCTCGGGGCAAGCATCTAAAATATTAACAAATGGCCCTGACCAAAGAATGTGTTCGTACATATCATCGGTTGCGATTAAAATATTAGGATGTTTGAGTAACACCTCACCTAATTTTTTGAGCTCTTCATGCGTATAAGCAACGCCAGAAGGATTTGAAGGGCTATTTAAAAATAATAATCTTGTTTTAGGGGTGATTGCGGCTTCTAGTTGTTCCGCTGTGATTTTATAGCGTGTATCCGATGTGGTTTCAAGGATAATAGGTGTCGCACCTGCAAGCAAAGCGATATCAGGATAAGAGACCCAGTACGGTGCTGGAATAATGACTTCATCGCTTGGATTTAAATAGGCTTGGCAAAGGTTAAATATGCTTTGTTTGCCACCCACAGATACAAGAATTTGGTTTGCTGTATAATCAAGTCCATTGTCACGCTTAAATTTTGATATAATCGCATCTTTCAGTTCAGCGATGCCGTCAACAGCAGTATATTTTGTAAAACCCGCATCAATGGCTTTGATGGCGGCTTGTTTGATATGTTCTGGGGTGTCAAAATCGGGTTCTCCCGCGCCGAGGCCTATAATATCATGACCTGCTTGACGCAGTGCTTGTGCCTTGGCTGATACGGCAAGTGTGGGTGAGGGCTTAACTGACTGTATGCGTGAGGCAAATTGTGTCATGATTTTTCTCTTTATTTAGATGATTAAAAAATAGGTGGTTATCTTAACCCGAAATTGAATTCAATTGCATGAGGTTTGTCATGAGTACATTATTTCGTTTACAGTCTGACTTTTCTCCTAAAGGAGATCAACCCCGTGCCATTAAAAGCTTGCTTGAGGGGGTTCAAGATGGGCTGGCTCGTCAAGTGCTTTTGGGTGTTACGGGTTCAGGTAAAACCTACACAGTTGCCGAGGTGATTCAGTCACTGCAACGACCCACTTTGATTATGGCGCCGAATAAAACGCTTGCAGCGCAATTATACGGTGAATTTAAAGCATTTTTTCCAGATAATGCCGTTGAATATTTTGTATCGTATTATGATTATTATCAGCCTGAGGCTTATGTGCCATCGTCTGATATGTTTATTGAAAAAGACGCATCTATCAATGAACATATAGAGCAAATGCGGCTTTCGGCCACCAAGGCATTATTGGAGCGTAAAGATGCGATTGTGGTCGCTTCTGTTTCTGCGATTTATGGACTTGGGGATCCGGTTGCTTATTTAAATATGGTTTTGCATTTATCTAAGCATGAGAAAGTTAATCAGCGTGATATTTTAAGGCGATTGGCAGAACTACAGTATACGCGTAATCCCACCACACTCGAGCGAGGACAGTTTCGGGTGCATGGTGATGTAATTGATATTTTTCCAGCAGACTCAGAAAAAGAAGCCGTGCGCGTAGAGTTATTTGATGATGAGATTGAAAGCATTGCCATGTTTGATCCATTAACAGGTGAACTCATCAAGCGTTTGCCGCGGATTACCATTTTTCCGAAAACGCATTATGCCACGCCACGTGAGCGCATGTTAAAAGCGATTGATTTAATTAAGCCCGAGCTTCAAGCACGCCTTAAAGTATTAACTGCTCAAAATAAATTGGTTGAAGCGCAGAGGCTTGAGCAACGCACCCGTTTTGATTTGGAAATGATGCAAGAGCTTGGGTATTGTAGTGGTGTTGAAAATTACTCAAGACATCTTTCTGGACGTGCAGAAGGTGAGCCGCCGTCAACATTGTTTGATTATTTGCCTGATAATGCGTTACTGGTGATTGATGAATCGCATGTCACTGTGCCACAAATCGGTGGGATGTATAAAGGGGATAGGGCACGTAAAACAACCTTGGTTGATTATGGTTTTCGTTTGCCTTCTGCTTTAGATAACAGACCGTTGCAATTCGATGAGTTTGAAGCGCGTTCGCCTCAAACGATTTATGTATCAGCAACCCCTGGCCCACGTGAATTAGAAGCAGCCGATAATATTGTTGAACAAGTGGTACGTCCTACTGGGTTAATTGATCCCGAGGTGGAGATTAGACCGGTTACGAATCAAGTCGATGATTTGTTATCTGAAATTCGTGTCACAATAAATGCTGGCAATCGCGTTCTGGTCACAACGCTCACGAAAAAAATGGCAGAAAATCTCACAGAATACCTGCAAGGCTACGGTATTTTAGTTCGTTATTTGCATGCTGATATTGATACGGTTGAGCGGATGGAAATTATTCGGGATTTACGGCTTGGTGTTTTTGATGTGTTGGTTGGGATTAATTTGTTGCGTGAAGGCTTAGACATGCCGGAAGTTGCTTTGGTTGCTATTTTGGATGCGGACAAAGAAGGGTTTTTGAGATCTGACAGATCATTGATTCAAACGATTGGTCGTGCTGCAAGGCACTTAGAAGGCCGTGCAATTTTATATGCAGATAAAATCACAGGCTCAATGCAGCGCGCGTTAGATGAGACTGAGCGTCGGCGTGAGAAGCAAGTTGAATTTAATCAAGTGCATGGTATTACGCCACAAGGCATAAAAAAAGCAGTTTCAGATATTTTAGAGCGTGAGTGTGTTGATACGCATGCGACTGAAGTATTGGACGAAAAAATAGATGTGCCTGTTATCGCATCTCAAGAAAGTCTGACGAAGCAAATTCGTGCATTAGAAAAAAACATGCAAAAGCATGGTAAAAACCTAGCCTTTGAAGAGGCTGCTGTCGTGCGAGATCAGATGCTCGAATTAAAGCATCAATTACTGAATCCGCCCTCTAAAGCATGATTAGAATGGCTGCTTGAGTCACTTATATTATTTGTGTGATTGGTTGGATTAAATAACGAGAGCTCTGTGTGCTCTGATGCAGATTTTAAATCAAGGCTTTTTCTTTTTTTTGAGGTGCTCAGTGGGAGTGATTCTGCATGCGCAACTAATTCAAGCAGTAACTCGTCGTACGTCACGAGCTTATTAATAAATTCACTGTATGCTTCTTTAGAAATAAGTTTGAGCGCGTGCATTTCGTCTAATTTTGCTGCCAGCATGGTTTTGTTTTCATCAAAAGGAACCAGTACTTTTGCAATGTCAGTAAAAGCGGGATAGTTGGGAGAGGTTGTTTTCTTTTTTGAAGGCAGTGAGTAAATTAAATAATAAGGGCCATGAGAAAGCGCTGTGATATCGGGTGTACCTGATATTAGTGCACCAAAATATTGTTTGGGGCTTTGGACTTGATTGATAAGTGCCATCATTAGAAGTGAGCGCATACCGCCTTTTGACTCTTCAACGCCATGCGCAATAATTTGTTCACCAAAGCGCCCTTCAATCTGACATAATGCATCGGTTAATATTGCTGAGCTAGATGTGACATGGGGCATTGAAAATAGGCTTAAAAACAGGTTGCGTGCACTGCTTTTTTGAAGTGATAGTGCTTGCTTGACAGCTGGGTAATTTACACGTTCTTTTTCTTCGGCATAAAAGTAGTCTGGATATAAATGACGAAGGATTTTTAGTGGCTCGGGCGTATAAGCAAGCCAGTTATCATCATTCTTCATGTAAAAATCTTCAAAGCAATCAGGCATGTTTCCACTCAACAAAAAAGCTGGTTACCCAGCATAAAAGTATAATATTTTATTTGATAAAGGTTAAATTATAACCAATAAACAAAAATAAACAAGAAAAGCCAGACCACATCTACGAAATGCCAGTACCAAGCAACAGCTTCGAAGCCAAAATGACGCTCAGGCGTAAAGTGTCCGTAGAGCGTACGGACCAAAATAGTAATCAGCATAATGGTTCCAATGGTCACATGTAGGCCATGAAACCCTGTTAGCATAAAGAACGTTGTACCGTAAATGCCCGCATCAAGCGTTAAATTCATCTCGGTATAAGCTTCATGGTACTCATAGGCTTGGAGACTTAAAAAAAGCAAGCCCAGTGCAATCGTGAGTGCTAAGCCAATATGTAATTGACGGCGTTTGTTCAGTTTTAATGCCCAATGTGCCCAGGTAATCGTTACACCTGAGGTGAGCAGAATGAGGGTATTCGCTGCGGCAAGCCCCCAAGCCCCCATCGCTTCATGAGCCCCTGCAAACATTTGATTGTCAGGATTTTTTAAGAGTGGCCATGTGAATTGAAAGTCGGGCCATAAAGTAATATGCGAAATGGGATGTAGCGGCAATTCGCCACCCAGCATGGGCAAACTCCAATAGCGGGAGAAAAAGAGCGCGCCAAAAAAAGCACCAAAGAAGCAAACTTCAGAAAAAATAAACCAGCACATGCCCCAACGAAACGAGCGGTCAACACGTAAATCATACAGTTCTCGTTGGTTTTCATAGATAACCTGCCCAAACCAACCAAATAGCATGAAGGTCATAAGCATGAGGCCGACGGTAAAGAGATATGGGCCATACCAATCATCATGTAACCAGGATGCGGCGCCCACAAGTGTCGTTGTGAGTGCTGTTGAGGCAACCAAAGGCCAATGACTTGGTTTTGGGATGTAATAGGTGCTGTGGTGTGCTCCCATGATATAGATTCTCCTAATTTGTGACGCGCCCGGTCACATCAAATAAGGTGTAAGCCAGTGTAATTGTTTTTATCTGGGGGGGTAAGTCTGGATCCAGATGAAATAAAAGTGGCATGTTCATGCCTTCGTGTCCATCGAGTGTTTGTTGTTCAAAACAAAAGCATTCGGTTTTTTTTAAGTATTTTGCTGCAATGCCTGGGGTGACACTCGGTATGGCTTGTACGGTCATTCGGCGGTTGGTTTTATTTTCAGCATAAAAAGCCAAGCGCGCGATTTCTCCTGGATGCACTTTAATTTTTGGCGTCTTGGGATAAAATGCCCAAGGAATGCCTGAATTATTGGTTGCAACAAACTCCACGTATACCTCGCGATCTTTTACAACAGTGGCTTTGGATGAGTCATAAGCCACTGCATTAATATTGGTTTTACCGTTGATGCCAAGTGTTTGACATAAACTATTGTAAATTGGAACTAAAAGAAAACCAAAACCAAACATGGCAAGTGCCAATGCTGTTAAAAGCAAGGGCACTTTTCTTTTTCTTATCATGACACGGCCCTATATTATTTAATATCAGGCGGCGTGGTAAAGCTATGATAAGGTGGAGGAGAAGAGAGGGCCCATTCTAAACTCGTACCGCCTTCCCACACTTGTCCATCTACTTTTTTGCCTGCTCGAATGGTATGAATCACGTTATATAAAAATATCAGCTGTGATAAACCAAACATGAAAGCGCCTATGGATACAATGACATTGAAATTTGTAAATTGCAGGGCATAATCTGGGATTCGACGTGGCATGCCTGCAAGCCCTAAAAAGTGCATGGGGAAAAATGCAATATTGACCGAAATCACAGAGAGCCAGAAATGCCAGCGACCCAAGCATTCGTTATACATTCGGCCACACCACTTAGGTAACCAATAATAAGTACCGGAGAAGAGCGCAAAAATCACACCAGGCACTAAGACATAATGAAAATGGCCGACCACAAAATAAGTGTCTTGGTATTGGTAGTCTGCGGGCACTAAAGCGAGCATTAAGCCTGTAAACCCTCCAATTGTAAATAAAAAGACAAATGCAACGGCAAAGAGCATTGGGGTTTCAAAGGTCATGGCTCCTTTAAACATAGTACTGACCCAGTTAAATACTTTAATACCTGTTGGAACAGAAATGAGCATGGTGACATACATGAAAAATAATTCAGCACCTAAAGGAATACCTGTCGTAAACATATGGTGAGCCCAAACAATAAACGATAAGGCTGCAATACTGACGGTAGCGTACACCATAAAGTGATACCCGAATAAAGGCTTACGACTAAACGTTGGTATGACTTCAGAAATCACGCCAAAAGCAGGTAAAACCAGGACATAGACTTCAGGGTGTCCAAAGAACCAGAAAATATGCTGGAATAAAATAGGATCGCCACCACCTGCGGCTTCAAAGAAGCTGGTACCAAAATGTCTATCGGCAAGCATCATGGTAACGGCACCTGCAAGCACAGGCATAATAGCGATTAATAAAAATGCAGTGATTAACCAGGTCCAAACGAACATAGGCATTTTCATCAAAGTCATGCCAGGTGCACGCATGTTTAAAATCGTTGCAATAATATTAATCGAGCCCATGATGGATGAAACCCCGAGCATATGGACCGCAAAAATCATAAAATCAGTGCTGGGTGGTGCATAGCGCGTTGAAAGAGGGGCATACATGGTCCAACCAAAATTGGGCCCGCCACCTGCATGAAACAGGGTTGAAAGCAGTAGGGTAAACGCAAAAGGTAAAATCCAAAAGCTCCAGTTATTAAGCCTTGGGAGCGCCATATCTGGTGCGCCAATCATCATGGG
>JAAHTH010000082.1_pt1 | contig 83070 bp, 64 predicted proteins | sample 6116091 | NCBI WGS metagenome assembly JAAHTH01 (sample SAMN13939990, study PRJNA603662) | sponge metagenome | isolation source: marine sponge | host: Mycale hentscheli | place: New Zealand | collected 2006 | reverse complement strand
TTGTGGTTGCATCATTTGTGGTTGCATCATTTGTGGTTGCATCATTTGTGGTTGCATCATTTGTGGTTGCGATGGTTGTGCTGCTAAACCAGTTACTTTACCAAATTCAGATATAGATTTTAAGATATATGCAAATGCTATACACACTAACAAAAATGATATACCCAATACAACAGTTTTGGCTGTTTCAATATCGACACCCATGGACTGAGCCATTGTTGAACTCGCACCTTCAAAAAGACCGGATACAGTGCCACCAACAACACTACCTAAAATACCACCAGCAACACCACCTGCTGTTTTTGTGACATCCGCAAGTGTTTTATGTGATTCGGCTTTAAAGCTCGTTTGGTATCTGCAAGTGCCCGATACATTTTCCGGTATTTTAATTTCTTCGTAGTCTAAAATATGCGATACATTAACGTCGAATGTTGTTGCGTTATGCATTGCGGATATGGTACATTTTTGTCCTTCCAGAATTGAAACACCAGATACAGTTTCAAATAATATAACATCACCCGCTTGTATTTCAATTAATTCTTCATCAGTTGCCGATTCGACTTGAACAGTAATTAATTCAGGAGTCCCTTTCATAAATAAAAACCCGTCGTTTTTACTCATTCTCACGATATTCATTGGAAAATTTTGTTTTTTATTAACTTCATTAAGTGCGTGTGCGGCAATACCCGATATAACAGCAACCGATGCCAATTTACCACCATGTTTTCGTATAAAACTTTTCTTTTTTGCTGCACTTTGTGCTGCTGTTTCACCTGCTTCATCTGCAAATCTGCCTTTTTTAACATCACCTGCGTTTTTTGCGATTTTTTTAGCATCGGCGTCAGGGATTTTCTTAGGCGCATCGGGTGCCTTTGGAGTACCTATATTTTTTATTTTATTTAAATCACCAACATCATCCATTTTTTTAGCCGCTGTGGTCCCCACATCTGCTAAATCATCTGTCTTAGATGCTATCGCACCTGCACTTGAGTTAGCTTTTTTTATTAAAGATGGATTAGCAACATCCGCGGAACCAAGTGCCCCACTGACGGATCTCGGTCTAGGTATTGGTGCTCGTGCAAGACCTTTATTGAACATACCAGCATTCGACGCACCTGCATCTGCAGTTCGCCTAACAGCACTTGTTGGTGTCGCTTTAGTAATGCCTTTAATTGCGTCCCCAAAAGAACCAAATCTACCCATTTTTTTATAATCGATTTATTATTGTATATATATATATATATATGCAAATGAAAAAATTTATTAACTTAGCAAGTGATACGGTTGTATTTTCCGCACTTGCATTTGTTGTGTTTTTGATTATGGTTGGAATATACTATATGGTATTTAAAACAAATGCATCAAAAATGAGCTCATTATATGAAGCTGGTAGTCAGTTGTCTAATGAAAATATGATGGAAAGGTTTGTGAGAAAAACGGCAGAACGTTATTTTGAATTGGCTCTTTTAATACCAGATTTTAATTTTGACACACCAATGTATTTTGATAGATACGGTAATCTAGTTCCAATTGGTCATGGATACGACATATTAGAAGTAAAACAAGATTCACATGGAGTTGTTATTCCTATGGAATCGAGTGCTCCAGTGGAACCGACCCCAACTGTCGATAGACCTGAAACAGTTCCAAATGAGACAGTCCCGACTTATATTCCACCGACAGCCCCTGGTAAAACACTCAAAGAAATAGAAGATGAGTATGAAGCACCTGAAGTTACTGAAGTAACATATACAGATGAACTAACTGAAGAAGAAGCGAAAAAACGATTAGAAAACGCATTGCATGATGACTCTGTATTTTTGGGCATGAACAGTAAAACACTAAGGAATACAGGAATAGGAGTAAGTATTGAAATAGGAAAAGAATTAATTCAAAGAAGTAAGATGGGTAAAAAAGCAGGTGAAAAAGCAAGTAAATTAACTAAAGAGGGAGTCGAAAAAATAATAAAAACCTCGAAAAGGGCCGGTAGAAAATCAGTTGCGAAAATTGCATCAAAAAACGCATCTCGAACTGTGTTAAAAACACCTGCTCGATTAGCATCCAAGGGCTCGGGTTATCTGTTTTCTAGAGTTGGTCCCAGAAAATTTGCACAGATGGGTCTTATGAAATCTAAGAATGCAGCGTCGAAAGCTTTAAAAAAGGCAGGTAGTGCTGCCAAAGGTGCCTCAAAGGCAGTTAAAGCAGCTGTAAAGGGTACAAAAGCAGGCATTGCTGGGGCAAAGGCAGCAGCAAAAGCCGCATCATTTGGAACAAAGGTTGCAACAAAAGCAAGTGCGATAGGTCCGTTTGCAATTATTACAACTGCTTTTGATATAACTGGTTTAGCACTTGATATGACTGATGCTGGTGGATATATGATGTTAGACACATTTAAACAAGCAGCTGACTCTATTAATAAAGAATATGCTAAAATGTTTGCCAAATCTAGAATGAAATTTCCACAAACAATAGGTCCCATTGATAAACAAAAGGAGAAAGCGTCTGATGAATATTTAGATATGGTATGGGAAGAAACAGTTAACATAATTAAAAAAGACTTACTTAATTATCAAAACAAGGCACGTGACGAATATGTCCGAGTTAATGCCAAAAATTATATGATTCAAATTAATCCACTGTTATCTGGCGTTGCTGACAGGAATAGTAACGAAAAAAATATCAAGGATGAACTTAAAAAACAATTTAATAAAGATGTTATCACTTATTTTACTGATGTTAATGATAGAATAACTGCAATTAACGACGGTCTACCGGTTGAAATTCAAACAAAATTAACTGAACAAGCAACTATCAACTTATGTAAAAAACTTAAAGAAAAGGCATTAAAAGAAGACCCATCATTAAAAGACGCACCTGACTTACTTCCCAAAGTCCACAATAATTACTGTGTGTTCACAGATTCATTTGAAAAACAAAAATTAAAGAGAATGAATGATTACGCCCAAAAAGAAAACAGCCCATATAAAACATATATTAAAGTTATGACCAGATATGCAATTGAGAACCCAGATGTATCTGATGCAGTGTACAATGCCAAAGATGATGAAATGTACGATAAATATGTTAATCCCACATTAATTGAACATGCTGTCATGAAGGAGTGGTGTTTAGATTCAGGTGGAAAAATTCTCAAAGATGGTAAGTGCACATATAATTCCGAAAAGGGATGTGATAGTCATTATAAATTGCTTGGAAAAGATAAAATCGACGGTATCTATGCCGTATGGGACCCGAAAGATAAAGTATGTAAAGGTGGACAAGCGGCGTGGGCTGTCAAATTAGCGTGTAATAATTCGGGTATTTCATACAATCCTAGAACTGGTAGATGTCAAATGACTGAAAAACAATGTCTGCAAAAGGGTGGTAAATGGGATAAAAATAAGAAAGATTGTATTGTGCCCGATGTTCAAGAAGTTATGGAATTTATTTTCCCACTTGGTTCAACTGGATATAGGTTTTTTAAACAAGTATTAGATATGGACCAATATTTACCGTGTCCTAAAGGCACAACGGATCACGGATATGTATGCAATAAGAATTCAAAATATCCCAATTGTGAAGTATATGGATCGAAGTGGTATAATTCTGGTGGTAGATGTCATAATATTTTGAAATATAGAACTGCTGATTGCCCCACAGGATATACAAATAACGGGGCTACATGTGGAAGAGGTCCTATTACCAAGCTTGGACAATTCTCGATATTACGAGATTGTCCATCTGGATATAAAAATTCTGGTTTTGGTACTTGCATACCCAAAGTTATGGGCAGAGGATTTGGTGTAACCGGTGGTGTTGTCAATAAATATTATTGCCCATCTTCTCATCCCAAACACCATGGTGTATGGGGTGCGGGATGGTGTGATAACTGGCCAAAGGTCGATTGGCCTCATCAAGTCAGAACTACAGGTGAAAGAAAAAAACCAAAAACTAATATACCATACTCAAAAAGCAAAGGTAATGAAGTACCCCGTCCATCAAATGGAGTCTATAAATGGGAGAAATGTGGTGCATTATATTATCCGAAATGCCCCCCGGGTATGACAAATGATGGATGTAATATCTGCCGAACATCTGGTAATATATCTCGCACTGATTTTAAACCATGTAAATCTGGGTATAAACCACATACAAAAGGGAGATGCCGTGTTGATTGTGAGAAAAAATTTGGCAAAGATTTTAGATCCGATGGTGAGTCATGTCACAGACCTGTATCTACATTATGGGGAACTCATCATATGAAATGTTTCAAACCGGGCACTCATACAGTGGATCCGGATTGGTACAAACCAAATGGTTCAGGTATGTGTTATCAAAAAGCAAACTCATGCCCAAGTGGATATGCACTCGAATCGGATAAATCATCTAAAAATTACAGAAAATGTGTAAAAGGCACGTCTGTCCGCATACCAAGCAAGAAAAGTATAACAACCAGAGATTATGCATGCCCACCGGGTTATGAAGCGTGGGCAGGGAGATGTCGCACTAAATGTCCAAAAGGATGGACTGATGATGGGTTTGGGTGTAGGAAAAAGAGAAAGATTGCAATCAGCACAGCTGACGACAATAGATATGGCGGGGGAAATACGTTTGACTAATGAAAAACTATCGTGTATCATATTTTTTTTTCATAAATGGGAAATACGATATAAATAAGAAATATGATACATGTATAAGTTGAAAAATAAACAACTATGTCAGAAATAGCTCAACACATCCAAAAGTTATCAGAGACGCATGATAAACAGACAATTCGTCAGAAATTGTATAAACAGGGTATAATGTCTTCATATAGTCCTGATGACGGATGTATTATATGCTATACATCAAAAAATGATAGATTTAACGAGACAAAGTCGGGAAATATGTGGGGTGAATGCAATGGTTTTGTTTATGATATCGAACAAAAAAAATCATTGGTTATCCCAACTTACACATGTAAAACACATGTTAATACACAACTTATTAATTTAAGCATATCGAATGGTCAATATGATATATTTAAAATTAATGATGGAACCGTTATTAATTTATATTATTATGAACCAGAAGATAAATGGGAAATATCAACAACTCGCGGTTATAAAATGAGTGAGCAAAAATGGGATGGTAAATCATACATAGAAATGATAAATGGTGTTCTTAAGCAAACAAATGACACAAATTTCGAAACTTTATGTGGTAAGCTAGATAGAAAGTTATGTTATACATTTGGATTTAAACATCCTCATATGCACCCATTTCAGGAAGGTGCTAACCACGACATTTATAATTTTTGGTTTATTCAATCGGTTAATCTGGAAAGCAACAAACGCCATAATCTGCCAAGAGAGTTAGATATTAAAACACATGAAAAAGTTAGAAACGTAAATAATATAAAAGTATTATATGGAATACTAAAACGGAGTCTTGATATATTTATTTCTTCTAGTCATGTAAATTATGGATTTATTCTTAAACGAAATGATGGTGATGTTTGCAATAATATTATACTTGAAAGTGCACTAATGCAAAAAATACGACATATGGTATATAATAAAAGCATCCGGTCTCATTTCAAAAAAGAAAATTGTAATATGCTCCGGGGTGTTGTAAATTACTTTAACGTTAACACAAAAATGGTATACTTGCAATTATTTCCACAGGATGAACATATATATAACCAAATCGATAAATATATAAAGGTATCAACAATGGATGTGATATGCAAAATTGAAAAAAAGGAAATATCGCATTCCATACCTGAATGGTTTATAAACCATATTTATAAATATGTAGTTAATTATAATCAGACAGCTGATCTAGATAGATATATACAAACTGTAATTTACGATAGTGAATACATTAATGCATTTCATGATTTACTTATTTCTAATTCGAGCGACCCAAATGATGAAGTTTCTTAATTAAATTTATCACGCGAGATTGTTCATTAGACATCTTGGCAATGTCAATTTTCATCTGTTCGATAGTTTTCTTTAAATATTCTATTTGTTCTGTATTATTATCGAGATTTTTATTAAATTTTTCTATATTTTCACTACCATTGTTATATTTTTTTGTTTTCCATACCTTGTCAATTGAACTAAACGGAACTTTCCAACTTTTAGATGAGTATGATAATAATGGTGATAGTTGAAAAAATTCAGCACCAGATGTTCCATTTTTTACACTTGACCAAATATTTTTAATAAAACCACCCCGTCTAAAATTACCATCTTTACGCAAATATCGTATATGTATTTTATTGGGAAGCGATGACCAAGTTTCGCGTGGTACTTCAATATAATCAGCCAATAATTTAGTTTGGTCTTCGGAAGTGACAACAGAACTTTTGGTAGAAGTTTCTATTTCCTTAACAGCCGGTGCAATTGCATGTAAATCAAAAATGTTCACCGAATCTTCTTTAATTTCTGCAGTCATAAATAATTTATTGTATATACTATTCTATATTATTCGTTTTTAAAATGATATCTGAATTTGCATATATCGGGAAATATTTATTTATAGGAACCGCGTATATTATCGAAAACCGCAATGTTATAATATCGACATACTCAATGTATGATTTAACTAAATTTACATTCACTGTATCTGATAAATTAGGTATTGTTGAAATAATTCGAAAAAAAATAAATAAACCAGATACGTGTATGATAATAATAGATGGTAAAGAAAATAGCGATGTTGGTGATTTTGAAATGGTCTATTGTGTTTGAATTATTTTAGCTGGTTATGCAATTTTATGATTTGGTTTTCTATCTTCTGGTATATCAGGGGCGACTGCTTCTGTGTAAAACTTAGTTTGTGAAATAGTTGCGCCACCATTACTTACTCTATAAACTGGCACTTCCAGGCAATCATCATCATCATATTCAACGGTTTCAGCACCCATATTTTTTAAAGTGTCATTGCTCTTTTTCCATTTCACAAATGCCGGATCATCAGGTCCTTCCTTTTCTATATTTTTCTTTTTGTTAATTTTAATTCTCTTTTTCATCAATTCCGAACCCATCTTAGCATCACTTTCTATCTGCTTAGCGATTTCTTCTAAAACTGATGTTTTCTTGTTAAAATACCTCATTGACTCCCTTACCTTAGTGTATGGTGCAATAATATTCCATTTACCACTATGCGCTTTAAATATAGTAGTAATGACTTCATCTTTGTGTTTAGAAATAAAGTTATCAGCTTCGTCTATGCTATTATGCCAACTATAAGGATTTACTGCTTTCTCAAAACATGGCTTATCACAATATAAATCATTTGTTATTTCCTTTACAGTTTCGTAATTGGACTCATAATAATATTTAAACCTATGAAAGACATCGGTTGGTGGTATCATTTCCGTAATTTGATTAATAACTTTCTGCTTCGCGTCTGATACGTCTTTTGTTTCATTAGTTTCTTTACCACCTTCCTTTCTTTTCTTTTCTTCTCTAATATATTGATTATATGAATTCAGGAAATTAGAATTGGATTTTTTTAATTGATATATTGCAAGTTGTGCAGCTGGTGTGTCAATGATTGCTCGTTCTGGGTCTTTATAATTAGGTTTATATGCGGAACGAACATGTAAGTCTGGATTATATTGAAACATATCTTCTAAAAATTCTTTAATAACAACTCGCTTGAGCATTGTTTTTTTATTTTCTGCAATTGCATCTGCCATAAGTTCAGGTTTTTGTAATGTTTTTTCGTATTCATCTAGTTTGCTCGGATCCTTTAGATAATCATGAACAGTAATAACTGGTACATCTGGAGGAACTCTCCATTCATCGCACATTCTATTTAAAAAACCAATCATCGTCGTTGTTAGTAACTTAGTTAAATATTCTGATTGCAAATCAGTATATGAAAACGTCAATATATTATCAGAACCTTCAATGGTTCTACCATACGGATTTAACTTTTTTCGTAACTCTAAAACCTCGTCGTCCGATAATTTAGCCAAACTATCATCATCAAGTTCTTCTAGTAATTTATTTAATTGTTCCGAGGCACTCATGCTTATATTTTATTATAATGGTATAACTTTATAACAAAATATTTTTTATTAAATTTTATATAATAAAATAATATAAATTTCTTTATTAAACAATGTCAAAATCAGACAAGTTATCATCTAAAAAAAAGAAATCTAAAATTTCTAAATACAATTCAGAAATAATAAAAACACAAAAGGATATACCATATTTAAGTGTAATCGATGAATTATATGAAAACCCCGTAAATCAGTGGTTCATTAAAAAGTTTTCTGAAGTATGTCTCCCCGAGGCTCAAACAGAACAATTAAAAAAATATTTCAATCAAAATAATAAATTTTTCATACGCAATTGCATATATCAGAGATTAGAAAATATGGATAAAATGTTGGCTTTATTATCATTTGATATAGTTGATACAATTTGCACAACATATAAATTGAGAGATATGGAAAATAAAGATGAAGTTATTTTTGCATTCGGGTTCTTTAAAGAAGCGAGTTCGTCAAAAGAAATACCTATTTCAAAGGGACACATTACTGGAACAAATGTGATTATGGAAAATATATCATGGGGTTGTAGTTATTTGTCTAAAGATGGTGAATATAGAAATAATGTAATTGCTCCAAAAAATATAGAAATGTTTCGGTTTACAGAAGTTGCTCCATTATTAGGGCGAATAGTTGATTATCTAGAATATAAAATTGTCCGAAGAAACATGATGATAACGCGAGAGTATTTTTATCCAACAGATGACAAAAAAAATATAGAAGTGCAATTAGAATATTATTCATACGAATTACAAAAGAAGATACTTGCGATAGTTTGGTTTGATATAATGTATAAGTTATCATGTGGATTGATTGAAAATCATGTCAATAAAACATTTGTTGATATTTTTACACGCTATAAAAAAGAAGATTTAGAATTTTATAAAACATTAGTTAAAAAATATAGTTCACACATACGTGAATTGTTTTTAAATTACTCAAAAAACATACGATGTAGTTCATCAAGTAGAAAAAAACACATGCGTATAGGACAAAAAATAGTCCCATTAAGTATCAGCGAAGCCCAAAACCCTTTTAATATTCGGTACAAACCATGGAGGGAATATTTAATATCTGTGAAACTTTCTAATCTTGTCGCAAACTACATTGCCCCAGGATTTCCTTTGATTAATCAGTGGTTTTATATAAAAAATTCACGCAAGGGTTTATTTGATAATGATATTCAGTATGAAAAAATGGAACGTAGTGACCTTGCTGTTCAAATAACAACATTATTAAATAGAGCGAGATTATTCTCGCATGAGAACATATCTAAAAAAAAACTTTCGAATATTAAAAAGATAACAACAACCTGGTTAAGTGAAAAATTTAAAACTTTATCTTATAAAATACAAGACCCAATTGATTTTGCAAAAAAAGAAATTATAATGTCCAATGTAGCACTATGTCTAATATCTGAATATGTCGGATATACATTTATGGATATTCTTCAATTATGCAATAGTTCTGATGTTTTAAATAAAAATATGGGCGAAATATTTACACAACGTGGATTTTCACATTTTAAAAAGAATATGTTTGAGATGTGTTATAATTTATACTGCATGAATAAAATAGCAGGTGTTATACATGGTGATTTACACCTTAACAACGCAACTATATACAATTCATATATTCGATCTACTAGAAATTTAACATCTGAACCAGACGCACAAGTTTTATATGTTGTTGGTGATAAGACGAACGACCAATATCTGTTTAATCAAACAATGTATCACTCATGTATCATTGATTTCAGTCGCGGAATTATTTTACCAGATAAAATTAGTGAACTACATGACAAGTCTATACCAAAATCATATTCAATAATAGATAAACAAAAAAAATTCCATGATACCCAGATTGAAAGATTAGTTCATTTGTTTATTCAGAATACATCGGACAATCAGTCGAATAAAGATGAATTGTTCTTCTTATTTAAGAAGAATTTTAATGGGGTTTTTAAATTACTGACAACTGTTGATATTTTTGGTTTTACGTCTAAGTTATTAACTATATTTGCGATTAATGATAAAACAATTATTACACCCAGTAAAAAACATATTGAATTACTGGAAAAAATAAATACGGAAGCACAATATTTTTTAACAGAGCAGATGAATAAATTAATGCAAGGATTAATTACGGAGCAAGATATATTGAATGACAATTGGCCGCTTTATACGATTATCAACAAAGTTTTTTATGAGGACAACATACAATCACAAAAAATAAAAAAAATAATTGATGTTTATAACATCAACATTAAAAACACATACACACTAACTAAATTTGACAACTTGCCTCCACTACTTATGGAAAAACACGGTTATCGGGATAACAAAATCATCCCAGTATCTAAAAACATTTCCGATAGTTTTAAAAAACTAAAGGCAAATCGGAAATTATATGAAAAAAAAACATTAAAAAAATTTGCAGTTATAAATTTTATAGCAACACGACACAAAGAAAAATATGGTTAAGGCAATTCGTTGTCTGAATAGTCTGAATAGTCTGAATAGTCCGAAATGTCGGAATAATCATATCTTTGTTCTTTTTGTTCGCCGTCAGTAGGTTCTCTTAAAGACATTATTTCACCAAATTTTGATATAATAGTCGGTATATTTATATTTTTTTTTACCGGGTTACATAACTCACAATCGCAAGTACACTCGTTCACATCATCAACTATATATCCAAACTTAATGAGTGTTTCTTTACTTACTTCAAAATTTCCAATTGGTTCAGGTTGTTTAACATTTATTATGTATGGAGAACCCTCTTTGTATTCTATATCAGCATGGTACTGCTTGCTATCAATAGGACAATTGCCGTCAACTATTAAATATAATGTATCATTTATTGTATAAATGTATTCATCTTTTATTAAACTGTTATCATAATCATGCAATATTTTTTTTTCATAATCGCCAGATATAATGGCTTTTATTACATCAAATTCTTTGAAAAACTCCATTGTCTGATATAATTATATGATGCTATATTTATATTAAAATAAAGAATAGCTACAAACTATAGTATGGATTTAAGAGAAAGAATAAATACCGAAGTTTATATTGATGTACCAACAACAGACCAAACTGGAAATCGGAATTTAAGTTGCACAAATTGCCTATTATCAACTGCAATATGCGCATTGTTTAGTTTAATTGGTTCGATATGTTATGTTATTGCTAAATACCAAAATTGCTAAATGTATTCACTGTTAGTTTTTTTTCAACGATTACTTACTTTGTTCTTTGTGTTTTCTGCTATTTTTTATATTTAATGCGGTCATTAACCAATTTTTTATAAACATCACTTAATTTATAATCATCACTATGATGTTTAGGCATTTATATAATTCATATTTATATATTATTCTAAATTATATATTTTTTTACAAATTTTTATTTTCTTTTTGTCAAAATTTAAACACATTGAAAAATCTTTACATAATATTTTTATAATTTTATCATCTTTTATCAAACGTTTTATTAATGGATTATTTTTATATTCAGTCCATCTCATAAAATAATCTGACTTATTAGTAACATTATTTATGAAACTGCTACCGGATGTGAGTCCAAATAAATTAAGAGTAATTTTTGCCTTATCATAATCAATATTTAATTTGTTTGCCAATGATTTTCTTGAAACGGTATAACATAAAAATTTATTATAGTTAAATGTAATATATTTTTTGTTTTTTATATATGAATAATTATTCATCCACCAGTTAACTGTTATTTTATCTGTCTCATAATAATTTTCATTTTTTTTTAATTTTTTTTCAGATTGTAATCTTGAACTAAATAAATTTAAAATATCTCTTATGATAATATTTTTATACTTTTTTTATTGTGTAAAAAATCATTCATTTCTTTTGTGCTAACTAGATTTTTTCTTATAGATTTATCTATTTTTAATCCATATTTGTTATCATTAGTTATAGCGTGATATTTTTGAATTTTTTCTATGTTTAATTTTTTATTACCAATCAATCCATATTGATAGAATTTTATATTATTTAAATAATAAACCTCATTTTTATTAAATGTAGATATTAACTAAGTTATAAATAAATGATTGCCACTTCTCGCGAGACCATTTATTATATAAATTTTTTCAATATTATTATTATAAAACATATATTATATATTATATGATTATTATATGTTTTATAATAATTACCCCAGGCTAAAGCCAGGGGCTTTTAAAATACCGCTATATGGACAATTAAATGGGAGAGCCTTACGTCCCCCTAACTAAAGTTAGGGGTTTTGCGGCTCATTTTCATAATAATATTATTTGATACATCGGCGTTTTAAATGAGCAAAGGTGTAAAATATATAATATTTTCCTTATTGGTTTTTTCTTTGCAATTCGTATTAATAAGATTTTTAACATATTTCCAATCATGACATTCTCCTATATATTTTTTTTTTAATCTGCAGACATTCAAAAGTATTATCTGGTAAAATTGGTAATTTTACATTTGGTCTGGTATACATCCATATAGGAAATTGATCTAAATTAGGTGTATACCATGGAAATCGGTCAGATATCCACATATATAATGTTGTATCGGGAATTGGCAATTTGTTTTTATTACACCATTTAAGTGTTTTTGATATTAGTTTAAAATTATGTATGTACCGATCATCTTTCGTTTTTTTATTACTAAAAAATATATAAAAAGTTTAATTAAAAATCTTTTGGATAGTTCTCACATATTATATATACTTTATTAATTAAAAATGTCTGGTGGAGCGGGAACTGATACAATCGTAGGCTCGGGCAGCCTCATGCCAATTGATATGTTAATTAGAAAACAAGAGCGAACGTGCATGTATGAATCGCCTGATTTAGTTGAAAATTTTCACAGAAACACTTTAAAAGACATGCGTCCATTACCCGCACTATTTGAAAGTGATGAAGTAAGAGGTGGTCGAGATGAGAATGGTGAATTAATGGGAAACCCGCAATCTCAACAGTTGTTAGATAGACATTATGTTGGGAGACGCAGCGAGGCTGAACCTTATTTACCTGACGGGACATTTTTAGATTGGCAATTTCTAGAACAAGACCCGCGTGGCGTCGCCCTTGGTCCGGATTTACGCAAACACGCACATCAACAATTCGCAAGAGGTTCTCTATATAACTATCGCTCTGATGCGGATAACAGTGTTCCGGAAAGTGGAGTTAATCCATGGCAAATGCAGATGGATATCAGAAATGCACAAAATGCGACAAAGGATTATATGAAAATCTTCGAAACGTCATTTGATGGTTGGCATAATGGAGGAATGGCTCCCGGTTATGCTAAATCTGTTAAAGAAAAGACATCCGATGACGGTGTTATTAAAGACCCAGTCCATGCACCAAATAGAAATCGCATAGATAAAACGAATAATTTGTCAAATGATACATCAATTGGATGGCGCAGAACAACGGATAACCGATTTGAAGTTGCGAAATATGGCAAAAATAATGTTGGGAAATCATTTACCGATGAGAATTGGTATAAAAATAGAGGTAATGTTCATATAGATCATGATACTATAGTATCATGGCAAGACACTAACGTATCCAAGGCGACAGCGTTGAAAATGATGGATTTGGCAAAACAAAAACAAACGATACAATTTACAGGAATGAACGGTATTAATTGGCAGTCAAGTAAACAGGCACGTCCATCACAAAAGAAATTAACACCTGCTGATATGGCAGGTATGCAAGCTCGCCAAACAAAAGAAACGCGCGCAACAGATTCGCACACAATGATTGACGGAGAACAAAACACACAAGCTGTTTCGTTAAAGAAAGAAACGTCCCGTATGGGAAAATCTCATATTAATACAGCAATCTTTGAAAAAATGGGGTTGGTGAATAAAAGAATAACAAAAAAACAAAAAAGCGACTTGCGTGATGCGATTAAACAAAGTGCTAAATTAAATTACCTATACAAAGATACAATGCATAAGTCAAATAAAGTACCAACCGTTGACCACAAAGCACTTCGCAAATCAAAACATATGCAAGATGTTGGTAAAAGTAAAGAAGTTGTTAATTATAAAAGTGCCGCAAAATCAACCAAAGGACATGTTAGTCAAAAGATTGGTGATATAGAAATAAAAGACACGACAAAGATTGGTGAACAACGTGCGTTAAGGGTAGAAAAAAATATAGGTAGCGACAAGAACAAAACAGAATTTGCACAAAAAAATATTCTTGACGTAGACCGCTCTAAGAGAGTTGGTCCAATGGGTAGTAAATATATGACGAACTACATCGATCGGGATACTTCACATAGTAAAGTAAACGATGTTTAATTCTTTGGACGAGGCGGAGGGGCAATTTTTGCATTACGATCTTTCAATTTGATAAAATATGCGAGTAATTTAGGATTTTCATGACCCTTTAGTTCTAATTCAATTTTGTTAAGCACATCAACCGAAACTTTTTGGCGACATATTTTTTTTTTAGTCATTCCACCACCGGCTCGTGTTGTCTCTTCACGTTGGTAAAATACATCAAAGATGTCACCTTTGGATTTTTCTTCAATTGACCCGCGCTTTAATGTTTCTACTTGGTTTTGAGATTTTTGTTTAAAAGTCATTGTTAAATATGTTATTTCAAAACCAAAATTCATTTTTAAAAAAAAATATGTTAATTTTAATTTAAATGTATGTTAACATATTAACATATTACAATTTAGCATGGTTTGTGTTGGAATTGATTTAGGAACGACGTATTCATGCGTTGCATATATGAAAAATGGCAACGTTGAAATTATAGCAAACGACCAGGGTAATAGGACGACACCATCATATGTTGCATTTACAGAGTCGGAGAGGTTAATTGGTGAAGCTGCTAAAAATCAATGTTCTATAAATCCAAAGAATACTGTTTTTGACGCCAAGCGATTAATAGGTCGTAAGTTTGATGAACCAAGTGTTCAGTCTGATATTAAGCATTTTTCATATGATGTTTGTTCTAAGGATGGTAAACCCATGATTAAAGCAACATATAAGGGGGGACTAAACGAATATTCAGCAGAAGAAATATCCGCTATGATATTAAGTAAAATGAAACAAACTGCTGAGTCGTATATAGGTGAAACAGTCGATAGTGCTGTAATTACTGTACCAGCATATTTTTCGGACCAACAGCGACAGGCAACCAAAGATGCTGGTCAAATAGCTGGATTAAATGTATTGCGAATTATAAATGAACCGACTGCGTCAGCAATTGCATATGGACTTGATAACAAATCGTCAAATGATAAAAATGTTCTTATATTTGATTGCGGTGGTGGGACACATGATATTTCTCTACTTTCTATTGATGAAGGTATATTTGAGGTAAAGGCAACCTCAGGCAATACTCATTTAGGCGGGGAGGACTTCGATAACCGATTAGTTGAACATTTTTGCCGAGAGTTTAAACGAAAATACAAAAAAGATATAACATCAAATAATCGTTCAATGCGTAGGTTAAAAACGGCATGTGAGCGAGCTAAGCGAACATTATCTTCGGCATCACGTGCCAGCGTTGAAATAGATTCATTGTTTGATGGAATTGATTTTAATACATCAATCACACGAGCCAGGTTTGAAGATTTATGTGGCGATTTATTTCGCAATGCAATGGAGCCTGTAAATAAAGTATTAACTGATGCAAAGATGGCAAAAAATCAGATTGATGAGATTGTTCTGGTTGGTGGTTCTACTCGAATTCCAAAAATACAAAAAATGTTATCTGATTATTTTGGTGGAAAGGAATTGTGTAAAAGTGTTAATCCGGATGAAGCAGTCGCATATGGTGCGGCTGTACAAGCATCTATTTTAAGCGGAGATAAAGCAGCAGCAGATATATTATTGATTGATGTAACACCGTTGAGTTTGGGAATTGAAACTAATGGTGGTGTAATGACAAAAATTATCGAACGGAATTCAACAATACCATGTAAGAAAAATCAAACATTCTCTACATATCAAGACAATCAACCTGCAGTTACAATTCAAATTTTTGAAGGAGAGCGTCATTTTACGAAAGATAATCATAAATTAGGAACATTTGATTTGACCGGAATACCACCTGCGCCTAGGGGTGTTCCTCAAATTGATGTGTGTCTTGATTTGTCAGCAGATGGTATTTTAAATGTTTCTGCAGAAGATAAAAAAACCGGCAAGAAAAATCAAGTTGTGATAACAAATGACAATGGTAGATTGTCCAAAGATGACATTGAGCGAATGGTTGCAGATGCAGAAAAATTTGCAGATGAAGACACAAAACAAGCAGAATTAACAGATGCGAAAAACAGCTTAGAAACATTCGTATACTCTATAAAATCTACTGTTAGTGAAAAAAGTGATAAGTTATCAGAAGATGAAAAAACTACATTAAATGACGAAATCAAACAAACTCAAGAATGGTTTGACGCAAATGATTACACAAAAGAAGAATATGAAACTAAAAAATCAGAATTAGAAAAAACATGCACACCAATACTTGCTAAATTGTATTCAGGACCATCAGATACATCAGGTCAGACAAATCCATCATCTTTTGAAACGCCGAATTACCAAAGTGCGGAAGAAATGAATGCTGGTCCAAAGGTTGAAGAAGTTGATTAATAAAATTAAAATTGAATTATGTATACCATATATAATTAAAATGCAATCTGCGTGGGATCTAAAAGAAGACATGTATAAATTGTTAGATGTATTAAGTCATCTACGAACTTTATTTAAAATTACAAAACCATATATTATAGATTGTGAAAATTTACGTCGTGAGAGACAACTCGAGAACAACAAACTCGTATTAGAATGTCTAAACACAAAAGATATGAAACTTGTTAAAGAGAATTGTAATAAAGAAGAATTAAAAAGAGTGTTGAGTGAATTAAATAAAACAGATGACGAATTGTTACAAAAATGCAATGATAAAGATTATAGCATGTTGTTAGCTGGGAGAATATCAAAAAAAGCATCACGCCAAGGTATCAAAGACGAGGCGTATGTTATATCACAATGTAATATAATATCATCTTCGGTAGGTGTATATATACAAAATCTTTCTGTTAACGCATTTAGACCAAGTAAATATGGGAAAATAGTAGAACATGTTGAATATAAAAAAATGGAAAAGTCTGATTGTCTTAAATCGTTTGATGCCAAAATAAGCGGTAAAATAAATGGATTTGTGTTTGCAAAAATTACATTTTCATCAGGTGGTCATCAAGATAATGTTTTTATGGAAGCACATCAAATGTGCGAATGGGTAGTCAAATATGGCGATTCTGACCTACTATTTGTTATATTAATTGATACAGATTTAAAAAACAATTTAGCGAATTAAAAAATAAATATAACAACTCTAACCTATTAATAACAGATCATGTTGGTTTGCAAGAATATTTCATTAACAATTTTTAATTATGTGAATACTTGACTGTGTAATATGTAATTTATTATATTAAATGCCAACCTAAATGATATTCTTTTACGAGCAATTGTATTACTTTCTCTATAATTAGTTAAAAACAGAGAATTGTATTTTTTTCTGTGTTTATTCAAATAAGTATTAAATTTTTCAATTAATAAATGAATCTGATGCGTGTTTAGTTTTGGTTTAATCACAAGTGTCGCATATGACCGCGCTGATAATTTAGGTGTATTGTCTATGTATATATTTTTTTCATCTACTAATGATATATTAATCTTGTTTGTTAAACTATCATCTATGCATTTTAGCAGTATATTAGTCTTGAACTCACTATTTTCGTTATACTTTGTTAATCGATCTACGCTAATTTCTTTACTTTGGTTTAAACTGTATATTTCTCCACCAAATGTAAAATTATTTTTTTTTGATAATACAAATTCAAAACTGTTTTGATTTTTTTTATTTTTATATATATCACATTTAATTTTATTACTGTGTAATTTTGAAGAACGAGTGTTTCTTAATTTAAATTGGAAACTGCATATTGCGTATGATGTGTCATTGAACACTCGTTCTTCAAAAATATTTATTAATAGTAATTCATATACATGTATGAATTTTTTTCTCAGTAATATATCATTTTTTCTTATTGAACACCAAAAGTTTAACGGTACAATAATGATACCTCCGATGCATTTATTTATAGTCAATTCAGAAATAAAACATTTATATAAATCATTTTGATTATATTTATCAAATATACCCTTTTCATTAGATTTATTTCTCGCTAAATAAGGAGGATTGGTTAATACAAATTTATTTGTGTAATTAGGAGGTTTGTTTAACGTATTTCTATGAATTACCATTGGGTTTTTAACATCAATGTCATAACATTCAATGTTATAATTTTCGGTATTTATAAATTTTAGTAAATCGCATTGCCCAGCAAACGGTTCTATTATACTATTAACATTATCAGGAATACTCATATTTTTTAATATATATTTATAATTTGTTGTATAAAATTGACCCAGTTTTTTTTTATTCAACTGTTTGTCTAATTCGAAAGATTTACATTCCAAATATTTCAGTTTGTCTAATTGTTTGTCTAATTTTTCTAGTATTTTTTTAAATGCATATAATTTATTTGGTGTACATTCATAATTATTCACAAGTGAGTTCATTATGTGATACAGGATACAGGGTATACAGAATTCAAATTTATTTTTAAATATTATAATGCGTGGAATGAATATAATTACAATAATATACAATATATTTTAAATGGGTTCAATTTATTCTTACCTTTTTGGTAATCAGTGTGTTGAATGTGGGGAATCAATCAAATACGCAACACATAGTGATATATGTCTTACATGTTTATTTAATGTAGCACCATCAGCAAAATTAATAGATGATGACATGATCATAGTGAAAAAAAAATCCGATTATAATATTGGAAAAGTAAGATAAAAAACAATTAGGTTGCTTCGATTGGGTTACCGAAGTCTAATTGAATTTTAAAACAACATCTACTACATGTAGCATTATGTTTTAGGTACATGCCTTGCAGCGGCGCTTGCGTCCACTCTTTCGCCGCATTGTACCAGTGAACTGGTCGCATGGGAGGTCAGCGTCACAACTGTAGCAGTAGTGCATGTGAGCAGTCTCAACATACCGATGTTCGTAATCAGTCCACACACCGTACCGATGACACGGGACCACGATAGTGATCTTGGTGTATGTGCGAGTGCATTGTGCAAAGGTGCAGGCTTGACATGTTAGTGTGCTGTCGTCACCCAGAGGACATGGTGGCGTTTCCAAGTATCCACTCTTGTACTTGTAGTCACTGCCCTGAAACACGTAGTAGTACAGCTCGCAATACTGCCGAGGAATTTGGAAAATCCGATGTACTCGCCGGTGAGTACCCCGAACCTCAACATGTTCGTCCATACCAGTTCGGTGCTTTTGCGGAATTTGACGTGCGGCACCTGTTTCGCACATTTCACACACAAATTCAAATCGTCGCTTTCCGTGGTATCGGGTCACGCATGCACCAGGTAGACATGGACATTGCACATCGGTGTATCCTGCAATGACAACCACAAGTTCCTTGGGGAATCCGAAATCTGTTAACTCGCCTTCCATCTTTGTAATAATATATCACAAAAGTCTTCAATTTTTTATACATTTTTTTTTGTAAGTTTGTTTATGATTCTACTGGCAACGACAATACCTACTTTTTTATTACCAGTTTTTTGTATGTTTGATACCATTTTAATTGTTGTTTCGCAATTCATCAAAGATTCTAAACTATATGAAACTAAAATTAATTCAGCTGTTTTTTTTGTCACTCCTCTAATTTGAGATAATATTTTTATATGGACTGCATGTAAAGAAATTGCCTTCCATATCTTCTCGGACCTTTTCCCTATGACATAATTATTAGCATACTTTAACTCAAATATTTGTTCTTTTGTTATTTTTTTTAACAACAAATCTGATATATGATAACCTGCATTTATAAATAAACTCGCTGTTTTTTCCGTAATGTTGGGTATGGAACACCATAATTTATACGTTTCTGCTTTTTCACAAACTATTTTATTTTTTAATTGCTTAACACCGCCACCACCATCTACAACATCGGTATATTTCAGCAACGGCGAAGGTGTTATACTTAAATAATTTCGTACAATCTCAAAAATTCTATATACCGTATTTTGTTTATTTTTTGAGTATATTATATGTATATCGTCACGAAACATCAAATGGTCTAAATGTGCCTTTAAATTTTTACATGGTATTCTTGCAAATTTTGTTGTTGATTTTGGTATTGGATTACCTTCAATGAGATAAAATAATTTACACCCTGTATCACATTTCATTTTTAATAATTTTTCAACATTGTGTTTCCGACCATCTTTAATACTTGCCGCCAAATCTTTCCATGTTTTTCGTTCTATTAACATTATTATATGTTTCTTATACATAACTGCATAATCACCAAAATTAATGCGACTTACTTTAAAATTAGCAGATGGGTTTGCAAAAGAATTAAATAATGGTATAATAGCCTGTTCCCTGTCATCTATTATGATTTCGATAGTCATTATATAGAATGATGTGATTGTCTTTAAAAAAAAATGAACTTTATAAATTAAGTTATAAACCAATACACAGGAAATATTTATGTAATGGTACGACATGTTGCAGTATCAAACTACCAATATTTTTTTACTTATCCATAAAATGTAAATCTATGTTTAAATATGGGTCTAATATGCTAATAGCACCAGTGCTTTCAACACCGAACCCCTTACCCATAAAACTTTTCATAAATAAGAAATCAGTGCTAATTATAAAGTTAGCATTTCGTTGAACTGCATCATCACCCATTCGAGACATCGCATTTGACCGGATGGACACCGGTATATTTCTGTGTTTTAATATATATTTTTTACGTACATTATTCCATACCATTAAATTACACCTGTACCCATCGAGTATGCATTTTTTTATTTTTTTAACCTCATCAACAAAATCATCTAAATTTTTTCTTAACATTGTTAATAAACTATACGACCCTTTATCTAGACCCATACCATTATAGTACGGATTAATACCTGCCGATATTGTACTCTCTATAAGTTCATCTCGAACGCCAGAAACCCATAATAATCCATCGTACAATATTTTATTCTCATCACACCATTTTCTGACATGTGATACATCAAAAACATATTCACCACCCTTATCAACCTTCTTTTTAATCGACTTAATATACTTATCCAAAAATTCAGAATATAAATCCCACACTAAAATAAATTCGACAATTTCATCGCATATAACAACTTTGTAGTAAAATTCCCATTCTTTTTGTGTCATAGATGTCATATTAATTGGTTTATATTTTCTATGAAAAATATATCGCTTACCAACATGAATGAATGCGATTGCCGTTATTATATCTAATGTGTTAGCACCATGTGCAAAAGATGCTAACAACACTCGTTTGTTTTCTATTGAAATCTTCCCGATTTTTTTTGAGTATAAACCCAATAGCGTTGGATTATACTCATTATCAATAAAACCCAATATTCTCAATTTTTCTGTGGAATATACTAACGATGATGATGATGGCGATTCAAGAAAATCAACTTTGCTTATATCCATTTTATCATTTTGTGTTAGCATATAAAGTGAATTATCTGATAGTTTATGTGTAACAAACCCATTTTTATTATGTGACTCAATGATTTGTGAATCAGTTTCTTTTATTGATATATTCAACAATTCTTCTGTTACATCACTTGTCAACATTTTAGCAAATTGGTCTACTTGCAGGTTTTTAAATGTTTTTTCGGTATAACACGGATACCACACACCGGGTGCTTTCCGACCAACCCTACCTCTACGCTGAGTTGCCATACCTTGTGTAATCGGCGATATTGTCATTGTTTTAACGCCGTAATCGGGATTAAACGCAACGTCGGTTGCGAATCCGGTATCTATACAATATTTAAGTGTGTCAATAGTGACACCTGTTTCAGCAATTGGTGTTGCAATAATTATACGACGTGATGGATTTACCCATTTTATGATAGACGATTTATCTAATTTATTACCATCCGTTTTATATATTGGTATGCTTATGTCTTTTATATTAGAAAATAAGTTTTGATAATCGTCACCACTTGCAGTATAACTGGTACGTGATAAGTCAATTGGTGCTATATAATAATTTTCACTACCACCATAAACACCATGCTTATCTGGTTTTTTACTAGATATGTATTTTTTTACTTCATCAAATTGTTTGGATAATATATTACTGTTAAAAATATGTAGTTTTTCTAAAATCTTTTTTGATGGGCTTGAACCTGATACGAATAAAATAATATCTCTAAATTGTTCATCATTTGTCACATCGGATATGTTTTCTACATGTATTTTTTCAGCTCTATCTGTGGCAGTTTGAATAAAATCATGTGAATCATATTTTAAAAAGTTAGCCTCAATCGGAAATGTCGAACCAACAACTTGTATATAGTTTTCATATGGACAGTCAAAAAAGTCCATGAATGTCGTTGGGTCAAACGTGGCACTCATTAATATAACCATAGGGCAATCAACATTATCGTAATGTTCACTTAGAAATTTTTTAAGCAGAAATAAAACCATATCAACGTTCATATCTCGTTCATGCACCTCATCAATTAAAATATAACTATATTTTCTTATAAATTGTTCCGGTTCATATGATTGAATATGTTGTAATAGTGTTCCAATAGTCATAAATATTAGACCTGCATCTACTGGTAATCGTTTATATGCACCTGTTGAATACCCTAAATTTTTATCTAATTCTAAAAATGGGTAAAATTCGGGTAACCCGGTTGCAATATCAACTGCTGTTAAAACACGAGGTTGTGTAATTGCCATACTCCTGCGAGTTCTCTCTTGAAATGTTTCATATAAGAATGGCGCCAATACGGTACTTTTCCCTGAACCAGTATCACTTTTTAATACAATAACTTTATCACCGGGCGTTTTCGGAACTATTTTCGGGGCTGAACCACCAACTCTCGGAGTTCGGTCCCCTATAAATTCCATAATATAATCGATGGATTTCATGTCTTCAATGCGTGATTTTTCTCGTTTTGAAAATTTAGAATTAGGAACTATAAACCCCTCGCGTAATAACGTTGGTAATGGCATTTTTATTAATGTTGCTATAATAAACTTTATATAATAGGTATTATAATAAGTTTATTATATGATTTGTATTGGTATTAAAATATTTAACAATGAAAATACTTATTATTTCCCCGCATAGTGAATGTGATAGTAACAATCCGGTAAGGCATTGCGATCGGAGTGCAAAAAAAATGGCTGAAAGGTTGTACGATATCTCAAAAAAAAAGTATGACACAACACTTATATTATCTGATAAATTAAGAGAAAAAATAGATTATAACAGAAAAGTTGCTGAAACCACAAAATGGCGAAATGATATTCGGGAATTTATTGAATCAAATCAAAACGACAAGATATTGGTGTTAGAAATGCATTCGTTTCCACCAGACCATGATAGTATATACGGAAAAACGGCATTAGTTAGTACGAAAGAAAACACAGATGAGATGATTGTATTTAGTGAACTATTAAAAAGAAATAATTTTAACATTGACTTAATGATTATAACAGATGTTTCGCATATAATGATTGATTTAAAACAATATGATAATGTTGTTCATCACTTAATTGAGTTCAATGAAAACTACGAGAATACAGATTTTGAATATTCGGATGGCGAAATTAACTCTTTGTTGTCGGCGGGAGTTGCTTCTTTATTTATTAAGAGAATAGATTATGGATTATTGTTAGTCATTTTGATAATTACAATTATATTGTTGATATGGTATATTTATACGGGACCTGCCGTGCTAAATGGTGATCTCCACTGACTTTTCGGGAATTTACTGCGGACACAGTTTGGTGATCTATTAAAGAATCGATATAAGACATAGAAAAACCAAGCGAGGTTAATCATGCCGCCAATACCCCGCCCAAATGCAGCAAACTGCCCGCGCATCACAGTTTGTTCATTTCCATCAGCGTCCAACACAGGGTTTCCGCCAAATGTCAATGTTACTTCTTTTTTGGTACCAAGTACACTATCGAGCATAGATAAAACAAAAATCATTGCAGCAACGTAAATTCCCACAACAATACTACCCCACATATAAGACGGGCATTCAAAGAATTCATTTTTAAACATTTTAGATGACATATTTATTAAATTAGTATATATATAAGGAAATTATATTAAATAATTTAATATAATTTACCAATGTCACAATTTCTTTCAGTTTTGTTAAAATATATATAAACTAAATAACCAAAGAAGACTGTACCAATTAGAGAATGTGTTCCCTTAATAACATTAGTTACAGTTTTGTTATTTTTAAATGCAACGTGTCCAGGTGAAAACAGTATACTTAGTATTATACTAAACACAATAGATGCTAGTATAACTGATTTAGGACAGACGTAAAATGTTTTTTTGAAAGGATTAAGTGTACCCTTTCCCATATTTATTAAAATTCTATATATATATATAGAAATGAAATTAAATAATTTATTAAAATATGCATTTGATAATAAATCAAATGACAACTTGGAATGCGAGATAAAATTCGGTAAATATAATAAATTATCATCAAACATTTCAAAAAATAGCTTCATTGGAATTTATAACCGGTTAGTATCTAAAAAATATGAGGTCATACATGAAAGTATATATAAAACCGAAACTGATTCCATTAAGAAAAGAGAATATTTACCGGTTGATATTAAACCATTGTATAAAAAATTACCAAAATTAACAAACGAACAAATACAAGAACAAATTAATATGCTTTTTGATACAACTTCCCGAATTAAAACGGAGTATACCGAGAAAAAGACCGCATATAAAGGTTATACCACGCCGAAATATAAAGCAAAGGTAAATATTGAAATAAACACACCAACTGCACACATATCAGGAAAACCATATATGATCAGGAAAAAATGCAGATGCACATCTGTTGATAAATTCTGGCAATATGATATTACAATTATAAACATTCATGATTTAGAAACTAATCGCAGTGGTGTATTTTATGAAGTTGAAATAGAATTACTTCACAAAAAAATGTTAGACGTAGATTCAGCAGTTGTCGAAGCAAGAAAACATATAAATATGGTAACTACAGTTCTTGATTGCGCACGTCCTAACAAAATAGATATAGAAATAAAATATTCGATTTACAACGCGGTAGTCACAATGGAAAGGGAAGACCTCGCAATATTACAAAATTCCAGATATACAGTTGTTGATAAAGCAGATGGGGAACGTCGTTTTTTATATATTGATAACAAACAATCGTTATATCATTTTAATCCAACTGAAACACTTATTGATAAAAAAATAATACAAACTAAGTGTGGTGGTATGCCAAATACTCTGATTGATTGCGAATTAATCGATAAAACTTTTTATGGGTTTGATTTATTATTTTGCAACAATACAGATGTCAGAAATTGTAATATGGAAACACGTATTAAATTTCTAACAAAAATCATGAATACAATATCCGGTCCATATAAGTTTACGACTAAAAAGTTTTATATGTCAGATATTTTTAATGCATCTAAGCATATATGGAACAATAGAAAAAAATTGTTCCCATATGAACTAGATGGGTTAATTTATACACCTCTATATGGTTCATATTTAAGCAATTTACCTATTTTTAAATTTAAACCTGTTCCCAGTATTGATGTTCGCGTAATGTACAATTCTAGAGATAATTTTACTGAATTTTACACAACAGGACGTCCTATAATTAAACAAGGTAGGTTAATTAATGGTTATAATACAAATGGGAAAACATATTATAAGAGTCGGATATATATTAAAGACGCTGCGGCAAATCATATGAATTTAGTTAATAAATACGATGTGCTAGGAGTTGTTGGTAAATTGCCTGTTGATAACATGGTTGATATTGTTGAAATTGAATATAATAGCGAAACTAAACTATGGGAATATTTACGAAAACGCCCCGACAAAGAAAGACCAAACGCATATAAATCAATCATGAGTGTAATTAAATCTATTACAGACAATATTACAATAGACGAAATTTCTAAACTTAAGTGGAAAGAATCACAGTATGATATAGCTCGAAAAAATCTAAAGTGTTCTTCAAATGTCGGATTTAACTTTGCCAATACACAGTTGTCTAATGTGGCATCCGAATATATGACTTTTATTTATTCTAAATTACTGGCAGATAAAAAGGTATTATCGATTGGGTGTAATCCATACTTATCTGCATATCTCAATAATTCAACAATTATAGAACCAAACTGTTTGCAGGTATTCGGTCGAATGAAGTCGGAAGGGTATAGTGGTATATGTGAAAATATCGGACATAATACACAGGTTATATGGGGCGAATTGGATAAAAAAATAATACAATACAATTCGACTAAAAAGGATATTAAAAAGCATGATATTGTTTTTATCAATATATTTGAACATTTAATTTTCGATAAGAAAACAAAAAAGTTTGATAAGGACTTATTTTTGTCAAATATGAAATATGTAAGTTCATTGAGTGATATTGTTGTTGGTTTGTTCTTAGATGCAAATCAAATTATTAAGCATTTAGATAAAGCAGACTGTGTCTTAATTAACAACGCCGAATTACACCCATTATACAAAATATACATGGGGAAAACTGATATAAAATATTCATCTGATATTTTTAAGGCAAAGCCATGTATGGTTGAAATTAAAAAAATGCCTAATTCTTATTTTAGCACATTTAGACCAGCTGTATTTACTAAAAATATTGCTGATATTCTCAAACTCGCAAATATGGAAATAATGGAATGTGGTTTATTATCATCATTTTACAAAGAATTCAAAACAATTCATTCGGTTGATAAACATACATTAATGTTGTCAGATATTCAGGGATATTTTATTGCGAAAAAAAAGTATTACTTTTTAAATTAAATTTGTATAGTTATGGTCTTATAACTCGTTTCGCAATACTTAATATTTGTGTTATTTTTTAATGTATAATATGTTTTTAAAACAATTGCATAAAATTTACATGTTCAGACGATAAAAAATATTCGATTCTCATCCGGACTTGTGGATAATGAATTGATAGTGGTGCATTTGCATACCTCGCGGGCGTCTGTATGGGTAATACCAAGTGCGTTCAACGACAGAATTGGCAAATGCAGATTCCATCAAATCAAGACATTTATCATGTAATTCTGGTTCGGAGAACTTTCCACCACGCCCTTCTGAAAATGTCAATGCTATACGCAATTGTTCTGGAGTATCATGATTAGCAAGTGCATGAATACCTTTATCAAACATCCTAATTGAACGATGATTTCCAGTGAAGTCAAAATACACACCGCCAATCGATTGATATTCGGCATTGTCGATATATTCTTCAATTGCACCCCGAACGATATTAACATCTTTGAGAAACATACGTGTGAAGATTTTCTTGTTATATTCAACGACAGTTAGTTGCTTTGGCAATATCCCATATTTCTGAAGGGATTTTGATGACAACATTTCCACATTGTCAAGAATAACAATATTTGTTGTGATTGATGCCATGAATCTGGCTAACTGGTGGTTAACTTTTCGTTTGTGTATGTCGTTTTTTAAGATTTGATACGAACCGGGTCTTTTACGAATATTCGATAATTTTCTTGGTCTTAAATTGTATCGCGACATCGCTAACTTTATATTTTTTATATGTTATTCAATTTTTTTAAAAAAAAAATGAAATGTATGCCAATATATCATAAATTGTTGGCATAATGGCTGACGTTCCATGTGTGGTGTGTGGATATGTGGGGTTCCGAGCCGAAAGCGGAAGTGATGGGTTCTGCCGAGGCGGGTGTCGAGCCCGGCACCGAGTTGCCATTCGGCGAGAACAGCTGCACCCGGTCGACGACAAGGCGCACCAGCGCCCGATCCAGATGAGTTCATGCCTGTGGAGCCCCCTCCCTACGATGGTGAGCCGTTGCCGCTATGGGTGCCCAACTAGAGTTTCGTCGAGGTGTTGGTCAGCCGCACTAGTTAATGTGTTTTTTTGTATATTTTATATTTATATAAGTTTATAAATATTTTATCAGCCTGTGTCAATTGTCCATACAGTCGTGGAAATTTATCTTTAAACATTTTTTCACATGTCATAAAACGTTTTTCATCGATGACAATCATTTTTTGTTTTTTAAATTCATTATCTAGTAATTTATCATTAATTAATGTTTCTGTATAATAATGCGTGTTAACATTAAATGGTAATATTAGTTTAATTGAATTATTTTTTTTAGATTCATAACATATACTATATTTTTTAATATTATTTTCAAATACTTCCCATTTACCATTTTTAAGTAGATCGTCAATTGCTGTTTTATCAAATGATGTATATATAAATAGACCATCTTTGGCTAACAAATGTGATATAAGACATGTTATGTTTTTTATGTTTTTTGCATTTCCCGTTAAGTAATGCAATGCAAAGAATGAATATATATGTGATACATTTTTAAATTGGTATATATCTCGTATAACCGATAGATTTTTTTTATATGGTTTGTTTAAATCTGTAGAAAATACTGATAGTGTTGTATTGTTATCACCTCTCATAGTATATTTTCTCTGTAATAGTGTATCAATTGCATCATTGTCGATTTCGCAAAATAACAAATCTGGAATATGTAAATTCCTATATGTCTGCAAATCAGAACCACGCCCGCTTGCTAAATCAATAACTTTTGATGAACTTTGTTTTATTAACGAATGCTTCACCATATTATTCATTTTAATTGGGGCATAATGTATTGGATTTTTTATATTTGTAAAATACATTTGTTTAGCTAAATCACTGAGATTAATACAAAGATTTTTTTTTGTTATTGGATTTCTATATAAATTCCATGTATTTTGCTCTATGTATTTGAAATCGTCTCCAAATAGTAGAGTTTCATCGGATTTAACAAGTTCAATAAATGACCATTCTAATTTATTATAGTCAAATGTCAAACTAACATATTTGTCGTGTAAATCAATATCTGATGTGAATTTATATGCGGATGGATATGTGCTTGGCGAAAACCTAACTGGTTGATGATATAAATCTGTATTAAACATTTTTTTATCACATTCTGTCTTTTTAACTCCTGTATCTCTTATATATCGTTTAGTTGCCGTTGCATATAACACATAATTTTGCTTGTCGATTGATTTACACAATAATGTTATAGGTATAGGATCACTGGACCATATGAAGAATTCGTTATCAAAATAATCAGTGATTTTGGAAAATTCTAAAATATTATTATCGGGGCGTAGAATAAATGAATTAATTATATCACAATATTTGCCAGACATTTTTTTGTATTTTATATATTCCCAACCTGTTTTTTGTGATAAATATTTGTTTTGTTTATTTATCTCATCTACATCTGTGGAAGTTATATATTTACCATCATATATAATAGGTCTTTTAATCATAAAGCGGTCTCTATATTTAATAGCCGATATCATTGTTGTGTCTATTCCTATTGATAATTTATTTACATTTATCATATTTCTTGTTATAAAATATGTACTACCATCGGTGAATAAAATTATATAAGAAATCCCTCTGTACAGTTGTGCGACACAGTATTCAGTTGGGCTTTTCAAAATATCATTATAATAAATATTTTTGTTTAATGTTTGCATATTAACAAATAAATCCGAATTATGTTTAACATGCACTGGTAAATTTTGCATACTATTTATAATGTTTTTTAATAGATAACTACCACCCCGTACAGTTGTCATAGACTTGCATAATTTAAGAACATTTTTAAGTGTACTTATATCTTTTGGTGTAATGTCATCGTTAATCGGTTTAATGACAAATTGAATATAATCAAAATTATCATAACTACATTTGTTTATATATACTTTTTTTTGGTTTATACCATATTGTTTAGTAAAAATGAGAGCAACTAACCAATTATCAACTTTTCTGTAGTATAAACTTTGACTTATTATACCTGCATATTTTGAAATACCTGGTGTTGATATACATTGATTTACATCAAAACCACAATAAAAACCTGTAGTTTTAATAACAGTTTTATATTTTAATTTAGTTGCCGACATTTCTTGTGTAAACCATGTTAATGTATTGTTTGATGTCTTTTTTTTGTATGTAAAATTTTTTACAACTGTTGGGGATGTCAATGATTGAAATATGATATTAGGTTTATTATTAAACGTATTCGATGTCAATGAAAACATTATATTTTCATTAAATGCATTGTGTATAGTTTTATTTGTATACACAGTTATTTTTTTATTTTTTGTCATATTGTATATATAATGCCTTATCTTATAAATGAATTTTATTTTAGAATAAGTTATATAGGTTATATAACTGTTATACAATGACTCGATTAACTAATCAATCATCTGTTATACTATCATTGTATAATAGTAAATGGAAAAGTCAGCTACTTAAAATACTATGTAGAGATTTACGTAATGGAAATATTAACATTTCTATAATTACGGCAACGCTTGAATATTTTAATGATATGTATAGAAAAAGTACCAATAAAAAAGGATATGACATGAAAATAATAAATAAATTTCGGGAAATAGTTACTCGTCCGGAAAATCAATACAATGATACATATGATGTAAACCGAGCCCAAAGAAAAGTACAAAATATTAAAAAATATATAGGCAAAAATAATAGTATACTTGATTATGGTGGGAATGTTGGTCATTTTGCATCGGCTATGGGTAAATATTATAATATATCACCTAAACGACGATTTGTGATTGATATATTGGACTGGTCCGGACAAAAATGGAAGCCACGTGATGATATTACATTTATAGAATACAAAGGACAGAGTCCTGAAGAGTTTAATAGACAGATAGGAAGTGTTGATATAATTTCAGCATTTCATGTATTGCATCACATCGATGTCAATGAGCGCGAAAAAATAATAGATATATTCAATGCAGTGCTAAATAAATCTGGTAAAATTGTTTTGTATGAACATGACAGTAAAACAAAAAATAAAAATATGGCATTTCTACTTGATTTAGAACACTGTTTATTTGATGTTGTTGTTGGTCAGTCCCTGACGTTTAAAAAGTTTATAAAAGGATTTTATGCGGAATATATGAGTATTGATGAATGGAAGAAATTATTTTCCAAGTATTTCATACCATACAGAACAGAAACACTTAATAATGCAAATAGGTCATTTTATACATATTATAAACGGCGATAAATATATTATATATTAATTTGTAATTAGTAATATAATATGGGTTTAATATATATAATACGACATGGTGAAACCGATGTTAATGTGTCTGGAAGAGTAAACGACGTTAATATTGACACATCTATAAACGCAACAGGTATAAAACAAGCAAAAGCGACCGGGAAATATTTAAAGAAAACCAGAAAACTCAATGGGTCTAATTGTATTATATATGCATCACCATCAAAGCGAGCCGTTCAGACAGCAACAATAATTAAGAATATAATTGATAAAAAAATAAAAATAAAATATGACAGACGCATCCTTGAAACTGACAAGGGTGTCATGAGTGGTTTATACAAAACTGATAAAATTGTTAAAAAATATAATAGGTCTATAGACGCAGAACTGAAGAATAGAGATACTTTATATCAAAGAGAAAATATTTTTAAAATTCTTAATAAGATAAACCCATTATATAATGTTGAACCAGTAGATAAAGTTCGTAATAGGGTTATTTATTTTTTTAATAATTTACCTATAAATAAAAACATAATTGTTATCACCCATGCAGGTATAATAACATCCAGTATGGTGTTTTTGATGAATATTATACAAACAATGGAAGGTGATATATCAAAGGGGAAGAACTGCACAATTACAGTTATTAAAAAAGAAGGAAAGTCTAAACCAAAGTACTCATTGCTTACATTCCCAAATACCGAACACTTATGATTTTACGAGATTAAAAAAAATATGTTGACTAGGCATGCGTGTAAATCCAGTCGGGTCGGTTTCGGTAGCGGACTATACCACGGCGGTCGTACGTGAAGCGTTCATAGTCGGGTTCTTCATCATCGTCATAATCGTAATCAGAATCGGAATCATATTCGAACGTCAACCATTTGCGATGTTCTTCGCATCGGTCAATGAGTTCTTGATCCTTTTCGTCAGGGTGGTATCCGTGTAGACGCATGTCTGGCTCCTTCTTGTAAGTGTAATACGGAATATCGTAAATATCACGAGTGTTTGCCAGAAATGTGAGATCAATGATGTACTTGGTTGCATCATCCAATTCATCAAACAATTCACCGCATTCCTTTTCACGGGAGCGACGGTCTTTCATGTTCGTGTCGAATGCAATGGTGCCGGGAACGCACTTCATGATTTCGCCATCAAGCCACGCCATTCCTTTCTCAAGTTCATTCAGGCTAGCGAATCCGACATGTTGGTCCATTCCATGAATATACTCGCAGTAGAAAATCCACTGATGCATACCGGACTTGATGATTGCGACTTCGTCCTTCGTCACTTTAAGAACAGACTTGGGAAATACTTGGTTCATGACACCACGCCACGTGTCAACCTCATATGCCATGAATTCCTTGTGAGTGCATGAAAATTTTACAATATCAGAATCATGTAAGAAACCACAAATATGTGTGTAAATGTCGTGGGGGATGTTCATCCGACGTGCTTCTTCGCGATGGTTCATGAACCGTTCGATGTCTGTGTCACGTACATGTTGAATACCAAACATTTCAACGAAATGCCGCAGGGTTTCTCGTGTTTCCATGTTCAAATTCATTTTGTTGTTTTATATTTTTTTACATGATTAATTCAATTTTTTACACATACTTGTCATATAATGGATTTTTTTTGTTGAGATTGTTCTTGTCTCCTTTAATTTTATTTGTGTATTTCCATAAATGCGGCGAACCCATTCTAAAATCATCATACATATCCGCAATCATATACCTAAATGGGTCTGCTGTATTTTGTATATATGCAAGTTTTTGATAATGTTTTACATCGTTTTCATCTTGCTTAAACACAGTTTCTATACAAATATTTGATCTAATTCGTTCATGTTTAGGAAATCCATTACTTACTTTGCTAAAACATGCAGTAACTGATTGTGACGTCGTAAAAATGCTAATCGATGTATTTTTTCGTAATTCAGAATCTATTTCTTTATCATCTTGTGCAGATATTATAGTTGTGAAATGATAATGTCGACCCTCATAAAAAATTTCTTTTATTGCAGTTGTTTGTTTATACATTTTTTTAAATGTACTGGCACAGTCATCGCATATTATCATTACATTCGGATTAAAATCTAAAAATGTTATTAATGCTTTTTGTTTTTTTGATAAACTCATACCAGATTCAATATTAACTTTATTTGCTCGAATTGTAGTCTTGTATAATTTTTTAAGCATTTCATTACGATTATTTAATATTTGAGTCTTTTGTTTTTTCTTTTTTGCGAATATCATATCTGATGTTTCTAAACCGCGAATAAATTCATCTGCCTTTCTAGCAATTGATGCCTCCATTGCAAATGCAGTTGAATCATCAACTTTATCGAATACAGATTTAAGATTATCCATATCGTTTGCATTTTGATACAGTTCCGATGCATTTTTTTGCCTTTGCAATAATTGTTCTAGCCATTTTGACTCGAGCTTATTACGAATGCAATTAGCCGGGACTTTGTTTGTATAGTTGTTATTACTTGAATTGGTAGGTGCTACTACAAATATAGTTGGTACATAATCTTTGCATAGGTACATAATTTCATCTATAATTGTACTTTTACCACTTCCCGTTCTACCATATACAACTGTTGTTTTATTAAGATAATTTTTGTATGATTTTTCGTGCCATTTTAACTTTGTACCATCTGGTAGATGCAATGATTTATCCTCGCTCATATCTATATTATAAATATCATTATCTATTTAATTTGAATCATTAGCACACTTTTGAAAAATGAATCATATGTAAGTTAATTATACAACCAACACACATCAGAACAACATATACATTAAGCATAGTAAGATTTTGACGACAAATTTAAGAACGAAACGAGTTTGCTGTAAATTCCACAAATTCTGGAATAATATTTTTTTTGTTGTCTTGATTGGTGTCTGTGTGTGGTTCTGTGTCTTGTTCATTGATATCAAAATTATAGTTTGTAGGTTTTTTGTAATCCTTTTCATGTTTAATTCTTACTTCGCAGCATTCTGGTGAAAATATGTTTTTAACTTTACTGGGCTTTATACCCATCAAAATTGAAATATATGTGTAGTATATATTAAAACTGAATTATTTATACAAATTATACAAACAGATGTATTTGTCTCTTGATTCTATCCATTCAATGTATTCTGGTGATGAATATGATGAAGACAGTGAGTTAAATAATTTGGCACAACCATTATATGGTAGTTTAAGTCAGTCGCATTCTTCGGAATCAGATGTTAAAATCGACATAGTCCAAGACGTGTCTGTTGGACCTAACCAACCTAACCAACCTAACCAACATCAACCGAATCAATTTATTGAAGAACGCCGAAATTTATTGTTTGATGTACATTTCTGTACCGATAATGAGTGCACTATTGTTGATACAAATGGAACAAAAACATATTATTGTAATATTTGTAACATGACAATACAATCGATGGAATTGTTTATTACACATAGGTATTCACGTCATTTAAATGAATTACATAGATGCTATCATTGTTGTATGCGGTTTAGAACATTATTTTCACTGATGATTCATTTTAATGAAATTCATAAACATGCAGAAATATATCCATATATATGCCATAAATGCGGAATTGCATTTGGTGATTTTGTGATGTTTGAAGACCACCTAACAACACGAAGATGTTGTTATCAGCGAGAAATTAGGCGAGTTCATTGTTATTCACGTGGTCTTGGTCGGCGTTAATATTATAGTTTGTTTCAAAAATTGAAACCATATTTTTTTGTTATGCACTTAATCTGAACTAAGAACTGAAAATTAAGTATGTCCGAAAAAAAGAAATGTTTAATAGTGTGAAAAAAAAAATATTTTTTTATAACCAAAGTTTTATAAATACAGCATGTGTATAGCGAAAAACTTAAGTAGAGTAGCGGAGGACAGCCGAACCATCCGAAATTAGCAAGAAGTTAATGGCGGATGCAACCACAACAAGAGTACCCTTTTGGTCGGAAGTGATCTTATCGGACGTGGTGTACGAAATGTAGAACTCGCGAGCACGCGAAACGTTAATGTGTCCAGAAGGCTGGTAAGTACCAATATACAAGCAGAAAGTAATGAGCAAAGCGCCACAATCCTTGGGGGCACGGATGTTGTGTCCACCATAGTTGTATGGCAAGTAGGCGTTGTAGAATCCAGCGGGAAAATCGTTGTAGATGGGGATACCGTGAGCCTTGATGGTGACGGAAGTGAGAGTGCGTTCGCAAACATCAACAGTGGAAGTCTGTGCCGTTGCGACAGTTCGGACAATTGTGATGTCGGTTGTGCCACCGACAATTAAGTTAGTGTTGTCCCCAGCAGGTTCGTTAAGAACCAATTGAGAAGTTGCATCATCAACAGAATTGATAGTGTGTGAGTAAGTATTGCCACCCGATGTGTAAGTTAACACATCACCAGGCGAGAACAAATCAGTCAATGTATTGGCAATGCCTGCTTCAACCAAGTTAGAACCGGTGACCGTAGCAAGTGCCGTGATGCTGCCTCCGGCAGCAGCTAATGCAACTCCATCGTTGTATGATCCAGCAAGAGTTTGCTTGCCGGACGTCCAACCTTGCGTTTCGCGAGGTGTTGAGGCAACTGTACTGAACGTGTGCCATTTATCCAAATGCTCACGAGTTTGCGAAGGATTACCGTTGTGATATTGCTTGACACGCATACCAACGAAGAGAGCTTCGATGGGCCACTTCAAGTTTTGAAGGAGGACTGTTTCTTCACCACCGCTAGAATCATGAGTTTGCTGACGGTGAACGCGAATAAGAGTAAAACCAATTCGCTTAATAAAGATGTTATGAACTTCAGGGTTAACAAAGATGTTATTAATGTATAACTCAATCTTAGAAAGAGTAGCAGTGGAAAGAGAACCACCTGCGGCACGTGAGGGTTCATCCCATGCACCGTCGTTGGCACCACGTCCAACTTCACCAACGAGTTCAGCAGCAGATGCAAGCTCAACAGTAATGAAACGCTGCCCGTATGGGATAGCGACAGAAGGAACAGCCAAACGAGGATCACGGTTGCACCAGAAAAGGAGAGGAATGAACAATTCCAAATTAGATGTCTTGACACCGGTTGGTGTTTGATTACCGCTGGTCGTAGTGACTGCAGTTCGGTAAGCAATATCATCGGCGGCAACACCACTGTCAGGCCAATTAGGTTGGTCAAGGAATCCAGGTTCGGGTTCCTCCTGACCAACGCATCGTCCCCAAGCAACTTCCTTGTTAGGTTGGACGAGGAATTCGCGATGGAAGTTGGTAGAATCACTGGTATACTCATCAAGAGGGTTACCATTGACTTCAAATTTGACCTTCTTCAAGAGGCGCTCACCAGGGTAGGCGCACCAGCGGAAAAGGTTTTGATCACTTGGATCAACATCTTGGTCAGAAGCGTCTTTCTTAGACAACGTCGGCTGAGTAAGGACCGCATGCACAACCATATCATTAAAGAAGTCACCGAATTGGGGGATGCTGAAAGTAATAGTGGATGCAAGAGTCGTAGAACCTGCAGAGTTGGTTACTTTGTTATATTCGTATCCGATAGCTGCAAATGGTTTAAAATGTGCGTTGGTGAACAAAATGTGGGTTCGTTCGATGTCATATAGAGTGGGTGTGGGGTCGGAATCGCCACGAGCAATGCGTGCTTTGCGTGCTGTGTCAATTCGCTTTTTCAAGAGAGCAGAAGCCATAAGCATGCGGTCTTGTTTACCATCGTTAGTAATCAATTGGAAAATACCTCCAGTTGCCATTGTTTAATAAGTGTTTTAAGTATATATTACATGAGAAAACTTTCTCTAATAAAATTAATAATTTATTTTTTAATAATTATAGTATAATAAAAAAAAAAACTGCGTTAAATATAATGTTTTCGGATATCATTGTCAATTATGACAACTTTTGTGTTTTTTGTCAAATCCTAATAGTTATTTAATTAATATAATAATTTGTTCCATTAATATGGATGTATAGTATTAAATTTGAAGTTATCATTATTAGGATTTGACAATTAACCAAAACTGGCAAAAATTCAAGCAGAGAAAACAGGTAAATATTTAACCAACTTCTGTTCTTCATGTAGTTGTATTATTTATTCATCACCATAACATATATTGCAAAAAAAATATACATACATATATTAATTATCGTTTCTTAGACTTTTTCTTGGGCTTTTTCTTAAGTTTACCACCATGTATATTTGTTTGTGAATATGTGCCTTCTAATGTCGTATAGTACTTATATAAATTATCGTATATTTCATTTGTAAAAGTAATGAAAAAAGATGTGTTACTACAATTCTTGGTTATTTTATATACAGGGTTTCCGGTTTTTTCACGTGATACGGACAATGTATCGTCTCAACATTGTAACAAAACGTCACCACTATACACATTATATGTATTGTTTTTGTATGTGTAACTGATACTAAATTGTCCTTTAGTTTTTTCTAAATCAAATTTTTCTTCGACCCCCCACTTTTTTGTTTAACCATTTACTGTTATATTAATATCAGTAAAATTAGCATTTCGGTTTTTTAATAGATGTACATCGAAATCTGTATCTTTATGTGCGGGGTTATTTGTAATTGATTTTCTTTATTTTCTGTTTTTTTAATATAAAAAGATGTTTCATCTAATCAAAATAATAATTTTCCATTAGTTGCCGTTACAAAAAATGGTTTCCCGAATACAATAATTTTTCCTTTATATGGGTTTTCCTTTAAACAATTGTAAATATCATTATAATTTTCAGACATCAATTCATAACGTCCATCTTTAAAATATTCACGATCATTACAATTATAATAGGATGGTTCCGTTCTATACTTTTTTGCGATGTATTTCCCATTATATTAATAGAAATATTTTAAAATAAATGGGTGGAAACCGTTTAATAACCGTAATCGCAATACCACGTTTCGCCATTTGTCCAGTGAATTTTCCCTTCCGTTATAACACCCATTTTGGTGCCTATTGGTTTGGGCATGTAAATAATTGCGACATGTCCTTTCGCAACTCCTAAATATTTTGAATCGACAAGTAATGTGTCGTTCCATTTATTTTGCACTATTGTATGTACTTCATCTTTATTTCCCTCCCATTTGCCGGTTAATGTTTTTTTAACGCATGTAACAAACATAAAATATATTACCATCACCGATGCTAATATAATTAAAACAACTGTGATTGGGTCAGGGTTTTCACTTCGCCGAATAACTCTTTTCACCTTTAGGTAATTCCTATATTCATCTTCATTATAATCTCCCATAATAAGTTATGTAATTGTTTACGGTATAAGTATATTATTATTATTATTATATTTTACAAACAATTACATATGGATAACGTTGGTCTAAATCATGTTAATATAGAAATATCACACGATGCACTAATTCCCGCAAATAACCTGCGCAATAGTAACGTACAAAGACGACAATTAAAAGAAGCAATAACAGAAATAGTCCGACGAATCGGACAGGAATTAATAATTGCTCATAGAGGTGGTTCGCACCATATAATAACGACTATACCAATAACATTTAGCATACCAAACATGTCAAATAAAGACAGTCAGAGGTATATATGGGCTGCTGTAATAACCGAAATAAAAAAAAAAGGGTATAGAGTTTGGATTAGTCCATCCGCGAATGAATGTAAAATTAAAATAACATGGATGAGTCCAGAAGATGAAACGGAAATCAAACTCCAAATGGATATAATTGCCAAACATACTAAACGATTTTAATCAAAATCTTTAGCTTCTTTTAACATTTGGTTGAACAAACTATTTATTTTTTTTTTATACTGTGATATATTTGTATTACCACCATATTGCTTCATACAATATTTTGACGGAGATCTATATATTTCCAATACTTTTTTACCGTAATAAATTCTAAATAATAATTCTAACATCTCCTTATACATTATACGATTACATATAGTTTGATATTTTTCATCAATAAAAGTTGCAGAACAACTAAATGAACAAAAACACCCATATGTGCCTATTGCATATTCGTTTTTTTTTGGTTGGTTAACAATTTTCGGAATAAATACGGGTTTTGTGTCAAAATTTAGATCGCAATTCCAGCATTTTATATTTGTTTTGTTCCATTCATTATTAACAAAAATAGAAGGTATCTTTTCGTATATAATATTTGGTGTTTCAACCACCAGTTGTTCTATGATCTGTTGCTCGAACATATCATCTATTTGAACACAATCTCTGATAAACGCACCCTTGATAAATAATATTTTTGGTTTCTTATATTCTTTAATCAATTTCATATTTTTTGTTTTTGGAGTTAATTATTAAACCCACAGTTATTTATAATATTAAATTTTGTTATGTTCAAATATATATATCATTACTAAAAATAATTATGAGTTCATACGATGCGTTAGTTGGGTATGGGACAGACGAATTCTATGTTAATTCAGATGATTTGGATAGTTTCGCAAGTGAATATACACCTGATTATTTGCGAGGTCCATCAGTTTCTAAAATTAGAGATAGAGAATTGCGTATGATGAACAAAGTTAATCAATATATGCCAACTTGTGATTACAATAAACATCAAACCAATATAGACTATTGTCAAAAACAACCAGACATGTATTCATTAAAAGGTGTTTACGACCAACAAAAAAGACAATCGCGTCGGGAAAATATAGAAAAACATTATTTCTCAGGTCGGGAAATACGGGTGAAAGGAGACTGTGACCAAGCTAGTCCTATTAAACAAAATATTCAACAACCAGCGCCTGTACAGCAACATAAATCCAAAAAAGAAGGGTTTAGTGGTGGTAACCAACAAGAAGTAGTTGAATTACAACAAAAAAATGATATGTTAGTGTTTTTTATATTTATACTTGCAGTTGTGATTATTGTACAATTCTTTAAAAGACAAACGCCTAAATATGTACACGTGTTCCCAATTGGACCACAATTTCCTAATCATACGATGCATATACCCAGCCAATCCAGTTCCGACCAACCCAGTCAATCCAGTTCCGACCAACCCAGCCAATCCAGTTCCGACAAACCCGGTTAAATTAAACACCAAATTGCTCAAATAATGTTAGGTTATCGTCACCACCACCTTTCTCTTGTTCTACATATGGAGAAATTTCGTGTACGTCACCACCAGTTGCTGGTATAATTGTTACATTATCGCCGCCATACACTACACTATTTCCACCGCTGAACGAATGAATTAAGTTTTCGCTTTGTTTCGATTCATATTTTTTTTTGTAATTTGCAGATGATATACCATCATGCATGAACATAACAACAAACGACGTCAGAAAAATATAAAACCCCAACTTACAGAATACCAACAACGACGTTCCTTTTTTACATGGACAAATTACCATAATTAATACAACAATCAAAACTGTCATAAATGCTGCTGAATGAGTCGGTTTAGAACACATATCAGAGATCATCTTATTACCGTATGCACAATCACCACCAATTTTCACTAAATGTTGTAGGTCTACTGGCATTTTTTATGTTTATATACTGTGTGAGAAATATTATTAATTAAGAAAAATCATCTAACATAATACCACTATTCGACTCAGTTTTCAGTGTACTAAGTTGTTCTGGATCTTTTTGTAAAATATCATTTATATTTGAACCATTTACTTCTATATATGAAGATCCTTGGACTGATTTTTCATCGGCAGAATCATCGTTATACTCATCATATTCAGGTTGTTCAGGTTGTTTTGTGAACTGTGGTTCTGGTTGATTATTGATTGTATAATTTTTCAATTGTCGAATTTCAGAAATATTTTTTTCTATTATCTTATTGCAATCTTCAACCTGCTGTAATAATCTACTATTATCTTCTTTAATTTGTGTATATTGAGCTAACATTTTTTTCTCATTTTGTTTCATTTTTATACAAACAACTGCATACAATTTATTCTTCTTCATTATAGTATGTTTTTCAGTTATTAATCTTTTAATTTCTTTTTGCATTTTTTCAGACAGTCCTCTGTTAACTGTTTCATTTTTATTGGTTATAGTTTGCTTATTAATAAATCGCTGATACATACCCTCTCGCTCCATGATTAGACAGTCGATAAAATCGTCTTGTAATATTCTTACGTTATCTTTATTTTTGTGATAATCAATGATTTTAATCATATGTGAATTAACAATTTTCCGAGTGAATGTTTTTATTGATTGACTGATGACCATTTTTAAAATACCCATCTTTTTTGCAGATGATAATGATGTGAAAAAGTCGACTGGTATAAATTCATAAGTTATGCGGTCAATACATTTACCGAACGAAATACTTGAAAATCCTATTGTAATAAAGTAATGGTGTACACCCGATATAGATTTTTTATACAACTTTGGATTTGATAAACTTTGTAAAAATGCATTTAAAGTGTGTTTGTATCCCTCAGTGATACTTACAACATTACCGGATGCTTTTAATTTACGTGCTTCATTGTATAAATGGTTGTAAAAAATATCAACATAATACGCACCCATAATTTCAAACGTCTCTAATGTCTTCTGTGAATAATTTTCCCTGTTGAGAATTCCAGATGACATATTATAATGGAACTGAAATCTATAATATGTATAAATCATGGATAAACATTTATAATAAAATACTTCTGATTTTTATGTTAGGTTTTTTAATTTATAAAATATATAATATAACAACATGAATAACATAGTTGTTTTTACTACACCAGAGACAAAAGATGTAAGTCTTAATAAGACGGAACAAGAAATTATGTATGATAATTTCATTAAAACAAAAAGTTTAGATGTTCATCATTTTCAATCATTTATGGAAATGGAAAATCAAAAAAAATCAGAAAACACAGTTAAATCTTCTATGTCATCAATTACAATTAAAAAAATATTAAATTATTGTACTCCAATTATTAAAGAAGTGCCGAAATTTTCCGTTAAAACTGAAAAGGTTGATATTTTTAAAAAGAAAAAAGTTGTGAAAAAATCAGTTGAATACTTCAATATATCGACTCAACTTGAAAACGACATCGTGTGTCGGTTTGATGATGATAAAATGATTGAACAAGAAGCCAAAATGACCAAAATGGTTGTTCCACAACATACTAATTTTAAAATTATTGGTGTTGTGATACCTCCAATACTTAATAAATCATACGACACTATTTCTGTAAATTTTTTTAAATCACAAAATTTACAGGACTTATTAACTACAGGTTGTTTTGGGTTAACTGAATTTCAAAGTAACACATTTATACAAAGTTTTATTAAAACATTGCAACCAAATAATAAAAACGAAATTATTGTGAAATTTAAGGAATATTCTAAAGCAGCAATACAGATTGATATTATACATAAATACATTAAATATGTTCATGATTATTATGAAAAAAACATAGTAATGCTTTATCAATATATGTACACAACACCGTTTAGCGAACATATAAAATATCAAAAAAAATGGTATAACATTTTTAACCCAAAATTAAATGAACCAACGTCGTTCGAAAAATCTGACGCAATAACAAACCGGATAACAGACATTTTGAATATAGCAAGTGGTAATAGCAAATTATCTAATGCTTTTATATTAGAAAAAAGCGGTGTTTATGACACATATAAAAAAATTAAACTAGTTGGTTATTCAACACCTTTAAGTAAGGCATTGTTTCATCAAATGAAAAGTGAGCAAGAAACAATTAAAAAACAAGTTCAGTACAAAAAAGAAAAATTTATTAAAAATTTAGAATATGCGAAGAAAAAGGCTATTTCTATTAACAAATTTAATATTGCAAACATTAATAAACTCACAACACAACAAACGAAAATAGTGGAATTAGAATATGATAAATTAGAAAAGTTTTACAAAAACTCTAAAAAATATAAAGATGAATTTGGTTTAGTAAGTAGTTTGATATGGGCAAACGAAAATGGTCGGAAAAAATTAATAGATTATAAATTAAAAGATGTTATGACAAAAATTAAAATTCCAAAAAATGTCGATCTTGAAAAAATGACGGAAATGTTTAAATCCGAAAAATACTCGGTTAATTTGATATGTCCACATGTAATAGCACGTTCGAAAAAAACCATTACCCGGGGTGAAAGTGATGTGAAACAAAGTGGTGAAATTAGGCAATATATGATTAATAACTTTTCATTACCTAAAACAACCGATGGTTATTATTGTAAAATATGCGGGCAATTGTTAGCCGATGCAGACGATGAGAGCGTTGTTCAATTTATCTCTGGTAATAAAGTTTCGCAATTTATTGAACATGATAGATTGCGTATGTTAATATGGAAAGAATCTGCACATATTATAACATCATACGTTAAATTTAAAGAAGTTGTTGATTATAAAAATATCATAAATGCTATAACAAATTCACTGCGCGGCGAATTAGGCTCTATTGAAAATACTTTGCTAAAAATTAAATCTAATAGCAAAGATGGTATCAAAGAACTTATGAGTGTTTATACATGTACTTATATTTTTGCTTTGGTTGTTCATATGATAGAAAAAAATTACGGACATATAACATTTTCATTGAGACCACCCCGCAGTGGTGCTAAGAAAGGTGCCGGACAGGGAAAGAAAAATGTTCGCGGTGCCGAACAGGAAAAGAAAGGAAATATTGTACAAAATATAATTAACAACGCACTATACCTAATATTGCGCATAAAAAATGTGACACTTAACAATTTATCAAGTATGAAACCCGAATCAATAAAACCAATATTAATTAAAGCATATAAGTGGTCAAGTAAATTACAAACAACAAAAATTACACCGGCTATTGATGATTTAACAGATAAAGCTGACTTAAACAGGGACCCTATTTTTGTATATGGTAATTATGTGTTTAACCAACTACAATATAAAAATAAGCAGAGTAAAACAGCATCTATTGCTAACATACTGGGCAGATCGTGGGAAAAAATCGAAAGTGAATTTGCACAAAATATCAGTATGTATGCAACATTAAATTTATATGAAAACTGGGACGATTCATATAAGTATAAAAGTTATGAAAAAATTGCAAAATATACAAAAGATAAAGTATATACATTAAACGCACAGCCATATAGCGATGCACTTAAGGCACATGACCAAGAATATGAACATTTGTTAGAAGAAGATGTAAAAAGAAATGCGGAATATGCATTAGAAACAGCCCGTCCATATACCAGCCTCAATTTATTAGAGAACTTTATGTTGTCATTTAATGATTTTAGACCACAAAAAATCCATATAGATAAATACTATGACAACAATGGATTTAAGCATAATTTCAATATATTCGTATATCAGTCCGCAAACAGCAATGGTGTATTAAGTGGTCCAAGAAAAGATTTTAATGTCTCTGATAGAATTAAATTGCTAAAAACAAATGATGAAAAACACCACAAGATATTTAATAAAATGCATATGGTTGACATGAGATGCTCAATATGTAAAGTGTTATGGTCTCAAACAAAAAACAGAACAGTTGACAAAGCACTGAAAAAGAAAGAAGATAAAACTATTTTCTATAAATATTATGAAAATAAATGTCCAAAAGGCGAATTGCATAAATACAAACTGATTAAAAATATAGAAACATGTTCTAAATGTGGAATAACATCAAAAGATATAAATATGAACTCTGATAAGTATTATAATAAATTTATGCAAGAATTTATAAAAACGCAAAAAAAACAACATGACATAAATAAACACGATATCGATGAACTTATGAAAAATACTAAAGAAAAAACATATGATAAATCATTCCCTAAGTGGAAAATAGATAATTCTGCAGTATTGCAGTTATCCCGCACATTTAAAATAAAATATAATATCTGGATTAATTTAGGTCTGACAATTAACCAATATTATTCAAGTATCGAAAAGGAACAAATTAACCCATCAATCAATATAACATATTCATCAAGCAAATTACGTAATTTGCAATTACATAACTATTATTTAAGGGTTGTTAAATTTTTATATACTATTAAAAATTATGACATTGTTGAATTTATACCATATGGCTTAAAGCATATAATGGATAAAAATAAAGTCAGAGATTTGCATAAAAAATTAATAAACAGCGACATCGATGTATTGTCAATGTATAATTATTATAAATCAAATGAATTACCAAGTGTTATATCAAATTTCTTATTGCATCAAATATCAAACCTTTTATTAAAAATATATGAATCAATGAAGCAAAACAATATGAAAATTGCACATGATTTAATTGAATATATTATTGAGGAAATACTCAAAAGTGAAAAATTATTGGCTGCGCCCAATTTAACATCATTTTCAACAACTATTTTCAACACAAACAGTGCAGAAGTTGACGGAAATATTATATCTGATGACGATAATGTTATAGTTGATTTAGAGTCGTCTGTCGATGAAGGAAAAAATCTATATGAAATGTCCGACGATAGCAACAGTGATATATTTAACACTGGTGATTTAGATATGGGAAGCAGCGATGAAGATGCAGATATGCATGCTGATTTTTAATATAAAAATTGAAAATATTATTATACGATTATATAAAAATCAACAATGGACAGATTGACACAATTGAAAAATGAACAATCTAAATTCATGGAAGTTGAACAAAAATTACCATGTATGACCCGCAAAATGCGTCCGATGAACAGAGAGTTTGATAGTGAATGTAATAGATTAATTATCGAAAATATGATTATTACAAATGCATCAATGTTATGCGATGAGCAATCTACCGATTTAGAGCACTCACTATTGGGAATGATGAAGAATTTAATAATTATTCACGGTAAGAATATTTCTCCGACATGTATAAAAAGACTAGAACGATATTTCAATAAAATATCAAATAATTATATTAAATTAGTGTTGTTTAAAATGATACATAATATTGTAGCTAACAAAGCAAATGATAATATTGTATTTAGAGAAATTACTAAACCATTATCTAAACTACCACCAATCTCGACAGAAGATAGATTATATATAGAAAAAAATCTACCACACTATAATTATTCTCGGCAGATAAAAAAAACACTGCCAAAGTTTAAAGTTGGTCAGATAGTTGGTGCAAAAGATAAAGAGAATAATTGGTGGTTAAGTCGGGTTCTCCACGTGTATGACACACCTCGAAAAAATTCATATTGGTATTATATTAGATTCGAAGGGTGGGGCAAACATCATGATGAATGGATATGTAGCGATACTTATCGTGTTAGATTCTTTAACTCTCGGAAGCATTTTCTGAAGAAGTAAGAGTTTCTGTTGTATCTATTATATTTTTTGCTTGCATTAGACATAACAAATATGTCGGTGGTAATATATACCCTATTTCAAATACGTCACATGACCCGAATACAGTCTGAATAACACAATTTACTTTTTCTTCGTTTGTTAAATTACGAAAAATATCCGTATACTGTTTGTGTTGTTCAATTGTATCTGATAACAGACACGACAATTGCAATTTGTAAAATTCAACAAATACTTTAATAATGTCGGTTGTTTTTGTCGTTCGCATCTTTTTTATATAATTTCCAATAAATATTCATTTTTCTTAATCCACGCAATTGTCATATTAACTGCATCTGCGATATCATCATAATTTTTTTTCTTGATTTTTTTTATCAAATGTGTATAACCGCATAAATTAGCCCAATATAAAAAATTATGTATGCTATGTTTTTTGTTTGCAGTGTACATTTTTGCATATTTACCAACAAAATAACTATGTGGTTTGTCAAAAGTTATTTTGTTTTTTAACGATGCGCCAACAATTTCAATTTTTGTAGTCTGTTTATTGATATATGGAAATTCAATAATATTGTTGTAATTCTGATCGGTTGATGCAAAATGGTATATAATTTGCGAACATATACCTCGGCTTTTATCATTTGGACCCATTTGATATTCCAATAATACTGTTAAATTTTCTGTATTTATGTGAGATGTAAGTCCGTGTAAATATCCGTTCAGTCGCCGTGATATCAACACTGGTGATGTGCCTTTTACTTTTTTTTTAGGTATCAAATCGACAACATCTAATAAAATAGGTTTATATACATTGTTTAAAATTTTGTCTATTTTGTCTAATACCTGCATAAAGTATTTTATATATTCAATTGCCGAATATTGATTAACATCAACTGTACTCTCATCAATTATGTCTTTGATTTTTTTATTCCATGATGAATCGTATGCCATTAACGAAACACCCATTGACTTTGTTGCAACATCAAACCCAAGATACAACATTATATTAAGATTTTTTTTCATGTTTAAATAAAAATTTTCAATTAAACATGAATTCTATATCAAATATATTATTAACAATATTGCAATGGACTATAGCATCAATGATTCAAAAAATATTGTGGGTTTATCCAACTTAATGAATGATGATGACTTAGAATCAAACATGGATTTAGCCGAGATTGAAAGGGAAATAGCAAATGGCGCGGCGATTGAAACACAGCAAGAAGTGAACGTCGCTGATGAGTATAAAAAAGAAATGGAGCGATTTACTCAAAATTTTGACATGGGTGTTTCTTCTAATAATGATATTATCGAACAAGTTGAAATACCCAGCCCAGAGATAAATTTCCCAAGTGAACCCCAACCCGAAGAATCTAATTATCATGAAGAACAAACGCCATATTCTAGAAATATGTATAATTTCGATGATAATGAATGGAACCCCATGAGTTCAAGTGATTCACAAATTACGCGAATGACACAAGAAGAAAAAAAACAAACAGTTATAAATAATGTATTAAATGACATAGATGCGAGCGATGTAGAATTTAATGTAGAAAAAGAAAAGGACGAAGACGATAAAGCATCGCTTCTTGAACAAATAGATATGTTAAAAACAACGCTTGACGACGATGGTATAGATATTTCTGGCGTACCAAACATCGATAAGAGAAGTAGTATGAAGGAAGTTCATGATGTATACAAGATTTTGCGATTAAAAAATGACCGTAATCGATATTGTAGTTTTGCCGAAGAAGTTATATTGTCTGGTGCATACGGTATGGAATATTTGTTTGATGGAAAGAAAGAATGGTTTAACCGCCGACCTGACTTGACTGGATGGTCGTCTACTGTAAAAGTTAAACTTCGACGACTTAGATTTGAAACAAGTACATTTGTGAAAGAAGTGATGCAAGACTATAACATGTCGCCATCCATACGGTTATTACTCGAGTTATTACCATCAATGTTTTTGTATAGTCGCAACCGGCGATTAACACAAGATGATAACTTGGTATCTGATTCCGATTATAAAAATGCGATTAGTCAATTGAATTCAATTTAATTATATTAATATAATGAAGTGGATAATCAGACATTCGGAAAAGGTACTATCTTCTGAATATAAAGGAAATAAATATGACGTCCCTTTGACGAAGAATGGTGGTAAAATTGCAATTAGTGCTATTAAAGATATAATCAATGTAGATGACTTAAAGGGAATAAAATTTATATATTGTTCTCCATTTACACGTTGTATGCAAACTGCTAAATTTATTCAGAATTATTTGGAAACATCGCGAAACATACATACACAAATACGTATAGAAAATGGATTATCTGAAGTAAGTGTTTACAAATTTAATCAATTTATTAGAAATAATAGAAAAATTGTTAATGGGAAATTATCTTTGATGAATTCTACATATGCCGATTCATCATTAAAGGCAGCAAATATTTATAAAAGATACAATACTTGCACATTTGATACGAAATATAAATCATTCATACCGTTTAAAAACATCCAATATCTAGATAAAAATGCGGTTGATGGATGGAATTATCGCATCAAGGCAATTAAAAAAATATGGTCAATCGAAAGGAATCGACCATGTTTGGTCATAACACATGGCAATGCAATGAAAACACAATTAATTGGAATAACTGGCAAGATTGATGAAAGTATAGAAGAAAAATTTAAATATGATTCGTGGTGTATCACAATGGGTTTCGTAAATAATAAACTAAAATATGGTCCAAAAACACCGCATTAAAATTGAAATTAAGTATACAAATATAATAAAAATGTCAAAAAGACAATTGCTTGAATATGCAATGATCCATAATGCAAAACTTTATGATAAGGTACCTGAAAATGTTGTGTTGTGTAGATGTCGTTTTGGACACAAATTTTTAATTTCATCTCTACACGAATGGTGTCATAAATGCCAGTCTGCTGAATTTTTGAATGAACTTATCACTGAAACTCGTAATGAGGTTGAAAGCTCATCATATGATTTATCATTATTGGATGTAGATTATTACGGCAATGCGACCTTTAATTGCACGAGAAACCACACACTTGTATATGATATAGACGATATACCGGAATCATGCGATATTTGCAAAGACCTGTTTCAAGAATGTGAATCCGATAAATGTCTTAGCATTTCCGACGATGATTTTGATTTCATACAAGATTTTACGGAAATCAGTGATTGTGAAGATTGTTTTGAAGATGAACTTGAAGATACAAATGATAGATTGACAATGATGATAACGCGTAATTCATTGTTAGAAAACATGATGATATCTGATATAATAGACGAATGGGTTAAAATATCTCCGAAAAAAAAAGAGACAACCTGTATTAATCGAATATATCGCAAATCGAATCTTTCGTATGAATTAGACGTTCCCGATTTTACTAATTATACATCCGAAGCGTAATTGTATTATAAATAAAATAAAATATATTGATATAACCGATGTGTATCTCAATACAAGTAAAAGCAAAAACAGCTGCTGTTATATTTTTGTTATTTTGTAGTTTTGGAACAACATGGTATAGCAATAGAATGATAAAAAATATTCAAAGTGATAGGAGTCGCCAAGCACATGTTCAATGTGATATAATAGAAACTCAAGAAATCAATGGTATTTATCATACTAATTGGGAATATATGTATAAAAATCAAACGTATTCATATACTGATGAATCAGCTAACACACCTGAAAATCATGTTTGTTGTCTAATAATAGACTATCCATTTAAAACAGTTGATTGCCTTGTTGCAACAGTAACTAAATTCTATATCTATACGATATGTATATGGTTGTTTACAACAATATTCATATTCTGTGCGTGTTATATTTGCCGAGAACGGAAAAATATTTATATGCAACAAGTATAATAAATATTTTTAGTCTATATTTTTTTTTAAAAGTGAATTTATGATATGATATATTTAAACAATGTTTACATCAAATAACAAATTTAATCAAGCACATAAAAAACATATTTTTCAATTATACAAGTCAGGATTAATTCCGCAAAACCAGCAAGTTCAGATATCACGAAGAACAGATATTGAATTTACGCGATTTAAGCACTCCTGTTATACAGTAGATCCTCGTGGAAGTAAAGATGCAGACGATGGGTTTTCAATTTATGTAAATAAAAAACAGTTGATATTGGTTATTCATATAGCATCTCCAACGTTGTTGATGGAATATGATGGTGAAATTTTCCAAACTGCTTGTAATAATGTAGTTACTAGATATCCATCAAACACAAAACCAATACATCTGTTACCCGAAAAAATTATGCATGCTGCAAGTTTAAGCACATGTAAAAAGAAGGGCGAGAAAAAACATGCAATAAGTTTGTTTATCGAGATTGATTCAAATTTTAACACAATAGGGTGTGAAATAAAAAATACAACATTCAAGGTGTTTCCCCGCAATAAATACACGTATGAACAGGCTTCAAAGATGTTAAAAAAAAATTATAATTATGTGAATGCTGATAGCACTTATGATGTAATGAATATTGCAAGTAAGATTGCAGAAAATATGAAACTAAAGAGAAAGACACTTGGTAAAAACATCCAACGTAATTCAAGTATTCGTTATATTGACAACATGCCCCATTTGCATAATGATAATGGTAATGTAATAGTTATGAAATCTGTTATTGAAGAGTTTGCCATTTTTGCAAATTCATTTGTTGGGAAATTATTACATGATAAAAATATTGGTATATTTAGAGAATGTGATACTGATTTATTAGAAAAGAAAATCCAACCTACCGATGATATTATGAAAAAAATTATTAAAACCAAAACACATGCTACATACACAACTGAACCAAATAGGCATGGACTTGTTGGTTCGAAATTATATTCGCATTTCACATCACCTATTAGACGATCGTTTGACTGTTTAGTGCATTATATGTTATTAGGTCAGCAAATTAATTTAGATGAGTTAACTAATCATATGCAGAAAATTAACGACGTATCTACACAAATTAAAAAAATTCAGCGACGTGATCATAAATTTAGAGTAATTCAAGCGTTAAACACGGCACTTATACTAAAAAAGAAAGTGAAAGTTGATGTTGAATTCCGCAACCGATATAAACAATATTTTAATTTGCATATTGCAAATGTGTACATAAACGATGAAATGTTCAGAGTAAGCATATATTACACTGCTACATGTAATAAAGATATACCGGATAAAACTGTTGAAGAAAGTAATATCAAACATTTTAGTGTGTCAATAACACAAGTATCAGTTCCACATAAATATACAGGAGGGTTACCCGACATAAATACATATTTAACAAAACGTTTAGACTGATTTATATTTTTTATCTTAATTTATATATTATGAGTCATCAACAAGAAGAAGAACGGATTTTTCCTAAAAATAATAAATGGAGAGAATATGTCAATGAAATTATTAGTCAATCTGACAAAATTAATAAATCGGTTAATGATTGGTATACATCTATAATCAAGGATGATAAAAAGAAAAAAATTAAAAGTTTGTGGCGTAGTTATGTCAATGACAAGGACAAGTCCAAGGAAGGGAATGATTATTCATATAAAGATTTAACACAATATTGCACTGATAAAGGATGTAAATGGGAAGATGTTCATGATTTTAGAGAGACCATATACACTTCGGCTAAAAACTTAGTTGTTGAGTTAAATGACATAAGCGAACAAGGCGTTGACGCATTTGGTTCAAAAGAAAAGAATTCAGATATTGATATAACAATTACTGAAAAACCTGCTAGTTGTGCTATAAAATTAGCATATTATTTTGGATTATGCTCAAATATGTTATTCAGAAATTACGCAAACATTCCACCCGTTGAAAATGTAATAACTTGGTATTTAGACGATTTATTTCATATAGCGGATATCGCGACTTATAGTTCCAATGGCATAATAGTGTCAAAAGAAGAAACTGACATGTTAACGCGTCGATATCTATCGGAAATTCAACCAAATAAATACCAAGTAATATACAAACGTAAATGTAAAGAACAAAATACCAATTTTTATATCATTTCGTACTTGTTATTAAATAAAATGATATGTTTGTCAAACCATTGTAATAATACGAATATATGCACAAGTGTTAGAACATTAATTAACTCAAAAAAAATACAAAGATATTTAAAAGAATTATCAACTTATAAGAATGAAGTTAGCGATATAGAAAAAATCATACACAAATCACCCATTGATAAATTTAAAATTCAAATTACCAGCAGTTACAATGCTGATTTTTATGCAAAAGTATTAACCGACAAAGATGTAAAACTGTTTAGAAAGGCATCTATTTTGGAGCGGAGTCCTGTCAAGAGGGCATTTAATAAATTGAAGGCAATTGATGAACAACCTGGTGCGCTTGCACAAATTGTTGATGACGTCACAACATATTCAAAAGAAGTGCAACACGAACAAACTCGATTTTGTGTAATTGCTGCACGTTGGGAATATGAACAAATAAAAGCAAATGTTGCATCTCCAGAATCTGCATGGGCTGTACAAACTTTTGTATCAACAGTCATAGATTCGCAAAGAGGTTTGGGTAAATCGCTTATTATTCAATATGATGCATTGTGGATTGTCATGGTCGAAAATTTATGTAGTATGATTCATCAATATAATGATGGTGATTATAGAAAAATGTATAAATATGGTATGAGATTAGTGAGTGCAGCAACTGAAATTACAGGAGAACCCATAACCCAAGGGGATACCAAATTAAATAAAAATGAATATGACAGAATCAGAGTCGACGGTATTACTGAAAAGCAAAAAAGCAAATTACTAAATTTAATAATATTTATCATTACAAATATATTTGAATTTTCTCCGGCAAAGGTAAGATTTCGCATAAGATAATAACTTATGTTGAATATCGAAGTACAGTTGTTCCATCTTTAACTAATACAAAATTAATTGCTTTGGCATGTATACCCAATATTGTTTCATTATCTTTGTCAATAAAACTGGATGTATAATTCAAGTAAAATTCGCGGGCTTTTGTTAGGTTAATATAACCCTGTGGTTGATGTGATTCGGGTTTAAATCCAAAATTAATCATATACCAACCCCTATCACGTGGTGTGTTACCATCGCCAAACCTAACAGGTAAATATGAATTGTAAAACGAATCATTTGTTTTTCTATAAATGATATTACCGTGTGCTTTGATTTCTATGGTATCAATCACAGGCGATTCCTTATAATATCGGGACATATTTATTGCCAATTGTGGTGTGTATAATTCATATGTCGATGTCGTATTTGGTGTGACTAACCATTCACTGTTCATTGTGATAATGTTTGTTGCACCATTATATGCAGTTACAATATAGTTATTTTTCGTAATATCATTGTTGTTATAACCAACACCGCCTGTGATTGTAAATGTGTATCCAACATAATAATCATCAATTGCACTTAATGCCATACTAGATGTGCGCACAATAGTCGCAGTATTTGATGTTGATGCGGTTATGTCTCCATATACCGTCAATGCTGTATTTTGTGCGGCAACTGGTGTTTTTATTTCTGTCAACGTCAATGCTGCACCTGTGTTCCAGTATTGACTTAATAAGTTGTTAGCTTTTGGTCTAAATGTCGCATAAATAGTTTCAACGGGCCACTTTAACCCATAAAGATGAATTGAGTCTTCGCTTAATAACAGTCTTTGTATGTGCCTTACATGGACACGGACTAACATAAATCCGAATTTTTTTGTAAAAATATTCATAATTTCCGGATTCATAAATATATTATTTATATAAAGTTCAAATGACGATATATGTGGTTCTATGTAGTCCCCACCACCACCGTAGTCAGAAAACCCGATTAATTCATTGGCTTCCGCTAACTGAATTGTTACTCGTGTTTGACCATGCGGTATAAGTGCGTTAGGTAGTGCCGATTTAATGTCGTTAAACCAGAATAATAATGGTACCCACATTTCTAAATCGTCATGTTTTTGCTTTGGTGTTTGATAACCATCCCCAAATAATTTATATTCGCGGAACATATCATTTGTTGGATCGCCTGTTAAAAAGGCTCTATGTGGTATTTCTTGACCAACATTACGCATCCATCCCACTTTTTTTTTCGGTGGTATATTAAACTGATAATGTGCGTTATAATCATCGGAAACGTATTCATCCAATGGATTCGCATTAATTTTGAAACTAACTTTTTTAAGTAATTTATGCCCGGGAAAGGCAACATATCTTACCCTATCTAATGGACTAACAGATCTAAGACCTGTCATTTTTACGTGAACAACCGCATCATTTATAAAATCACCAAATACAGGCAAAACAAAAGACGCGGTTTGTCCTAATTTTGTTTCGCCATTACTCTGAACTTTATTGTATTCAAAACCAGCAGAAACAAATGGTTTAAATGACCCGTTAACTATAATCATATGAGTCATATCAATTGCATTGATGTCTGGTAAGTATGATTTTTCTAAATCTATGCTATTTCGCAAATTAACAGGTAGATACTTTGTCCTTTCAACATTGAATTTTTGTATTTTTTTAAGTCTGTTATTTAATACGCTCGTTGCCAAAAGCAACTTATCTTGCATACCTTCATTAATTAGTAATTTAAAAATTCCACCACTCGACATATCCAAATAATCTATATATATATTTATCGAAACCTTTAAAAAAAAAACATTGTAAATATAAAAAATGAATAATAATACATGGTTATAAAATAAGATCAATTATGTACACCAACATACATGACCCGATGTTATTCAATATAGTACAAGGTATAAAAATATACACAGGTACTACAACATATAGCCGGATACGGTATACAAATATTATCGATGCATGTGATGTACTAAAAACAAGCGAAATATTTACAACACTTAAACCTAGTACTTTAACGGCAAAGGGTCAATTTACAAACATTCTATTTAATGAAGAACGTTTGATTAAAAAGTTAACAGTACCAGATGGTGGTTATATTATACAAATAGGGTGTAATTTTGGTGAGATATCTAATAAAAATCCAGATTATACACAACCTCCTGAAAAAAGACGTATTTCTAACAGAGGTCGCAAACCAAAAGCAAAACCTAAATCAAATAGGAAACTACAAGGTTCTGGAAAATATTTTAGCAGTCAGATAACATTTTTCATATATTGTCCGATATCAAAAAAAATATACAAAATAAAATTATTTCGTAATGGTGGATTTCAGGTACCGGGTGTTAATAAACCTAATATGCATGATTTGATAAGCCCAATTAATATACTTAAAGATTATTTACGAAATGAGTTTAATAATGAGTCTATAAATTCTAAATACTTTATTTCAGTCATGCGTAATTATATCTGCCGATTAAAGAATAGTAATTTATTAATCAAACTTAATATATTAGAAAACATACTTGAAGAATATAAATTAAATACAGATATTAACATTTATATCAATATTTTAAACACATTTGTATCTAATCGAAAGATGACGCAAACATATATAGGAACTATAACTGAATATATAGGGCATAAACATACTGTACAAGGTATGGCGGAAATTCAACATAATTGCGAGCGTTATTTTGGGTTAATTATAAAATTTTATAGACCGGTGCCTTGGAAAATGACAAAGCGAACAACAATTAAAGTTCTACGTAGCGGTAAGATTAACATCGATGGTGGTAATTCAATTGAGGAATGTTTTTCACTGTATCATTGGTTGGCAGCGTTATTATTCGAACATAAAGAAACTGTATTATATGATATAACTGATGAAATAGTTAACAGTGATGAATATAGTATTGGTAGCGGGTGTTCTATATATGATGATGACTTAGAAGAATAATTTACAATATGTTTCCTTGAACCATTAAATCAATACATAAAAATGCAACTATAAATATTAACATTTGTATAAAAGTTCCTTTCGATGTAGGTGTGCCGGCACCATCTGTGTAATTTGAATCAGTTAAACAATTCTCTATAAACACATCGCTGAATATAATGGTTCCCACAATGAATAAGAATATGGCGGTTTTAAAATTTATTTTTTTCCCTAATTCAACGCACATGCTTGGGAAATCACTTTTAATAGAACTACTCTTTTTTGTAGGCTTTTTATCATGTTTTTTGTCAGATTTGTTGACTGTATCAGGTGTTAGTGTTTCAGTATCAGCCATAATTTATATTATAAATCATATACTTTTTTATAAAAAATACTAACATGTGTCTGTATTTCCGAAATACGGGTTATAATAAACATCAAGACCGCAATAATTTATATTTTTCCCAGGACATCCGTAATTGACTGGTGAATGCAAATTATATTTTTTTGCCTGGATTAACACCCATCTAAACCATGACCAAAATTCAGCACCATGCCCATACCCAACACAACCTAAATGTGTTAATTCGTGCAACATGACGAATTGCAGTAATGTATTTTCATCATGTATTGCATCTTTATTTTCCTTCTTTTTTCTTAAACACACACCAAATTGTTCTCCTTTATTTGTCACAAAACTTGTCTCCTCTCCTTTTTTTGGATTATTTTCGAATAATGTATCTAGATCATAATTTTTAACCATTCTTCGGACAAAATCTCTTTCTTGCTGATTTCCTGAATTGCTCCAAATATATTCACGTCGTAAACATCGTAGATATTCTATAATAAATTTATTTAATGATGCTAATTTGTTAGCGGCTACTTTTGAATCGGAGAAAGTAGACGAAACTTTATACAATCTACCATCAACAGATGCTTTTTTATACGATGTTGTCATATATTCGCTTGCTGACCCGCTATTACAAATTATGTAAAATAACAACATAATTATTAATACAATTAAATATGTGTCATGCATGTTTAAATAATTTAAGTTATTTTATATTATAAAAAATAAAATGAATATAAAGTTAAATATACATATAGACAACATCGTGTCAAAATATGAGCAATCTTTTTACGGTTAATCCCATTAAGGTAAATGTTGTTACTAAAAATAATAAAATAAAACAGACTATTATTTTTATAGGGGTGGTTCCCAATAATGTAAAAAATGCAATTAAAAAAATTAGAAAAAAATTATCAAACACAGAAATTACAGTATTACGACAATTTTACGGAAATATGTGGTGGTCGAAATTAAATTATAAAAAAAAGACAGGAGGTGATGAATTTTCCTTTGATGATGACATAGTTGGTGATATTGCAAATGATGTCATGACCGTCCAAAGCCAACCCGACCAAGAAAAACCCAACCAAGAAAAAGAACAAAAACATGAGATACCAAATGAAGCAGACAACTTTGATTCTGAGTTAATCGATACAGATTTAAGTAATAACATTACGTTAGATGATTTAAGTGATGACATTGTATTGGATGAAGACAGTAATGTACATGAAATAAATTTACAAAATTTAGATTCGCAAATTGTGTATATATTTGATGAACCATTTTTGTCAATTTATCCAGAAGATAAAATTATGGAATTTAAAAAAAAAATATACGTTGTTTTAAACATACCAATTTTTCGCCAACATATTTGGTATGTTTATCAGGGACGTGTGTATCCTGTTAATTATTCAATATTCCAAAATCATTCGTTAACAACAATCAACATACAAAATATGTTAAAAATGTACAATGACGGCAAGATGCAAACTATAGAAAACATACCAGTTAATCAGAAATACTATAACGTTAAGGACACTCTTAAAATAGAAACATATGATACATTTTCTGTTATGGGTGATTATTATCATAAATATGGAATTACCGAATACAATGTATTAGACTTAAATGATTTTATAGCACCATCACACGACGCAATACGCAATATTATTAAAGAGAAATTTCAACTAGAGTTAATGTATTACAGTTTTATTATGTTATATTGGCCGATGTTGTCATTGGCTGCATTTACAGAATATGTAAAATCTGAAAATACATTGCAACAAATGTACCCGGAATTAATTGAACCAGTTGGACAACTTAAGAAAAAATTTGCAAAAGAGAAAAAAATTATTGATACTAAATATGATTTAATTAATTCGCCAAAAATTTATAAAAAAATAAAACAATCTGTTTCGAATAGTATTGTATACGCGATAATAAGCGTATTAGTTTATCAAAACAGCAAAGATTCTATAATACATATACGAAATTTGTTTGACAAATTACCACTTTCGTCATCTATTATTAGTTGTAAGTGTAAAATAATTCATGATAATAAAGAAATTATATTAAGTAAAGTGTATAAAAACACACATCATATTCGAAAAGAACTTGAAATAAATAGTATAATATACAAAATTAAAGTGGATGCTAATACAACCAAGACTATTAACTTTATAATTTATCAAAATGGTAATTATGTTATTCAATCGTCATGGCGGGAAGAATCGCGGTATGATTTTAATGATATTTTTTATATTGTAAAAAAAATAATCAATCCAATAATTTACAAAATAAATTCATTTCAGGAATACACAAATGTTAATCATAAACAACTCCCTGAAATGACTAAAGAAAATTCTAAATTTACAGAAATCGGGATGAGTGTGTTTTATAAAAAAACAATTACAATTGACATGTTTGGATTGTTAAAACAAATACTCCATGACTATGTGTCTGCTGGAATAATGTTGGATAGATTAAATGAACTCAATACATCAGAATATTATTTTTCTAAGGGCATGTATCAATTTAAGGCATCTCGAATTGAGCGAGTTGCTACCGTTAAAAATTATTATGATTTTTTAACTGATGGTATAATTAAACAAAAGTGGTATACTATATTTGAAAAAACTCGAATTACAAAATTCCATCATCGGTTATCCGATATAAAAATAGAAATAATAGGAATAAAGGAAAATGAATTTTTCATCTTTTATAATTTTATAATGTCCATCTTTCATATGTTTGAACAACAATTAGTTAATAAAACATTTAAAAAGGATGATAATATGCAGAAAAAACTTATAAAACAATCATTAAAAAATTTGCGAAATCAAGACCCTGTTTTATACGATTTTAAAAAGTTATACAAAACAGATATTGTATATTCAAAAATCTGTCAAAAACCTTATCAGCCAATGTTACTAAATAAACAAGCATATAATGAATTACCACCCGATAAAAAAAAGAATGCATTAAAATATTGGAATTTTACAACAAATAAAGACGCATATTATTCTTGCCCGAATCCAAAACTACCATATATTAAATTTATTATCAAAAGACATCCGAAAGATTATTGTATCCCATGCTGCAAAAAAACAAAAATTAATGAAGATACTAAGGATGCAAAAAAATTAATATTTAAGTCATGTATGGAAACTCATAAATATTCAAAAGAAGAAAGAACTATAACATTGGGTTCTAAATATATTATGTCATATGGGAAAGATATTGAACCAGGTCGGTTATCTAGGCTACCGGAAGATAGTTTAGAGCCCATGTTTTATGAAACGTATTCTATTAAAACACAAGGTGTGGATAGCGAATGTGTTACAACGAACGGCTATTATTTATATGGAGTTGAACAGTCAATCAACGGAGTAAATAATGTTGGAATTCTTAACATTTTAATACATGCGACAGAAACAAATTTGACAGATTTTATAACCAATGTTGTTAAATTAATGAGGAATACACCTAATAAATTTAGGATATTGCTGGATGGTGATATAAATAAGCATTTTAACAACATTGCTCATTTTATTAGTGTGTTGAATGATACATTCTTAACGAATTCACTAAATGAAAATATTTTTCCATGGAATGATATTTTTATTAATATTGCATATTTATACCTAAATTTAAACGTTGTTCATTTTAACCATTCAATAAAATCCAACATTTTATTAGACGTACCGAGCTATATTACAAATAAAGACCAATTTTTATCAAGCGAGTTTCATAACATAATCGTGTTAAAAAAACAAAAAAAATATTACCCTATATATTTCTTAAACACTGATGTGTTTTTCAAAGTTAAAATGTTTACGGAAAAAATATTTAAACACGATAACCCGATTATGAAAATCATTAGTAAATTAATTAATAAACATTTTAGTGATCAAATTAAAAAAAAAATTGTAAATAACATAGATTTATCAACAATAATTTCGTTTACAGCTAATACAAAGTATAAAATAAAGAAAATATTTGTTAATAAATCAAATATGTGTTATTATGTTCATTTAGTTAAAGATACGATGAATATATACACGCCTATTGAATTGTCTCATCATTTGGAATCAAAAAATAGAGAGATAACTTATGATATGTTTTCTAGAAAAAAATTTGTAATAAATATGCATGACATGAATAAATTTATGATTGATTTTAACAGATGGGTCGCAATTGTTTCAAAGGATGCCGGTATGCTCATAAAAGACTCAGATACAAAATTGCCACTTGAAAAAAGAGTACAACCTATTTATCCATATATAAAACAACATGCGTGGCTTGTATTATCGCCACCTAATAAAAAAATTAAATTAGATAGCAATGTAATAGGTTTCGTATGTCAGAATATAAATTATTACATAAAAGATATTAAATTATCAAATGCACTGAAAATAAAAAACACAAAGATTATGCCAATTTTTTATGATCCTGATATAATTAACCGAACGATATTTAATAAGACAAATGTCATATTTGACAAACGGTGCAACAAAATTGGAATAAGCATATACAATAATTATTTATACCGACTTGTACTACTTGAATTTATGACTGCCATGAATAAACAGCGTAATGTTTCCTTACGTAAACAAATTAAGAAAAAATTACTTGGCAACATCGATAAAGATTTTAATTACATGATGAAAGATATAGAAAAGTTAATTAATGATTGTGATGACTATGGTAAAATAAAAAATCAAATATGTGAATTTATGACAAAACACAACAAGAAAAATATTCTATTTAGTGATATTGATAATACATTTTACAATTTTGATAGGAAGAAATTTAATGAACTTAAAAAACTACCAAAGAAAAAATTAATACAAGAATTAAAAACTGTATCAAAATCATTTATTAAATTTGGAGATATCAACGCAAAATCTTTTATATTTCCCAATATGTATATATCATGTCAATCCAAGCAAAAAAAAGGTTCACACTGTGTAAATAACAAACTAATAATTAACAGGAAAAAGTTTGATGATATAATAGAAATTCTTGCGTCTGATATACTAAACCCGGTTAAGGAAAAGTGGTTATTCAGTGGTGTTATGGGAGATAATGTTGTGTCGTATTATAAATTTATTAGGCGTCCAGATGAAACAATATTGGTGACTTTAAAAAATTAAAAAAAATATGATCATAAATATTGGACGATTAAATAAGCGAGAACTTCGGGAAGAATCTCGACCAATTCGGTCTTGGCTTCGATGCGTCGAATACGGGCGGTTTCGCCATACCAGCACTTGCCGCAAACACGAGAATATGGATCGCTGCAACATGCGGCAAATCGCCGTCCCTTAATATGAGCGCGTCCACCGCATTCACGGCACGTTGTGAATAAAACACCTTGACGCTGACAAACCCGCATACCCACAACACATCCATACCGGTCCTTTTCATAATACCAATAATACTTGTCTCGTCCAAGTTCACATAAAGGAACTGGCATTTTGTTATATAATTTATTATTTATTGATTTCAATTTTTTTAAAAAAATTGAATATTATTTAATAAATTTATTATTTATTGAAGCAAACAACAACTGAACTTCACAATGGGAAACATGCAGGGATGTATCGATCGAGCAATTATTCTTCGTAGCGATTTTCTTCATGAATTTCCACATTTTGAAATCAGCGGTCGCCAATCCCACTGCTTCCGAGTTCATTGGGGTCAGGATATTGGTGTGTCTGTGTCTTACCCACCGGACGCCAACGAGCACGCAGACCGCTACGGCTGGGTGATTGAAACTGCACTATGGTGCAAGGGCGATTCTGAACACAAGGAATGTCTCCTGTACTGCGGTGCTGCCGGATACGATGACATCCGTCGATTCTCCACTCGTGAAGAGGCTTTCGCCGAAATCCGCCGGGTCAAGGCATACTTTGAGCAGTCCCCGCATGCTCTGGTCAGCGAAGGCTTCCGATGCGCAGAACGCCCCGCATATCCGCTCGCTCCGACACCCGCAGCAGTTGCTCCTGTGATTGCTCCGGCAGTGTCTCCGGCACCCGCAGTTGTGGACCCAGCAGATGCAGCACCGGCGGTCTTCCACATGCCACCAGCACCTGCTCCAACATTCGTTGCACCACCTGGAGGACCACCAGTTGCATACAGCTAAACCACGAGAACACGCCGTTTCTCAACATATTTTTTTTTACTGTATTAAAATTGAAATAATAATAAACATATACATAGTTTTCTGAAGTACAATGAATTTACACGGTAAAGTTATTAACTATAATCAAATCAAAGATTTGCCAGTTCGTAATGAATTCTTGGAACCAAAACAAAAACAAATCGTCGATGCCAAAATTCAATCAAATGCACCACTTATGTTTATGCCTAATTATTTACATGAAGCACATGTGCAAGACCAAAAATATAAACCATCAAAATATAAAATCATATTATTTGGTGTGTTCACCGATGGTCGAAAGGCATCTGTTGTTATATCAGGCATTAAACCATATTTTGAAATTTTACTATCAGACGAATCACCGTCTGAACAGGCTGATAAGTTGTATATTAAATTAGATCAATTGAAATATGCCAAACCTGATAATTATGAAATACACACCGGTAAAGAATTTAAGTTATATAAGAAGAAAAACCAAACATTTATGAGAATATATTTTACCAAACTTAAAAATCGCAAAGAGGCTATAAAAATTGTTAGGGAAATGGGACTATCAACATCAGCAGATGATATTAGTTGTTATTATCGAGTTGTATGTAGGGATTATCTTACAACATTTAGTTCTTGGGTTACAATATCTAACTATTCAATTCGTAAGTATTCTTGTATTAGGGGGACAGTCTTTAATATTTCTATTGACAATTACACAAAATATGAAGGAGACATCACTAAAAATACTCTGTTATCAAAAGACAATATAATGACTTGTTGTTGGGATATAGAAACATATAGTGATGTTGGTAGGTTACCGAAACCGGAAAAATTAAACCATCAAGCGTTTAGGTTTGGGTAATAATTTTAAAGGGGACACGGGAAAGAAGGAATAGCCAGGGTATGTTTGGTAGACCATCCATGTAAGCCGAAACCTAATTACCTTACAGTTGTGTGTGGTAATGAGAAAAAGCTTATTAAGGCATTTGGCAAGGTGTTTTATAAAATGAAACCCGAAATTGTGCTAGGGTTTAATGATTCTGATTATGATTGGCCGTGGCTTGTTGAACGTGGTAAACATTATCCCGGAACACTTGCGTTCCTGGCAAACTGCTTTGATTCAACGATGCATTGGAAAAACTATGATGATAACGATATATTTAATTACAATTATAAGAAGGAAAAGGTCAAATTAGAAGCCGATACATATGCATATGGACGAACACTTGTATTTCCTGGATATCTTAATGTGGATGTGCGTAATATTTTTAGACAGTTGTATCCAACTGCCGAAAAATCAAACCTAAACTTTTACCTGGCGTTAAATAAACTCGGCGGGAAAAAAGATATGCCATATGTTGAACTATTTCGCATTTACCGTGAAATGGATAATGCATGTAATATAAGAGATGCACAGAAAGACATGCTCATTAATATGGGGATGCCAGATAGTTATATTGATTCAATACTTCAATATGCATCTCAAAAAATAGAAGAATATAGTGAACTCATGGCAGAAGTTGCAGATTATTGTGTTATTGACTCACAAAGATGTCATGAACTTATGAAAATTCGCTCTGTTGTCATGGATAGACGAGAGGTTGCAAATTTATCATATACTTCTGTATTTGATTCGTTATTTCGGGCAAATGGCATGAAAGTAAGAAACTTAGTCATAGCACGAGGACAAAAACTCAATATTAAATTCTCTAATATTTCTAATCAAGAGGGTGCTATTGAAGACGGCAAATATCCAGGTGCGTATGTATTTCCACCAGTAAAAGGATTGGTCACTAGTAAATTAACCATTCAAGAGCGTATTGATTTATCGAAAACAATTAAAAAATATGCCATATGGGAAACCACAACACCTGAGCAATTATCTAAATATTACAATATTATAAAAAAATATGGTGCTTGTTTAGATGAATCAATAATAAATGAAGTAATTGACAAATATGAAATAGGTAAACATATGATTGATTTCTTATTAGAACCAACTGGTCGTCCGATAACAGGGTTGGATTTTTCAAGTCTGTATCCTTCATTAATTATGACATATAATCTTTCACCGGAATATATAATTATTGATAAGAAAGAAGCTCGTCGTGCGCATGATGATGGACATGAATTACATAAAATTAAATTTACATTCAATGGCAGAACCATTCGTGGATGGTCTATCCGTCATGGCAATAAATTAGACCCAAACAGCGAAGACTACAAGTTTGGTATTTATCCAATGATTCTTAAAGAATTATTTGATACCCGTAAAGAAATGAAAAAAATTCTACACAAGTGGGAGGCTGAAAAAGAACGTTTGGAGACCTTACCAAAAGAAACATTTGAATCTAAAGAAATACAAGATGAATATGAAAATGTGTGTTTCAACTACAATTATATTAATTCGAAGCAAAAAGCATTGAAAGTATTTATGAACACATTTTACGGCGAATCAGGAAATAAGCGTTCCCCATTCTTCGTATTGCAATTAGCTGGAGCAATCACAACTGCAGGTCAGCAAAATATTAAGATGGTTCAAAAACATGTCGAAGATGTCGGTTCAAAAGTGTATTACGGAGACACAGACAGTGTATATAGTGCAGTTTCCGACAAACACTTTGACGATATTGACCGGAAATATTTTACCTGTGAAATGACGAAGGATGATTATTGGAACTCTTTGGTTGACATAACATTTACAGAAATTAAAAAGATAAACGACGATGTGAATAAGATGTTAATAAAAGATAATGGAACGAAATTTCTCAAAATTGCATATGAGGAAGCGTTGTTTCCCGTTGCATTCTTAGCTAAGAAAAAGTATTATGGTATTCCACATATATCAGTTCCGAATTTTAATGCAAAAAATATGTTTATCCGCGGGTTAGAAGTCAAGAAGAGAGGCGCATCTGAAATACTTAAAAAGGTATGCATGGATATTATGTGGAATTCTGTGAATATATCTAACATACATAATTTAATGGAACTCGTGCAGAACAAAATACATGAAATTTATAAAACAGATTGGGATTTCACAGACTTTATTAAAACAGATACGTATAGACCACATAAGCAAAATATAAAAGTCCAGTCATTTGTTGCCAGAATGAAAAACATTGGGGTTAAAATCAAGCCAAATGAAAGATTCCAATATGTCATTGTTAAAAGAAATCCGTATCGATATGACCACCGAGGGCGCAAAGTGCCATTAAAAACAGGTGATAAAATGGAGTTATCCACACGTGCAGCTGAGCAGAAAATGAAAATAGACCTGGATTATTATATGAACGGCGGTATCAATGGTCAATTGTCCCGGTTAATTACATACCATGAATCATTTCATGTTGAGCCAACATCATTGGATGCCGATGATTTAAAAACAGCAGATGATAAAATTTATAAAAACGCATCTAAATATATAGATGAATATTGTAAACAGTATTATGATAAATATGCAAACAAAGGCAAAATATATCAAAAAATATTTAAAGTATCAAACAAAGTCGTTGAAAAAAAACTCAATGAATATTGCGATCCTAAAATTGTAAAGTTATTAACTGACAATTATGATGTAGAAAATTTATATGAGTGGCTTAACGATAAAGCATATAAACAAGCTTTAAAAGAAAATAAAGAGTATGGGCGTGAGTATGTCAAACATATATTGAAAAATCTTTGCGATGATGAGCGAAAAGTAAAAATTAAGAAGATGCAATATGCATATTACGCAAGTAAACAAAAATCAATCCAATTTACTCATAAAAATATATTTGATGATAGATCTAATGCAATCAGACGCCAGGTAGGCGATAATATGTTTAATATCGTAGAATTATTAAAATATCAAACGGATTCTATTGAAGACATATCTAATATTGTTAAAAACTCCTTAGATATTGATAATCTTTATAATAAACCAGGGGATATAATAGAAACGTTTGACATAGATGACGAGAAAATACCAACGGACAATGTTGAATCTCGAGCGGATACATATGTGCAAAAACTAATTAACAATGATAAATTATATACATCTACACACACAATGAATGTTATTTATATAAATATGGTATGCAACCATCAATTTATTATTAAAACAAATACAGTTGTTGATTATTTAAAACAATTACGAAATAGAACAACAAATATCATATTAAAACCAAAAACATTTGATTTAGAACAATTTAAAAAAGAAAATATTGACAAAATTATTTCCGAAATGTAATAATTTTAGCAAACACAAACAACCTATGTGATTGCACTTATTATATATTTTTTTCACTTAACGTCATTTATTTATTTTTATTTTTTTAAATCATATAATATATTAACACAATTTATAAAATGGGTAGTTTAGAAATTGATAATACTCTATCTGGTATCATTATGATACTTTTGCTTTTTGTTATGTGGAAATGGCACATTAATCAAACATCATGCGGCAGTGCTCGAATTAAAATGGATTGTGGTTGTGTTCCTGGTTCATGTAGATGCAAAGGTTATGCACGAATACCAAGACCAGTACAACAAGAAACACATGCTGAACCAGCACCAGAACAAACTGCAGAACAACCTGAAGACAAATCAGGAGGGAAGTTAGAATACAAGGAAACAATGACTGTTGAGAACGAATTGGCTAGAAAAATACATGGTTACAAGCATGTTGTTGAACCTGGTCCTATGCCAAATCCAGCAGATTTTTCAACAGACGATTACGAATCGACAACTATTGACATGTCTCTTGAATCTGGTGTTGAGGAATCACACAAACGATATTGCAACAGCTTATCATTTGCTGGATTACCAACAGGTTCTAGTTCGTGCACAACCTTAGAAGAAACCGGTCGTTCTTATGGTACTGCAGATTTCGTTGGTCTAACTGCTCGTAAATTCTGCAAAGCCCGTCAACTTGCAACACCTGCCGACGACGTTCGTACAACTCCATCGCAATCTATTGTTGAGTGGTGTGATGTTGACATGGATAGCCTTATATAAACAATCACTTAAAATATATTACATTTTTTTTAATACTAAAAATAACTAAGTATAATACGTAAATATTTTTTGTGTCATGATTATAACTATACAAGGGTTTTTAACAAGCATCGATAAATACAATACAGCCAAACTAGTTTTTTTAGATGATTATAATCAAAATTTTTCAAAAATTAGTTTTACTAAAAATTATATGGAAAAAAAATATAGAAAAGATGGTAGAGAATACAATCGCAGCCCCATTATTGATGATATGACATTTAAAGTAAAATGTGGTAAAGTACATATTGGATATGATATACAAGACACTACAATAAAAATAGTTAATATTCGGGAATTAATACAACACCAAGTTGAATGTGTAGTTTTATCAAAGAATTACAATTTTCAAAAAAATGGAGTTCATTATAAGGGTTGGTCATTAATTTTACAAGAAATGCGATTATTAGAATTATAAAAAAAAGTTCTAACTACGTCTTGCGATCGTGTTAAATTACTTTTTCCTCATGAGAATTACGACAGCTGACTGTATCGCAATCTCATTGGTAAGGTTACGACAATGAGGTTATCGTAAATTTGGTTAGCTGAACCAATCAGGTCACGACGGCTCGTGACTAACATTATTGGCAACATGTGCAGTGACGCTTTCCTCGGACGCACTCGGAAGTGATGAACCACCAGTGTGCAATACCCTGTACGCTCACGTATGCCGCGAATGTCCCGCGTCGGATAGACGTAACGATCCTGGCTCGGAATTCCTCGGACGACCGAGGAAACATTTGCAGGATATCATCAGTAGTCACAACACTTCCTGCTCGTGGTAAATGAGCGAGGGAAGGCAAGACTGCCGAATAGAGGTCGATCAACCCGACATATTCGGCAAAGTCCTTGAAGATAAATGCCCCTTCCGAAGCATGTGACTGTTTTCGACCGGTCCTGATAATCTCGCGGATCGCGTGTGGTGTTCGGATAACATGCTGGATCTTCATGTCAATTTCAGTACGCTCGTCGCCTCGGACACGTACCCGGAGGCGTCGCAGATCGGCTATGTAGTCTTCTACCTTCACAGCCAAGTCAGGAAGAGAAACGCTCAACATCGCTGCAATCGCGTGGCACGCGCATGCATCATCCGATCCAACAGCATCATGGAACCTCAGATGACGCGACTCGCTCTCAAGTGACTGAAGCCTGCTTGCGATAAGGTGTGCCTCAAACCCCAGAAGCAAACAATTATAAAAATAGCTACCAAATATTCATTTTTTTTAAAATTGAAACTGTTGTATAAGTATATATAACATAAAGATGAGCGGTTTAATCACATACAAAGAACATGAATCACTTCCACCAAGTGGGTTTACAAATATGGGAGCAACCTGTTATTTTAATGCAATGTTGCAATCATTATTAAGTTGCACATCATTTGTAGAATTATGCAGCAGTGATGAGAAAACAGATAATGATGTGTTGAATAAGATAAATATTTTAATCAACTTATCTAAAGAAAAAACACCATCACATCATATGAGTCCAGAAATTTGGAAATCCATGGTTCTTCAATTATGTGTAAAAAATAATATTAACCCACGACAATATATGAATGGTCAGCAATGTGCCAGAGAGGGGTTTCATAAATTACTGGAATCGATTGAAGAATTTACTGATATTCAGGACTTATTTATACATAGATATAAAAACTCAATCTATTGTGTTAAATGTAAACAATTTGTATCTAACGTTGAATCCATATATAGTATCTTTGAAGTTCAACCGAATTTAAAAACAGAACAGTTGGAGAAATTTAAAAATGAAAAATATGACTGTTCAAAAAATATGAATTCATTCTTAACCGAACAATATGGGTATGTTGATAAGGGGTATATATGCCCTAAATGCAAATGCACAAATGAGAAATTTAAAATCGATAAGTTGGTTATGGTTCCCGAAATACTTGTCGTGTTGGCAAAAAAATATAGGTCGGGTCAAAAGCTAAATATTGTAACCGAATTTCCGGAGAAATTAACATTCAACGGAAATGATGGTGGTCTAAACTACACTGCCGTTTCGCAGATAGAACACAGTGGTGGATTAAATGGTGGGCATTATTGGTCTATCAGTAAAAGAAATGGTAAGTGGTATCAACTTAATGACTCAAGTGTCACAGAAGTATCTGGTTTTAAACCAACAGCAAACACATATATGGTATTTTACCATTACCTTCAATGATAGACCAATAATCACATCCAGTTGATTATTACAAAAAAAAATATTTTTTTTGTGTGTAAATCATTTGAACTTCGAAAAATACTGTATAACATTATTCAAAATCAGTAACTGTAAATTTATTATTATCTTTATAATCAGTAACTTCGTTATCGAGTGCGTCTTGTTTATGCGAAATTGGATCGGTAACGGATGAGAGATTTTCTCGCATAAGTAATCTAACCGATCTCTGTAAGTGAACAAACCATTCAATATAACGTACAAAGCATGTGTTGTATCTATGGTACCCTTCCTTAAGCCACAAACGTGACATTAGTTTATCTAAGCTGTGAGGATTGGCACCAGAAACGACTGTTTCTATTTTCATTCTGGAACCCTTTACACTCTTTACATATGTATGAGGTTGGTTGTCGACGTTAAATGCAAAATTATTGATTTCATCCGTAATATTTGCAGCTGGATTTAATAGAGCAAACCCGCTTTCCAATGGTTCTTTAGTTTGGTCGTATGGTTTACCTACAACATTATTAAAACCCATAGTTCTCGCTTGTTGTAGAAGAGTATCTTCAGCATACGCACCAATTCCGTTCTGTGGCGTATCACGATCAAACCCTTGTAACGCACCAGGACCATATCTTTCATTATTTCTATAAATAACGTTAAGTAGTACCTTATTCCACAATTGGTCGCTTAAATATTTAGGTCTATTTAATGGCCACCCAGTAGAACCGGCCATAATACGTGATACATTATTTCTGTAATCATATAAGTACCGTTTACCAGATGGATTCATCATGATACGAATAATTGTGTCTTCTGGTACCAAGGAAATATCAAGTGCTGGATTTGTTGCTGTTGGTGTTGGTCCGGACCAATCTAGCGAAATAGCCTTATTAATATGGTCGTCAGTTAAGTGCTTGTATTTTACACCGAACTTTTCTTTAATTAGGTGGTCAAACGTGTATGAATAGTTAAAGATATTAATTAGAGGAACTTCGGATTGCAGAGTATGGAAATTAAATGGAACAATATTGGCATCCAAAATGTTGTAAATGCGCAAATTATTCCGGTTAAATCCCCAAAGGTTTTGTGCTTTGTCATTATCAACAATACACCTGAGCATACGGTATAATGAATGTTTGTAATTGTCATTTTCAATTAAATTAGTAATATTGCTTGTCTTAATAAAGAACTGATCGCAACATGCTCGGATACCACCACCAGCTGCTGATAATGACGCATTCATGTCGATAGCATGTTTGGCAGTTTGACATGATACATGTTGTAAAATATTTCTATGACCTGTTACATTTGGAGATGAAATAATGAAATATTCAGTTAGTTTATTAAGGTCATTATCACCCAAATAAGTTTTGTGATAAGTATAGTCAGTTGCCCATCTCAACAAATATGTAGAATGCTCAAAAATATCAGTAAGTCGTTTCTTATCGTAATTAACGGCACCACCGACCTTTTTATTATAAAGGTCGAGCATGCCAAGAACACCAGGTGCTAGGTCAACTGATGGTTTTACTGTGTCAGATAAGAGACCACGTGTCCCATACGCAAATTTAAAACTTGGCGAACCAGCACCATTATCAGCATGTGGCAATCCAAATGTAGGACTGTATTTAACATTTAGTTTTATGCCATTCTGTCCAATTGGAGCATTGTTGTTTGTTGCATTTGGTGGATGAACATTGTTGTTTACGATATATGCTGATCTTAATCTTACGTTTGCTGCAGCTAATTGTGCGTTTGCTACACCTAATTGTGTGTTTGCTACACCTAATTGTGTATTTACGTTAGCTAATTGTGTAGTTACGTTAGCTAATTGTGTAGTTACGTTAGCTAATTGTTTAGTTAATGATATATTTGATGTTTTTTCCGAATTTAATCGTACAGTTAATTGGTTAACTTGCTTGGTTAACTCATTAACTTTTTCTATTAAGTTTTTCTTTTCGGTTTCACAATTTTCTCCATCTTTAACTTTTTTTTCCAGGTCACTGATTTCATTCACCGTTGATAGTAATGCTGTCCTTAGGGTGTCAACATCATCTTCACTTGTTTTTAACTCATTCTCCGTTGATAGGAATGCTGTCCTTAGGGTGTCAACATCATCTTCACTTGTTTTTAACTCATTCTCCGTTGATAGTAATGCTGTCCTTAGGGTGTCAATATCATCTTCACTTGTTTTTAACTCATTCTCCGTTGATAGTAATGCTGTCATTAGGGTGTTAATATCATCTTCACTTGTTTTTAACTCATTCTCTATCGTTTTGTTGACTTTATCAAGTTCTTCAATAGTATAATTATATTCACGTATCATATTTTCGTTTTCTGTATTTCTTTCGAAAAGATCATTGTATTTATTTACATGTTTTAAATCATTTAATAATCCTAATCCTATATTTTCTATTTCCTTTACTGCTTCCATTATACTTACTAGTTTTTTATATCTATGATAATCGTCAAAAGATATAGTAGATTGTTCGGCAATTTTATTAAATTCTTTTTGTGCCTCTTTTGCTTCATTATGTCTAGCTTTCATTAAATTTATTATTTTTGTGTGATCTTCTTCATCAACGATTTTTTTGATAAATGTAATTATTTTAAAGGATTTATACATTCGCATATACGTGTCATACTCGATCTTTAAACCGGATTGAGTCGGATTTTCATCGTTTATTCGGCGTTGGAATCTATATATCTTAATCATCATTTTCGCTTCTTTTACCTTTTTCGACAATACTTTTTTTAGTTGTTCTCTTGTATATCCGCCGACAACTGCACCTCCCATGACTGTGGGTGTTGGAGTGACTAAGTCGGAATTTGGACCACCTACAATTCTAACGGCGTTGTTTAGTAGGTGAGAGGTGTGAGATAGGGGCATGAGTGGTAGGATGCCGTTGCGGTTTTCGTAGTCAGCAAGTGAATTTTTGTATGTTTCGAAATAAAGTGGCACATCCGCCAATTCCTTATACACCTTATCGCAACACTGCTGCAAAGATTTGCACGACGCAACAATGAAATCCAATTGAGTCACGAAATAATTCTTACCCTTAGATTGATGCGGTTTAAAGTTAGTGTCAGTTTGCCAGTTCGCAACAGGAACTTTCGGAATTGGACGAATAAGAGGTGCGTGCAAACCAATCTTACCTGCTATTTGATTTGCCGGATCCAATTCTAACATAATTGGGAACTTAGTTTTTTCAATCATTGATCGATACATATTAGCCATTGACATCATAATGTTTAATTGTTTGGAGAACATTGGTAGGTATGCGGTCATAGTGTCCTTCATGTACGAGGAAACATTCAACAAACTTTCTTCTGCCATCTCAAGAACTGTGATAGTTCCCATCTTTTTCTTCATAGTCACAATATTACGAACGCCCCTAGCAAGTGTTGCAAATATAACATTAGTCTCTTTGGAATATCGGTCTAAAAATGCAGGCATGTGAGCTGTAGTTGAATTGTGATTTAAGTCGTTGATAGCATTACCCTTCATAATTTCATCTGAATTAATACCATTCGCAAACCCTTCTAACAGCGGTAAATAAATTTTTGAACTAGATACATCAGTAAAAGTAGTGATGTAATTGTACAATATTCTATTGAATTTAACAATAAGACCTTGTGCACCTCTACCAGACGAAATACCCTCAGACTCAGATAATAATGGTCGTACACCAGCTGCCTGTGTGGTATCCAGATATCCGTCGTAAATACCTTGGAAACCCATATAATCAAGTATATGTGCCTCACCAGACCAATTAGGACCAGCAGGTGGAGCGTTAGTAGCAGCGTCAATTATGTTAAATCTAATCGCTTGCGTGTTGGTGTTGTTGAAAATTAAATCACTTGGTTTATGACTGGAAGTAGTTCCGTTTTTTTGTACAATGTCTTCAACTACACCTTTGGTTGCTCGCATTTCACTTAAAGATGATTGTTTGCTTAATCCTACTGCATATATAGGAAATTTAGTCCAATTTTCTAAATCATTTACTAATATTCTCTGCTGGAAATGATTTGCGTTTGCGTTCTCTTCTTGCCACATAACCAAATCTTTAATGACTGGAGTAAGGTTCACATCTACCTGTTTCGTGCAATATTGCCAGATAGTTTTGAGCGATGCATTAGAATCAGATAGACCACCTCGGTATCTGTTCTTGAACAATCTGTCAAATAGATGTTCTTGTAAATATGATGTGGACACAACATTTGGTTTCTTATTATCAAGGGTCATATTACCAAGTGCATCATTATCGTGATTCATCTTTTCATACCGTGAGATGATAGAGTGTGGCAACACCTTGCGGAATTTATTAATTGACAATTTAGTATTCGCCATAAGAACCGTGCAATGTTCCTCAATTTTCTTAAAGTTCAACATGGGGTATTGCTCCTTCCCATCACCACTATAATACAACTCAACTAACGGATTCTTATCAGCAACCAAATACTGCAATTGAACAATAGTATCCTTGAAAAGATTACTGATAGCAATATCACTTGATCCTGCACCAGTTGGCATAGGATCATCACAATATCTCTTATAATCATCTACGTTGAAATACGCATATGTTGTCACAAACCCATAATTAACATTGGAGGGTCGCAAATATTTACTATTTGCTTTAGACATACCTGCGATATAATTTTGTCTCATTAAACCAAAACCTATTGTGGTTTTAGCACTCCCGTCTGAATAAAAGAACTGTGTCATGTTCAAACTATTAGCGAATCGGTTCCATGTGTTGAGCATTTTGTATACAGTGTAAAGAATGGTAAGTGGGTTGATGACGGTTTCGTGGAACATGAGCATTGTATCGTAGTCGACGTCAGAATATCGCTCTACACCCATAAGCATGCTTTGAACAACACCGTATTGTTTTTCGGCGTTATCACTTCCGATAGCAGCAAGTCGTTTTTTAGTCTGCATAATGAGGTCATCGACGCTGGAATATTTCATGCTGATTGCACCAAACACGCCTTCGTCTGCACCAGGGGAAGGTATTGAACCTTGTTGTAATTTTAATGAGGTTTCCACCGTTCTGCGGAATTCCTTAATTTTTTCATGAATTCTCTTAGTTTTAAGAGATGATGACCCATTAGGTCTGGCACTCTCCTTACGGAACTTATCCGATGGAGCAATTAGACGCGTGTCGGATAATTCACTATCCAAAATATCATAATCAACATCGTCATCATCGTTATATAACTCGTTGAAACCTGCGGGACTGTTGTTGTCAACAGTATCTCGTTCCCTTTCATATTCATTAAATTGCTCCTTCATAATTAAACCATATCGCATATTAACTTCTGATACAAATGCATTAATTATTTCTGTAACAATAGTGGTAGGGTGTTTCGCTTTATAATGTTTGTAAATTTTATTAATGCTTTGAATAATATCTTGAATTAATGAATTTGGATAACCACCATCACTGACGTTTGCTGCATCAATAAACATAACTTTTGTAAAATCATACCAAATACCATCAAACTGTGGCAACATATTAACTGAGAAGTCTGTACCTAACATTCCGACAGGATTCAGTTGAGTAAATACATCACTGTACCATTCAGCCAAAAGCACTAATCTAATATATGCTTCGGTAGCTTCCGGTATAATTCTAACGTGTTCAGAACCACCCATAATTTGTCGCAATGCCGAATTACTAAGTGCGTTATTGCTTTTGTATGATTTAGATGGTTTATTAAACAAGTTAAATGAACCAACAACTACAAATATTTTGGAAATCATAGACTTAATGCACATTTCAAAGATTTCATCTGTTGACAACATAGCATCACCATCGTTTAATTCAAGTGGGTCAAAGAATTTTTGTCTATTGGCTGTATCATGATACACATTGTGTGCATCTACCTTACGCAAATAAACTCTTCCCATACCACCACCAACACCCATTGCATTAATATCGGTTGGCCAAGGAGCAGCACCGAAATTTCTAACAACATCGGAATAAGTAATGTTGACATTAGCAGGATTGACATCCCTTCTCCAGCAACCGATTGATAAACTTGTAGCTACTGTATATTTCATGAATACCTTAAACATTAAACCCTTTGACATAAATGTTTGGATCTTTTCATTTCCAATATTTATCTTGCTGAAAATGGATATTATATTTTCCAAAGCACGCATACTTTTAAGTGATTTTTCCATGTCGATAACAAGATCTTTAACTTTATTTCCATAAGGTGCTGCAGTTTCTACTAACATAATTCCATCTTCTACTTTCATTGGATCTCCATTAGGGCCCATGACCTTATAATAATGATCGTTGGAACCATCAATTGAAAGACTATTTGCACTAGTTCTTTGGTGATTTTCAAATACTCTAACTAAGTTATCACCTGATTTTTCAGTAAACCATTTTGAAACAACTTCCAACTGCTCAAGTAATTTAACATAATCCTTGATAGCATCAGGATTGGTTTGCACATGTTCGGCAAATTTACTTAAATATAAATCAAGTGCCTGTGCCGCCTCAATCATTTCTACCTTAGCACTTCTAATATATTCAATAGTAAATTTATAAGCTGCCCACTCAGCTCTTTGTTTATCTTTCTGTGCCGGAGTACCAATACCAGTTACAAACGCACCATATGGTTTGCAGTTTATATAATCGTCAGTGCGCATAACCGGGGCGTTAGATGTGAGTGTAGATCCCATTCTAGCTGCGACAGTCTTATCCTCGCATACCAAAGCCTTAGAAAGTTTGTTGATTTTATCAATCATAAGACCACATTCTTCACCGATAATGTTTTCGTAATTCTTTTTATATTCGGTTGATGTTGAGTTTGATGAACTTAGTTGTTTTTTAATATTAGAAATTTTAAAGTAGTATTCCAATTCACGAACTGCTTTATTCAAAGTAGAAACATACTTGAAATCACTAGAACCACCACGATACGCCATGGCTTCCATTTCGGCCAATGCTACCATGCCAGCACCATAACCATCACCATAGCCGCCGCTTTTCTTTCCACTAGAAACGCTAATTTCTGTCAATGATTTGGTGAATGTGTTATTAAAATTTTCAATTACACCAACGAGTGATTTAAGTGAACTTGTAATTTCCTTAAATTGTTGGCCTAATGAACCTGAGGATAACTCTTCACTAACTGATATTACAGCATTAAGAGAATTAATAAAATCTTCTTTGACGTACTTAGATAACGCATTTGTATTGACACCACTTAATGCTTTAACCAAATCATTTCTGTCGGGTTGAAGGGCGACCAAATATCCCATTTGTCTGACAAATCTGTGCATTTGATCGCTATTTTTAACATTCCCGGAATTCAAACCTTTAGAAATTTTAGATAAATCATTTATAACTACGGTATACGATCTTCGGATTTCCGAGTTTAGACCGCTCAATAATTTTCGTTTTAGTACTTTTTTATTATGGATCTGAGTTGTGATAGAACCTTTATTTGCATATTTACGTCCTTCATATACACCACCTTTATCTTTATATAGACCATCTGAAACAAGTTCGGCAAATGTATCACCCCCTTTTTTGCTTAGGTGTGTAACAATGTCATCATGGGACAAATCGTTACGATATAAAACTTCAGCCGCTGCCAATAATTTAGTGATATTTTTGCTTGACGGTTTCAATTTAACAAGTTTATCATATACTAACTTTCTCGTAGATCTAATATCCTTAGATTTTTTGTACTCAGATAAACTTAATCCTAGTTCTTTTAATGCCTTATCTACTAAATATGCAGCATGTGCAACTGAGCTAGTCCCACTCATCATATAACTCAATTTATCACTAAATTCTCTAGAACCAGACATGGTCTCTAAATCTTTAGTTAGACCACTGAACTCATCATTTTCTTCGATTAGATGAATGATTGATTTACCAGTGGGACCAATAACTCCCGTTGATAAATTAGTTAAGTATGTATGCTGTCGGCGAATTTCACGCGAAATTGCTTCGTACGCCTCCCTAATTTGTTGCGATTCACTATCTTCATGAGCACTGAGATCCTTAATAAGTTTATTGTGTATACCATCTATGTATGTTTGCAATTTATTTAAGTTATCCATAATTCGAGATACATCCGCAGCAACTGTCAAGAATTCAGTGTGAATACCTGTAAATAAAGAATATAACACTTCAGATATTTCTCTACACATGTATTCAGCGGATGAATCTACGTTAATAAGGTCTGTTTTATAATTTTTATTAATCGAGTTCGCGATTTTCTTACATACATCATCATGAATTTTTTTGCTTACTTTAATCTTCCTGCCCTGTCTAGGATTGGGTACAACCTTTGTAAATTTAGAAATGACGTCTTTTAAATCAGCCTTTTCAGCAAAACTGGGACTAATTTTCAAAACAGTTGCTATATCTTTAGCGATTGAACGAATAAGTTCTTCTTTCGCCTTAGAAAACATAGAGTTGCCATAGTTTTCGAGAGAGTTATAACCACCAAATTTAAATTCATCTCCACTTCCGCCAGTTACGCCTCTGTATCGATCGGTTATACTTGTTAAATCATCTAAATACTTTTTTGTTTCAGATGTTGAACCTGGAATTCGAGTGCAAAATGTATTTCCCATAGCGAAATAATTTCTGGTTGTGTTGTATATATAAAATTATAGTGAAAGTTTATAATAAAAAATATTAAACAAATTATAGTAATCAACTAAAAACTATTAATGTTTGAGACTAAATTAATATTTTTTATTATAAACTTTCACTATAATTTTATATATATCATTTTTAATTAAATTATTAGTATGCCGAAAAAAATATTACAAAAATTTTGCAGAATAACTAAATACCTAGAACAAATCGATCCCGATCTTTACCAGACAATGGAAGATTTATGTTTATTAGGTTTATTTAGATCTGGTCGACAAGGAGTAACATTCTTGTACCCAGCCGAAAAAACTTATCGCGCTAAAATAGTGTCCTCAGCTTATTCAAATACACCCGAAAAGGCTGTCGAAATGCTTAAGTCGCTTGTATTAACTGAATACCTACCAACATTGTCCGCATTTTCAAAAGGTGTCATACTCAACAAACACGGGAATGTTCTCGAAGTAGATACAAAGGGAAAGACTGTTAAGTTATCAAGTGGTCAAACCGTTGAATGTGATAAAAAATTTAAACAATTGCGATCCGATGGCAATGCATCAGTGTGTATTGTTAAAGGAAAGGGTGTTGTACCCGTCGGCAAACCATCAAAGGGCGGTAAAGTACGAGGCGGTGCTCACAGAAATACATTAGTTGACAACCCATGCCGTAAAATGGCGATGTCCGTTGAAGACATATACCAGAGATATTTAGATAATCCAAACAACAACAATGCTGATAGGCATGTATATAAAATTGTTGTTTATTATTTATTGTTATACATTTCTACCAATGATCCATCTATTAAATCTGTCATCGGAAAAAAAATATGTGCATCAGCCAGAGCTAGTTTTTATAACATAGTAAGACCATATAACTTAAATCAAGAGTTTAATCTAGTTGAAGTTGTTAAGGCAAGTGGGTTGCCGGAAATTGGTAATTTGAGTAGTACAGACCTCTCAAATTTATATAACACTGCATCGAATGATTATAATAGATTAATCGGCTCATTTAAAGACACGGGTAGTGTGAGTGATGATGACCGCGAAAATATTAGGGAAAAAACATTGAAAAGTATTAAAAACGCAACCGATGCTAGACTTCAGGTAGTGAGTGCATACCGTGAAGTAAACACAGGAGGCGATTCATCGCCAGAAGCCATGTTGTATAAAGACTTGCTAACAGTTTATTGCTATATGGCAGCTATGAACGAAGGTGAATCCCCTGAATACTTTAAATACTCGTTTCGATATGCTATGAAATACATTTTCAATCATAATAACAGTTTTTGCGATTCTATTAATGAAACGGTGTACAACTTAACATTGTATTACAATCTACTAAAATCTGATGCTTTCTTATACACACCACGTGCAGCATTAGATAGTCGATATGATACTACAGATGTTGGATTACCCGAACCTTCTTCAGATAAATTATTCTCGATTCAATTCGGTAGCGTATTTAATGAAAAACGAGGTGGTGTATGTGGTGGTTGGTTAGGAGGTATGCTGGATAAGTCCTCTAAATCTGAACTCAAACATGAACCTGAACCTGAACTTAAACATGAACATGAACATGAACATGAACCTGAACCTGAACTTAAACATGAACATGAACCTGAACTTAAACATGAAAATGAACATGAACATGAACATGAACCTGAATCCGAGGGGTACTTTTACTAAATTTGCAAAATAGTTAACTTAAAAACATGCAATATTTTTTTTGATGAAAAATAATAATTAATTATATGTTTTTGTTTGATACGAAAAAAAAATACTATGTTTTTTAATACGTAAAGAAAAAAAATAGCAATAATAAATAATTAAATTAAACTTAAAAATGAATATAAAATATACAATATAACATTTAGTTTAAAAATGCCTTGTCATGTTCTTTGCCCAGGTTGTGGAAATGATATAGGTGAAATGTATGATTTTATTAAATTTGCTAAGCAAGGATACTATAAATCATTAAACCAAACTAAAACAGTGTGTCCAACGAAATTAGAAATATGTCCAGATATAACAAAACCAATTGGATTTATATTAGATGCTGCTGGTATTAAATTACTATGTTGTCGGATGCATATTATGGGAGTTACAAACTTCGACAGCATTTATAAATAAATATCGCTAAATATATTTTTTTTTAAAAATTGAATATATATTATGAAGATATATAAATTAAGTGGCATACACTACTTACACCTGAAAAAATGAGCTCTATCACCGTCGTCGATGTATTTGATTCTGCTAAGAAATTTGGTTGTGTTCTTGATTATGATTTGAAAAATGTCAGAGATTTAAAAACACTTAACCCAAAATCACAATATGATACAACATACATTCCTATTGTATTCATGCATGTTAATGGAAAACGTCTGCCTGTTAAACTCAAGTTTAGCGAGCTGCTCATTTCATCAAATGCAAAACTACCACATGGTAGCAATATTGAAGAAATGGAAGCAAAGCAATCTTATCCAAAGAGTGTTAATGTCTGCATTTCGCATATGGAAAGAGATATGATAGAAGGCGGTGATTATGTCCCCAAGAAAAAAGAAACACCTGAAAAACAAACAAAAGAAGATGCAAGAGTTGTAGAGAATATCGATAGATACACCAATAATCTTTCTGAATTTCTCAAAGCACTTGATATAATTAACTGTTCTTATATTGCATTGTGTGATAAATTAAAAAAGAATCAGAAAACATTTCCTTTTAGATTGAGTAAAGACCGAAAGGTTAAAGATATTCATGTTAATTCAATTAAACAAGTATCTCGTATGGATGATGCAACAAATGAAGAAGTTTCTCTTGATAATCCAATCTTTCGTTTGAAGATTCCAGTCTGTTCTAAAGATGGACGAATTGGAATTTGGAGCAATTACTACAAGAAATTTAAACCAACCGTATTTGATGCCAGAAAAATGACAAAGAAAAACAATTATCAACCGGTGCCTGCAAAGGTCCGATTACCTAGCAGGGAACTTGTTGATTTGCATATCAAAAACGTACAAGACTTCATTGTCACGAAATCTCTTATTGGAGGTCATGTTCGATTTGAATGTATTATTTCAAGCAAATTCGGACTATCACTAAATAACAGTTTCTACGATTTGTATGTGTATCGGCATAAATCTAAAATGGCTGAGCCGTCCATTACCCAGGAAATCATTGCACGCATGCGTGGTGGTGATACTGAAGACGAAGAGTCTGATTCTGAAGGTGAAGACGAAAATATCGCGGAAGATGAAAATCTTGCCGAACCAGAATTAGATGAAGATGATGAAGGTATCGATGAAGCACCTGAAGATACAGATGAAGAATAAATGGTATATATATTTATAATAAATATTTATATTTTTTTATATACTTATTCCAACTCAAATAAGTAAGACTCGTTTAAATAATGCAATCGTTGTGTCAATATAAAGATATGTTCGGAAACCCAAGGGAAGATATTCATGCTGCCAGAATTCCAGTACTTGATGTTGCATCAGTAGATGTTATCGCAACATTAATAGGTGGTTATTTTGTAAGTCAAATATGGGGTTATTCATTATTTTATACAATTATTACTTTGTTTATAATAGCAATAATATCACACCGAATGTTTTGTGTACGAACTAAAGTCGATACATTTTTATTTTCTGATTATTAATTACAAATTTTTTACAATAATTTATTTGTTTATCTATAATACAATCAAAATAATATGAGTTTATATAGAGATTTATCTATTGAGGTCAGAGATGGTGATGTTCGCAAGCGTTCCAAATATGATTTATTTATGGATGATAATGAACGCAAGGACTTTTTTAAACATCGCATTGATAGCCCAGCGGGCAAAGATATAACAATTGGTCGTTCTGTGAATAAAAGCGACTGGGATATCAGACATTATGACAAAGATGATAAAGAAACAACAAAAAAAGAACCATTCTCCAAACATTCTTACCACACAGTACTTGAAGATTATGGTATCGATGCTAGTAAAGTCTTTGATGTTTCTAAACCATCTAAATCTTCCAAGTCAGCCAAGCCGGCTAAAAAGGCTAAGTCAGCCAAGCCGGCTAAAAAGGCTAAGTCAGCCAAGCCGGCTAAAAAGGCTA